>FTEL01007277.1_pt1 | contig 11619 bp, 7 predicted proteins | sample 1658911 | NCBI WGS metagenome assembly FTEL01 (sample SAMEA3914869, study PRJEB12502) | metagenome | biome: forest; material: soil | place: USA | collected 2012-03-12 | depth 0.1 m
CCTCGGCATCTGCTGCAACCTCTCTCTGCCTGCATGTCCAATCGAGCAACGCGTATTTGGGGGGGAGGGGGCGGGCAGCTCAGATCAGATGCGCACATGTACGCCCATGTACGGTCGATGCGCGCCATGGCTGCACAGCAGCGCCCTGGGCTGCACCTGGTGTCATGAGCAGCATGAGCCTGACACAGCTTGCTCGAACCACGTAACCGCGTGGCAGGACACAGCACACAGGATACCGAGAGGGACATGCTCCCCAAGACCCCGTGCTCGCCCCCGACAACTGCCGCATTTCCCGATTTGCTGCCCATGCAGCCCTGTGCTTGGTGTCGTGCTGAGCCAGAGCCTGCCGTCCGGCGTGAACCGGCGCCACAAGACCCAACGTGGACCGTACCCGAGGCCCGCGTCCGGTTCGCCATCGGCATATCTCCCCCAATCCTCGACCGCGGGGGGCGCGGACTCACGGATCCGAACGGAAACCTGCTTGCGCCGTCAGCGCGCCTGCATCCGATACTGCAGCAGACCCCTTGGCCAGCGTCGACCAGCTCTCCCCACCTTTATATCCTCCAACCCCCCCCTCCCGCCTGCAACTAAGTCTCCCGTCACGGGCGGGGGCGGCGGGGGCGGCGATGGTGGCGAAAATGCAGGAAGGAGAAGTGCGCCAGATGGGACGCTGGAACCCGAGACAGGCGTCGTGATGTCGCAGGCCGTAGCCAGGCCATTGGTTCACCAACACCTGAGACCTGGGTGCCGGCAGAGGGCAACACGTACCGCGCCATGTCCGGAATACATATGTCTCCGCATAGTCTCCCAGCGACGTCTGGGGTAGAACTGACTTCAGCCATCGTCGATGATCCCCCGCATTTCGCCGGCCGGCCTCTGGCGTCTCTCGGCTGGACACGGTTTGCTGCTGGGCGTGGGGTGACCCGGCTACCCGACCCGTGTCCAACACCGGCTTTGAGTTTGTTTGACGTTATGAGCCCTGCCCACGAAACTCCGGACGAAAGTTTCCGTCCAGGCCCCTGCTCGTCCCTCTGACGTGTCTTTACGGTTTCTGCGTCGCCAACCATATCGCGGATGATATAATCCCCATATCGCCTGGGGACGGGGATAATTCTGCCGGTACGCGCCCTCCGTGTTCGATCTGTTCCAGGTTGATCCAACTTGAAGAGCAACAACGGCAACGAACGGCCAAGTAGCCCTCCAGCCGCGTCACCTTTCCGGCTGTTTCATTCTGTTGCATATTGCGGGGGTCGAGACCGGCACAAGTGTGCTGGGCGGGTGCAGGAATCGCGAGTTTCCTGATTTTGATCGCAGATCGTGGACAGGGTTTACGTTGGCAAAGTTGAGCCTCGGATTCAAGATGACCGAGCAAGTGCTCATTGGCGATTCTGATGCCGGGATCGAGTTCAAGTGGGATGTTGTTGTTCGAGCTATTCTCGCGATGGACGTGGAGAGATGCAATGAGGACGTCCGCAGCCGAGACGGCCCACAGTCTCGTTTCGGATGCCCGTCAGCCGAATATGCTCGGCCTGCACTCCTCGTTTCTTAGCCAAGGGCTCTCATGTTATTTGTTTGGTTCTGGCGGAAACAAAGAAAGAGGACTGTTAACTTGTGAGGTCAATAGACCCTGGTCAAGGTCTAGACCTGGCGAGAATTGGGGGTTCGAAGAAGCTGGGTTCAAGAAACCGGTCCCGGAAGCCCGGTTCGCGGCCAACGGCTCGCAATTATTGGGACAGCTCGGCTCCGTATTTGACAGGATCCTCTTGCATCGCCAGATCGACTGGAGAAGAGTTGCTCGGCTGCTGACAAGGGGTTATGTGGCAGACAAGTATTTGGCGTTTTTCATTCTTGTCCCACAATGACAAAACACCCCGGCTGACTCCTCCAAAGAGAAACCCCTTTTAAAGGCGTGACTGCACCAATCTATCCACATTCTGCGAGGGAAAGAGGCATTGGGATTGGTACAGGCCAGACTGCTAGCTCAAGCATCAGCCAGGTATCCGAGTCTCAGCAATTGGTCGTGAAAACGGGCAATCGTCCAGCAAATCCGACCTCCGCGGCAACATCACGAGCCACCAATGTCGCCGCCGTCCGGTAAGCAGAGCCTCACCCTACCATCGCCCCTCCGTGGGGCCGCACCCCGGGTACGCTGCCCAGATGCCGACGCACACACCCACACACCTTGCACGCGGGCAGGCACGAGCACGCCAGCCCGATCAGGCCAGCAAGCCGCCCACGGCGGGCTCTTAAAACCGTCGTCTCGTGAGATACGTCATCGACGGGGACGGCCAAAGCCACATTCCGTATCTGGGGCCGCCCGGCTTCCGAATCGGGCCCGCTGCATCTGCAGCCGGTTCGAGACGGTTGCTGCTTGCTTGCTGCTACTGGCCGCCATCCCCTCTTTGGACTGTGGCGAGCAGGACGTTGCGGATGACAGGTCAGTTTTGTCCTGCGTCCTTCTGCTCTTCCTCACCCCTCCTCCTCCTCCTCCGCGTCCTATCACGACTTTTCCAGTGAGGGGGGCGGCAGGCATGAGGAAAGGGGATCACGGAAACCGTCGCCCACCGGTCGGCGTATGGCTGCCCAGCGCTCGGCGATCAGGGCCCTGTCCCACCACACTGGGCGGGCTCGGTGAGGCCCTGCCTTTGAGGCGGGGGGCTGGTTCTGGTTCTGGTTCCATGGTTGTGTTGCTGGGTTGTTGTTGTGTTGTGTGAGTGTGCAGTGCAGCTATTCTGGGATGGCTCTCCCAACCACTTCTGGACACGTTCCTTTCCTCTTTTGGGCCGCGTTTTGAGGAGAAACCCGCCCGCTGGAGTTGTTCTAACATGTGGGGGGCTCCACATGGCACTACGACATACATACCATACAGAGCAGTTAGCGGCACGGCAGCGGCAGCCATAGGGAGAGAGCTGGGCGGTCGGTCGGTTGGTGAAGCTGGTGTCTGGTTAGCTGCGGCATCTCGTGTTGTGTAAGGGTGGGGTGGGTATCTGTTAGGGATGGATGGAATCCGGGTGGACGTTGGTGGTGCCGTGGTGATGGTGGGGTGGAGTGGGGTGGTCGCCGAGGACGGGTGTCTAGACCCCTCTCTCTCTTCCTGCCCTGCCGTGCCGTGTATGCACTCCAACCTTGACTGCTGGATGCGTTTGACTACTTCCACCAGTGATGTACTATGGATGTGTGTGTGTGTGTGTGTGTGTGTGGGTTGTGGATGGGTGGGTGGGTTAGTGGGAGGTGCTGGTGTGGTGTGGTGGAGAGAGGAATGCATGCAATGCACGAAGAAGCATGTCCGACAGGGTGGATCGAGAAGAGGGAGGGGCGTGGATCGGACGGACGTACAGAACAGAGACAGTACAATGCCGTGAGTGGTGTGCCGTTTCTCACCCCGCCGCGCCTGGTCTGAAACACGGGAGAGGAAATGGGGCCTTACGAGGAATTCAGAGGCGTATGGCTACACCCCTCCCCTGGTTTGGGGGGGAATATTTTTCTTCTTTTGGGGTGGAGGGGCAGTCGGCAGGTGGGAGAGGAAGTAGGGATGAGGGGTGAGTGGGTTAGACGGCGGATGGGTGGGTGTCTTCATCTATCGTGCTTTCTTCAGCTCGCCAGTTACTTAGCTAGTTTGAGATCTTACTCTGCTTCTGCTTAGTGCTCCGGTACCGAGAATGCTGACAACCAGCCAGCCAACATGTGTGTTGGGTATGGTGTGGGTGTGGTGGTGTGTGTCGTGATGACGAGCCTTGCAACCGCTGCTACCCCTCCTCTTCACACCCACTTTCTGGTGTGAGTGAGTGGGTTTCCGCTGTGTCTTGGTGGAGTTGCCACTGGCGCCGCCGGCTCTGGCGCGCATGCGCGCTAGTTAGCTTGGAGGGATGGATGGTGGAGGGGATCTCGCAGATGCGGCGGCTTGCATCGTGGTCTCGCTTTTTGCTTAGGCGAGGTGTGAGGGGCAGTGGAGATGGAGGGGCTGTGATGAGGTGAGGTTGAGGGGTTGGATATGCGAGCTTCTGGATACGCTGCGAGGTAGGGGAGGTACTGTGTCTGGAGCATGTTCTGGATCTGGCATGATACCCACCTGTGTTGCCGTCTACGACGTTGGGGAGTATCAGTTTCGTTCACATACGGTTCCTGATGTCGGATGGAGAGGCAGACGCGCGCTTCGTCCCATGTGTTTTGCCCCTTGCCCTGTCCTGCCTGCCTTGGCCCGCCCTGATCCACGTGCGGGCGAGGAGATCGGATCAGATCGTTGGACAGGGATAGCATCACCTGCGGGGTGTCGTTGAAGAGTGGAGGGACACATAGTACCCCCATCCGTCCCGTGGTGGGCACGGCAGAGAGAAAGCACAAGCACCAACAGCGAATGGCATATGAAAAGAAGGAAAGTGCTGACCGCCAAACGCTGTGTGCTGTGTGGCGAGATCGTATCCGCTTGAGAGTTCGAGACCGTCGTGAGGTGACATTGAGCTCTGGGCTGGGGCGGTCTTGGGGCGCTGATTGGTTGTGCCACTATGGGGATGGTGTTTACAACTTTGAAGGGGACCCCGAAAGGGGGCTGATGCAGGGAAGCTTATATTCCTGAATTGCGTTCACCATCCACTGGAAGCCCAGAAGCGCAATTGTTGGCTGTTGCGTTGGGGTTACGGGCGCGTGTGTGTTCAAGGACGAGGATTCCACAGGGCGCCACAGAGGATTGTGGATGCCACAACTTTGTTCTCGATCCGTGTGAGGGGGGGTAATACCTGCCTGAAGCAACTTCAGCGGAGCTTGTCGCCTCTGCGGTGTCACCGAAGCCCGTGATGCCGCGATGCATTTCTGTGTCCCGCCCCCGAGGAGCCCGGTCAGTGACACTCTGACTCGACAACACCACACGACTCATGGTCGAGGCCCCCGAGGCCTCCCTCCCTCATTCGCTCCCGTTCCTAGCCGAAGACGTTAAGGTCTCGATAAGCATTAGTTAGCTACACTGCCACAGCGTGACGCACATCATCAGCTGGTGTAGTATAGTGCGAGGAATGCCAAGACCGACGTCAGCGGGGCAGAGGCCCCTGTGGAGGGGGGGGGGCAAAAGAACCAGGGGACGCGACAAGGGGGTCAGAGAGGGCTGATGGCGACAAAAACACAACCACCACATGGCGCGGTGGAAACGGCAAGACGCGGACCTCGCTGGTGATGACTGTGACAAGAGGCAAAAATCTTGTTTTCGCCTCGGGGACAACGCGGGCGATTCGGGGGGACCCAGTTTGGCCGGGTTGCTCGGAGGAGCTGGGCTACCCACCACGACCACCAGGGGCATTGCACAGCCGCCGTAGTCGTGATGAAAAACCTGGAATCGAAGAGTCGGTTGCTAGAGAAGAGAGCGCTATAGTGGGGGTCATGGGACTCCAAGTGATGGGGATCAGGAAAAGACCTTCACAGAGATGGAGAACAGAGGGCGAAAAGTGAATCGTAAAATCCCGTCCTTGCTGGGCAGGCGTTGTGGTGGCAGCGCAGGCAGGGATTGATGGGCCGTCCTAGCAGACCGAGGCTCGGTAAAAGCAACAATAGATCATGCCGGCGAAGTAGCAACCACGGTGATCGTCTCGGGCAACTGAGGAAATAGTGTTGTTGGGGTTGAGAACAATAGGTGGTCCTGATGAATGGATGCTTGAATGGGGGAAGCCATTGTTGCACAGGCCCACTGGAAGAATTGGAGCGAGGTCAGTGGCTGCGACCGCCTGAAGTGCAGCGCTGTGCGCCCAAGCGGTGGGGCCGCACGGGCCTCTGCTCGTAGGTTTGGGCTGGACGCGCTGCGGTGCGTGATTGTTCGCTCAACACCATTCAGCCTTGCTTTCCTATTGTTCAGCCTTGCCCTGTCGCATCCCCAAACCCGCCCAAAGGGGTCTTCTATTGTCCGCGCTGGCCGGGCCGCCCCAGGGGGCATTCCAAACCTTCTTCTTCTCGATCCCAGGACCACTCTCGCCTCTTCATCCGCCCTTGTTTGCTGTTTGCCCGTCTTCCAGCTGCCTGTGGCCGCGACAACAACAGCGCCGCTCCCTTCACTTCGATTCGCAAACTCGTTCACCACATATCCTTGGCCGTCATCGAGCCAGCCCACCACCCATCTCCCGCTGCTCCTTTCGAGTCACCCCCTACTCGAGTCCCCAGTTTTCCATCATGGCGAACCCGTCGACCCCCGTCAAGGTGCCCCCTTCAGCCGCAAACTACACTGCCGCCACCCTCGACCCCGACCTCCGATCCCAGATCAACTCGATCCTGATAAAAGAGGGACATGTTACAAGGCAAGCCCGGCCCGGCCCAGTCTTGTGTTTACTGCACCTCGTTTATGCTGCCGAGTGGCCCCTTTGCTAACCATTGTCTCCCCGGCACTACAGGATCCAGGAGCAACTCCTTCACGCGCTCAACTCCAACTCGGCCAACTGGCCCACCGTCATCCAGAACCATGCCCTTGCCCTCCTCCGCTCCGGCGAGGTCACCTCCTTCCCAGCCCTTCTGCACCGAGTCCTCGAAGATGTCCGCCACGACACCGCTCTGGCCCCCAATACGAACGGCACCTCCAAGGCTGTCAACGGCGCTTCGGACGAGAACGGCAGCGCCGTGAACGGCAAGAAGAAGGAAGCGACCAACGGCGCTACCAACAACGGCACTGGCCCCGGAGGCAAGCCGAGCCTGGCTGTCCCTCAGGCCGTCGTGGACGAGGCCCTCAAGGCGACCCGCGATTGTCTCGAGTCTGTCTGCGAGCTGGACGAGAATGGGACCACGTGATGCCATTCCAACACCCAACCCTCGCCGAAAGCCAACAAACATTGCAGCGCATCAACGAGGGAGGGAGCCAGGCAGGCAGGCCAAGAGATGACGACGAAAGAACCAAGAACAAGAACAAGAGCCAAGCCGGAAAACCACCGGAAGGCCCCGGCCGGCCTGCCCTCACTCACAACGAAGCACCCACCTCACCACCAACATGACAAAAAAAACACAGAAAAACACACCCAGTGCAGCGCCAGCTGCCGATGGTACTTCGCACTAAACCCAAAACAACAAAACCGAACAACGCAGGGATGGCGAGGCCCAGCGGAGAGGAGGAAACAAGGACGGGCGAGTTGCTTGTACAGACACACATGTATAGCGCCTGCCCATCGACGACACAAGGAAGAGGCATAGCATGTGGGTGGCAGCCACAGCGTCTCAAGAGAAGACAGCCAAAGAGCAAGCATCAAGGAAACGACACGAATCACCCCCCTCCTCTCACATCGATGCTTGAACTTCAGACCAAGAACAGGGCATTGCCCAGAAGGGGGAATAACTGGGCATTTGTTTCCCGAGGTGGAGAGAGGCATGGCGCGGGCAACTAGCATAGGACCATATTTGTCACTGGGGGAACCGACCCGGCATCGGGTTGCTTCTGCCCCTTCTTCCCTGAGACAGAGTGTAACGATAGAGAGATGAAGATACCTGGACTGGATAGGAGTGGATGACTTGGGGTAGAAGTCAACAAGCAAGCAGCTGGAATTCAGGACGGCCCCCCGCCCACCCCCCTCCGCCTGGTGATCTCTGTTGTCTGTTTGTGGGAAGAAGCACCATTAATCCATGGTAAATCCGATGTATGCGCCGGGGGGTAGGTGTCCGTGTTGGCAGTATCGTTCGCCATCACCACCATCACCTCCTCTACCACCTCCATCACATCTATCACCTCCATGACCACCATCATCACATCCACCACTCCCATCATCTCCATCAATCACCATGTTCACGAATCGTTCACCAGGATCACATCAGACACCGAGACTGCAAGATGAGAAAAAAAAGCCACCGAGTCTATTTGTATCTCTGTATTTCTGCCAGCAACTCCTCCCCGACACCTGCTATCGTCCAATCTCCCCATCTCAATCTAGCTTCCTCTCCCCCCCAACCCAAGCAGGTCAACAGCCACACAGCAAGCAACCCATCCCACCGCATCCCGTCTCATCCATTCTGCACTCCTCCTTCGGTTTGCGCGCCCAAACCCAGATCACAAAGCACCAACAAAACCAATCAAGCAAAACCAGAGAACCAGACGGGCGGAGAGGTAGGTGCAGCAGGTGCAGGTTCATGTAGCTATTTCATCCCCCTCCCTCGCTCTCTCCTCAAGAGAAAAAAGAGAAGGAAAGACTCAACTAACCCCCGCCACAGACTGCCACCACCAACCACTCCCCCCATTCTACCAGCATTTGCAATGTGTGTGTTGTGTTGTGTGTGTTCGTGTGCATCTTCATCGATCATCGACCATGAGATCATGATTTCCTCCAAGAGGCAAACGGGGAACGGGAAAAAAGAGCAAAAAAACGACCTAGAATACACAAGCAGATGAGATCCCCCACCACCCCGCACCCGCAATCCCATTCCATTCTACCCGTCCGAAACGGCCAAACTGAGTCCACTCCAGCGCCGGGAAACTCAACGCCTGAACCTCCCATCAGAACCAGGCAGGCAGGTCGGTAGACGAGCAGGCGACTTAGTCGTAGAGCCCGTCGTCATTGCCCGCATCGCCGAACGAGCCGCCGGCGCCACCGTCACCGCTCCCCTCGACGCCGCCCTCAGGGAACTTGAAGTAGGCGCCGGGCCCTGCGTTCTTCATCTGCTGGGCGAACGCCTCGTAGCGGCGGATCTCGACGTCGGTGACCGAGCGGCGGGCCATCTGCATCGCCTCCTCGAAGTGGCGCTTGGTGAGCTCGGGCACCGGGTCCTCGTCGTCCTCCATCTCGACGTCCTCGCCGGCCGCCTCGCGCTCCTTGGACCGGTTGATCTCGAGCGTGATCGACTCCTTGATGGCCAGCTTGACGGCGCGCTGCGTGATGAAGCCGAGATCGGCACCCGAGAAGCCGTGTGTCTTGGAGGCGATGTAGTTGAGGTCGACGTCGTCGGCCACGGGCGTCTTGCGGAGCTGAGCCTTGAGGATGCCGAGACGGCCGGGCTCGTCGGGGAGAGGCACGTAGATGAGCGAGTCGAGACGGCCCGGACGGCACAGAGCGGGGTCGAGCTGCTCCGGGCGGTTGGTGGCGCCGATGACGAAGACGTTCTTCTTGGAGGTCATGCCGTCCATTTCTAAGCGGGAAGAGTTAGTACATGCGCGGCAGACAGTAGATGATTGATTGATAACTTACCCGTCAGGAGCTGGTTCACAACACGGTCCGAGGCACCGCCGGCATCACCAACAGAGCCGCCACGGGCCTTGGCGATGGAATCCAGCTCATCGAGGAACACGACGCAGGGCGCAGCGGCACGAGCCTTGTCAAAGATGTCGCGGATGTTGCTCTCAGACTCACCGAACCACATGGAAAGAAGCTCGGGACCCTTGACGGAGATGAAGTTGGCGGCGCACTCATTGGCGACGGCCTTGGCCAACATCGTCTTACCCGTACCGGGGGGACCATAGAACAGGACACCACGGGACGGCGACAGGCCGAACTTGAGGAACTTCTCGGGGTGGTCGACGGGGTACTGGACGCTCTCCTTGAGTTCCTGCTTGACGGTCTCGAGACCACCAATATCCTCCCAGCGGACGTTGGGAACCTCGACGACGGCAACCTCGCGGAGGGCCGAGGGGTTCGAGACGCCGAGGGCGAAACGGAAGTTTTCCATGGTAACGCCGAGCGAGTCGAGCACCTCGGCGTCGATGGTGTCCTCGTCGAGATCGATGAGGTCCATCTTCTCACGAATCTGCTGCATGGCAGCCTCGGAGCAGAGGGCAGCCACATCAGAGCCGACGTAACCGTGGGTCTCGGCGGCGATCTGCTCGAGATCGACGTCGTCACCAAGCTTCATGTTCTTGGTGTGGATCTGGAGAATCTCCAGACGGCCGGTCGGGTCGGGAATGCCGATATCGACCTCACGATCGAAGCGACCGAAGCGACGCAGGGCGGGGTCGATGGAGTTGGGCCGGTTGGTGGCAGCCATAACGACCACGTTGGAGCGGGCCTTCATGCCGTCCATCAAGGTGAGGAGCTGGGACACGACACGGCGCTCAACCTCGCCGTTGGTCTTGTCACGCTTGGGGGCGATCGAGTCGATCTCATCGATGAAGATGATGGCGGGCGAGTTCTTCTCGGCCTCCTCGAACGCCTTCCGCAGGTTCGACTCGGACTCACCGGCCATCTTGGACATGATCTCGGGGCCGTTGATGAGGAAGAAGAAGGCGCCCGTCTCGTTGGCGACGGCACGAGCCATCAGCGTCTTACCGGTACCGGGGGGGCCGTAGAGGAGCACACCGCGGGGGGGCTTGATGCCGATGGACTTGAAGAGCTGGGGATGGCGGAGCGGGAGCTCGACCATCTCACGGATCTGGGCCATCTGCTTGCGGCAGCCACCGATGTCGTCGTAGCCGACCTCGTTCAGGTTGTTCTCCTCCTCGTCACGCTGGATGGGCTCGCCCTCGCAGTGGATGACGGTGTCCTGGGCAACGATGCCGTACTCGGGGGGGTCGACCTCGACCACCTTGAACTCGACCTGCCTCATGCCACCGCGGACGATGAAGAGGTCGCCTTGCCGCACGGGGCGGTAGGCTTCGCGGAAGTAGGGGGCGAGGAAGACGTCGAACAGGGACCCGGTGATGCCCTCAACGGTATCGGCGATGGGGAGAACGGCAATACGCTTGGCCTGTCGGGGTGTTTGTTAGCAGCGGTCTCGGGTCGGTCGAAGAGGCTGCCGGAGCCTTGTTTGTGTGCTGGACTCACATATTTGATGTCCGGGCAGGGGTGGATGGTGATGATGTCGCCGTGCTTGACGCGCAGGTTGTGGCGGACGACGCGGTTGATGCGGGCGCTGCCATCATCGAGGTCGTCGTCGGCGAGCACGATCAGAACGGTGTCCTTCCTCTTCTTGCCGCGGACCAGCACCGTGTCGCCACGGAAGAGCTGGAGGGCCTCCATGGTGTTATTTGAGAGGGCAATGATGGAGTTGTCATCGTTGACGGCGTCGGTGACCCTGTGTGCGTGCTGTCAGCGAACTGCCCGTCGGAGCTCCTAGAGTGCTGGGACGACCTACATCAACTGGTTGGGCTTCTTCTTCTTCTTGAGGATGGCGGTGGCTGTGTCATCCTCCTCTTTGCGCTCAGCGCCGGAGACATCGCTGCAGGAGGAGCGGGTTAGCTATCCGACCATCACAGCTTCCATCGCCGGCGGGGGCATCGGCGAGCAGGCCACATACGTCAAATTGACCTTCTTCTTGTGCTCGGGGTGGTCGGGGGTGGGCTCGGGAGCCATCTTGTCGGATCTTGGGCCGCGGGCTGCGGAATCGGCCGAGTGGGATGAGGGAGTGTAAGGTCGGGGTTTGGGGGAGCTGCTGCGGGGAAAACAAGATGGGCTCGCGCAACGAGGGCGTCGAGCAGGAAGGGGTGGTTGGTGCGGTGGATGATGAACGGGAGATGGTTTGGGGAGAAAGTGGAGTGTTGATGGGAGGAGGAGGAGGAAGAAGAAGAAGAAGGCGTTGAGCGTTTGCTGGCAGCCTTCGGCGGATGGAGAGAGAGTGCTGTGGATGTGCCTGGTCGGCCGGTAAGTTGGCCTCTGGGGGTCTGGCGGGACAACAAGCGGCGAAACTGACTCCAGGCGGCCACTCAGATGACGACTGCGGAGCTTTGGGCGGCAAAGTCCGTGC
>FTEL01008769.1_pt1 | contig 11613 bp, 8 predicted proteins | sample 1658911 | NCBI WGS metagenome assembly FTEL01 (sample SAMEA3914869, study PRJEB12502) | metagenome | biome: forest; material: soil | place: USA | collected 2012-03-12 | depth 0.1 m
CGCCACCCTCGGCCACCGCATCGCCATGGCCCCCCTCACCCGCTTCCGCGCCTCCGACGAACACGTCCCGATCGTCCCCCTCGTAGCAACCTACTACTCCCAGCGCGCCTCCTCCCTCCCCGGCACCCTCCTCCTCACCGAAGCAACCTTCATCTCCCCCTCCGCCGGCGGCTACGCCAACGCCCCGGGCATCTGGTCCGCGGAGCAGGTCGCCGCGTGGCGGAAGGTGACGGACGCTGTGCATGCGAAGGGGGGGTTCATCTTCAGCCAGCTTTGGTCGCTGGGGAGGGTCGCCGATCCGAAGGTGGCGGAGAAGGAGGGGTTCGCCGTGCATGGGCCGAGTGCTGTGGGGTTGGAGGGGTTGGCGGTGCCGCATGAGATGACGGTGGAGGAGATTCAGGTGCGGGTGGGGGAGTATGCGGTGGCGGCTAAGAACGCGATTGAGGCGGGGTTTGATGGCGTGGAGATTCATGGTGCCAATGGGTATCTGATTGATCAGTTCTTGCAAGACACGGCGAACCACAGGACGGATCAGTACGGCGGGAGCGTGGAGAACCGGTCGCGGTTTGCGGTGGAGGTGGTGCAGGCGGTGGTGGACGCCGTTGGGGCGGAGCGGACGGCGATCCGGCTCAGCCCGTGGAGCGACTTCCAGGGGATGAAGATGGCGGATCCGGTGCCGCAGTTTACGGACCTGGTTCAGAAGCTGAAGGGGTTCGGGCTGGCGTACCTGCACTTGGTGCAGTCGCGGGTGTCCGGGTCGTCAGATGCCGCCGCGGGTGACAAGGCGGATGAGTCGCTCGACTTTGCCATCAACATCTGGGACCGCCCAGTGTTGATCGCTGGTGGGCTGAAGCCCAAGGATGCGAAGTCCTTGGTGGATGAGGAGTACAAGGACAAGGACGTGGTGGCTGTGTTTGGGCGGTACTTCATCGCGACTCCCGATCTGCCGTTCCGCATCAAGAACGGCCTCGAGGTCAACAAGTACAACAGGGACACCTTCTACCTCGCCAAGTCGCCCGTCGGGTACATCGACCAGCCGTTTAGCGAGGAGTACGAGGCAATTTATGGGCCGCAGATGCTGAATTAGAGTCGGGAATGGGAGTGGATGGATGGAGTTGGGAGCATGGATGCATTCAAGTAGCGAATTGTTTTTGTTGTGATAGACCGAGGCAGATAGACGGGAGTTAGGGGACAAAAAACGTTTCAACTATTATCTTCCCGCTTGCCATCGTGATCAACACCTAAGCATGAGAGGTTTGAGTATCAGGTTTGATGTCTTGGGTGCTTCTTCTGATTTGTTACTTTGGGTACACAACACTCTCGATTACATCCTCCTCACGCGACAGTATGATACACTCAATTTGTTCCTGTCTCTCCTCATAAATACCGGCGCACCTCCTAATCACGAACCGTCTCCCCTTCCCGTTCAAGCCGCCTGCGCGGTAAAGTTGCTGAAGCCCTGGGCCTTGGAGATATCGGCAACGCTCAGGCCGGCATCGGTGAAGGGGTTGGCCAGCGACTTGGCCGCGTTGGCGTTCTGGACGTCAGCGCCGACAACGGCGGGGTCGACGAGGGGGACGATGCCGCGGAGGGCGGCGGTGGCGGGCAGGCTGGCGTCGCTGCAGATGGTGGGGATCTGCTGGGCGAAGGGGTTGAAGTTCTTCTCGGCGCCGACGAGGGCAGCGGCGGCAGCGATGACCTGGGGGTCGTTGCCGAGTTGGGCGACGATCTGGTCGGCCAGCGCAAGCTGAAGAAAGGGGGCGTCGTTAGTAACGGCATGGCCCAACACAAACTCGGGACTTCCGGTTGGTTATCTACCTTTGCGCAGGCGTTGGCACCAGCGAGGAGGACGCCAGGGGTTTGACCGGCGAGGGTACCGGCAGCACCGGCATTGCCGAAGGCGCCGAGACCCTGGATAATGTTCTGGATGGCACCCTCCTGGCCGAAGCGGGCGTGGGCGACGGCCGCAAGGGCGGCAAGGATGACTGACTTGGTCTGCATGATGGCGGTAGAAGAAACGAAAGCCGTCCAAGCGGTTTGGAATGAAGTATTAAACAATATAACGAACGGCAAGCCGATTCAAGGAAAGGAGCGTGAGGAAAGAAGGCGATCGAACCGGTCGGTCGGAGCAACGAAATGAGCGTGAAGTCAGCGTGGGTGGGGAGGAAAGGGAACTCGACGAGATGGCCGGGTCGTCGCTGGGCCTTTTATCGAGAGAGGCATGATGGGCGGCGGTGACGACGAGCGACCGGGCGACGGCATCGTGATGGAAAACCGGCACAATGCGAATGGTGGTTGAGCCATCAAGTTGGGCGATCACACAAACCGGTGCGGCACGAGACTGGCTCGGCAGTGATGCGGCGGGTGGGCGCTGGCTGGATGACTGTCAGTTTTCTGGTTCAGCGGGGCCGTCCACAATGGGCGGGCGTTTGATCTGGGGTTTTCCGCCTCCTGTGCGCCCCCACGAGCGGATCGCATCCCCCCTGCCGAGCCATGCTGCTGGTCTGGGGTTTGAGGGGGCGCTCGAGGGCTCGAGGGCGGCGTCGCGACATCAGACCAAACACGGCCTTGGCTGATGCGATGACGTGCCAGACCGGATTTATCCAGGTCGCCTCGCCAATCTCGATCGCCCTACCGAACATCCGAGCCGCATCTCAAACCGCTTGGAATTGCGCAGGGGCCGGAGTCGGTCTGGTGCTCATGCTCGTGGGCGGCAATGGCTTGACTGGAGAAACGGGAAAGGAGGCTGTCCAGTCCTCCAGTCCAACCGACATTTCGACTCTGGAGACTCTTGAAATGCATGCCCCTCCCCCTCCGGGTCAGCTTCGCCGAGTGAAGGCGACAGCAGCACCGGATACGGCCTCGGAGGGGGGACTGCGAGGTCCCCAGCCATGCCGTGCGACGGGGTGCGATGCGGGAGGCCATGTAGCCGTCTCGGCACCGAGTGAGTGCGAGTCGAGTTTGGGCATCTCGGGTTGCGTCGACGGGCAAGTTTGGTTCGGGTTCGTGCGGTGGGCCTGGCATCGTGACTCGGGCGGCCGCGCCTTCCTCAAACTTGCCAAAAAAGTTGAGGAAAGTCCCAACTGGAATGAGTGCGGCGCTGCCCAGAAAAAGTCTGCTCCTCCCACATCCACACCAACCATTCCCCTTCGTATTCCAGTTTCCCTCATCCATCCAACCCATTGATGCATCGCGCTCTCCCAACCGTTGGCGGAAAAACGGATGCTGCTGGGTGTTGCGCCTTTTCTGCCATGTTGTTTTGTTGTCATCGTCCGCCGGGATTGCTCGTTCTCTTGATCCTGGTTGCTGGATGGGTGTTCGGTGCCGGGTGAGGATCCTCGAGGAAGGCCTGGACCTCATCTCGACCCTCGGCTATGGTGACCACCCGCTGCAAGGACACACGCAGGCCTCAACCCGCCAGGCATCCCTTCCCAGCCAGATCACACGCGTCGAGCCGGCCTGTGTTGATTTGGGTATTGTTATTAACAAGTGTTATCTAATGCCCACTCGGGCTTGGGGACCGCCACCGTTCAACGTGCGTCCCTGCAAGCCCGGTCCAGCAACGCCATCCGAACGAAGAAAGTGCCTGGACTCGGCCTCAAGCAATTATATGTACAGGAAAGACGTCAAGTAAGTAATGCGTCCCACCGTCCCCAATGTTGACCGTTCCGTAGTTCCCACCCCACCGTCCCGCATCCCCTTCCCGCGCCCCACCGCTCGCCGTCGACCACTTCCTCGCGGAGAGGAACGGCGTCGTGCCGGGCGCGGCGTCATTGTCGTTGTCGTCGCCCCTGTTCCCGGTCATGCAACATGTCGCCGGTCCCGCTGTGCAAGGACGCGCCCCTCATTAGCACAAACGCCCCGAACACCCCAAACCAAAAGCATCCGCCACCCTCTCGAAGCTCCCCGAGATGCCCAAAACAAAAAGAATCATCATGAGAACCACCCCGACTTCTTCTCCTGCTTCTTCTCCTCTTCTTGCTTCTGCTCCTGCGCCTTCTTGGAAGCCTCCTCCTCGTCCTTCTTCTTGCGGGCAGCCTCATCTTCCTCCTTCTTCTTGCGAGCCGCCTCCTCCTCCTCCTTCTTCTTTTTCTCGGCCGCCTCCTTCTTCTTGCGAGCCTTCTCCTCTTCCTGCTTCTTCTTCTCCTCAGCCTCCTCGCGTTCCCTCTTCTTCTCCTCCACAATCTTGGCCTTCTCAGACTCGGACAGCTTGGAGAAGGCCTCGACGTCCTTGTCCCACTTCTTAACGCACTCGTCGTTCCAGTTGCAGCGCTCAACCTCGCCGTAGGCCGGGTGGCTGTAGCGGGGATGCCTGCTGGGCCAGTTGGACGCGTGGTAGTGGTGCCTCACAAGGGCGGCCCTGGCGTCGTGGTTGCCCGAGTCGGAGTGGCCCTGGCCGGCCGCAAAGGCCTCGACGGTGAGGACGAGCACGCGGCTGACAACCTTGGACTCGTCGAGGTCGTGGAACAGGTCCCAGTTGATCTTGGTCCTGGGGTCCTCCTTGTGCAGCTCCATCTCGGTCATGATGGCCTCGGTGAAGGCGGACGGCCCGGTACCGCTGATGATCTGGTCGAAATCGAGATCAACGTCGGCGAGCGAGACGCCCTGCTCCTTGGCCACACCGTTGAGCCACGACATGATCTTCTCGATGAGCCTCATCATGACGGGCAGCTGCGGCTTGCACATGAAGGTCCACTGGCAGAAGGAGCGCGACTTGGGGCCGAGGATCGGGTGGTCGGCCCAGTCGGGCTCGTCGATCTCGACGCCAATGACCATATCAATGTCCTTCTCGTGGTAGCGTTCGGGGATGAACTTGCCCAGCGGCTTGAGGGCCTCGACGTCGATGTCGGCGTACAGGCCACCCTCGGCGTACATGATCATGTATCGCAGCAGGTCGGCCTTGACGATGGCCGCCTTGACGTCGCGGTAAAAGTTGACGATGTCGGGGCGGTTGAAGCCGTCGGGGCCGAAGTGGTACTCGACATAGCGCATGTCATTGTCGTCGGTCAAGACCTCGTACCGGTAGTCGGGGTTCTTGCCGACCCAAGAGCGGGCCGTGTTGAGATCGCGCTCCTCGAAGCGGAGCGGGTTGACCTTCCAGGTCTGCCAAATCTTCCTCGGAAAATCGGGCCTGACGGTGGGCGCGCTGACCCCCGCGGCAGAGGAGCGATGGATCGGGGCATGGGGATTCGGGGAGAAGAGGTTGAGGTTGAAGACGAAGAGGATGAGGCAGACGGCGGCGATGTAGATGGGCAGGGCGCGTCGGAATTGAGTGGGCAGCCGGTTCCTGAACTGGGCGGCCGTGGCGGCGAGGGTCGGGGCGCCAAGCGGCGCGCCGAGTTTGGCGATCATGCCGGGCGGCGGGGAGGGTGAGGAAAAATCGAGGCGGCGCAGAAATGACAAAGTCAGCGAGCGTGTTGTGCTGCCCTGGACGGGAAAGCGAGTGGCATCAATCGACGATGGCAAGGAAAATATGCTATGGACAACAGGCCAGGAAAAAAACGAGGGGCAGAAGGGAAAAAAAGACGCCGGTGTCAGGTCAGGGTCAGAGGGCGGATAGGGGGTGGTGGAGGAGGAGGAGTCGGAGGCAGAGGGAGTCGAGGGCCAGAGCCATCATGAACGAACCCGTCCCCGGCTCTGGGCCCCTAATCAAGTGGCCCAGCGGCACTTATCTCGACCCTCGATTGGCCTGGCCCCTGCACCTTGGCCCGGTAAATTCATCATGGAGGCAGGCAATTGTGGTCTCCTAGCGCGGGTCGGCCGACCAGGATCCCCAAGCGGCCCGCCCAATCAGGCCGTTAAAAAATTCTTCGCCAGCAGGGGGGCCGCCGGCGCCATGGACGCTCACGGTTGCATGCCTTCATGTGGCAATGCTGACGAGACTAAGGCCGAAATTTCACAGCTGCCGTCCTGGGCCAATCGCACACGGCGTGGTGCTGGCTGCGGTGAGAGACAAGGGGGAGCCAGTGAGAGTGCCGGAACCGGCACCAAGCGAAATAGGGGGCGCTGCCCCACAAACCCCAGCCCGCCGCCCTGTGCTGTGCTGTGTCCGTCCTGTCCTGTGGTGTGGTGGGTGGTGGTGCCTGTGCCGCAGGCTGGTCCCTCTCTCCCTCCCCTTTCCCCCGAAAAGGGGCTTGCCCCACCTCGCCCTGACCCAGGCAGCCAGACACTGGGGGGGGCTTGAAGGACGATCGGTACCTCTGCATCGCACTGTGCTGCGTGCTGGCAGGCTGGTGCCCGCGTGCTCGCCTGCCCGCCTGTCTCTGGTGTGCCGTTTTCGTCTTTTCGGGAGGAATCTCCAGAGAAGCCGAACGGAAACGGGCGACGATGCAGCAGCCCAGGGCAAGCCACGGGCGATCAAGGGCTGTCCCTTGCAGGGTCGTTCGTTTCGTTCAGGAGGGGCAGGGAGGAACAGGGCATGGAAACAGTGAAGCCAGCATCGACAATGCGTGGCGTCGAGAGGCATCCGTGACCCTCGGACGAGTGGCCACGAGTGGTTCGGGGGTTTAAAAGTGCGTCCGTATCTGTCGGCTGACGGGCTCTCCGACAGCACAGCCGCAGCGAACAACCCACCACCCGTTTGCCGTTGCTGGCCGTTCGTTTCCCCCTTCTCCTGAGAAAACTGCCTCAAAACTATCTCAACTGGGACGAGCAGGTGGCTCCCTCTTGATTGGGTCTGTTCTAGCGGTCTGGTACGTTGTCGGTGCGCACAGAGTGCTATTGGCAACCGTCGCCACGCCATTCCGCGTTGGCTCAATTTTGCACCTGCAAATTGGGTGGCAGTCGACGGTTTGCCCCCCTGTCGTGCAGTGCCGTCGGTTCCAGCCTGGAAGCGAACAGGGGGAAAGGGGGAAAACGAGTCCCGCCAAGCCCCACCCGCCCAGGTGCTACCCCAGGTACTGGGCCCCAGCGGGACCTGTCAGCTGCTTGCCGGAGACGCGACGACGACGACGCAGGGCAGACCAGACCCGCGCCGAGCTGAGCCGCAAACTGGCCCTGCATGAGAGGTGTTCTTGAGTCTCTGACGTCCTGAACCACCACTGCCGCCAACGCTCAAGGCATTACGAAACACACGCTTGGATGGAGCGAGCTCGAGACCAGCACCGATCGAGCTCCCTCGCCAACCACCACCACCACCACCACCACCACCACCACCACTACCAGTCTCAGCCATCATGAAGTCGGCCACCTTCCGGGGGCTGCGGTCCCTGCTCTGGCCGCGCAACACCGGCAGCAGCAACTCCGACGGCGGCCCAAAGCAGCTCCGGCCAACGGCCTACCTCGACGGGCTCAGGGGCTTCGCCGCCTTCCTGGTCTACATCCACCACCACCAGCTGTGGGCGCACCAGCGGCTGCACATCTACGAGAACGCCTTCGGCTACGGCGGCGAGTACCACCTCGTCACCTTCCCCTGGCTGCGCACCTTCTTCACTGGCGGCAACATGGCCGTGGCCATCTTCTACGTCATCTCGGGCTACGTCCTGTCGGTGAAGCCCCTCTCCCTCATCCACGCCGGCGAGCACCTCAAACTCTTCGACAACCTCGCCTCGGCCTTCTTCCGCCGCTGGTTCCGCCTCTACGCCCCGCTCGTCGTCACGACCCTCGCCTTTGCCCTCTCCTGGCACGTCTTCGGCGTCTGGAGCGCCATCTGCGACCCCAAGTCCACCGTCGCGGACGAGCTCTGGAACTGGTACGTCGAGTTCAAGAACTTCAGCTTCATCTACAGCGAAGGGTGGACTTTCATCAGCTACAACAAGCACCTCTGGTCCATCCCGCTCGAGATGCGCGGGTCGCTGGTCACGTACATCGCGTGCATGGCGCTCGCAAGGGCTACGCCGAAGGCCCGGTTGCTGTGCCTCGCCGGGCTGGTGTACTACTTTTTGTACATTGTGGACGGGTACTACTGCTCGCTCTTCATGATCGGCATGTTGCTCTGCGACTTGGATCTCCTCGCCCGGAGGGATGGGGGGTATTTCCCGCGCTGGCTGCGCCGGCTGGAGCCGTACAAGACGGGCATCTTTTACCTCCTGCTCGTCGTCGGCGTTTACCTTGGTGGTGTCCCCTCGGAGTCCCAGGACATGGACAAGCTCCGCGCCAACCCGGGGTGGTACTGGCTGTCGTTCCTGAAGCCGCAGGCCGTGTTCGACTTCAAGTGGTTCTTTCTGACGCTGTCCGGCGCGATGGTGGTGCCCAGCGTGGCAAGGATCGGGTGGCTGAAGCGGTTCTTCGAGACGCGGTTTTGTCAGTTTTTGGGCAGGATCTCGTTCGCGCTGTACTTGGTGCATGGGCCGATCTTGAACATTGTGGGGGATCGGATGTACTACGCCGTCGGGTGGGTGCGCATCAAGGGGGACCATGATGCCGCGGTGGCGGCGTGGGCGGATGTCTTCAAGCTGCCAAGGACGGGGCCATTGGGGTTGGAGGTGTCGTTTTTGGTGCCGAATTTGGTGCTGCTGCCGCTAACGCTGTGGGCGGCGGACTTTGTGACGAGGACGGTGGACGAACCGTCGGTCAGGTTCGCGCAGTGGCTGTATAAGCTGGTGCAGGGGGGTGGAGGGGCCGCGGAGCCCAAGCCGTTGGAGTTGGTGCCCTTGGCGAGGGTGGAGTGAGGCCTTGAGAGGGTTGAGTACGATTTGATGTTTGTTTACTCTATGGATGTTTACGCTATGGGCGGGCACTTCTTGTTTGGCATGCCGGGGCGGTCTGTTTGGACATGTACATACGGATAATAACCTCGATTTGGATTTCTTGGGTGGCATGGGCTCGGGTCTGAGCCCCAGGAGTCTTGCTGTTGTCAGAGTCGATCCGTACAAGACGGTCGACAGGAAAGGGGTTTTGCATAAGGCTGTTCTTGGGTTCTGCAACAAGCCTGGTGGATAAAAATGTGTAATTTGCCACAAGTTCAGATACCAAGTGTTTCTGCTCGTTTCACTCTAAATTTACTGCCTGGTGATCAACAACCCGCGAGTCAGATGTAACCTCGATCGCCAACCGCAGATGGGAACTTCAAGGACCAACCGCCCGTCCCAGCTTTTTCACATCACGATCACATGGGAACAACAAAACACACAAGTCTCTTGCATGCCGCCGGGCCAGACCGTTTCAACGGTTCCCAGAGTTCAGCTCCTTGCGTTCCCAGAAAACTGAACCCCCTCACCCCTGCCCTGCCCTGCCCTGCCCGTCCGATCGCGAGATGCGCGCGGAGGAAACAGACTAAGTTTAGCGCTTCCTCTCGCGAAGCCAAGTTACCACACGAAACGAGCCCGGCGCAAGCCACATCACAAGGGCAGGCGGCAACGCAACCCAGCAGCTCGGCCAGCACCGCCGTCCACGATCGGCCCGTTCCAGAAGAGAAAGAGAAGAGAAGATGAACAAAGTTCCAGACCCCTCGGGCGTGGCCGGTCGGCCGCACCCTGACACGTGCTTGCCAATGCCACTGTCGCCCACTCACTGCCTGCCAATTGCTGACCTGGCCGAACCCCGTCCCATCCATCCATCCCCAACAATGCTTTTTTCCCCAGACGTAACCCAGCCCTGCCCTGTCACATCAACGTCAAAACGGGGGGTCCCCTCATTCTCCAGAGATTTGATGAACCCTCAAAAATGTCATGTCACAACCCGCCCAACCCGCACCGCCCATCCGGCCGTTCCGCCCCAAGCAAAGTTGATGATCCCCCTGAGAGAGCGACTGTCAGATGCCACTGGCCAGCCGAGGCTAGTCCGCCAACCCTTGGCCAGCGGGTTGGGCGCGGCGGCCAGGACAGGGGCAGGGTATGGGCACGCTAGCGCGCAACAGGCAGCTTGCGCCGGGGTGGGGTGTTTTGCGGGGAGAACCCCTGGCTGGTTTTTTTGGGTCTTTTCCTCCCTGTCCTGCCATCCTGCCCCGCGAGGCCCCGCGAGGTGGGCGTGATGCGGGGCTTGGCAGGGTGGGATGTGGGAATCGAGACGCATGCGGAGAGACAAGGAAAATCGAAAGGGGAAAAAATAGAGAATGGTTTGGTGTGTTGGTCCGGTGGGAAACGCACGATGGGCATGCCGGGTTTTCCGCCCGTGGGCCCAGGGTCGGATTGGGGATAGATTTTGGGAGATGGTGACGACGATCATGGCGAGGGCTCCTTGCTCGCTCCGATGTCTCTCTTTTTTTTTTCTTTTGGTCGGTCGGTCGGTGGGAGAGGTGTGAACTTGGGATCGGCGGTCTGCAGGGTGCTGACGCGGGAGGTGCTGAAATGATGACATCGCGGCGCGTTCCTCTCCCGGTTTCGCGTGAGCAGGGCGAGTCCCTTGTCATCCCGCTCTCCCCCCCTTCCCCCCCTCATCTTCCCCCTCTCCCGATCCCGAGGAACGAGAGATTTGAGAGACGCAGCACGATCTGTTGTTGCTGGCTGGCAGGCCGGTTGCATGTGAAATGCAGGCGTCCCAGAGAAGCAAGCATGGCTTCCATGGAAAAAAACGAGGGGCCCACCTTCACAACGCTTTGCCGTGTCCGTCCGTTCCCAACGCTGCTGCTAGGCCGCTTGCGGGCTAGACCACACAGTGCGGACGCTGCAGGATCTCGGGTACTTTGCTCCCTGGGGATGGTGCCACACACACCGCACACAACACCACCGACATTGAACCCTGAACACCCTGGAAAGGGCCCCCACTGCGGGCCTCATCTCGCCGATGCGATCTGCGTTCAGGCGAGCCGGGTCTCACACGCCAGCACGCGGCCAGGGTGGGATTCCGCGGGCGGAGGGTGGTGATAAGAGATTGGGGGTTGTGCTGGTGGTGTTGCAATGTTTCGATGGTGAGACGAGTCCGACTGCTTGCTTCCCTGCTTGTTGCCAGCCAGAGAGCGACCCCTCCAGAGGAATCGTCCCAATGGAGCAATCCGCTCGAAACACGAGGGCAAGCCTAAAATAAAAATCATAACAAGGACCCGATATCGGTTTCCCCCATCCTTTGTTGCTGCTGGGCTCCGTTGTTCTCATGTCATTGCGGCAGAATCATGTTCCGATCTGCAGCATCTCGGACCGTGACACAGCGCCCAATGTTCCAATCGCGCCTCAGGGTCCAGCAACCAACAGCCGGAAGGGTATGGGACCTTCCCTACTTCGGACGGGACCTTGCTGCCGGTGTGGTGGTGCTTGTGTTGCTGCAGATCTGAACACGAGAAATGGGCACACAAACAATGGGGCCGAGGTGCCACAGCTTACCCAACTCGCCAACGCCACGCCAATACCAAGCCAACCAAGGGGGTCTTGAATCCGGTTCTGGGAGCAGCAGGATTACGAGGGATGCGACCGCCAACCAACGTGCAGCGATGACGACCGTGGAGGTTGACGAATCGTCTTCCAGCATTCAACTCCAAGTCTTGAGATGGGGGTCAAGCATCTGATAAGAGACACCTTGTAGCACTCGTAAAACCAGGGCGGATAAAAACAGACGCTCCTTCCTTGTCATTTCCTTGTCATCAGGAAACACAAATATGGAAATAGGGGCAGAGTAAACAGACAAAAAGAAAGTAAACCACCCCCCTAATACATATAAACCATCCACCCATCCCCCAACACCGACGCAACCGTCACCGCCGTCGGGCTCCCCTTGAACGTAAAATCCCCCACCCCCAAAAAG
>FTEL01002711.1_pt1 | contig 11605 bp, 8 predicted proteins | sample 1658911 | NCBI WGS metagenome assembly FTEL01 (sample SAMEA3914869, study PRJEB12502) | metagenome | biome: forest; material: soil | place: USA | collected 2012-03-12 | depth 0.1 m
ACCACCAACCCAGACAACGACGACGCAATGGACCTCGACATCCCCCCCTCCGAAACAAACCAACCCGGCGGCAGCGGCGGCAGCAGCACCCGTCCCGGCCAGCAAGGCTTCGCCCAGCGCCTCATGGCCAAGTACGGCTGGACCAAAGGCACCGGCCTCGGCGCCAACGCCTCTGGCATCACCTCCGCGCTGCGCGTGCAGGTAGAGAAGCGCCGGCGCCGGCCGGACGCCGAAGGCGGCGGGTTTGCCGAGCCTGGCGGGAGGGGGCGGATCATCGCACCCAAGTCTCATACCAAACCCGCACAACCTCGTCAGGAAGATGGCAGTGGGGAAGGGGAGGGTGGGAGTGGGGGGAGTAAATTCGGCAAGATGAGCGTCGTGGTCGTGCTTGATCGGATGCTGGATGACATGGCGGATGTGGAGGGGGAGGTGGAGGCTGGGTTGGGACAGGAGATTGGGGAGGAGTGTGGGGAGCGGTATGGACGGGTTGAGAGAGTTGTTGTGGATGTGGAGGGGGGGAGGGTGTTTATTCGGTTTGTGGAGGGGGTTTCGGCTTTGAGGGTACGTATTGCTACTCTTGCCCCAGTGGTTCTTTTCTCGATGTTTGTGGTGGGAGGGTGGTGGCTAACTCGGGATGCCTAGGCTGTCAACGCGCTCGAGGGGAGGATATTCAACGGCAACGCGATTGTCGCGCGGTTTTATGACGAGGAGAAGTTTGAGGAGGGGGTTTACGATGGGTAACAAGGAGTGGTTGTTTATTTCAACCATTCCGTCGACGAGGGGGGCATGATATCCAATACCTACTGGACATGGAGTGAAATCAGACACATGCCATGCCACAGTCCGTTGAATAGCTCGGCTCTTTCACACAGGTGGTTGCGAGTGTGGCTTGGGTTCGAAATGTTCTCAAATGAAGAATTGCTATTTGTAGTCGTTTGTACGAAAATGCCTGTCCTTGACACGGCAAAGCATCAAATACATCACCGATCCTCGGGCACGGCACAGCAGAAGAGTCAATCAGTCAGGAAACCGGTAACACCAAAGCCCCGTCATTACAATATTCTAAGGAGACTCCATACAAGAAATCAAAATACCAAGACGTCCAGAAACAAACGCAACAACACCACACACCGTCCCTGATAATGTCTTCGCTTGGGGACAACAGCCTCGCACCGTCATCCCCATCTCCCTTCCTACCTCCCCACTCCCCCTCTACCTTTCTTCCCTCCCAACAAAACGTACACCCTCCCCCAGCCGAGCCTGCCTCTCTCATCGAGCGAGCCTCGATATTTGTTGCGCCATCCACGCGGGGGGTAAAGGAATTAAGAGTTTCACGTTCTTTTTTCTTTTTCGTCTTTTCTCACACCTAAACGGTACCCCCCCGCAGTTTCAAAAACAAAAAAATCCAGCGTCGTCTCTATCGAGAGGTATTAAGTCTAGTGGTTCCAGTATGTAGTTATCACGTGCGTGCAACGCAACGTGACGGGTATGCGATCCTCTTCCACTTCCACCTCCCCAACAGCAAAACTCGGCAAGAGAGAGAGAGAGAGAGACAATCATTTCAAAAGAGAGAGGGAAAGAAAAAGAGACGAGGGCGACGGTGATCGGACGGTGACGGAAAACGGAACCGGGGTCCGGCGTGATGTATTCGGCAGCCAACAAAACGACAGTCCCAATATCCCCCAACAAAAAACATCGGTTTAAACTCCAGGATCCCCCATCAAAGCGGCATGGATTCCATCATTAAAGCGCCGAGGCCATGGCAGCGACAGCGGCCAGACCCAAGAGGGCGGCGTTGAAGCTGAGGCCGGCGGCGCTGCTCTTGTCGCTGCCGCTGCCGGTGTCGACGTTGCCCGAGTCCGAGGTCTGGCCGTCAGTGTCCTCGTTGGCCTTGTCGTTGTTGCTGGTGCAGGTGAAGGTGCCCTCGACGCGGCCGTCACCGCCCTGAGTGCTGGGGGCGGCCTTCTTCAGGGTCTCGCACGACTTGGTGATATCGCCGGTGGAGGACACGTCAAAGGCACCCTTGACGACGTTGAGCTTGGGGAAGTCGACCCTAGGAGTCAAGTCAGCACATTGAGGAACGCGATTGGTCCAGTTGGGGCAAAAACGTACTCGGTGAAGTTGCCACGGAGCTTGATGGCACCGCCAACATCGGTCAGCTGGGAGAAGTAGGTGACCTTGTCGAGACCGGTGTTGTTGGCAATGAGGAGACCACCGCCGATCGAGGTCAGCTTGGGGAACGTCATGTTCTTGAGCGCACCGTTGGCGACGAACGAGATGTCGCCCGACTCGGTGTGGGTCAGGTTGGGGGCCTTGAAGGTGTCGAAGAAGTTGGAGTCGAAGCGGGCTGAGCCGTTGACAACCTTGAGCGAAGGGACCTCGAACTTGGTGACGTTGGCAATGGTCATGTTGGCGATCCAGATCAGGTTCGGCAGGCTGACCTCGAGGCCTTGGCCCTCGAGGCCGTTGGCCTGGATGTTGAGGGTGTCGCTGAGGGTGGCGAGCTTGGTGGCGAACTTCTTGAGGCGCCGGTTGTTGTTGATATCGAACTTGTTGGCCTTGGACACGTCGACGCCGTCCAGAGCGTCGAGGAAAGTGTCGCTAATGGTGACCTCGTCGGCCTGGCTCAGGGGACCCAGAGTGAAGGTGTTGAGGTTGGTGACCGACTGCCAGGAGAGGGCGCGGACCGAGGTGAGGCTGGCGAACGAGAGCGAGGTGAGCTTGGTCACGTTGCGCATGGTGAAGCTGCCGCCGACGGTGGTCAGGGTGGAGCTGAGGAAGGTCTCGAGGATGCCATTGTTGAGGACGCTGAAGTCGCCAGTGATCTCCTTGGGGCCCGAGATGTCGATGTTAGCGCCAGCAAGGGGCCCGACCACGACGGAGCCCTTAACCGTCCTGCAGCTGGCGAGCTTGGTGGCCTCGGCCTGGCTGTTGACTGTTGTCGTCGAGACGGTGCAAGTCTGGGCTGGACGGTGTGTCAGTTGGATATCCCGTTCATCTCGTCGCGTGATCCCCTGCGGGCCGTGGACTTACCGGCGGCAGAGCCGATGGCCAGGAAGGCGGGAAGAAGCTGCTTGACAAACATTGTGCCCAAGTCTGCTGGCAGGCGGGTTAGTGACTGGAGTGCGCGTCGCGGTGTGGGCAGCCCTGGAGCGGGAGCCGGGAAAATGCAGTAAAAAGTGCAGCTGTGGGTGGGAAACGGGAACACGAAGGACGGAATTCGGACGAGGTGGGCAGGTCGGTCGTCAAGCTAGCCGCCCTGGTCTGGTCCGGATCGGCCGGGATGGATGGGGGAGTGCAGGGCAGATAGAGCGACCGAGCTGGCGTGTCACCGTGGCCCCGTGTGCGAGAATGCTGGGGAAAGCTCTGCCGTCGCCGTCGCCGTCGCCGCTCGCTGGAGGGTGGGAGAGAAGATGACAATGGTGGTGTGTATCGGCAGGCAGGATGGGCCCGGTTGGGATGTGACTCGTGAAACGGGTGCTTCGTGTGCAGTGGAGCAACACCAAACTCGGGGGCAACAAGGAAGGGCAGGGAGGACTCCGACGGATGCCTCTCGCGTCGCCCCAGCTATGGACGAGCGCCGCGAAGCAAATGCCAACGCACCTGTTCCTCAATGGAGTGGCGGGAGACTGGAATTCGTCGAGATCGCGGTCTCGTTCGGGGATCGCGGGGACGCGGGTGGGCAGCAAAAATAATCGGGATTAATCGAAGTAAAAATCGGAGTCGAAGAGTCGAATAAAGTCGAAACAACAAGTTTGGTGGGAGTTGGTCTTCTTCCGGGCAAAGGAGGCGCAACGCGGAGAGAAACGAGTGAATCGCCGCGGAGCAAAAAGATGACGAGAATGTCGAGGATAACGAGAGGAAGAAAGATGATGAAACGGGAAGGAGAGAGAGGTGTGTGAGCCCAGGGGCGAGCAGAAGAGCAGAAAGCCATCACAAGCAAAACCGGTTATACAGACTCGGGGCCAGTGGGGCCCTCATTTCGTGACCCCTGCTGGCCGCCACCCCGTGTGCCTGCGTGCGCCTATGTGTCAGTGGAGCCCCAGCTCGACCAGGGGCCAGGCGCTCGCTTTCCTGCGACGTCAATGGCGTCTCTGCCAGGGGTCGCTGATCTTGTCTCTGCGGTCTGGCTGCCTTCCTCAGTGCTCACCCTCCATCCATCAATCCAGTATCGAGCATCAACCATCCAGCCAATCCACGCCGTCCATCTATCTCAGCAACACCCCCCCACGACAGCGGCAGAAGTGGCGGTGGTTGTGGTGGTGGTGGCACAGCTAAAACCTCACCATCAAAGTGTTTCATCCTCGCGCGTTGTTGTTGTTGTCGATGTCCAATCCAGTCGAATGTCCTGTCCATCCAATGCTTCTCAGACCAGCGCGGGCCCCCTTCTTTCTTGGCCGGGCCAATCGACAGCTAGCGAGATCGAGGCCCACCCCACTCTGATCTCCATTCTTCCATTGGAACTAGACTCCCCCTGATTTTTTCTTTCTCCATTCGAGCTTAGACGATTTGCGGAATTGGGATGGCTCTCGCCTGACCTGGCTGGGCCCGTTTTGTTGTTGGTCATGACTGGCCGCGACGGGCTCCCGGGCGTCCCTGGCCCGAACCTGCATTTCTCCCTCGCGGGTCTGCAGTTGTATGCATGTTGGATGCCCGGCTGCTGGGTGCCCTGCATGCCCAGGAGCCCAGGACCCCGTTATCAGCGCGGGACACGAAACACCCTAGACCCTGGGGACATTTGGACAGGAACATCGAGATGTCGCTCCATCTTGGGTCCCCTCGAATACGGGATTCAATCACCCATCCTGCTATTTTTACGGCCTTCTTATTTCAGTTATCATCGCCGTTGTCATCATCATCATGACACGCGCCCGCCCATTGACCACCAAGGCACGGCTGCTCGCTCGTACGCCGCATCTGCATTTTGCCCTCTGCGTTCGTGTCGGTGTCGGTTCTGGCCGCCCCGGGACTGGGATGGACGGGATCTCTGCGTTGTGTGTGCCTGTGCCTGTGCAACGGCCGTGAGCGGGTGCCAGCAGCATTACGTCAGCTGCTGCTGGTTGTGCATCTTGCATCTGCTGTTCGGCGCTTTTCCTTGCCGCAGGTTTCACCAACAAACGTGTTTCTCGTTTGGAGGCAGCTAGCTGGGTGTGCACACCATCATGGCGGTGCTCGTTCTGGCTGCCTCTGGGGTGGCAAACGCTGTTGTCGTTGACGATCCTCTCGAAGTACCTAGCCTTTGGTTCTCTTTTCTCCCATTTTCTTGTCGAAATGAAAACGAAGAAGAGAACAGGAAAATAATTGAGGGCAAGGTACCTATGAAGATGAAAGCAGATAATACTCCGACCGTTATTATACCCTTCATCTCCCCAACTCCGCCGCCCGCCCTGCCCTCCCGCCGCTATCTCCTCCCCTGGACTTGCCGCCCATCCAACATGTCCTGCACCGGGTGCAGACAGAAGAGGCTAAAGACCAAGAATTCCCCCACCCTCGCAGTGAAACACACAGCCCCCTTTCCATCTCCAGGGCTTGCGCGCGCACGCCAACGAAACAAAACACATGATCGGCAGGGATCGCTGACGGCAGCAGGGCATGGGGAAACCGGCATACATGGACGGGAAGCTTGTTTTCCAGTGCCACCTCGTTCCCGCTGCGACCCTGATACGACACATGTCCCTGCGGGAAACATGTACCATGTACGGGGTAGAAACGGCAGTATAGAGGTTTGCAGTATCACGAGGAATGGAAAGAGGGTAAAACAGAGAAAAAAAAGGAGAGCGAAACCTGCCAACACCCGCCGCCGTAACCAGACACCCGCTCCCACCCGCGCCGTCCACAAACCCATCCCACCGGGTCGACCGCAGCCAAGCCCATCCGTCAGCACCCAAACCCAACCCCCGCGGCCCCCATCAACAACACCCCCCCTTCCCTCACTCCATGGTACTAACATCCGTCTCCTCCACCCTCCACATATACCACATAAACAGACTCCGATACGGCCGAAACGGCTCACTAACCTCCACCATCTCCTTCTCCCCCATATACTTCCACTTCCCACCCCCCTTCGCCTTGAGCTTGGCCACATCCCTCCCCACAAACGCCGCCATCCCCCTCTGCACCCCTAGATCCCCCACGGAAAAGACATCCATCCGCTTCAGCGCGAAGAACGCAAACATCTCGACCGACCACTTGCCCAGCCCGCGGACGGCCGTCAGCTTCTCGAGGATCTCCTCGTACGGCGCGTCGGCGAGCATCTGCGCCGTCAGCTCCCCCGCCGCGAACTTGGCGCCGAGGCCTTGGATGTACTCGGCTTTGCGCTGGGAGAGGCCCGCGGTGCGGAGGGTGTCGAGGGGGGTGGCGGCTACTTGGTCGGGGTTGGGGAAGGGCGGGGGGTCGGCGGCTTCGGTGATGGTGGTGTCGGAAGACGATGTGGAATAGAGCGCGACGAAGCGCGCCTTGATGGACTTGGCCGCCGCCCCGCTGACCTGCTGCGAGATGATGCTGGAGCAGAGGGCCTCGAACGGGTCGACCTGCTCGGCGAGGCCGGCGGGGGAGAAGATGCGGCAGTGGTGGGCCTCGACGAGGGGCTTCATGCGCGCGTCGACCTTGATGAGGTGCGCGCAGGCTTCTTCGAGGAGGGTGGCTGTCGTCGTTGCGGCGCTGCCGGTGGTGGTGGATTTGATCATCTCCCGGAGCTTGCTCGGGATGGGCTCGACCGGCGTCGGGGCGATGATGCGCGAGGTCTTGGGGGAGCGCAGCACCGCGTTGGTGCGGTCGGTTAGGCGGGCGACTGCTGCTGACTTGGGCTTTGGAGTGGGTGCAGCATCATCAGTAGTGACAGCAGACGTAGCTTGTGTGGGCGATGCTGGTGGGTCTGCCTTTGCCTTGGTGGTCCGCTTCCTCCGCGGCGTTGAGGGAGCCTCCTGTGCTTCCTCCGCGGCGGGCGCTTCTACCGCCGCTTTCCGCTTGCGGGATGAGGTTGGCGGTGGTCGCGGCGGCGGCGGCTCAGCGAGTTGAGCGCCGACCAACGCGGCCACGCGCGCGGATCGTCGTGCTGCCATGTTCACGGCCATTGAAGTCTTGGTGTTTTGGGGCAAATGCCACAATTGACCGGCGACCCAGATCAGGGTTGAGAGCGGCGGTGAGAGGGAATTGCCTGCGCGACAAGAAAAGTAGCAGTTGAAAGTGTCCAACGTAGATGCCAAAGAGGCCGGGCGTCCAACACACAAGTCAAGTACCCAAACGCAGAGCCCTGCCCCTCGAAAGTACGAACAACCTCGCTATGATGTCGGCGCAAACCCCGTCGGTTGCCTGAAAACTCCGGCAGCCCAGCCAGCAAAAAACCCGTCACAAACCTGAGACTCCCCCCTCGGCCACTGCGCCCAACCATCGAGCGGGCGGCGGGGGGACGCGGCGCCCTTCGCATGTCAATCGCGCGCCCGTCGCCTCGTCACGTGAGGTTCCCCACCCACGCGTATCCACCTTCCCCTTCCTTGCTTTCCCCCCTCCCCCTCCGTCCGGAAAGCCCGGCTTCGCCATCCTCGCAGCGCCAAGAACGGGAGGCGTCTCTTCCAGAACACGCAACGCAAGCAAAAGAAGAAAAAAACCGCCCGGCTTGTGCCTGAAATCGAATTGAGCCCGCTAACCCACGACAGGCTAATCCCGACCCGGGCATGGCGACGGACCCCACTTCGTATTTCGTTAATTGAGATCTAGACCAACCTGGATGAGGATGGATATCGGGGTTTGCAATGCATCATGAGTTGTGATGGAGCCATCGACAGGTTTGCTTGTCTAAAGGATGCGGTCTGCTTGCGTGAGATGGAAAGGATTCATGGCAGGATTTCCAAAACCCCGCACGCGGCGCAGGTTGGGCACACCATCAGGCAGAGTAAGCACCACGGCATGGCATGGCACGCGACAGACAGACGACGACGACAGCGACAGGAAACAATGCGCGAATACGTTGAACAGAAACATATGCGAAAAAGGCTCTAAAGGTTACCTCCCTTCTCCTCCGTGTCGATGTGCCACACGACATAGTTGGGCAGGCCGTACACGCCATACCCGGCCCGCTTGGCCATCTTTGCGAACCCTTCTGTCTCGGCCTGGTTCTCGAATGCGTACGCAGGAAAGTTGATTCCTGCGTCGACCTGTCAGCGATGGGGTATGAAGACGAAAGGAAACGGGTTTGGGACCCACCTGATCTGTGGACGTCGGCCTTGACGATAATGTTGACGCCGCCGATCCCGTCCAGCTCCATCTCCTCGTCCTTGTTGTTGCGCCAGTCGCCCATCCGGCACATGTACGTCCGCCCGGTGACGTACTGCGAGTAGCCTGGTGCGGGGTCAGCAGGCTGGGATAGGGTCCATGGAATAGGCGTGTGGCAGGCCTACCTTCGACGATGATGGCGTCTTTGGGCAGACTCGCGGCCAGCTTGAGGCCCTTGGTGGACTCGACCCACGAGTTGTAATCGACTGTTCCCTGGTTAGCCACGGCGCTGATAGCCAAAAGAGAGGGGCGGCAAGCTTACATCTGCCTTCGATGTCGCGGCCGTTCTCGTAGCGGTGAAACCAGATATCTGCGTCCTTATCAGCTCCCGTCCCACACCCAAATCAAGAAGGGCCATCCATACTGGGAACGAGCACATCACGATCATGGGCAATGAAATCCTCAATGATCCTCTCCGGGCTGTCCACAATATCCACGTCCCGCCAGTACACCCACGAGTGCTCCGATTCGAGCGCCGTGTAGAGGAGGTAGTTGCGCGCCCGGGCCATGGCCTTGCGTCGGGGCGCCTGTGCGGCGAACCCATGGCGGTCCTCGACGTCCTGGCTAAGGACGAGCCCAAAGTCCTTTTGGACGATGGTGGCGCTCCGGAACGGGACGCTGTCCGGGCGGCGCTGGATGCGGTCGAGCTCGGCGGCGAGCACGGCGAGGGTGTCGTCGGTGGTGTCGCCGACGAGGAAGGCCAGGTCAATGAGGTCGTGCGGGTAGGTGAGCTTGGAGACGAGCTCAAAGTATTTGGAGAGGTAGCGGGAGGCGTCCTTGAGCGGGGTGAGGATGAGGATGCGCTCCTTGTTCTGCAGCGCCTTGGTCGTCGACTTGATCGGGTTCAGGTCGACGTAGTCGATGGTCTCCGACCTGACTTCGAGCGGGGCGTGGTGGTTGAAGATGACGGGGGTGCGGAGGTGTGATGCCCAAGCTGCCTGCTCGTTCATTGTCATCTCCATGGGCGGTTTTGACGGCCCCCAGCAGTAGAATCTGTTGCGGTGCGAGGTATGTTGTCAGCGGGCCTGCCTGCATCTGTCGGTCGCAGCACCGTGCGACTGGGACGCGGGCGCGCGGCTGGGGGGCGGCGAGGGGGGGGCGGCGGCGTGGCCGTTTGGTGAGAGCGAACCTTTGCAGATCAGACGCAGAGCCGCTGAAGCTGCGCCATAGTAATAGTATTGTGCCGGCGAGGGCGAAGAGGACGAGGAAGCGTGTCTTGGTGAGGAGCATCCATATCGCCCTCGTGGGCGGCAGACTCGATCGCGCCGCCTTCCAGCTGACGCCGCCCTTTGGGAGCAGCATCTCGACGAGCCTGTCCCACCGACCGACCCTCGCCCTTAAGGTGTGTGCGTGTGTGTTGTTTGATAACGAGCGTGCGCCTGCAATGCGGCCTCGCGGGGGGCGCAACGCTGGCAAAATCGCTCCCCGCCCGTGCCCGAGCAACGGATTGAGGTCTTGCGGGAGGACTGGCGGAGGGATTGGTTACGTTGTTGAGGTTGATTCGTTGAGTTCCGTGTTTCCGTGTCAGTGTTCGATGGGAAAAGCGCCGACGTAATTCTGGCAGAGAGCTGCCCAGTGCAGGGTCAGAGCAGGGCCACAGCATGGCATGGCTTGTCGCACTCGCGCCATCCCATGCATGTGTTCGTCGAGTCGCTGCGCCTGGGCGCCCCCCGGCCAATCCGCACCCATGCGCCAAGCGTCCCCCATGGGCAGCCTGGGATTAGGGGGCAGGGGTTCCACCTTTGGGGCTTGCCTGGCCGGCTTGGGCCAGCCAGGCCTCGACTCGGTGGGGCACTCGACAAGCCACCACCAACAAAGCCCAGCATTCTGTCCAGTGCCCGCAACTTGGATCTCGCACTCTCGACTGCGGATCACAAACAATCTGGACGTTGAGATCCAACTTGAAGGGCCTATCAGGCCAGGGGGACGGAATGCCCTAATTAATTGCATTGTTTTGCCAACGTGTTTTGTCTTTCCGGTATCAATCCTCTGGAGAAACGGATGGTAAACCAGCTTCCGAGCTTCCTCGACCAGCTTGGCTTCGGAGTTCCAGAGCTACAAAACCACCGATTCTTTGGTGCCAGGGTGGCCGGCCGTGGGAACTGGCGTAAACTTGAGATTGCCTTTTTCGAAGTTTGCTGGCAAATATGTCTGTCAAAAGAGTCTATCAACTGTCGGTCCTGGTCGGGAAGCTCCAGGTAGAGCGAATGAACGTTGCCTCGACTGATCAACATGCACCATCAGGGGTGGGATTTGATTTCTGCTTCATTCAGTTGTAGTTGCTAAAGAGTAACTACGGCCAATTCCTCCCAACATTGGATTATGTCTCTTCAGAAGCAACGTACTGGCAGGCATAACTTGTGAGAGTTGAAGGATTCACAGCAACTTGCCCATTTCCAGAAACCCGGTACTCTCGATTTACACAGCAGCCTGTCTGCTCGAGGTGGATGCAGACCACGAATAGAAACCACCGCACTCAGGAAACCGACTGCCGGATACAAACGTCATCGACACGCGGACAGGTTGGAAACGAACCGTCCGGTCGATGCGGGGCTCCCGGCCCGAGGTTCACAAGAAACGAGACCGTCCTGGTCAGCCGATTCGAGTCGACGAACGCTTGATCCTGATGTTGCATCTTTCATTGTCTGCCGATGTCAATCCAAGAACTGTAGATCGAGGGAGCCTTGAGGAGGGCCATTCTCTTCGTCAAGTAGCCAGGTGTGTGATGTCATACCCGAATTCTCGCGTGGGCGGGCAGCCAAACCGGCGGGCCGGACCGCTTGAGTTGGGTGTATCCAAACAAGTCACCATTGAGGGGAACTCCCAAGCGTCCCAGGAGAGCGAGCTTTAGCACGTTCCCAAGCCAACCCCTCGTCTATTTCCGTCTCGGCGCGGCAACTCTCTTTGCCTCTATAAAGTACACATGTCCGTCAGTCACGCCCATCCAACCAGGCCGGCCTGGCCCGGCCAAGGTACCCCGCCCTCTCCGTCCTCCTCTTTTCTCCCCCTTTCCTTCTCCCCAAAGCCCATCCACGCTCGCTCAGTGGTCCTTGGACACGGTCATGGTGTCCATGCGGTCCTTCTCGGCGATCTCGGCGTAGACCTGCTTGAGGATGGGTGTGAGGTAGGGCACATCCTCCTCGGCGCGGGTCCACTCGTTCTTGGGCAGGATCTTTTGCTGCAGGCTGAGCTGGGTGGCGCGGCGGATGCGGTAGATGCGGTCGTAGCTCTCCTTGGCGGAGAGACGCGAGAGGGCCGTGAGGACGTGCTCGTTCTCCTCGCTGATCAGGTCGTCGGCGCTGGGGTGTGGGGGAGCTTGTCAGAACCACGAGGG
>FTEL01003834.1_pt1 | contig 11602 bp, 11 predicted proteins | sample 1658911 | NCBI WGS metagenome assembly FTEL01 (sample SAMEA3914869, study PRJEB12502) | metagenome | biome: forest; material: soil | place: USA | collected 2012-03-12 | depth 0.1 m
CAGTCTGATGCCCCAGAAGAAGAACCCCGACAGCCTGGAGCTGATCAGGGGCAAGGCCGGTCGTGTCATGGGTCAGGTGCGTTTGCGATGAACGATGGATACCACCAAGCTTTCCGCTGACCGATGGCCCCAGGCGTCTGGCTTCCTCGCCTCCCTCAAGAGTCTCCCGACGTCCTACAACAAGGACCTCCAGGAGTCCGTTGAGCCCATGATTGACTGCATCAAGACCGTCTCCAATTGCGTGCGGATCACCCAGGGCGTCCTTGCTACTCTCACGATCCACGGCGACAAGATGAAAGCGGCGCTGACGGACGACATGCTCGCCACCGACATCGCCGACTACCTCGTCCGCAAGGGTGTGCCGTTCCGCCAGACGCACCACATCGCGGGCGCCATTGTGCGCAAGGCCGAAGTAGCAAACGTGTCCATCTCAGCGCTGCCGCTCGAAGATCTCAAGGAGATCTCTCCGCTGTTCGAGGCAGATGTTGCCCAGGTATTCGACTTTGAGAGGAGCGTCGAGCAGCGGTCCACTTATGGCGGCACCAGCAGCAGCTCTGTGCTCGCGCAGATTGCTGCGATTGAGGCTTTTGTGGCCAAGAGTTAGAGGCAAAACTGGAGTGCGTAGTTCTGGGAGGTTCTGCTCTTGCTTTGGGTAAGAAAGGGGTCGGTTGGGCTTGGTCGAGGCTGGGCTACGAAAAAAATAGACTACCGTGGCCCAGGCACAACCGGGGCTGCATGCATCCGCTTGCGGGCAGACGCTTTGAAACAACAGCCCGAAACCTGCATGGCATGCCACGTCCTACATCACATGCACATCTGGCGGTGAGATGCGAGCGCCCGCTGGAGCCGAGTCACTGGTGCTCTCTCGGCCAATTGGTGACATCATGCGGAGACAAAAGGCGGCAACTGCCGGCTTGTTTGTGTCGCCCCTTGTCCAACCCTGAAACTTGCAATCCGCCATCCACAATTCGATGATCGGCAAAGTTTTCCGCCCACCATGTCCGACAGAGGAATATCACGAGACCGGCAGGACACAGCCGCTCAGGTGGTCGCCGAACACCTGCCCTCCGGATACACGGCCGAGTTCCACGGCGCCTCGGCAGGCGGGGACGGAGATGGCCCGAGCCCTTCCGGATCCGACGCGCCGCCGCCGCCCTCAGGAGAGTCGTCGCTGACGTTGCAAGGAGGAGACATTCACCGAGACCTGTTCAAGATGGATGCTGCGGCTCGAGGTCTAGGGCACCGCCGGGCGGCCACCTTCCACTCGTCGAGGGAGTTCCAGCCGGGCCAGGACCACCCTGTCATGCCCGTCGGCGATCAGCTTGCTCCAGGGGGATTCCGTCGGGCATTTTTACATCAGCAACATGGCCACGACTTCATGGCCGCCAGACTGCCTATCACGCGGGATTTTGTCGAGTTTCTCGATCTGTATGGTAGCTTCGCGGGCGAAGACTTGGTCGACACGGACGAGGAGGCCATCAGCGAGGAGGAGGAGGAGGAGGAGCGGCGTCCCCTCCTCCGAGCCCGGATTTCCGCTCCCCGGGCCCCGCGACGCAACGAAGCCGGCACTCTCAAGACTTTTTTCACGCTGATCAAGGCTTTTGTCGGCACGGGCATCATGTTCCTGCCCAAGGCTTTCGGGAACGGTGGCATTCTGTTTTCCACGTTCGCCATGCTCTTCCTCTCGGCCGTCACAATGGTCGCTTTCCACCTCCTTTTGCAATGCAAGATGCATTATGGCGGAGGATACGGCGAGATCGGGAATGCAATAGCCGGTCCAAAGATGCGCGCCCTCATCCTCTCGTCCATCGCCTTGTCCCAACTGGGCTTTGTCTGCGCGGGCATCGTCTTCGTGGCCGAGAATCTTTTGACGTTCTTCAACGCCGTCACCCACGACCACAGCCCCTTTAGCACGACTGGCCTCATCGCTCTGCAGCTCCTCGTCCTGGTTCCCCTCGCCTGGATCCGGAACATTTCCAAACTGGGCTTCGCCGCCCTTCTCGCCGATGCTTGCATCTTGGTCGGGGTATCCTACATTTACTACTTCACCACCACGGCCTTGGCCACCGACGGCGTCGACAAAACCGTCGTCCTTTTCAACCCACGCCAGTACACCCTCACCATCGGCGCAGCCATATTCACATTTGAAGGCATCGGCCTAATCCTACCCATCCAGTCCTCCATGGCCAACCCGCACCACTTCGAGCGGCTCCTTGGCCTCGTCATGGTCCTCATTACGATAGTTTTTACCTCAGTCGGCGCCCTGTGCTACGCCACATTTGGCGAGCGCACTCAAATCGAGATCATCAACAACTTCCCGCAGCAGAGCCGCGTCGTCAACGTCGTGCAGGTGCTCTACGCGGTCGCGGTGCTGGTCGGAACTCCCGTGCAGCTGTTCCCGGCCCTGCGCATCGTCGAGGGCCGCGTTTTCGGGCACATGCGCTCGGGGAAGCGGAGCTTGAGGACCAAGTGGGTGAAGAATGGGTTTCGGTTGGGCGTCGTCGTGGCGTGCGCGCTCGTGTCGGTCGCCGGGACTGGGAATCTGGACCGCTTCGTCGCGCTGATTGGGAGTGCCGCGTGCGTGCCCTTGGTGTATGTCTACCCGGCCTATTTGCATTGGAAGGGGGTGGCCACCAAGAGGTGGGTGCGGTGGGGAGATATGATCATGATGGTGGGGGGTTTGGTGGGCATGGTGTTTACAACGGCGGTAACGGTGGCGAATAGTTTTATGTGAGCACGCCGGGTTTTGGAAAGGAGGCTGGTGGTATGTTGCAGTGGCGACAGACGTAGTACATGGCCCGGGAATACGACTTTTTGCACGAGTTTGACTCCTGATGCATGAAGAGAGTCAGCCAAACGGCGGGATCGTTGGGCAGAGAAAGGGGCTGTTGTACATGGTGTGGGGTCTGCTTGACGGTTGACCCAAGGAGTATGGTGTCGATCTAACCAAACAGGGCCCGGAGCGACGACTTCCGTGCCTATTTCGATTCAACCACGACTTGAACTCCTCACATACTCCGTACAGGTCACAACTCGGAAGCGGACAAAGCACAACATACTACTATTACGCACGCCCTTGGTTTTGTTGCCACCATGGCCACCGGACCCCGGGCAGCACCGCCAGGATTCAGCGACCACACCTTCACATCGAGCAGCGGCACCCAGCTGAGCGCGCGAGTGTGGCCCGCTGACCCGCCCGTCTCGTCTCGGGCGCCGTTTGTGCATGTCAGCCATGGCGGCGGCTTTCTCGGTGCTCACCATTTCAGCCCACCGTCCTGGATTTTTCCCGGCTTCCGAGCACGCGGCTACCACGTCATCTCCCACAGCTACCGGCTCGCCCCGCAGGCACGCCTCGACGACCAAGTCGCCGACTGCCTGGAGGCGCTTGCTTGGTCCCGCGCCAAGCTGCCTTCTATCCTAGGGTCTGACTCAGTGGATGTTGATCGATACGTGCTGTATGGCGACTCAGCTGGCGGGCTTCTCGTCACCCTGATGGGCCTGCACCTGACAGCCCCCCCTCCGCGGGCCATTGTTGATGTCTACGGGATCGTTGACATTGCTGGCATGGAGGAAACCCTCCGGAACCAGGCGGGCCCAGGCCAGCAGCAGCAACCCTGGGCCTGGACTGGCGAGTTCACTGAGGAGGAATTGGAAACCTTCCTTGCGGACCGCGACCCGGCCAACATCCTGACCGCATCGACAGCCTGGCGCGAGATGGAGGAGGTTGACGAGGCCGAGCTCAGCAGGCGCTGGGCCACCAACTTTAGGTACACGAAACGCGTCCGGTTGCAGTCGGAGCTCCACGTCTGGCGTAGCCTTCACCCGAATGCACCTTCGCTTTTCCTCACCGGTGTCATGCACCCCGAAAAGTTTGAGGACGAGACGAAATTTCGAGCCTTTATCGATTCTGTCTCATCGCTCCGGGTGCTGAAGCAGCGACAAGCCGAGGGTAGGATGGAGTACCCACCGACCGCGCTGCTGCACGGAACCGGTGATACGGCTGTGCCGGTGCAACAAAGCTACGATATGGCCAAGACTCTCAAGGAGATGGGCGTGCCTGTTATCGAGCGGTATGAAAACGGGCAGGAGCATGTGTTTGACAGCAAGTACACGGTATGGTGAAATATCCGTCCCCTTTTCTTCCCCTCCCTGCGGCTTTGGCTAACGATGTCCAGAGTGAGGAGATTGAGGGCTGGAAATCATCCATCCAGCCAATTCTAGATTTTGTCGATCATTATGTTAGACAGTGAACGAACTGTGATAGAGACGGAATCATGGCCAGCAATCGAGAGTGTCTCCCCAAATGCCTTCTTCAGATCCATACATCAAACTCATCGTGCAACACAAGCAGACATTTTGCTCACTGGCACAGATAAGGTAGGTACCCTAGTTTCAATCTGACGAGGTGTTAACCCAGTTCCAGTCTCCTGATTCGAACCGCGAACTTGGTCTGCGAACTTGGTCTGCGAACTTGGTCTGCTAATTCGGCCTGGTAGCTCGGCCCGGTAAATATCTCGTTCTGACAACTCCGTCTGCTGTGGAACCTTTCGGTGTACCTGGGCACTGTTGTGTCGCCCCTGAGTTGGAACGAACCGAAGATAGGTACTGATAAGGTCGGGCTCATTAAATCGGAGAGTGAACTCATGAAGAGTTGGGGAGCTGTCACAGCTGTGGGGCCGGGGCCGGATATCATCACCCCCTGGCCAGCTGTCGGAGAACGCCCCGCATGTCACAGCCTGGTGTGCCTGGAGGCATCCCCGACCTCCCAAGGCATGTTCTAAGCTCGAAACGTAGTATTGATCAAGACTGTGTTGTACGCTTAACTCAGCATGGCAGGCACAGGATGGATTCCACCCCCTACGGCCCACGAAGCGCCGCTGTCCGGGCCCCGGAAGAGGAAGCGCGTCTCGGTAGCTTGCCGGCCCTGCCGAACACGCAAGTCTCGTGTACGGTAGCCCTATTTCGTCGTTTACTTTCAGTTAAAAAGCTAACAAGACCCCTTTCACCCCTGCTGTATGATAGTGCGATGGTGGTTTACCGTGCTCGACATGCGAGGACACCGACACCCCCTGCCGGTATGATGACTTCGGCAGCAGCCAGAGAGCTGCAAATTTGGGGGCTGCGATGGTGAGCGGTAGAGTGGACGCTACGGATCTGTAAGTTGCACGACATTCGGAAACCCGATCAATACGCGCCGGTCTCCCAGGTCCCTGACCCCATCCCCGTCGCAGACAGAAAGAGATTGCGGCTTTGGCACAGCGGCTGCGAGCTTTAGAAGAACAGCGGCAATTTGAATCTCTTGAGCAAGGTCGGCAGATCGATCACCCAGCTTCGCCGGGGACCCATCGAAGCTGGTCCGCAGAGCGCTACGATACCATGGGTTCCGCTCCGCCCACCCAGGAACCCGATGCGGTTGATGGGATGGGTGCCGTGGCTTTTCGGGATGGGGCAGATGATGGAGAGTATATAGGTAAAGCTCCCCCGGCGCCTAAAGACCAAGTCCCTCATTCCAGCCATCTGACTCTTGTGCTTTACAAGGCCCCTCATCTAATGTGGCCTTCCTGCGCTTCATTGTGCACGCCGTCGGCCACCCTTCCCAAGCAAGCCAACGGGACCAGGCGGCGGTCCCTGTCGACGAAACCTTCTTGCTAAGGCGACGGCGCGAAGGACCGGTTGACGCAAGTCCAGAGCGAGCGAGACGTGTAGAGCCGTATACCCTCCCGCCACCGGCCGAGGCCGAGCGGTTGCTGAGGCTGTACTTCAGCACCATCAATCTCATGATCCCCTGTATCCATGAGGAGTCGTTTCGAGCCATGTGGGCCAAGGCATGCTCCGAGGGGTGCAGAGCCGTGCCGAGGCCATGGCTCGGCGTGATCTACATAGTACTGGCTCTCGCGACCAACGTCTTGACTCCCACCTCGCCATCGGTAGATCGAGCCGCCCAGGCGGATCTGTACTTTCAGCGCGCCATGGAGGTCGCAAAGCTCGACATTCTCGTTCACCCTTCTGTCGAGTTGATTCAGCTCTTTTGCCTAATGGTAATCTACCTTGAAGGCACGAGATACTCATCTCTGGCTTGGACATTCCATGGCCTGGCAGTCAAGGGGGGTTACCAGCTGGGCTTGCACTATGCCGGTTTCAAGAACCACACGCCCCTAGCTCGGGAGGTCCGCAGAAGACTGTGGTATTGGTGTGTAATAAATGACCGGTAAGACCGCCATTCTTCCACTTAAATATCACATTCCTGACCACAAGGTAGATGGCTGAGCGTCACATATGGACGGCCCCCGTTAATTCCTCTCGGGCATGTGAGACCAGAACCCAGCCCCAAACTGTCCTTCAGCGATGCCCCGAGAGGAGTGACGGCGTCGAGTTTGGGCTTTTTCGACGCCACGATGTGAGTCAACGTCATCAACAGTAGCAGCACAAGAGTTGACAAGTGCTAGGTCCATTGCCCACATCGCTGGCGAGGTTGTTGAAAAGCTGTATGACCAAAACCTGGGCACCCGCCCATACCAGTCTATGAGCGAAGCCCACGACCACATGTCACGCATGTGTTGGCGACTGGCTAAATGGCAGGACGATCTCCCTGCGTACCTGCGCGTCCTGACCTCTCACGACGCGATCGAGGCAGGCCAGACCCTTGAGACAACCCGCCTGCGCGTGCTGCTCTCTCTTCGCTACTTTGGTGTCAGGATCCTTGCGTTGCGTCCGGTGCTCGTGCAGTTCCTGGACCCTCCCGGAACCACGGCCTCGCCGATCGAGCACCAGTCGAGATGGCTGCGGAGCTCAGGGGCGGTGTTGCTCGCCGATTTGGTGCAGACCAGCAGCGATGTGTTGCATGTTAGCAAGGGGCTGCTGATGACGGCGAGAAACTCGAACCGGAATCTGCTAGGAGCGTGGTGGTTTTCTTGCTACTACAGTGAGTGTTACTGTCAATGCTGGTGTGGATGTGGCTAAGTCATGGATGCATTGTCCAACCTGGATTAGCATTCAACGCGTCGCTCGTCCTTTTAGGCATTCTTGCTATCAAACGAATCCCAGACTTTGCTGCTGACTTGTCGGCCTCTTCTGACACCGCACTCCGCCATCTCCTAGACACAGCCTTGGAAATTCTGGACGGTCTAGATGGCGGCAATGAGACCATCACGCGTTGTCGAGCTGCCCTGGCTCAGCTCGTTTCAGAGTTGGACCACAATGGTACGTATATACATTACCTTAAGTAGCAGACAAATACGGCATCAAGACGAGACTAATCAACGGGAGATAGCTGAGTCTGCACCTGGATCCTTGTCCCTCGGGCTAGGGTTGTCCCCATCGTCAAGTGCCTGGGCCTGGCAGCTTATGGACCCGGGACTAGTACCCCCCGAGCTGTCGACGTCTTCGGATCACGGGATATTTGGCGTCGACGTGTCTGATAATGGGCTCTTATTGCACTGAGATCCAAAGCAGTGATGATCAGATACAATGACATCAAATGCAAAATAACCGAATCCTGTTTGCAAAGCATCCCACAACCTTTTCACCCAGAACACTGCACCATAATCCAACACACGTCAAAACCACACACTTCTTTCCCTGCTGTTTCTGTTCAACAGTGCAACTGTTGAACCGTCCAAGAAACCTCGCCCGCATTGCGGTGTCCAGTTCACATGCATTCTTAGGAGTCTGAACCCTCCGTCTGAGTAAAGTTTGAGCAGCCGCTGAGTCCATGTCATTGCATATCACTACCTCTCGTGCTTTCTCGAAATTTATAACGAATGACTAGCTCCACTTCTCCCGCCTCTGATTCCATCAACCACTCGCCCTTGACGCAGCGACGAGAGCAGTTGACGGTTGTGATGATCAATCATGCCACTGGTGCCCCTGACCTGATTTCACCATCCACCCAGTTCCCATGCAGCCCATGCCTCAACCTCACAGGCAGCAGGATGACCGCCTGTGGCTTCGTAAAGTCCCTCGTGTCTACGAGATGCAGCTCGCTCGACATGTCCACGTAGTTGTTCACGAGTACTAGGAGATAGCCGTCGCCTTCCGCGTCAGAACCACGTCGCGGAATGAACACGGGTTCCTGAACCATGTGCGTGCGTCCGGGGAAATAGACGTCGGTCTTGCGTGTCTCGAGGTCCAGGTGTGCGAGCGCGTTGTACAGCGGGTAGCCACCTCCGAGGTTAGGTGCTATGGCTGGGAAGTCAGTGCCAAGCGTCGGGTCCATCAGGTCATAGAAGCAGTGCCGGTACGGTTGAGATGCAAAGCGGTCGTCGATGCGGTAGAACTCGGAGTTCCCGCGGTTGAGCACTTCGGGGGCTGCAAGGTTGAGGTCAGGCGAGGTCGGGTCAATGGTGAAGCGGGTCAGCTGAGAATGGATCGCGCTCGGCTCCGGCGCATTGCCCTGCGCATCGGGCCACCAGAAGAAGACGTTTTTGTCGCTCAGCGCCAGATCTAGCACGATGCGTCCGGACTCATCTTCGTACGCGTTGGAAGTGTGTCCTGGGAATGAGTTGCGGTAGCGGAACCACTGCGAGGTACCGTCAGTATCCAGAAAACGGCGTAAAAGCGGGCAAGGCATTTATATGGACGGACCTTGACATCGCCAGGCTGCGCCCCTCTCCGTGGCAACACTCCGAGATAGAAAGGCGTTTCGGGACTCCACTGCCAGTGTTCGCCTCCCTGTTTCATCCTCTCCAAGTCGCACACCTGGGGTATAATGGGAAACACAACCCAGTTTTCTGTGACAGCAAAGTCGTGAATCATGGCCACCACGGGCGCCTCCAGCCACACCACCTCCTGGAATTTGCCGTCGGGCGCGATGCGGTAGTAGCAGACGTCGGGTGTCCCGTCACCCTTGGCTTCGTAGCCAAAGCACGTCAGCTCACCCGTATTTGGGTCAGTCTTAGGGTGAGCCGTGAAGGTGAGACTGGGTAGTTGACCGTCGAAGGTGTACAGCCCGTGTGTCTCTAGCGTCTCGGGATTGAGAGCATAGGGCGGCGCGTCTTCCTTGAGTGCCAGAAGGTTGCCGTTGAAGTAGATGACGTTTGTGTTGGCCGAGGTGCGGATCTGGAACTCCACGGCGTCGGTGTACTTGTTGCGGTACTTGCCCAGCAGGGCACGTTGAGCCTCGCGTTCGCGTGTGAACTTTTCTGTCCGGACATACTGTTGGCGGAACGAGACGCGCCCCTTTTTGATGGTAAAGGCGCTGATGTTTCCGTCGCCGTTGAACCACTGTCGTTTTCATCAGCATTAAAGCCAGGACTTCAGGGGCAGGGTTTGTCTTTGGCAGTACCGGATCGTTTTCAATAAAAGGAGGGAACTGCGGATCCGGCATGACACGGTAGAAGGTGCCATCGATGTCGGGCGGAATCTCGCCGTATACTTCGAGGTTTGGTACTTTTCCTTCTACACGGCACGGTCTCATGAACCCAGAAAACTGAGGGCGGTCCGGGAAGTGCAAGGAGGGGATCTGATATTCTGAAGAGGGTGCCATTGTCAAGTCACTGAGTCACTGTCTTGCGTTGGTTGCGGTCATCATGCAGTTCACCACAATAACTCGAGAATTACGAAGGCGGAGGGCGTTTATTTATCATTTATGTCGATGGGCTGCAATTTTTCGAGCTGAGGTACCAACCACGGCTCCCCGATTTCCCCGATCTCCTTGGTTTCCTCAGTACCCCAGTTTTCCCTTTCCCCGGTTTCCCCGGCTGCCCCGGCTGCCTCCGTTCCCCGGAAAAGGGGTTGCCGAGTACCATCCCCCGCTTACCCCACAATGGCACTCCAGAGTTCCGAAGAATAGGTACCTAGGTAAGGTACCGTACATGCATCCACAGCAAGAACTTGACGGGTTATAATGCCAAGTCAAACTAACCTTTCGAAGCGACTTTCTCTTACCGGTAGGGCTCAACTTCTCGAGGCCTTTGCTTTGGACCGGTTTGTGTACAACGACTGCTGTATTTTGGATGTTGAAATAGGGGCAACCAATAGTTCTTGATGTTTCCAATAACAGCAACGCTAGCAAATGGAACGAATTGAGTTTTAATACTGAGTAGAATCGTTAGGAAGGGTACAAATGCCCTTGTGCCCCTAGATTTCCCATCTCGATATCCAGCATGTCAAACACATCGTGGTTGATGGCTGTCAGATCTTGGAAATACTCGTAGAAGGCCTCATTCACCTCGTTGATCAGGCCGTCATCCAAGGGTTGAAACGATGCGTGACCACCCACAGTCCATGGTGTGCGCATCTCCTCGTTCTCCCCATCCGCCACGAGCTCATCGTTGCTACCTTCTTGTCCCAACACCTCAGCCCCCACCTCAACCTCGCCCCGCTCTGCGCCATGCCTGTCTAAGCCCATGGCGGCAACAACTCCCGCGCCCGCAGCAAATTGCGCCGTCAGTTCCGGTAGTAGCTTGTCGCACCACCCCACCGCCTCCATGCCCCGCATGGTCGCCATGCATGTCTCCAGCCCATCCGCGGCGGCGACCGCCGCCTCGACGTGCTGCTGCCCCGCATAAAGAAGCTGCTTGGCCAAGAAGAAAACGTACCCCAGCTCCTGGATGCACTGGCAGTCAAACAGCACCAGCGAGCTGAGCAAGCTGTGATCGCGCATGCGCTTGACAATCTCGGCGGCCCTCCTCGCAGCATCCAAGCACTGCTCCGACAGCTCCTCGTATCGGCGCTTCTTGTCACCGGATAACGCCTCGGCTCCGCGGCCGCGGCGGGTAGCCCTGTATAGCAGAAAGGGCCGCTGGGCGTAAATCAGCGTGGTCCAATAGCGCAAGTGCAGCACGGCGACGGCTCGACGGTGCGCTGGCGGCGTGGCGCTGCTCCAACGGAGGTGCGGTGGCAACTTGTCCAACCAGTCGCGCAGGTCGGCGAGGCAGGCCGTGACGGCGGAGAATGGGACGACCCTTCGCTCTGACAAAGCGGGCGCCACGTACAGCGTGTGCGAGACCTGTTTTTTAAGCTTGATGAGCGCCGCACAGGCGGCCTGGTAACCATGAGGCGTGGGACGGCCTGGATCGAGAATGAACTCGCACGCCGGCGGGGTCTGGATGCCGGCCAGGTGGTCAACGATGGCGCACGGGTAGCCGAGCTGGACGGCTACCTCGTGGTCGAGAAGGTAGAGGGTCCACCACAGCCGCTGGGCGCGCGCACGCGACACCGAATCCTGGTTGTTGAGCGGAATGTTGCGATGCATGCCTAGCGTGTAGGCCATCCGTACGGCCATCCCCGTAATGAGGTAGGCCGTGACGGTAAAGCAAGACGACTGCAGCGCGAGCGACATGAGACTCAGCGCCCGCACCGCGTCCGTGTCGGCCTCGTCGCAAACTCGAAGCCCCATGCTCTTGGCCATGGCGAGGTAGTCGGACGATGTCTTCTCGTCTGCGCTACATCCCGAGTCTCGCTTCCCGGCTGAGCAAATGGAAAAGACGCAGTACAGACTACAGAGCCAGCTGGCGCTCCCGCTGCTTCCCATGCCGCGCTCTGCATAGGTCTTGTCCACCAGCGTGTAGAATTGCTCGGGTGAGTAGAACCAGTAAATGGACTGGATCTCGTCAAAGAAACGCATCGCGTAGCGCTGGCAGACGTCTCGCGGCGGGAGGTA
>FTEL01002523.1_pt1 | contig 11600 bp, 14 predicted proteins | sample 1658911 | NCBI WGS metagenome assembly FTEL01 (sample SAMEA3914869, study PRJEB12502) | metagenome | biome: forest; material: soil | place: USA | collected 2012-03-12 | depth 0.1 m
GCTCGCTAATCTCCCCCGCAAAGGTCCTTTCTTGGCACCTGGACGTTGCAGCGGTGCCTTGCAGGCTTGCAGCTGACCCATCGTGGTTGGTGGTGTGAACAGAGGTCCTGGGAGGCTGCGACGACGTCTCGCCCTGTCCGTCGGGCGCACGACAGGTCGGGCCATCACCAGTTCCTCGTCCGGTCGAGTCGTGGCTTTTGGCCACTCGAAAAACACCGACTGGGTCCTTCATTGGTCCGTCGTTGTTACACCCGGACGCTTACGAGGTCCGATCTTGGCGACACCCGCGGTTTGCATCGAGGACCTGCATGCAGATCCCCGCAGCGTCACCACCACCAGGTCACATGGGCAGACACTTACGAATGCCTTGAACAGTGTCGCGGGCAAACTCCATTCTGTACATTGGCTGGAATTGTCGTTTTCGCGGATGGAATTGACGCCGTACTCTCAGGTAGGTAACATTTGTCGCGTCCTCGGTCCGGCCAGATCGGATTCATCATTCGACACGACCTCCATGCAAGGCACACCGCCTGAGAGCAGATGGGATTCATTCCTTACGGTAGCCTTTTTTCGGGGCATCAACCAGCGAGCCACCTGCTTTCGGTTCTGCACTTGACGTTGCAAGCCGAATTGGGTCTCACACGATGCCCAGTCTGTACCCCTCCCGGTCCGTCTGCCACGTGTCGGCATGCACCCGCCCGCTGCAACCCTCCGAAAAGACCCCCTTCCCGGTCTCTCCGCGAGATCAGTTCACGACACGGCTTTTCTCATTGGGTGAATCGAGTCGCACGCTTCCCGCGATCTGCCAACGATCTCGGGAGGGAAGGACCGAGGCCGAGACCGTGGAGTGCGTGGCGTTCTGTCCCGGCCACGCGGCGGCAGTGACCGGTTTGCAGACTCCAGACGAAAAGGCCATCGAGGCAAATTCTCGTACTAACCAGTTGTAACCATGTTACAAGCCCGCCTCCTCGTTCCCGGTGGCTGGCCATCTCTCCGGAGACCCAAATCCAGCTTTGTGGGCTGTCGAGGAGGCTCCCAGGTTCAATCTGGCGGGCTCACAATAGACCCAAACCAACCCCATGCCCAGTGGCATTATTTTCATTCCGTTGACGGTGTTTGTTGCCCGGTGGGCATCGAACGATATCTAATTCCTTCAGGGATATTTTTGTACCATCTTCCAGCCCGTCAGTAGTCAGTCAAATCATTCCGTCCCGACCCGAGTCCTGTCGGAGCTGTCGGGGCTGCTGAGAGAATCCAAGAGAAAGTAAAAGACCTCCCATGGGCCTGCCGAAGCCTTTTTTTGAAGCGGATGACTGCCCCGTAAATCCAGGCCATATGCGGGCTGGCTCTCAAACGTCAAGACTTCAGAGCTGGATACCTGGCGGGGGGGGCTAGAGGCCTTTTCCGGACAGTCACGGGCAGCCTTCATGACAAGAATGCGCTCCACCAGCCGTCTTAATCTAACTGACAAGAGGCTATGGCAACTGGCTGTTAACCGAACTGGACGATAAAGATTGTAACATCAGGCAAGAGTTGATCAATCACCGTGACAGCGTGATAGCCCCGAGCATACTCGGGCCTCCACACACCTGGGCGCTGAGGTCATCTCAAACTCAGAAACAGCACAACAACCGGAGGAAACGATTCCTGTGCACATTCCACAAGTCCATCGAACGCACCGAACCCTCAGACGACCCCTTTCCGTCATCTCCCTCAAACGACACAAACCTGCCCGACAAAACATCATTCAGCGTCATATTCCTCACCAACGCCACCTCCAACCGATCCAGCTCATCCTCACTATCATCAGGATGCCGGTTCCAAATCCTCGCCCACGCCTCCTTCCAGTCCTCCCGCTCTCCCACGCCCATCTCGCGCACGCTCACCTCCACCCCGCCCGCGCCAGCCGGCCCAGGGCAGGCCTTCAAGACAACAACCCTCGCCTCGTCGAGCCCTTCCGCATCGTCAATCACTCCCGCGGTTGAGAAACTCCAAAATAGAGCCGGCTCGGCGGTGTTGTCCCAGTTTTTTTGGTCGCAGATCGAAACGACATGGAGCATCTGTTCCTGGGTTCCGAACACCATGGGACTGAGCTGTTCCCAGAGGGTGTTGAGGTGCGCGCGGGCGAGGTTGAGGGCTTGGCTGCTGGCGGCTGCGGCCTTTTCTTGGGAGCCTGGGCTGAGTCGGCGCTGGAAGAGGTGCAGTTTAGGTTTCCGCCAGAGTCGGGGAGGGCCGAGTTTGGGGCTGGGGCCGGTGGTGGTTGGGTTGAAGTTTGGGAGGGCGAGGGAGAGGGGGATTGTGAGGTGGACGTGGCAAGGGCCGGAGGTTTGGAGGGGGAGAGGGGTTGGGTTGGTGGGGATGAGGGTGATTTGGGAGGTCATGATAGGGGGGTAGGGTAATATGTGATGGCGGAGATGCTTTGGAAGATGAGAATGATTTCGAACTGTTTGCGTCTGAGTTGACTACTCCTTGTTTCGGGGCTTTCGATGGCCAGGATTCAGGATGAGCTGGAGGTTCGAATAAGGAGTGTTGATGACTGAGGAGGTTTTCCGTGTTTCATGTCGAACACCACGGGCAGGAAGGGCAGGGAGAGGAGAGTCTGCCTTGAGAGCCTTGAGGAACTTTGCGCTGCAACGAGGCAACCGGCAACAGGCAGCAGGTCGCTCGTCCTGCGAATCACAGCGTGCCTCACCGACCAGTAAGGCTCCTCGTTGGCCAAATCGCTTCCTGTCCCAGTACCAACATGCATAAGGTACATTTGGCCGCGCTGCTACCTAACGGTTGGCTCTTCGCAGATATTTTAACCCCGCACGGTTCAAATTCATGATTGCCTCTCAATGATAGACACGGGAGAAGCTCACCGCTGTCGGCTCTTGCGCCGTCTCGTCCTGCGTCTTCTTTTCCTCGCAGCGTTCTTGTCAAATCTCGACCACACTTCTCTTTTTCTCAGAATACTCTCAAATGTCGACAGACATTAGACTGTGCTCGGAGTGCCAGAAGGTCGACTTTGAATCGCATTTCTACGTCCCTCCCTCTAAGGACCACGATGTTTCCTACCGTTTTCTCGCTGACGACGGCACCAGACATTGGTGGAAAACGTACAAAGCCGTACGCATTGGATCAATCGGCTCCGTGGCTCAGAGATCGGATTCCTGTGATCTCTGTGCCTTGATCTTAGAGCTGGCGTGTGATGTCCTTGCAGAGGAATGCTACAGTGACAGCGAGAGCGAGAGCGACGAAAATAGTGCGGAAACGACAAGCTGCGAGAGCAGCCCGGTGTCGAGCACGAGCGAAACGTTGGATCTTACGATGTGCCCTGGTGAGACAGCCCGCTCTGGCGTTCCCGTTATTCACCGGAGACACTCTGACGGCGGAGATACCATTGAAGGAAAACCCAAGACTGACCAAGTGGACGCAGCCAATGGCGGAGAGGATGACGCTGAAACCATGACCTTGGATATCAACCGCCGGCAATTCAAGCTTTCCTTGACACGAAACGGACACCCGATCATGTGCGCACTGGGTCCGGAGGTCTTCGGCATGCTAAATCACGCATGGTGGAAACAGGAGCAAGTGGAAGAGCTCGCCATCTGCAAACTTTTTGTACGATTCGGCGACGAACAAACGTACACAATAGGCGGAGATCTTCAAGTGTGCGTTGACGCTCCCGATACCGGCCTACCCACACAGGGCACAGGGCGCGAAGTGGCCGCCCTGGTTGACCTAAGCCGTGTGAAGAGTTGGATCGAGATCTGCCGCTCGCAACATGGGGACGCCTGCGAGAAACCCCACTGGCTGGACAGCCTCGAGCTGGCATCCGGGCTCCGGATGATCGATGTGGTTGGCAATAAGATTGTGCCCGCGATTCCGGGATGCCGGTACTTAGCACTGAGCTACGTGTGGGGGAAAAGTACTCTGCTTGAAAGGAGGGGAGTAGCGCTGAAATCTAACATTAAAAGGCTTGAGGACGAAGGTGGTTTAGCAGTTTTGGAACTGCCCCGGACTATTCGAGACGCGCTCGTGTTAACGAAAGAGCTAGGCGAGCGGTATCTTTGGGTAGATGCGCTGTGTATCGTCCAGGACGATCTGGAGGACTCGCAAAGACAGATAGCGGCCATGGACTCTGTCTTCTCGGGGGCGGTCTTAACCATTGCCGCAGCCGCGGGCGACGACGCGGACTACGGCTTGCCAGGCCTGAACGCAGGTTTCCGGCGCAACCCGCCTCGCAAGATCCGTCTTACCGAGAAGCTCTCTCTTCTCCGCACGGTGAACCACGAGTTGAAACGGTCAACCTGGGAAGACCGCGGGTGGACGTTTCAGGAGCGAGTCTTATCGCGGCGTATGCGTACGTCGTACCCAGCTATCCATGCCCCAGGCCCAGGGCCATGACTCCCGGGCGGCTTCCGTCGCACCCCAAGCATGGAAACTATCACTGACTTTATTACAAATCTAGTCTTCTTCACTCCGAGTCTCATCTCGTGGAACTGTGATCTCGATACATGGAGCGAGGAGACGACCCTCGAGCCTGGCGAGATCGGGGACAATTTTGTCTGTTTAACCCACAAATCCGGGTTGATTGGGCATCGCTTCTCGTTGCGAAAACTCTATGATTATATTAGCGACTATACGCGGCGCACCCTGACATACGGCTCCGACATCTTGCCGGCCTTTCAGGGCGTGATGCGGCGCTACGAGGCGATGACGGGCGAGCGGCTCCATTGGGGACTACCTTACAAGATCGTCGACATGGGCAACTCCCTGATGTGGCAGCCAAAATTTGAGTTCTCTCCGAGCGAGGATGAGCGGCAAGACCTACGCAAAGTCCGGCTCGACGACGGCACCGCCATACACATGCTGTACCCAAGTTGGTCTTGGATGCGCTGGAACGGTTCGGTCAATTCCTGCTGGAGGCTTTTTTCCAACGGGAGCGGCTATGTTGATTCCGGCTCCGTCCGTCCAGAGCTGGACTTCTACCGACTGATGAGCGATGGACACGTCGAGCTGCTGGCCCCGCGCCAACCGCCCATACCAGCCGGAATCCCGAACGACGAATGCACCGGTCGTCTTACCCAGCCTCTTGCTCGACTATGGAAAGGCCCCACAGCCATCGACGGGCCGTGTTGGCGAAACCAAACAACGGGGGGCTAGTCCTGGAAATGATTCCCGCTCAGCTAGATTCCACAAGCCGTCCGATCCCGGTGTGCGACACAGGTCGCCTTGTTTTCCGGACCAGCCACGCGAAGATCAAAACTTGGTCGGTGTACGGCCAGAAAGAGCTACTGAAAGGTTGTACCGACTTGCATTTGCAGCTGCCAGGTCGAGTAGTGGCCGCTTCAGATAAGTGGCACGGGGTGGACACTAAGGCCAGTTTTCATATGCCCCGAAACACAAGCAGCCGGCTGTTCGGCTGTTCGCATCTCACCCCTGAACGTGGTGATGACGCTGCAAGTCGGCTGCTAAGCTACGTGGTGGTGGGTGAGAATCACGAGTGGGAGGCGCTTTTACAGAGCGTGCACAAGCACCCCGCGGATGGACTCCCGCCCCAGAAGCCCGCCTTCCTCAACGTTCTGATCATCGAATGGGTCAATGAGGAGAAAGGAATTGCGCGAAGGGCCGGGACGGCCTTCTTCCCCGAGCTGGAATGGATGGCATTGGACCGGGACTGGAGGTTGATCATACTAGAGTGATCATGGAGCAAGAGGGCGACGGTGGATTGAGAGGTCGAGGAAGGAGGTAGGAAACCATATATGCTGCAAAGTTGTTCTCTTTTCTTTTGAAATGCTCCTGTCACTTCTTAGAATTGATGGTGTCTTGCAGTCGAGGATCGACAAGAATTGAAGGCATTGGGTGCCAGTACGCTTGAAAGGCCTCCAAGGGCTGCCCTCTACTTTTACGGCATGCTTCCAAAGTTTAGGGGCGGGCGGGATGCCACCCGCAGCTATCAGGCTAAGGTCTGGCGGTAGATGAGTACGTCTAGCAGAAGAGGCATGTTAGGGGCAGAGAAGAACGTTTTCTCGTTTAGAAACATGGGTCAGTGGAGAATGATGAGATCGCGTAACTAATATATATAACTTTCCTGCGTATGTTGACGAAATACAATCCATTTTCCCACCCAGCAGAAAGCAGCTTGCCTCTGTTCTAAGTCATGAACCCCGACTTTCCATCACCGTCCGAATCTTTAAATGGGTTCAGCTTGTCAATGATGCCCGGCTTCTCCTTAGTATCAGCGCTGCCGATTCCCTGACCTTTCTTCCCCGACGACGTGGATGCCGAACTCGACTTCTTGATGTTTTCGCCCTGCTGATGGGTGCTCACACCCGTGGGGCATCCCTCAAACTCCTTCGTGCGCTGCTCAGAGCCGCTCACGGCGCTCAGTGTGCCACCCTGCCTCTTGTACTCGTCCATGCTGACGGCAGGCAGGCTGGTGGTGGGGTGGTGGCTGGCGGCGAGGTGGTGTACCTCGTGGACAGGGACAGTGGTGTGGACGACTTCGGGCTGGATGACGTCCTTCTGGATCAACGGCTGCACGACCTCGTGGACATGGCTGGTTTCAAGTGTTAGTAATTAGGTTGAAGATTAACGGAGGTAGTGGAGCGGCCTACTGGTGGAAACGCTCGTTCTGGACAGCCGGGGCGCGGCTCTGGGTTTTTGTGGTGTCAGTCACAACACGCTGGTCGTGCAGCTTCCCAGATTCGGCCCTCAACGCTTGCTCAGTGGCCTCTTGGTTGCGGTGATCAAACTCCCGGTGCTCTGTTCCGGCTACCCGACGCTTGTGCTGCTCGGGCAGGACTTCAGTGTCCTGAATAGGCTGGACGGCGCGGTGGTAATGGTCTTGGTGGATCTCCTTATCGGCGGAAGTCTTGATCTCTTCATGCCGGGTAGGTTTGACCGTCTCGTGCTTGACGGCCGGGGCGGCCTGCTCATGGACGGTAGTATCGTGATGACCCGGTTGAGCGTTCATGTTGTAAACGGCTATTTTAGTCCTGTAAAAGACGCGGATGGGTAAATGTGGAAGTATTTGAGTAAGTCGATGGTGTTAAAGAACATGAGGAAAGATTGTTGTTCATTGCTGGTAAGGGGGGTTTATATCTCAAGCTCTTTGCCAGCAACCTTAACGCCACCGGCCAGCCCATCCTCATAAGTGACGTCTGCGACCCTGAATTGCAGGTCCAGACGTCCATTGGTTGCCTCGAGTGATGACATCTACCGAACACTCAAATCTTCCAGAACATTGAGCTTCCTGGAGCATTTTGTCTGTCTCGGGTGAAAGACACAACCAGTGACATAAGCTTGACTTTCATAACTTAGCAGTCCATCGAGTGACGTCTGCAACTTTGCATTTAGTGCCAGTTCCAAAACGTCAGCGTTGCCTCGAATGATGATACATTATTAGTAGGCACCTTGAGAATATCCTGTTTCTTCTTTTTAGAGCGTCCACTTCCCCGGAGCATTCAGTCCATCGGGACCTATTGCAACCTCCGATTGAAAGTGCCTAACTGTACTGGATGCGGGATTACGTCGTCGTGGATCGGCCGATGCCCAATCCCCGGTAATCATATGATCCAGACACCTACATCCTATCCTGGTTGATCGATCTGGGGATCGGGAAGTGGGGATCTCCTCGCGGTGTCGACAACCAAACTCGCCCTCGTATGTCGTCACCGACTTCGTAACAACCAAAGGGCAACTGTTCCCGTCTATTGTCCAAATTACTGTGCTTCTGTACAGTCGCGTTCGAAATTGGCTCTAGTGGATACGAGTCAACCATCGACCTGGTGCTAAGGTAGCCTCAGAGGAGCTGAGAGAAGTCACTATTAAGTGCGGAGTCCATAGAACAGAACACGGGTCGGACCACCGTACGGTCGATACAGTGTTCGAAATATCGGTCCCTATACCGAGGCATCAAGAGCGACTACTTCTCAACAGCGCGCCGTAGAAAGCGATTAGAACCCGAATTGCAAACACGCTAGGTGCCACGCCGTTAGGCGGAACGGTACAACAGAGAACGGATCGATTAATGACTGCCGTCTCGTAGATGCCCTCACGCCGAAAGCGCGACCCTCACTATACGCAAAGCGATGGTAGACCACTGACCGGACGGAATTGCGTCGCTCTACAGACTGTCCTGAGATACTCTAGACAAACGGAATGACATCCAACGAGTCCATCGTAGCCTGCGTCTCGTGGTGGTACCACGGCTTGTCCGACAGCTTCATCTGTTCGCCGTTCATGAGGCCCTGCACATAGACCTCGCCAATAAGATACCAATAATCTTGGCCATCTATCGTGTCATACTTGCGAGCAATCACCGGCTTGCTGTGGCCTACAATCGTGATGATGGCGTCGCCGGGACGGCTCCGCGCCGGGGCGAGCCCGAGGCGGCCGGCGCTGGTGATGATCAGCCGCCGCCATTTGGTACAGGCCGCCATCGCCTGGCGTGCCGCGGCGGTCTCCATGCTGTATTGCGCGGGGGTGTTCATCCATGGGCTTGGAGTGGGCGGGGTGCGGAGGTGGGCAAAGTATTGCGACAGAGGACGGCCGCGGATCAGGAGATGGGCGCTGGACTTGAGAAAGTGCCAGTTCCGGTAGAAAGGCGAATGCTGCGGCGGCTCGTCGACCGGGAAGGCCGCATACAGACAGCTGAAGGACGCGGGCGCGGGCGCGGCGTTCCTATCGCACCCCCCAACCAAGACATCGCAGAGGGCAGCCCTCGTTCCCGCCGTGTCGTCGTCGTGTGCCGCTTGTGTTGGCTGAAATACAGACCACAAGTCGTCATCATCTGCCGCAATGTCCGTCACCCCGGACAAAATGTCGGCCTGGGAGACAGCCCCAGTCCCATCTACCGTGTCGACCACCTTGCCCGTGCAAAAGAGATACCCATGACTGTTTATTTCAGGCCGGGCAAAGCTGACGGGCACCAGGCCGCCGGCATGCCATTGCCCTTCGAGGATGCCAATCCGTCTGGCAGGCTTCGCCGCGAAATCGGGCACCCAGGACGGCTTACGGGGGTCTTGGGCCAGCGGCCTGCCCGCCTCATCCCTCGACGACATGTGACCGCCGTCCAAGAGCGAAAAGAAATCCAGGCTTCCGTGCCTGACGAGAGCGGCCGTGAACTCGGTAAAGACCTCGACAAGCGGCTTGTTGTAGTCGACTTCGAGACGCAGATTCGGTAGCCCAGGAATACCCAGCATGCCGTAGACTTTATCATGCGGTTCTTTGCACAACGACTGCGAAGCGAGCGCGATGGCTCTCCGGATCGGGCTGCCCAACAGCGGCCCGTTCTCGAACAAGGTTGGAGCGACAAGGGGGAGCTGCTCCGCGGGCAGGTTGGCTATGATGCGTCGGTGGCCCGCGATCTCCAGCTGGGCGATCTGCGCCACGTGGAGGAGCGAATGCTCGAGCGGCTGCCTCCTGTACTCGAGTTCCCCCCAAGTCGCTTCATCTAGGGCATCCAGAATCGTTGTGAAGCACAGAACGCCGTCGCGGATATGCCGCCACTGGGTCACCTGGTTTCCACAGACAACCGGCATCCCCGCGCGGCCCATGCAGAGCTCCTGGATAATCCATAGACGTCGCCAGTACCGACGGTCGAAGAAATCGTATACCGGCGCGGCCATCTCGCGGAGGAACGGGCCGTCCGCCAAGAGAACTTTTCTGAGCTCCTCGTAGCTGGTCCGCAGGCGGATCTGAGCCATGGTCCGCCAGGTATTGGCCGCCATCGCGTTCGACCCGTCCATCGCCTCAATGTACTCTGCGCGGTACCACCTGCCGATGCCTTGCAGAAAGGTTATTGCCTTCCCACTGTCGTTGGTCCCAGGACCCAGCCACACGAGGACGTTCCCTGCGTGGCGGTAGATGGACGCCATCATCGGCAGCTGCTGCGCTTTCTCGGCTGCGTCGTCCTGGTTGATGCACAGGGCGTCGATCCAGATCTGCCCACCCAGCCGGAAGTAGTCCATCTGCCGGAAACGACGCAGGCCGGCGTGGAGGTTCGCCCCCACCGTCATTGTTGCTCCGTTGACCCGAATCTCGGCGGTCGGGCTGCACGGGTCCCAGGCGTACGACAAAGCGACGTAGGCGCCGGGCTTCTGGACGACACCCTTCAGGTACCGGCGATACGACTGCAGATCCGGATCTAGGCGCCGGAAGAAGGGGTTCACTTCGTGCAGCGGGAGCGCGGAGAGTCGCGGGGGAGGGGTTTGCTCCCCGAGCATGATGCCGTAGCCACCCGCGTCTTCAAACCTATGGATGACGCCCCGTTCGTTCCACATGCGCCGCTCCAGCCCGGCGCTGTTGTTTCCGGTGAGCAGCTCGAGCTTTTCCTCGGGGCTGAGAAAGTTCTCGAAGCAGAGGGGGTTGAGGGTCACGGCATTCTCTCGATACAGCAGCTTGTTTTTGACGCGAGACCGCAGGCTGTTTCTCGTTTGTCGAGTTTCTTCAGGGTGTCCGCCCACATCTCGCGCATCTCTTCGGCGTGGTATTCTCCCGGAGGGTTCGTGACACAGGGGTCGAAGTTGATGATGTGGGACGGCAACGGGCCGCGGTCTGCCGGCTCGGTGGTCGGCAGCGTCCAGACCTTCATCGTGCATTGCACCTGGGCGGTTTCGCCACCGGTGGGGGGGAGGATGGTGAGAAGGCGGATCTGGCGGCCCGAGAGGGGCAGCTTGTTGTAATTCATCGCTTTCGAAAGCTGCTGCTGTGTCTGGAGAATGGTTGGGAGATGAAGAACAGCGGACAAGTCGCGCTTGGGTCCCGAGAGCCTTGCGAGGGGTATTCAGGTGGTAGCGACAGCCTCACGGGTCTTGGCGTTGACCCTATCTACATCTGGCTCGTGCATTAATACGCGTTGGTTTCGTTCAAGCAGGGCTAAAACTTGCCGGCCTCAGCCGCAGCAGGCGGTGTGGCGGTGGTTGAGGCCTCCCTGAGAGTGACCACCCGGTCCGCCTAAACCCAATACGCTTATCGCATCCAGGTTCGTCAATGTACATCAGGTGGTACGAGTTAAAGGCCGCGAGGTTATAAAGATAGACGTCCGGTACTTATAAGTCTACGTTTCGCTCTTGCGCGACGTGGCGCGCAACCTTCTTCCGCCAACCTGCTGCCGCCAACGCCCGACAGATGCTCGAGGTTATTACAAAGATAGCGAACTCGTCATAGAGAAAAAGAACCATCCCGTCCCAGTACATATCAGGTTTCTCGATTAATCATTCGCATCAAAGGTTCAACATTGGCAAGCAGTAAAATGCTTCCAAGAAGTCCTGCCCCGTGTCTAGGGGCTCTCGTGGATCTAAAGAGTCGAAAGTTCAATCGAATCGTCTGAATCGAGCGCGCGCTACATTCCGGGATCTGAGCCATTCGAACGCCAGGAAGCTCTCCATTCAATATCATATCCCAGATTTGTTCGTATTAAGCGGCAACGAGATTCAGCGCCATGGTTGAACACTACCTGATACACTTGCTAGCGCTAGGAGCTGATGATATCACACGTCGAGGAAACTCGGCGCGCCCTCAGAGCTTAGCACAGCTAATGCTAACGAGTCAACCTCTAAGCAGTTAGTTTTGGAGATGTTGGGGTAAACCCATATACACAGGACTAGATA
>FTEL01003526.1_pt1 | contig 11591 bp, 11 predicted proteins | sample 1658911 | NCBI WGS metagenome assembly FTEL01 (sample SAMEA3914869, study PRJEB12502) | metagenome | biome: forest; material: soil | place: USA | collected 2012-03-12 | depth 0.1 m
CGGTGTTGGGGCCGAGGGGGGTGGGGTTGAGTATGGCGAATGGGGGGGTTGGGGATGATATTAGGAGGTTTGTGGTGGGGAGGTTGGAGGAGGAGGGGTTTAGGGCTTGGGGGAGTGAGCTCAGGGGGAAGGTGGCGGATGTGTTGCCTGTGAAGGCGAAGGGGATGTGAGTTGCTTGTTCTTTCTAGCTTTTCTTGATTTCTTCGGGGTCCCAGACTGACAAGCACAGGTTCCGCTACGCCGCCTGCCAGCTCGAGATCCTCGAGGAGTGCAGCAGCGTCCAGGAGGTCAACAAGGAGCTCGCCCGGCTGCCGGCGACCCTCGACGAGACGTACGAGCGCATCCTCCGCAACATCGACGTCAAGCACCGCGGCGACGCCATCCGCGCCCTAGCACTGATCATGGGCTCGATCGAGCACACCGGACCAATCCTCGCCACTACCCTGGTCAGCGCCGTCGTCAACTACGGCGCGGGCAACGGCACCCAGAGCTTCTGCACCATCGACACCCTGCGTCGGCACTGCCTCTGCCTGATCAAAGTCCGCGCTGACAAGACCGTCGACGTCGCCCACTACACGGTCCGCGAGTACCTTCAGGGACCGCGCGTCAAGGCCTCATTGCCCGAGTTCTCGCTTCCCTTTAAGACTGCTGAGGCCATGTACGTCAACACCGTCATGACCGCAGCGGCGCAGTTCACGGGCACACCCAACCCGTCCAGCATGGCAGAGGACCGCAACGGCGACCCTGTTGACTACCGCCTTTACGCGCTGCGGCGTTCGCGCATGGCCATGTTCTGGAACCGCGACATGATGTCTAGCACGGCCGAGTTCCGCCGACTGGCAATCACGCTCGCCAACCCGTACGCGCCGTGCTTCCGCGGCCTGCAGCTGCTCGGGTCTGACGGCCACGCCGACTCGTCCAATGAGTTGGTGTTTGAGTGGCTGCCCAAGTTCAACGGATCAGCCGACGCGACGGAGAAGGCGGCTGCCCACCTGGCCATGCTAGCGACGTACGAGCAGCCCGATCTGATCCGCGAGTTCCTTGCGAGCAAGTCGGAGCAGCAGAAGGCGGCCCTGTTCGCTGCCGAGTTCAAGGTCATCCTCCCGGCGCAGTGGAAACTGTTCAAGCAGCGCGGGACGTACGACGGCAAGGCGACGGCGGTGAACGTGCTGGGGTACTATATTGAAGGAGAGAAACGCGAGTACGACACCGCCGGCAAGATCAAGATGCTCCGCGGCGCGTTCGGGCAGTACATTCCCAAGGAAAGCCGGCCGCCTGTGTCTGCCAACTCATCCGCGCAGGTCAGCCAGCCGCGTGCCCAGCCGCAAGCTCACTCCCAGCAGATGCCCCCGCCGGTTCGGCAGCAGACACAGCAGGGTCAGGGCGTGAATCAGATTCAGACTCAGACGCAAGGCCAGAATCAGACTCCGACCCAGTCGCAGACGCCCAGCGGTCCTGGCCTCAAGACTCAAACACCTGGGCCGGGCACCAAGAGCCAAACACCGGGCCCTAGCCTCAAGATCCCGACACAAGGATCGGGCATGAATACGCAAGCACAGGGGTCGGGCATCAAGATGCAGAGTCCCTCGACGAGAAGGCCGACGTCAGGTGTTGGGGGGGCGGCCGGTGTCAACAACAGCAGGCCTGTTCAGAATAGCAGTGGTGTATCGAGTAATGCCGGCACGGCCCTTTGAGGGCGTGGCTGAGATATGGCATAGATTGTGGTTGGCGTTTTGATTGGGAGTCAGGGATTCAGGGGTAGGGTAGTTCGCGAAGTAGGCTGTGCCGCTCCCAGCGCTGACAAAAATAAGTTCAAACTAATACGCAATTGGTATTCGCGTCACGGGAATCTGCATATCTAGATGATAGCTGAAAGCTGCAGACGAAAACGCACTTTCTTCTCTCATGACAATGACCTCCCCGACATCCATCACCAACCCCCGTCCAAGATGCGGTCCATCGCGCCCAACTGCACGCTCCCCGCGGAACCGTCTTTCGTGAAGAGCGCCAATGTACGGTCCACGCTTGACATCGTGTCGTGTCTGGCGGTCATGATCATCGCGACATGGTCATGCTTGCACCTCAACGTGCCCTTGCACGCCCGACCGCAGACGACGGCGCAGAGTATCCGCTTCTCACTCTCCCTGCTTCGTCGGAAGCTCCGATGGATGCTGGTCACCCTCATTGCTCCCGAGCTCCGCATAGCGGTGGCAGCGGCCAACCTGGTTGTTGCGGTGCAGAACAACCGCGAGCTTGCCCGGTTCGCGGAGGAGGATGGCGTCCCCTGGAGCATGGCGCACACTTCGCTCGCTGATATGGGCGGCATCGTTCTCCGGTTTTCCTCAGGGACCGAAGAAGACGAAGAAACAATTGGGACTATGGACGCGGAGACGGTACCCTTAAGCAACCCGGACGAACCCACAGCATCCAACGCCGACAAACCAACAACCCCCGACCCCGTCACCGCCGCCCTCAACGACTGGCGCACCCAGCACCTCTCCCGCCGCAAATACGGCGTCCTCCCCTGGCGCCCCCACCCCCCAAACATCGCCCTCATCAAGCAAACCTTCACCGACCTCGCCGCCCGCGGCCGCGACCCCCTCGTCGACCACAACGACGACGTCACCTGGTCCCTCCTCAGCATGCAAGGCACCACCTGGGCGCTCGACTCCCGCCAGCTCACCCTAACGCGCCAGCATGGCCTCCTCGCCCGCCTGCCCACCATCCATCCAGACGCCATCGACGACAAAGCCAAGGCCGACGGGCTCGTCAAGCTGCTTGCCGTGCTCCAGGCCGTGTGGCTGGCTGTGCAACTCATCATGCGCAGAGCGTCTAACTTGCCCGCGACGCAGCTTGAGATCAGCGCAGTCGCCTTCGCCGGCTCCGCGGTCGTCCTCTACGCAACACAATGGTTCCGCCCCAAGGACGTCGCCACGCCGTTCTACATCGACGTCCCCCCTAACAACAGCGAGACGTTGTCCCTGGCGGCGTTTGAGCAAATCGCGCTCTCGGGACCGCAGGCCACCCACTCGAAGCGCCTGACCGAGATACCGAACCAGTCGGCGCACATGCCGCCGGATTATGACCCCTTCCGGCGGGGGCTGATGACGCGCGCGGATGTGCTGTATGGTGTGTTTCTGGCGCTGGCGGGGGCACTGTTTGGGAGTGTGCACGCCGCCGGGTGGGGGATGGAGTTTCCTACCAGCACGGAGCAGATGCTTTGGAGGGCGTCGGTGGTGGTTGTGTTGGTTGCGGGTGTGGTGGAGGTGGGGATGTTGTTTGTGATGGATTATGCCGTGTTGGGGGATGTGTATCCGTTTCGGCAGTTTGGGTTTGGGAAGGGGGTGGCTGTGTTTGGGTGCTTGGTGGTGATGTGTCTTTCGGGATTGCTGTACACGGCGGCGAGGTTGTTTCTGCTTGTTGAGAGCTTCCGGGCGTTGTACTATCTTCCGCCTGGGGCGTTTGCGTCGACGTGATGCGGGTGTGCCACACCTGGGCTAAGCTAACGTTTGAAAGAGTCTGCCTCTTCTGCCATGACATTTCATCTTATAACCCTGTATCCCGCCTCCCGCAAGGTGTGGCCTCCTTCAGAAGCAGTCTTCCAGACGTAGGCCGTGGCTGCTGCTTCCACTCAACTTCAACCGCATTGTCATCCAACTCTGCCACCTCCTCAACCAGAGCCCACTCTTCAGACGCCCCGTCCCTATCCAAGAAGCGGAAAACCAACCTCTCCCCTCCATCCTCAAGATAGTATTCCCTTCGCCAAAGCCTCTGCCACTGTGTCTGCGGCTCATCCCCGTTCGCATTCACCCGCTCCAGCAGCCGATTCCTCGAGGCCAACGCGTACAGCGCACGCGTGCTCCACAGTCCGTCCTGGCCGGGATACTCTCTCAGGAGGAGCGAGGCTTGGTCCCGCGTCGTCGGGTCCCGGCAGTGCAGCGCGACCTGCAGGAGGTGCCATGCCAGCCCGCCGTCGACGCAGAGACGATAGACGGGGTTTGTGGAGAAGAAGCCCTTTGCGACTCGCAGCATGACCTCGGCGAGTGAGACAAACTCGCGGAAACGAGGGCCCAGGGTAATCATGGCCTCGATGTCGGCGTATTGTGGGGGGTTGTTGAGAATGTAGACGGCGAGGTGCCGCAGGCGAAGATGAATTGCGCGGAGGTATGTCGGCGAGTCTAGGTCTGTTGATAGTGTTACCTTGTCGAAGAGCGGTATGAAGGCCCGTTCCAAGGCCTCCATGGCCTGTCTCGTGTCGTTGCAAAAGTGCTGTACATTGGGATCTCGCAGCAGAGTGGGGAACAGGGCGGTGATATGCTGCTGATCTTCCGACTCGGTGATGCCGGTATCCTCCATCGCCCTCAGCATGATAGGGCCCATCTCAGCCTGCCTCCGGATCAGCGAGACCAACTGGTCTTCAAACTCGTCCAAGGAGCTGAAGACGGACGGTGTAACCAGATGCCCCTGGCCGGCAACCCGGCTAAGGAGAAGAACAAACGCATCCATGGTCATGTCTCTTTCTCGCAGACCCCTGGCCAGATCTGGAAGCGGCGAGCACAGGCCCACCCTGCCCTGTAGAACAACCCGTGTTTGGGTGGCAAGGTGGGTGAAGACATCGGCCAGCTGGGCGAGGACAGGTCGAGGATTCGGCGCAAAGCCCGAGATGTTGTCATCCGCCCTGGGGCCCGTCACAAACGACAGCAGCAGCGCCATCCCGTGGTTCACGTGGTTCAAAGCCGCCCGCCTCTGACGCCGAATCGACTCGAATATCACGAGAAGGAGGGAGAGAAAGGCCGCGGACTGCAAGGAAGCGTGGCGGTTCTGTCGCTTCAGGGCCTCGCCGTAGAATGCGAGGGCTTGGAGGTAGTGGGTGTTGAATGCTGCCCCTGACGAGGTTGCATTAACGTCAAGTGTGGTGGTGTTTGCTCGCCACAAGCTTATCGCGCCGATTGCCATGGCAGCATTTCGTAGAGTGAGGTCGCTGCGGCAGAGCTGAGGCATGGTGTCCTTCCACAGGCGGCCTTCGCTGTTGGATAGCCCGGTCATCCAAGGGTTCTGCATCAGAGACACGAATTCTCGGAAGCAGAGGAGGCTGGTGGCGTTGGGGAAGTCGTGATGGTCGGCGTCCAGCGGCATTTGGGCGAGTGGCCACGCGTTGTGAGCCTGGACAACTGTCACGGGGTCTGGCCGGAGGTGGATGGCTCGCTTCCTGGCTGGCGGCTTTGCCCTGGGCTTTAGGGCGTATCCCTCGCACTCGCCCCGGCTCTTGAGGCAGTTGGAGCAGGCCGGCTTGGCTTCGTCGCATTTAACATGGCGCTTCTTGCATGTGATGCAGCCGCTTCGCACCTTTGGGGTGCTGATACGGGTGGTCTTGTTGACGGACAGGCGTGCTAGCGGGCCTTGACCGCCGTGGACGTTGTTGACAGAGGCCCTATTTGTCCGATTTTCAGGGGATGCTCACTGCCCAAGTTGGTTTCTTGGACTCACATGAAGCCGTCGTATTCTTTTCATGCCGTATAAGCCGCCTTCAGTGTCCGGGTGGGCGTCGTGGGGATGGAGTGGAGATGGAAAAGGGGAAAGCAGGCGTCACTCTGGAGGTCAGCATTGAGTTGAGGGAACCTAACAGACAACGAACTATGGGGCGATATGCCCCTATCGATTCACCAATAGCGGAATACTACAGAGCGGTGGCCGACCGTCACCTCTGGGGGCCGAGCTGCAAGGCAGCCCATTCCTCGTCCCTCATCATGCAAGCCATGTCATCCTTGCGCAACATGACCAGCACCTCAACAGCATCGTCTTCCACGGCACCAACAGCACCCTCCACCGCCCGTTTCCTCGGCAAAATAAAACCAACGCCGTCGGCCTCGACGTACGGCGGTCTGACATGTTGTGGCTTTCCAAGCCCCTCCCCAAAATCAAGCTCGTACAACTCCAAACCGTTCCAGCTCGTGACAGTGAAGTCACGCGAGGAAAACAAATCCCATCCCACGAAAATGCCCCTGTAATCATCCACCCGGCTAACAAGGCTGCACAACTCCGCAATGGATCGTTTATTGATCAGGTCAGTTGACTGCGACTTGAAAACGGCGTTGGAGATCCCAACGACATTTTCCTCAGGGGCACCTGAGCCGGCCACGACCTGGCTGACGGGCAACTCGGCCAGGGCATAGAGCACAGCATTCCCAAGGTATGGGGCATCCGGCGTGGAAACCCCAGGACCGATTCGCCCTCGCCCGTTCACCGCCGTCACGAGCCGTGTTGCCATTGCTTGCCCAAGCAGAGCAGGGTTCCGGCGCGCACGAGCTCGGGTCACGGCCTGCCACACCAGCGTCGTGACCAAGTTGGTGGTGGTTGGGTTGAACCCCATCCCGGCCTGCATCCGCCGCTTTAGCTCATCGATCTTCTTCGTCGAGATCCTGAACAGCTCGCATGCGCACGGCTCGAACTCGCTCGGCAGCGTGGGAGCCACCTTGGAGAGCTCGGGGTGCGATGCCCAAAGGTCCTGGACCGACAGGGACAAGGCAGCGTTGAGCTCGGGATCAAGTGCGTCCGTCAGACGTGCAAGCCTCGGCCGTCTACCAGCGAACCCGGGGCCTAGCGGCAGCTCTCGCGTTGCGGAGGCCCAGAGGCTTAATAGGTAAGTGATGCCGGTCGCGTCGGCTGTGTTGTGGTGGATGCAGACGCACAGTCCCAAGCCTGTGCCGTCAGAGAAGCGGAAGATGCTCGCGGCGAACACGGGCGCCCCGCTGGTGTCATCTTGTGCTGGCGGATTCAAAGGCCAAATATGCGCTGGGATGCTCTTGGGGGGCATGCTTTGGGCCGACAAGGCTGTGTAGCTGGATTGGATGACGCCCTTGTCGACCAGCTGAGGCGTTGGGTGGGCAGCGTCCCAGCGAATCTCGAGAGATGGGGGTTGACCAGGGGTGGGGATTGTGGGCAAGACTCGGCCAGAAATCCAGGGGGTCTTGGCGGCGACTGCGTCCAGGCCGCTCTGGAGGCGTGGCAATATAGCTGAGGTCGGTTCAGAGGTCTCGAGGGTGAGAAACACCTGGACGTAGGTGGCGGGCATCAACAGGTCCAGGGGAGTGAGCAGCTCCCGGTTTGCGTGATCGGCCATCGTTTGGTGGAAGACTTGAACAATCAGGAGGGCAGAAGAGAGTGGTTTTGAGGAGAGAACGTGAAGAAGGCGATGTGATAGTGATCGGGAAACTTGAAGGTGATGTTGGAGGGTCGAGTTCCGCCCTCGAAGCTCTGGCAGTCTTGGGCTTTAAATGTCCAACAAACGAACGCCACGCCGCCCCCTTCTTTCATGGGTCATTCTAACTTCGGACTCTCGGTCAATTAAGATGCTCCGTCCGGCACAAATCCGACGGTCGCGAGAGCCATCCCCTTAGCATCTTGACGCGAGCAGGAGTCCAGATGTGGATCAGCTTCGCTGCCTGGTGAGGGACCACTTGACAGCGAGTCTCTTGATTCGCTGATATTCCGAAGCAGTTATACGAGCGGGTCCGCATCCTTGCTTGACTTACACAATCCCAAGTCAGGGAGCAGCCAAGCCCCTAACACGTACAACACAGGATGAGCACGCTCTTTTCTTAGCTGACGAGGCCTCACTTGGCAGCGTCGACCACCTATCCATTCAATTGAGGAAGCTGGCCGAAGTGGTGAGATCAGGGGTGGCAATTGAGCAAGATAAATGCGATCGGGCGTGCTCGTCCACATCTGATCTTACTGGCAACAAGACTCAAGTTACACCTTAGACATTCAAGTTGATCCCCTTAACATGGGACAAAACAAGATCCACTGTCTACCAACTCTGATCAAACGGTCAGCTCTGTCCCTCATAATCCCCCTTTCAAGGCTCAACTAACTTCAAAACAGGCTGGAGGCTGTGGTCTCTCGGTTAGAGGACATTGCTGCTTCGGCCTCAGTCGAGATCCCCCCCACAGCACTGCTGTTCAGCGAATATGAAGATCCACAGTCTGCCTCAGTATCAACAGAGGTTCTCGAATCTCACAATCCTCCTCCACAAGTAGCGTCAAGCAATGTACCCGACGCAGTCGTGTCCTTTGACACGTTCCTTCGAGATACTGTTGGGAACTTTCAAGATGTCAGTCAACAAGTTGGGAGGGTTGTTGCAGATCAGGCACGTTACTCCCTTGCTCTTAAAACGGAAAGTTGTAGTTTCACTAAGACTGACTCGTCACCGCAGGCCGCCACCCTACAGCGAGGCTTCACAGCCTTACGAGGCGTGTTGCTTGCCGCTACTAGAGCCAAGAAGCCAGATCTCAACGTCGGTGTCCAGAACGCGGCATACCAGCGGTTGCTGCGGCCGATCGAGGAGGCACTGACAGCCTGTCAAGCAATTCAACAGGACAACAGAGGCAGCTCTGCCTTTGACATGCTCTCGGCTGTCGCTGATGGGTCGTTGTGCTGACTTGGGTGACTGTCGAAGCCAAACCCGGGAAACGCGTGGAAGAGGCATTCGCTATGGCTCAGTACTTTGGCAACAAGGTCCTAAAGAATGCCATCAGGTATGGCTCGCCCGTGGACCTTCACGGTCTTTCCCGTCAACTAATGGTGATACGACAGGGACTCTCTTCAATTCATATGGGTGGAAGCATTCTATGCTCTTTTCCGTGAGCTTCAGGTATTCGTCAGCCAAGAGTACCCGTATGGGATAGTATGGAATGGGAGCGGCCAGGACCTTTCGGTTGTCGCAGATACGAAGGAGTAGAAGCTTGCTCGAGGAGCTACCAATGGGACGGAGGTTGCGCTGTCGTCGTGCTTGGTGGTGATGGCCTTATCTGCGGTCGTATGTTGCTTGGTTCATGACCAGAGCAACAGGCTACAATCACAATATCCCTTCCTTGCCTATTCCGTCAATCATGGGAACTCTCATAGGCTGGTACTGAGACCAGGGGCCTACTTCAAGGACAAATCTCCGTAACAACAACGTCCGATCTGGTCTCCCAGCAACAGTCCACGCCCAACTCGCAACTCTCCCATTTGCCTGCTGTCAAGCCATCACATCGGACTCGGCCGCCAAAGAACGCCGTGGCGCACCACAAATCCTCCGAGGCCATGCCAGGCTAACCCTGTGGACGATCAATGGCGGCAGCGGCGGTATGGAAACCTCCGTCTCACCCAACTCGTGGGCTTCTCGGGTAGCAGACGGCGGCACGTCCCTTGTCCTCGCGCGTACAGCGGCCCGTTTCCATCACCACGATGATACCACTGCCTCCACAACTTGCTCTCATCATCGAGGTCAGCAGACATCTCTGAGCCGGAGCGGAAGGGAGCTGCCGTCCGTCATCACCGCATAAAGCCGAAGAAAGACGACGATAAACACGTCTCGGCATCATCCTGCTGTGCGCCACACACGCGCAGAAGATCCCTGCATGGGGACAGCAACCGTTGGATCTCGGTTCAGACGCGTTCGGGGTGCATCTGTGAAGCAGGCGGCCCAGACCAGCAAGTGGTGATGCGGAGGCGATCGTCGGGCTGCGCATCATGGCTGCCGTATCTCTACCTGACGGCACAGTGCCCGTCTGACACGGGATCGGGCAATTCAAACCCCCCCCAGGCACGCCGGGGCACGTGGAAGGGCGCTGCCGCGGCGAGGGGGGAGAAAGCAAGGAACGAGCACCGACCGGTGTAGTGGCGATGAGGGGTAGGTGGTAAGGCAGGGGGCACCACCATGACAGGCGAGGACGACAGTAACGACGATGCCAACTCACCTCTACCCCAAATCTGTCCTCGGAGACGGCCGACCTGCTTCCCCTTCCGGCAGCTGTTTCATCGCTTCCGCAGCTCGAGCATCCCCCTTTTTGATCGGCAGCAGCACATCGACACCCATCCATCCACCTCCTCACCTCCCCGTACCCATCCAGTCCACACCAACAACCCCCGAATGCCGAGAGCCCAGCCCACCCACCCTCCTCAACCACCCATCCACCACGCTCAACCCAGTCTGACAGCCTTCTTGCCCGACCCCAGCCAGAGCCAGCCAGAGCCAGCCAGAACCAACCTCCCCCCGCGGCCCGTGATGACACGCGTCGAGGCTAAAACCCACCGGTCAGCGCTTGTGTTTCCCACCGCGTCGGCCCGCCCACCGACCGGGCGCCGACCGAGCCACCACCACTTTCCTACCCACCAAGCCATCAGGAAAAGAAAAAGAAAAACACCTCTCTCCCTTCCCTACCCCATCCTAATTCCGACCCTCCCTCGCTCTCTAACTCACTACCTAACTCGCTCACCCGCCAAGTTCCGGCCGTTACACAACCTGCCCTCGGGGGGCTGCCCTCCAGCCCTCAACACCACAAGCCAAATCCACCATCCATGATTGGCCCAGCCATCTGCACGATTCTATTCAGGGCATGTCTGTGGCCTACCTAACTAGACACGTAGACGCTCAGAGCTCCCTCCTCAAACATCCGATCCGCCAAACGCAACTCCGCTTATGCGGCTCTGTCTAAGAGCGGAGACCGACCGACCAGACGAGACGGGCTCCCTTCCCCTCCCCTCCCCTCCCCCGCTTTGATGTTGTTGAGGAGCGGAGGAGTAGGAGGAGACTATTGCTGTGGCTGCCTGCAAAGAGTTGGGGTGAGGGAGGAGACTCGAGAGGGGAAGCGGGGAGGTGAGGCGGGGAGGAGGGGAAGATGGCGCGTTGCGGAGTCTGGTTTGGGATGGGATGGATGAATTGGGTTGGTTGGGATGGATGGATGGATGCGATGGGATGCGATGGGAAAGAAGGGGGTTGAATTGGGGGACGGCGGGGTGGGTGTATGGTGTACTGTACAGGGAATGGAGGAGGAGGAGGGGTGGTATGGCTCTGCATGGGGGAGCTGTTCGTCTGTTGAGTGCGTGGTTTGTGTCAGGTCCAGGGTCTAGAATTGCTTCAGAATGGTGAGAGACAAAAAAAAAAAAAAGAGGAGATACACTAAGAGAGGGGAAAGTGGATGGAACAGACAGGTTGAACCTGGGGAGGAGGGGAGGGAGGGGACGGGGAGGGGGTCCCGGCAGTCTGGGTGGGTTCGTGTTTGAACCCTGGACCATGGTTGAATTCGACGACATCCATCCCCATGCATACGGAATACACACACAGGAGATAGACAGACACACAGTATGCCCGATACAGTACTCGTTACCCCGGCGACTCTCCTCCACCATGCCCGTGCCCTGCAGCAGACTCACGCAAGCAAGACCCTCTCTTCCCCGGACCTGACGGATGATGGAGGGGACATCGACAAGGGGAGGGGGCCAACCTGCATGGCATCGACAGGGAAGCCAGTCCCCATACGAGCCAGCCATGATACGACCAGAACTCGGCGGATATCAAAAGCCGTCGTCCCCGTCGAGATTTCGCGAGCGGGGTGATTTCGACGATCGCCAATGCCAATGCGGCGTTGACATGCCGTGGCGCGCGCGCGATATGGAGTCGCCCCCGGTGAGGATATGGAGCCCACCCCAGGGCCAAGGGAGGATACCGATGGAGCCGCCTACTAAGGGGAATAGGGGGGTTCATTCCGCGCTTGCTTGGATGACCCAACTGGATCCAGCGGCGTGCAGAAGGGGGGGAGCAGAAG
>FTEL01007355.1_pt1 | contig 11588 bp, 11 predicted proteins | sample 1658911 | NCBI WGS metagenome assembly FTEL01 (sample SAMEA3914869, study PRJEB12502) | metagenome | biome: forest; material: soil | place: USA | collected 2012-03-12 | depth 0.1 m
GGAGAGTACGTCTCGTACGCGATCGGCAACAGCGTCAGAACCGACAACACCCACCAGTACCAGCCAAAGCAGTAGGTCATCACGGAAATGGGAACCACCATGTACTTGAACGTCTTGACAAATCGGACAATGGTGTCGTATGGTTTCGGGTGCTTGATTCCTGGAAGCGGCGACACGTTTGCGAAGGGCAACTTCTTGGTCTTTCGCAAATCCACGTGCTGGCTCGAAGGGAAACTGGACATGGTCTTTTCGTCGCCGAGCTGAGCAGGCATACCGGCACCGTGCGTTTCTGCGAGCATGAGGTGACGCGGATAGAGAGTTTCCGGCAGGAAGAACAACTCGGCCAGAAGAATGACACCGAAGAGGATGACACAGAGCCACTGGATCCACTGGTAGCCGGCGATGTTGACAAAACCTCCAATCAACGGGCCAAACAAGAGGCCTTGATCAATGGCCAAGACCCAGAGTCCCACTTTCTGGCCCCGTTCATGCTCGAAGAAGATGTCGTTGATGATGGCCAGGCCGACGTTGGACGCAGGGCTGACGCCGAGGCCCTGAAAGAACCGTGCGGCCATGTAGGAAGAGTAGCCCGGGGCGAGGGCTGCTCCAATCGTCGACGCCAATGCCATGATCGTGCCGAAGATGAAAATCGGACGGCGGCCGATGATGTCCGCTGGGGAGCCCCACAGCAGGGGGCCCAAGGCAAGGCCGAGAGCCGGGATGGCAACCGTCCAGTTGACTTGCTCCAGGCTGGCAGTGTATTTGTCTTGTAAATCGGGGAATGAGGGTACCGTCGTTGTTGTTACGTAGGTAAACATGAAATAGCTGCAATCGTGTGTCTTCTTAGTACTGGGCTCCGCGGGTTGGTGGCGCCTGGATCAAGCAGCTTACAGAGACATCACAATTGCCAGGATTGTGTGTTTTTGCACCCACGACCAGTTGAGAGGGTCGAGCTCATCACCGAGAACGGGTTGCGGAAACAGAGGGAAGCCATCTTTTGTCAAGACAAGGTCATGTGTGACCTGACCAACCGGGTTTGTCGAGTCCAGTCCCGGAGGCGTTGGAGGGGCCAACGGTTTGTCTGTCTTTTCGACCTCGCCCATATCGTCAGCAATTGTATCTATCACGGCCTGTCAAGTGACCTTGTTGAGGGCTTCGACTGCTCTGCCAGCGACGGGGGAGACAGGCTGAGCGGGCTCGTGGATATTGTCGATTCACAATAATCACGACCATTTTCCAACAAGGCTGGGATCAACGTATATAAGAATGACTACATGCAACTTGGACCCAGGGAGAGTACCAAATGCCTTGAATGCCCCTATCTCGACCTTATCGCGGCGATCCATCATGTCCTGTGGCGGCGGCAGCGCCGTCGTATCAGCCGCAGGCCTGCTCCACACGGGTTTTCTGCCGGCAACAAGACCAAGAAAGGAACAATACGCGCCTTATCGGCAAGGTCTTGACTGTCGAACATCTTATCTCCAAAGGACCGCCGGTTTGGCCCGATGCTAGCTCGTGGGGGCCTCTCAGCTGGCGTCCTTGGATCTGGGTCGCCAGGCTGTCGGAGAATATCTGACCAATAGATGAACCGTTAGTGCGACGCGGGGTCTCAACAAGACTCCACCCCCGCCTGTTGATTGTGACGGAGCACTCGGATTTAGATAATGAAACAGAAAACAGATTTTCGAGAATGAGTGATCGGTTGAGAGTGGCGTCTTCGGGCGTTCACCGCCGGGAATTGATACTCCAAGCACAATGCATCCTAAACTTTCGACGTAAAAGATACTAATGCTTGCAAAACAAGAAATACAAGGCGGGAAGGGAGAGGTTGGGATTATTTGCGTGTGACAACACCAGCAATCTGATCACGGCCTTGGCAAAGCAAGACAATGCGGGCTTCAAATCCGCTTTATTTGCGAACTTGGCCAATAGAAGCACCTCAAGTATCGTCACAACCTCGGCAAAGTTAACGAGCTTTGACTCTCAAATTTCCTTTATTTGTTTATTTGCGTTCCCGCGAGACTTGTTTCCAGGGGCTTTCAGCAACTCCATGTCTCGATGCCCGAGATAATCTACCTAATGACAAGGCACAGTACTCGGATCGTGCTCGTCATCATCCAACCGATCTGCAGCTTTTTGTACTTCGCCGTCCCAGTTGCTGAATCCAACGATGACCCATTCCAGTATTCCCACGAGCGACAGAGCCACGCACTGTCCCATCCACAGACCGGCCAGGCCCCAACCATGGAAAGCAAGATAAATACCGCCCGGAAGAGCCCCGCCATAATAAGAAATCACGTTGACAGCAGCTCCGATCCATTGGCGACCCATGCCCCTCAAAGCGCCACCGCAACTCCCGTTGAGACCATCCGCCACTTGGAATAGCGCGACGTAGGGCATGACATGGGCAACAAGAGCAATGACATCCTTGTCGTCGTTGAAGAGGCCACCGATCACATTTCTTGTTGCCAACAAAACCGTCAGAAGAATTGAGCCAAAGATGACCGAGAGAATGGCCGCGGAGTGGGCGGACCGCCTCGCCGCCTTGGAATCTTTTGCCCCAAGAAGGTTTCCTAGCCGTGCCGACTCCGCAACACCGAGACCAAACGGGATGGTGTTGATGATCTGGTCCGCTGTCATGACAACCGATTGGGCGGCGAGAGGAAGTGTCCCAAGCCGGCCGGCAGCAAGAGCGACGATCTCAAACGCCCACCACTCGGTGCCGACGTGGATGACGCCCAGGAATGCGAGCTTGGCAAATGGCATCCAGTTCACAAGGGCCCGTCTCGGCTGCAGGCCGCTCCAGCACTCCTTGCCCTGGACAAAAGCGGCGTAGGCGACAAGCAGCAGGAAGGAGAGCCAGTAGGATATGCCCGTGGCCACTGGAGCGCCGTAGATGCCGAAGTCGAAGGTGTAGATGAAGAGGTAGTTGAGGACAGCGTTGAGCGGAGAGGTGATGAGGAGGACGTACGTCCCCGGCCGATAGATGCCCTGTGCCTGCAAGAACTTCTTCATACACTCGAACCAGATGTAGCCGAGACCGCCAGGTGCGAGGAGCTGGAGGAATCTTGCACTGTGGACGCAGATTTCCTCAGGCTGGCCAAGCGCCCGAAAGAGATGCTCAGAGAAACACCAGATGACCACCACAACGGCGTAGAAGGCGGTCAAAACGATCAGTCCTCGTTGCAGGAGGATGCCCAAGTTGCCCTTGTCTTTCGATGCCGTGAAGCTGCTCGAGGCCAACGTGTCGAGCGCGCTCGTCCCCCCAAGAGCAATCAGCCACGCCGTCGCCATGGCAAACATGTACGAGAAGGCAGCGACGGCCAGAGCCTCCGCAGACAGCCGCCCGACGATCAGGACGGAAACGGTCTGCAGGCTGTTCTGCAACATGTAGGCGAGGATGACTGGGATCGATGCTTTGGTCAGAAACCACATCTCGGCGAGCCATTCGACGTATTCGTGTCGGGCAACGGTTCGTTCCCCGGTAGAGGGGAGGAGCGGCGTCGTTTCGTCGGCATATTGCTCGGTGTCGGGGGGAAGTATGTCGGTCATGGTTCCGGCTCTGTTGAGGCTTGCTTTGGAGGACTTAGATTCGTGAGTGTCGAGGGGCTGCTGGGAAGTTGACGTTCAGGGGTGTTCATCAAGTGTTGTGGCGATGTGCCTAACAATTCGAGCAATTCTGTGTGCGCTTTGTCCACGAGATTCAAGCGCGCCTGAGCTGGGGTTTTACGGGGTATATCAGCTGTATTTGTTGCTTCTTCTAACCAGTTCAAAGGCATGACATCGGAAAACGCCCAAATGTTATCAAATCACCGCACCCTCACATGCAGCACGTCGGGAAGATACCAAGCCATCCTCGCTGCCGTCAATGACCACCAATAGCCGTCGGGCCAGTATCGGCCGGCCGATGCCCCACGGGAACGGAGCACCCTGATATGGAGCTCACTTGGTAACGATTATGCATTGGCGGCTATCACGCCGCTTTGGGAATTGCATGTCAGATCTTCCAACTCGAAGTCCAGCCAAGATATCGAGACAGCCCCTCTTTGCTGCCGGCGAGCCTTGGGGTCCGATGCGGAGGGGCCGTTGCTCGTGGGGATGGAGTGCACTAACGCGATCTGGTAATGTAGCCGCCTCTCGATAACAGCGACATGTGAGGTGGGGGAAATCTCTGGTGGGGCAAAGAACGTGGAGAATGCCAGAATCGAGACTAACTGGTTATGGTGAAGTACGCGCCTTACAACCACAGATGACGATGTGATGGAGTTCGCATACCGACGGTCGGAGGAAGAGGGGGGACAGAATTGGAGCTCTTCCCGTCTCCTGAAGGTATAAGACGTGGCTTGCAGCTCGAGCCAGAACTCTCCAGATCTCGCCATCACTCGCAACACAAGCTCGTCACACAACAAGCCACAATGCATTCCGAGGCAGCACTCTTCGCCCTTGGGTGGGCAGCCATGATATGGATTGCCACCGCCCACAACGGGCACGGGAACTCTCAAAAGGTCGTTTCGGGACCTCACAAGTCTCTGTGGTACAACAACAGGCTGCCTGGGGACGGCGGGAAACAGGTACGTTTTGGTCCCCAGCTTCTCGAATTAACCCTTGCCACTCGTCACTTACACGTTAATGAGCCAGGCCGACTCTGTTTTCTCCGGCATCTCCACCTTTGGCCGTCTGCCTTACCAGCCCTGCCTTGAGAACCCCGATGCCATCTACGACATTGCTTTCATCGGTGCCCCATTCGACACCGGAACATCGTACCGCCCAGGTGCTCGCTTTGGGCCCTCTGGTATCCGGCAGGGCTCCCGTCGGTTGAATCTCTAGTATGAAAGTCCACAATTCTCCCGAAGAACGCGGTAGAACTAACTACGAGCCTAGCGGAGGATACAACGTTCCCTTGAAGACAAATCCGTTCAGCGGCTGGGCGACGGTACTGGACTGCGGTGATATACCTACCACGTCGTCAGTACGCTCCTTGTCTTTGCATTTAGATTTTCCTTCGTTTTTCTTTTAGGCTTTTTTCTTTTTCCTCTTTTTTCTTTTACATTTTTTTTCTTTTAGCAACAGAACAACCCGGCACTGACAGTCTATAGATACGACAATACCTGGGCTCTCAAGCAGATTGAGGAAGGCCACTTCGAGATCCTTTCGCGCGCGCCGGCGACAGATGCGGACAAGAGGGGTCCCGCCATCAAGGGCAAAACTCTGCCCCGTGTCATTACTCTTGGTGGCGACCACACCATTACCCTTCCCCTGCTGCGGTCCATCAACCGGGCCTACGGTCCCGTCGCCGTCATTCACTTTGACAGCCACTTGGATACCTGTAAGTCATGCTTCCTAAACAAAACCCAGTCTTTTGTGGTGCCAAACCCTGACAAAATATACAGGGAAGCCCAAGGTCTTTGGCGGAGCCCCCTCTGAAGTCGCGTCCATCAATCACGGCACCTACTTCTACCATGCCGCTATGGAAGGCCTGCTTTCCAACCACAGCAACATCCACGCAGGTATCCGTACAACCCTATCCGGACCCTCGGACTACGACAACGACGGCTACTGCGGTTTCGAGATTGTAGAAGCCCGCGAGATCGACACCATTGGTACCGCTGGCATCATCAAGAAGATCCTCGACCGCGTTGGCACCAAGCAGCCGGTCTATCTCTCCATCGATATTGACACCCTGGACCCGGCGTTTGCTCCGGCTACTGGTACCCCTGAAACAGGGGGGTGGAGCACCCGAGAGCTGCGGACCATCATCAGGGGCCTCGAGGATCTCAACTTTATTGCAGCGGACATTGTCGAGGTTGCGGTACGTTTTATGTGACTCGTTTCTCACAGACATCTGTACTGACAAAGAGGACAAACAGCCTGCGTACGACACCAACGCTGAGCACACCACCATGGCAGCGGCCGACGTTCTGTACGAAGTCATGTCGATCATGGTGAAGAAGGGGCCTCTTAGCAAGATGATTGAGAGCAACGATGATCTGTAGTGGCTGGGAGGGAAAGGATGAGAGGCGGATGAGAGGAGGGAAAAGACGGTAAACATTGGACGATGGAATTGGGGATGATGGAAAGACCCCGAGATGGTTGGTTATGACCTTACGTTTCCAATTGTGATATCTTTATTCTTAGAAACAGATTTCGGAACCACATGGTTGCAGCTCATCATACCGTTTCCCCCAACTGCTAACGCTCGTCGTTGATCATCTTCTCCGACCAAATTCCGGACAGCGACGTCACCCGTCAGAAAAGGACGACGTTGTAGTCCAACCTCTCTGTATCAAAAAATGGTCAGCGTTGCCAATTTCAACAATGTTTCAGCAGCAAGACGCACCTAGCAGCTGGCTTGCACAAAGCTCGCCCCCAAAATCACCCAAGCTAGTCCTCAACCCCCATACGTCGCGCAAGGCCTGGCGAATGATTCTGACGTGGAATGAGCGGATACACTGCTCCAATTTATCGACCTTGTCCAGCGCAAAACGCTTCTGCTCCTCCGTAAAGGCCTCGCAGCCAAGTGTGAACAGTGGCATCGACATGGCAACCCAGGTATGACACGGCTGTCCCTGGCTCATGTTGCTGAGCATTTCTTGCATGGCGTGAACCGCAGACTGGATGGGCTCTGATCCGGATGGAAGATGGTAAAGTCGGCGATAGACTTGGATCAGCGTGGCTTGTTGGAAGATGTGGTGACAGAGTGTGAACTCGTGGCCGTATTCCGGCGACAAGGGGGTGCGAATCGATATGGCTGGTGGTGCCTTTGCGTCGCGACTGATCATGGCCTTGACTCTTCCCAGCAAGATGCCGGCCTCGGGAGACGACTGGGTCACATCGACAGGGCCTGATCGTGATAGTTGATCAACTTGGTGGATGACATCCAACAGCTCGTCGCTGTAGCCCAGAAAACCATCGATGGCTGGGCTTGACCCTGAGTCAAAGGCCGGTTCCGATGTATTCGTCGTGGGTGCATGCGGTAGTGCTGCAGGTTCCGGGACGTCCGAAGAGGGAATGTATGGCAAAGTTCGAAGAGACAGATAAAGTTGGTACAGATGCTTCATGGCCGACTGGATGTCGCCAGATGGGGTGGTAAAATCGCGGCGAGCACCATCGCCGTCCAGAAGAGCCCGGATTCCTTGCAAATGGATACGCCACGACGATGTGCCTTTCCGGTAGGTGAAGACATCTGTCAGACACCAGATAAGACATGTCGCCAGCAACGTGTCGTTCATCTGTCCTGTCTCTAAGGCGCCCCTGAGAAGCGGTAGTCCCGACGACTGCAGATGCCCGAGTATCTTGGACAGCTCAACGCCGTCGACCGAGACTACTCCACGTGACAAGAACCCTGCTGCCGATAAGGCCAGGCAAGCCGACATCAGCTGAGGTGATTGGAGCGTTACCGGGACTAAACCCTGGCGGAGGTCTTGGTGTATGGAGGGATGGCACGATAGGGAGGCGAGTATGTCTCCGGCAAAATAGCTGAGTAGCCTCTGGTATCCTGGCGAGAGTGGTATCCCGTTCGGGAGACTTCGCGGGAGGGAGGGCGATAACTCGAGACGCTCCCCCGGCAGCGGCCGGCTCAGCTGCACTAAAGCCCCTTCGTCGTCTCCATCTTCCTAGGTCAGTACTAGCTTTGAATTGGACAGGCGAGGAGAGTCGTACCTGTCATGCAGCCACCTTGAGCTGCATGGGGTGGACCCGAAGACGGGTAAGTGGGCGGCTTCTTGCGTACATTGCGGGCATTCCGGCTGCTAGTGCCGCCCAATATGAATCTTAAAGTGTAGCCGCAAGTTCTCCCAAATGCAGAACACTGGCCGCAGGAGGGCTTCTGCTCATCACACTTTCTCCTTCGCCTCCGGCACTCCTCACATCCTTGCCGAGATCGGGCGCTCATGCCACACAATCTTGGCCGCGGCAGGTGTGCCTAGAATGGTGATGATGTGTGGGAAAAGTAAGCCTGCGAGGATACTAATAAAGAGTTGTATGTTTGGTCTTTGATAGACCTCAGCCGCTGCTCATCGTTTGCAGTTCTGTGACATCAATGTGCACGCCAACCGGAGACGATGTGTGTTGGGGGGCTGTCAACAGGAATGCCGGGCTATGAGTGGCTAACTCGACGGCTGATTTCATGACTAACGCGGTTTTCAATCACGATTGGGGGTGGAAGATAACGCTGGCGCGCCAGCTCTGAAGATAAGAAAAGAAGAAGCAACCATTATCTTTGTTTCGGGCGTTTTTCGGGTCTGACCGCCATCGCCGCTGGTGATCATCCAGATCATCGGCTGCTTCTTCGCTTGGTGCGGTCATTCGAACTACTACAAGTCCTGCTCAGACCGAGCAGAGTCAAGACAACCACCCACCGTGACTCCAAGCCAGGAGGTCAGACCCACCGACGTTGCAGACCGCCCAGCGATTCTGCCATGCCCAAAATTTCTTCCCCTGGGATGGCCTCCAGTCTAGACTCGGTCATTGTGCAACCAATTTCAGCTTATATACGAAATGGAACAACGAGGGTGTGACGATTCCATTGACACAAGTTCAGGCAGCTCTAGCAAGGCGGCGCAACTCCCCCCCTCCTGTGGGCAGATGCCGGATATGGAAAATAACAGGCACCCAATGAACATGTTTAATGGTCGAGGTTGCTCAGTCAAGGGATGATTGGGAGTCGCTGGACCTCGGCCACGCCACAAAGGTGCTCCCAGATAACCCACGACAAATGACGGCCGTTAGTTATTGGCGGCAAGCCAGCCGAAGACCGACCGTTGGCAGTGCGGCTGAAAGGTACATCGCTACATCGTAGAGACCGTATTTAAGATATCTTTTGCGCAGGCACCGAAGAAACCTTGATGTACTGTACACTGGACGCATCTTCGTTACTCGCGAGCCCGCCTAGGCGAAATCCACAGTGCGCAAAGAACACTCCTGGGTCTCGAGGCAGTGCGGGTGAGGCTGAGCTGTCTGTCGGAGTCGGGCATTCGGCCACTCAGGACGACTCCTGACGGCTTACGAAATTGCAGGCAGCCAAGCTGGAAGCTCGGCGGTCTCACACTCCGGGGCGGGAAGAACGCCTGGTAGGGGGATTTCCTGGCCTGTATAATACGAAACCACCGAATGAGAGCCCTTACCGTCCATCTCCGTTCTCAGGGGGCCGCCATGTCGCAGCTGACGGGAACAAGGAATGGCCAGCATGGAGTTGGGTTGGCGTCCAGCACAGAAATCAGTGCAATCAATCACCTAAGCCGAAACCCGACAGTTATTAGAACAAGCGTCGATGTTTGCACAGCTGAGCCTATGGCATGCCCCATGCCCTCGAACATGGAGCCTGATTTGGGGCAGGTATCAGCCACAATGATGGTATTGTAGAGAGCAGCGAGGCTCTGCCTCTCCAGTTCTTTTGTTGGCTGCAACTCGGTGAGAAAACATGCAAAAGCCCCGGGTTCCGATAGCCTTCTATCCACCCATGTCACCTCTCTTCATCCCTTCATGTCACATCCAATACACGACTGGACCAGACTACCCGACCATTTATCACACACTACTCACCCGTGAATTTCGCCTGATTCCCTCCCCCTTCGCGGACAGAACGCATCTCGAGTCCCCGGGACTCCTTCTCCCATTTCAGGTCGAGATTGCGGGCGCTATCCCGTGCGAGATCGACGATGGTCGCCATACGGTCCCCGCTGTTGCTCCTTGCCGTACTCCATGTCCACCTTGCGAGCGCAGCATGGTACCCATCGCTGACGCAAACCGCGAGGTCAACATTCGACGGCGAGAATGGGTGGACGCCGAGGCCGACGGACGGACCCGAGCTGGTCCGGGGGAGGAAGAACTGGGCTCTGCTGGGGAGACAAACGGAGGCAGATGGTAACACGTGTGGATGGTTCTATCTGACCGAGTGTGCGTTTTTCTCGGTTTTCTGTTTTTCTTTTTTTCTCTTATTTTTCTTCATTCTATTGTTCTTCTTGCCTTCCCCCCTATCTCGAAGAGGCCCTACTAACCAAGCCCCTGAAACAGCATCCCCCTTCACCTGCGGCCCCTCGCTTACCTGTGTGACGAACACCCAAAAGGGGGTCGTTGCCTGCTCCTCGTCTGGGTTGGACGTCGGTTTCTATACCACATGTGTCAACTACCTGGCCTCCAAAGCAGGCAAATGCGACAACATAGGGACGGACATACAATGCTGTCGGAGGTCGACGCTCGCGGAGTGTGTCACTTACATATGGGATTATACGCGCCTGTACACATGTGGCCCCAACGCGACCGCTTATACCATGCTGGAGACCCCGTGGTATAGCACCACCACCACCAACAAAGCAATATCGTCGTCCTCGTCGTTGTCAATAACATCCTCCGCGCCTGCGCAATCGGCCTCTGAGTCCCCCCCTCCCGCCGGGGGCGTAGGTGGAATCAACACCGCCGCCATTGCCGCCGGCTTGGGTGGGTTTATTGGTGGAGTCCTGATCGCAAGCGCCGTCTTCGTTATGATCCTCGCGCGCAAGAAGAAAAAGGGCGGAGGGGACGGCACCGGCTCCTCTGGCGACTCCCGGCATCCGCATGATCCGTACGACTCCACCAAGCTGGCGTACCCCGGGCACGATCAGCAGCCGGTGGGAGAGCTGGATGCCGTGGCGGGCCATCCAAACAGGCCGATCGAGTTGGCCCACCCGACAGGGGATGGTTGTTAAGAGCGGTGACGAGTGTGCCCCCGGGACGACGAATATACATCCGATCGTGCGCTGTCTAGTTTCTGCATCAGGATGGGAGGTGACCTCTCGTTTCTATTGCCTGCCCACATGTGCACTGATCCGACGACGCTCATCCCATCTAGTCTTGCAATGCCTGTCTTGGGCTGAGCGAGCACGCTGGCTGCCATAACCCTTACGCAGCTGTATACCCGGTCGCATCATAGCTACTGACGAGAGTCGTTGTTCTAGCCTAAACGCCTCGTCTACATGCCATGCTGATAGTTATCCCCCCTGTACGAAATCTCACGGATCATCCCTGAGATCGTTAGTCCGGTACACCCTCCGCCACAAAAGCTCCCCGTGCTCTGGATCCATGACCACAGCGTAGTGTGTCCCCCCGTAAGTGATAAAATCGTGGCCAAGCATCCATAGCACATCATCCAACTCGACAGCATCAACTACTTCTCCCCTGCGCGGGCGGGATTTCCGCCTCAGCCGCAACCTCTGTTTCCACACGTCCTCGACGGCCTGCTTGCGTTCAAACGATTCGTCGATGATTTCCGCCATGCCTTGGCTGGCCAGACTCTGCGCAGCGGCGTGTATACGGCTAGGATCCGGCTCGTCGGCGACATCATGGTTGCAGGTGGCCAAGAACTCACCGCTGCTCCGGACAGACGCAGTGCAATACCCCTTTTCGACAGAGTAAACCCTGGATGGGGTGCAGAATATGAGGTAGGCGGCTGTTGACGGTGAGTGGGCGAGGTCCTCTAGGATGTTGTCGATGCCAGGGAGATCGTCGTCGCTACCCGCCAGCTCGACATACCCCGTCCCCGTTTTCTTCTTTTCCACGGCCTCATCTCCCAACAAGTAACCCCTCAACACACTCGCCACCCCCCTCCTCCACCC
>FTEL01008938.1_pt1 | contig 11583 bp, 15 predicted proteins | sample 1658911 | NCBI WGS metagenome assembly FTEL01 (sample SAMEA3914869, study PRJEB12502) | metagenome | biome: forest; material: soil | place: USA | collected 2012-03-12 | depth 0.1 m
AATTATGGCTGGGAGCTGCGTAGCTATCACTTGGCTAGGCGAGCTTCCGATGCTGCCGTCTGTGAGGCGGAATTGCCGCCTAGATTTCCTTCGCAGATTCCCTTCCTCGGGAATGTCATTCCATTCCTGGCCGACAGCGCCAACTTCGTGACACGTGTTGGGTAAGTCGCTGTGGGAGAGCGTATTTTGCCCACAACTTAAGAGCTAGGCTGACGGAGTGCAGGACGTACGCCGGCGAACTGGTCTCGACGAGGGTCCCGTTTCTTGGGAGGGATGTCTACGTCTTCCATGACCGCGACACCATCAAGAAGATCACCAAGCACCCGTCGCTATCCAGCCCCATGTTCTTGTACATCTTCTCGCTCAAGTACATGTTTGGCATGCCCAAGAAAGCCCTCAAAGCCTACCAGAAGGACAACTCTGGCCCGCTCGCCAAGCCGTACCCAGGGAGTAACGTGGCGCCCCAGGATCGCATCGACCACATGCTGCACCAGAACTTCCTCCGCCAATGGAGCGGTCCCAACCTGACTCCCACCACACAACGGTTCAAACGCGGTCTGGCGTCTAGGGTCGACGCTCTGGGCTTCTCCGAGCAGTGGACTACCGTCGACGATTTCTTCACGCTCCTGGCCAAGACTGTGAGCGCGGCACTCGTCGAATCTGTCTTTGGTCCTTCCCTGCTGCGGCTCAACCCGGATTTCATCGAGGACCTGTGGAAGTATGACGATGCCATTCCCTACCTAGCCAGGGGCATCCCCCAATGGATCATGCCGGGCCCGTACCAAATCCGCGACTGCCTGCGGGACCAGATTAAGAAGTGGTACGCCTATGCCAGGCGAGAATTTACCGAGGACAGCATCGAGGCCGACGGCGACGGGGACCCGAGCTGGGGCTCCGAGTTCGTGCGCTACCTGCAAAAGACGCTCTCCGAAAGCGGACATGACGACGCCTCACTCTCTGCGCAAGACCTGGGTACCATCTGGGCGTAAGTCTCCGTCTTCCCTCCATTTTCGCTCCATCCCGGGCTCCGCTGATGAGATGTATGTACCCCCTAAATCAGCGCAAACTCCAACACGGTCCCCTCCACGGCACTTGCAGCGCTGCACATCTTCCGCGACACCAACCTGCTCTCGCAACTTCGGGCTGAGCTCGAGACCGCTGGCTCCTCGGTCACCCACGTAACCGCGGACCCAAGACTCCTCCTCAAGCTGCCCCGCCTCTGCTCAGTCTTCGCCGAGACCCTCCGCGTCTACGTCAAAGTCTTCTTCGCCTTCAGCTCCCCGCACGAGGATGCCGTGCTCGGCCGGTACCGGCTTCCCAAAGCGAAGCTCGGCTTGTGGAACAGCGACCTGCCGCATATGGACGAGCAGTTCTGGAACACCAAGGGCGGACAGTACCCCGTCAGTGAGTTCTGGGCTGAGCGGTTCTTGGTTGAGGAGGGAGATCCGGCGAGCGGGCCGGTCCGGCCCGAGGCAAGAACCAAGGAGGGTCGTGGTGGGAGCGGGGAGAAGGAAGATAGGAAGGGGAAGGTCAGCTTTACCACTGAGGGGTTGGACGGGTCGTGGGTGCCCTATGGTGGTGAGTTTTCTTTCTTTGGTCTCCTCTCTCATCTATTGGGATTTGATTGGCGGTTGAAACGTCTTGTTTGCTGACATGGGTTTTGAAGCTGGCATTCCCATCTGCCCTGGCCGGCTGCTGTCCAAAAATGTCATCCTCCACACCTGTGCCTACTTGATCGAGAACTTCGACATTGAGATCCTGACGCCGGAGCTTGAGATCAGCAACTGGCGGTATGGGCTTGGCGTCGGCCGTCCGGCCCATGACATCGCCGCGCGTATTAGGAAGAGGAAGGTGGTGAGATCGAACGAGGATGCTAATGGGCATCTCGTTTGATGGGATCGTCGAACCGGTTTGGTTAATATGCCCTGTCATGCTTAGACGACTTTGTACTCGAGGATAGAGCCATCGCTCCCAAAATAGGGCCAGCGGGATGGATTCTTTCGCAATGAAAAGGAAAATCGGCGGCCTAGAACAACCGGGATGACGATGTGCGAGACTGTCGAGTTGTGATATGAGGGCTAGAGTCTGCCTCCAGTCCTCCTCCATCCCGCGGTTTTGGTTTTTTCTCTCTCGGACCGTGACCTCTCCAGATGGGGGCCGTGAATGAAAAGAGGTAGGCGTGATGGAGTCACGACGACCGTTGGCTGGGAGATGTTGAGGGGCCGCTGGGGTTTCGACTGGGGGATAAGGTTGGACAATCACACCCTGTGCTGAAACCATCTTCCTTGACAACGCTGTGTTAAGTAACGATACTAACAGACACAAAACTATTGTGGAGTTAATCGCCTTGAAAGCGCCTATGGTTTTAAACTTCCGTGTAGCGCGGAATGGCTCTCAAATAGCACCATTGCCGCGGTCAGTCACGGTGGCGTCAAGCACAAGAAGTAACTTAAAGCCTCCTATGCTCTTACGTTCAGCAAGAACTACCTAATTGTCCCGGTAAGCTAGCCCACGCGCTCTAGGAAGTTTGGCTCGAGCCTAGATGGACCGTTGTGAAATGTTTTGTTTTTGACAGAATGTCAGAAGACAACTACGTTCAAATAATAGTGCGTGCCTTGTTGGAGTCGATCGCGAGCTCTTCATGGCACGACTGACATCAACAACTCCACCACCCCTTAGGCCTTGGTCTTGAGTTGAGTTCCGGTCAATGTGGTCCCTTCAATGTCTGGGATAGCGTCAAATAAACCCTCCGAGTAAGCCGGGCCAGCGGTATGGCTGAGCACCTTGGCCAGCCCTAGTTGTCCACGGACGAGGCGCGGCGCAAAGCCATCGATAGCGTCCTGCGAGAAGCTGTCAATGTTCATCATGTCCTCGGTGCGCAGGATCTGACGGGCGCGGATGGTGCGCAGCATGACACGCTCGTCTTCGGTGAGCTTGTCGAGATTTTCTTTGTTTTCGATGCCGTTGGGGTCTGCTTCGAGGTTGCCGACCTTTTTTAGGACGGCTTCGCGGCCCTCAGTTGAGATGTCGTCAAAGGCGTGGAAGCAAAACTCGATCGTCTTGTTGACGAGATCTTGCGTGAGTTTGCCGCCTACGTCGACGTCGGCCTGGCCTTGGATGACTAGTACGGGGATGGGGATGGGTCATCAGTCTCAAGACGGCGGAGAGGTAGTTAATTAGACGGGCATTTCGACTCTCACTCACTTGGCCTGAAAAGCGCCATGGCCTTGTCGAAGCCATCCTCGTCAATGTCGCTGAGTACCAGCTCCTCCCCTGCGCGGATCTGCCGCATGGTCGTCATGACCACCAGGAGAAAACGCGAGTAGCTCTCGGCAACCTTGTGCGAGTGCCACTTGGCCGCCTGAAACTCGCTGCACTCGCCTTGGAGGCTTGCTTGGATAGTCATGGCCGCGGAGAGGCCGGTGGCCAGCGCAAGATGCACGCCCGAGCTGAAGTACGGATCGATAAAGCAGCCGGCATCGCCGACGAGACGGAAGTTGGGGCCTCCATACGTGGTCGCACTGTATGACCAGTCCGAGGCGGTTTTGATGTTTGGGGACACAAGCTCGGCCTCATTCAGTCTCCCCAAGATGTCGGGGCACAGTGTCAGACACTCCTTGTAGAACTCCAGCGGGGAGGGCGAGCCCATGGCCCTTTTGCGCGCGATCGATTTGTCCTGCAGCATGACGATGCCGACGGACATGGTGCCGTCGTGGAGCGGGATCGCCCAGCACCAGCCGCTTTGGTCCGTGAGGGCCTCGGAGAGCGGAGATCCCTCCTGGTAAGTGCCTGGTGCATACGGCCTAGCTCCTTTCCAATATCCCCAGACGGCCATGTTCTTGAGGCTTTGGTTGAACTTTCGATTCTTGATGTAGCGTGTAGACAAGATGCCGTTCCGACCGCTGGCGTCGACGAGGTAGTCAAATTTGATAGACCCCGCAGCGCCGTCGGCCTTGCGCGACCATGTCGCCGAGACGGCCCGTCCCGGGTTGCTAACCTTCTCGTCCTCGGGGAAGTCAGGGGCGGGGACAAACTGGATGGACTCGACCTTGATGCCCTGGAAGGTGTGGGCGCCGTTGGTCTCGGCATGGTCGAGCATCAACTTATCTGACTCGGAGCGGACCAGGTTCCAAGCATAGCCGTTGGGACCATTGATGGCGATGAAGTCGGTGTCTGGGTCAAGATTCAACGGATCAGCATAGCTCAGGCAGCGCAAGGAAGTTGGACGTGTTTTGCTCACAGCCGGGCCTTTTGTTGTTTAGCTTAAACGCCGCACCGTTCTAACCATCGCCGCTAAGGGGTTAGAAGATCCTCAATGTCTTAGCTTCTGCGAATGATATCGAGGTCAAGCACTTGCCTTGATAGTGAAGCCGTAGCTATCAAATTTCTTCTCAAGGTCAATAAAGCGCAAGAAGTGCCGCATCGATGCCAACATCGACTCCCCGATATGGTACCTGGGAAAGTAATCGGCCTCAAGCAGTACCACGTCGACGCCCTCGCGTGCGAGCACTGTCGCGGTATAGGACCCGGCAGGGCCACCTCCCACCACAAGCACGGTGCAGCACTCAGGGACCGACATTTTGTTGAACGTCGGTACAAGCAGGGAGCTTCGAGATAGGAAACAGGCAATAGTCTTGCAGTAGGCAACGTGATTATTGGTAAGATGTATTAAATGGCGAAATATTAATAGGGGTTACTGCCTAGGACCTACCGAGAAGTTTCAATTGATCATAGGTACCCCTTTGGGAGCTATGATTCGAACCCCGAAGCCAAATATGTATTCTACTACCGATTTGACCGTTGCTCCGACTTATTCGGCGTCTCGGCCCTGACAAAAACCCCGGTCCCTCGCACAAGAACCCTCCGCACAAGATGCCTCATTGGCCGACTGTCTCGGACATGAATGAAGTCACAAAGTTGAAATACCAAGGTCTAGAAGATAATTAGTATAAGACCGGAGGCCGAGCCTCCCTTGAGAGAGGCCAACGGCTTTCCTGTGCCCAAGGTCCGGAGTCCGATGCTATTAAGAATCTCGATCAGGTCGGTGCTTACCGAGCAGAGGCTTAATAGAGATGTGTCCATTGGGTCGGCATCGGGGCAATGCAGTCAACACCGACTTCCCCGGCTCTTCCGCAAGCAAAGGGAAATTCTTTTCAACTCCTTTTCATTTTTTTTTTTCGAAGTTCGGAACAATGCTAAGAATAAGTAACGTTACCATTACTGGAAAATACCGCGTGCGACTATCTCGTGCAACAACTAATGGATTAATGAGAAAATGAAGAACTTGCCCTCGTGGCCACTCTTCCGCTTTTCTGATAACCTGACTAGTGACCGGTAAGGGGCACGTACCTATGTGGTTATGGTGGGAAGTTCTGTGTAGACATGAGACTAATAACTGGCTTGAAAGAAACGCAGCTTTATCGTGGCTTCATTCTGTGCTCGGAGAGTCCAGCACCATGGCTGGGAGCTCGACATACTCGTTCTCCCCTTCAACTTGAACATGAACCAAGCCAACCTCCTCCAACCCGCTCTTCCCGTACAGCAGTAGGCCTATGGGGCTCAAAAACAAGGCAATGCCGATCTTCTTGGTCTGGGCCATCTGGATGCCCAGCTCGAGGAGCTTTGAGCCGGCCCCCTGGCGGCGGAAGTCTGGATGCGTGACAAGAATCATCAAATGAATTTTCTCGTTGCCGTATCATGAATCCCGCCAAAACAATCTTGCTTGCAGCAGTTTCCAGCGTTCCGCGACCCCCATCTCATGTCGACCGCCGTCGTGTGTGGCCGGGCACTCGGAGGGCACGAGTCGTGTTTCGAGAGCAAGGAAGGACGTTCCTGCAGGGCAACCAGTGAACCGCAAGTCACACGTCTTAACTCCTTTAGCTAGAGCCTGGTTGTGTGGTGGGCAGCATTCCCTGGGCTGTCGTGTCATTTCTGCCTCGGAGTCGGGGAGAGAAAAAATTAACAAACCTGGAAGACATTCACAAAACGCGCACGCGCACGCAGCTTCGCCTCTCACTCTCAACGTCAATCAGCAAACATCGATCAAGCCAGATTGCTAGACTGGCAGACCGGCGAGGCGGTGAGCAGCGTCGCGAGCTTGCGTGGTTGGAGTTTTACACACAGGCTCAACATGGTGACAGCAGAACTGTCGGGCTCCAGGCAAGCAGGTCTCGGCTTTTTACTGAGAAATTTGAACTCCTCGGGCGAGCAGCCTCCCTCCTCAAGGCTTCTGTTTCCGACTTTCAGATCTCTCCCAACCGTTTTGTCACAAAACTTTCGCCATAGCGGCCGGGCTGCTTCGATACCGGTTTCCTTTTATCTCCCCCGACCCCCGAGTAGCCCACTCGAGTCGGGCCCGAGCGCTGATATCTCGGCTGCGTTGACGATGCCAGGGTTTAGGCCGAAGAGTTCGCATTGTACAGCAACTTTGGAGCTGTGCCCTCTCCCGAGTCATTAATTGAGCAAAAGCCGGGCGACGGGAACGGACAGTTCGCAGTAAATATTGCCAGCTACTCTCCCGACTGCGGATTCTTTAGCCACAGCGACGGCTCCGGCTTGAGGTTGGTCGAGACATCCCGAGACATCCCATCCAGCGGGAGTGGCCCGCAGCTCCCGTTCGTTTCCCTCACGGCTTCGGGAGAAGCGTCTCGGCTCTGTAAGTGAATCAACTTGTTGCCGTCTTCGTAAATCAAGTGGTTCTTCTGCGTCTGTTGCAAGATTGCGTCACGCCGAAGACCACTCCGAGGCCACAGGAATTGGATTAAGCCGAAACCGATACTAACACCCTGCCACTCCTGCCAACACCCACCCTCCGCGCTCCTCAGGCACGACGGACTCGGATATAAGTGGCGGGACTGCAATAACGAATCTAGAAACGAAAGAGAAAAAAGGCAGGCAGAAAACGAAGACACAGCGAAGATCCGACAGCTGCTCAGGGAATGCCGCCAACTCCGCTGTGCGTGGAGCGAGTACGTAGATTAAGGAGTCCATCTTGGAGAGGCGTCCGAGGGGTTGACAGAACACTACGCCGAATTTTGCCGTTTGCATCAGGAGCAGTGCCAACTACTTCGAGTAGGTGCCTTTGCGAATTCCCACATCGATGACTTCCTGAGTGCCATCCTCTCCCAGTGTAGGCCACATCTCCAAGTGCCAACACAGGCACTCAAACGCTACGGTCAACTATTTCGATTTTCCCGAAGCCATTCTCTGAACCCTAGCCCGTGCCAGACGATCAGGGGCGGTTTCGAGATGGACATAGGAGCACCCTCAGACTACTTGATACTCTGTGACATGATAAAAGCCCGCCATTTTCAGCCGTAGACCTCGCATAGCGGTGCTCACAGCACCATCCCATTGCTTCCATCTTGTGTTGCAAGACCTCTCCAATTCGTAAAGACTCGGGCAGGCCACGCGCGGAGCGTGCTGTGGGCGGGTGGTTAGGAGCGCGGCTGGAGCACCGGACAGCCTGGTCGCAGTCGATGCGCGAAAAACGCCAAGAAGCCCACAGAAGAGACCTTGTGCTTCGAAAATACATCCAACAAACAACAGGGATTCGCTGGTCTCAACGAGCAAGACAAGTTGCCAGCCTCGTCAAATCCGTCGCGCTGACACATTTTCGAGTCGCGTGTGATTTTGCAGCAGCAACAATATTTTCCCCCTTCCCTTGCCTTTACTTCTGCGTTGATTCCTCGCGGGTGCACTCTTCCCCGCAACCAACTTTCCCCGAGCGGACCAGCAGCGGCCAGCATGAGTCCATGCATCTTCGACTGCCCAATCTGCGGGTGGGCCATTTACGACCCAAACCGGTCTATTTCCTGGTTGACTCAGTTTCGCGGCTGTGGGTGCTTAACACAGCAATTCCTGCCCCGGGTTTCACTAACACCATGCCCTAGTGTGCTCGAGCGCGGAGGGTGGCATCTTTCTCACCGGACTTGGTCTCTACTCGGATCCGCAATCGGGAGCTTTCATCGCCCCTCCCGACTCCAGCGCCCGGTGGGATGACCCCGGGTATGAAAATCCGACGGAGCACCGGTTTGGTGCCATGACCCGACGCGATATCAACGGCAAGCACGGCTTCCTCTTCCACGACGACTGTTGGTCGCTTGTGAAGCAAGCCTACTACCCTGCCCCAGTCCCCTTGGAGAGGTTGTACAGCGTCATCAATTCCCTCCCTATGAGCCTTCTCGGTGCACGTGTAGACTGGGGGCACACCTACGGCGGCTTTGGAGTTGCGCTTGGAGAAAAGAAAGATTATTTCCCCTGGGAACGAGGCCTTGCCAGCCACCTGTTCCGGGAAGATCCCCCCCCCAACATACAATATCTCGTGAGCCCCCTTGCTCTGTCCGAGGTTGACGACATCCTAGCCGAGCCCCCGCAAGCATTTGAGTCTCGGCATATGTGCCCATCTCAGGCTCCCGGATCGGTGTTGCCTAGCCGAGATATCTTCGCCTCACTTCCTGAAGAGCTGTGCTCCGCTGTCGCTGTCCGGCTGCCAACTGATGATGTCCTGAATGCCCGCCTTGCGTCGAGGTCATTCTGGAACGTGTACGGTAGCCAACAGTTCTGGGCATCGCGCTTCCGGGGTGCGGACTCGGAACGTTCGTGGCTCTTTGAGGCCATAGAGCAACCCAGAAGCACCGGCACTGGAATTCCACGCAGAGACTGGCGTTGGCTATACCACCGAACTACCGGCGCCCGCCTCGGGCCTGCGGCCAGAAACAGGAAGCGGGTTTGGGCCCTTATTCAGCACCTAGTGAAGATACTGGACCTTTCATGGAATGAGCTGCCTGCCCAGCTACCATTTCACTTGCAGTCCCCCGAAGAGGCAATCCCCATGCCCACGGAGGTTCTTGTGGTGTCAGGGAGTATTCGGAGTTATGCCGATACCCTGGTGAAGAAGAGGGCTCGGACGCCCAAACTTCAACGAGTGGCTATCCCGGTCGACGGCATCTTGCGAATCGCTGCCTCGACCGTCCGCCTTGGCGAGTTGGAATACCTTGCGGGGCTATCCCTAACGATGGCTTCCGGGAATGTATTTCGATTAGGCTACAGCACCGCCGCTGGCTCGGAGTGTTCTGTACGGCTCGAGGGAGCCTCCATCGCCGGTTTTAACGTGGCGGTTGGTCTAGGCGGCATCCACGCCCTCCAATGCGTCAGCGGCAGCGGCACGAGGCGACACGTTTTCCCTTGGCTTGGATGTCCTGGGGATGCTCCCAGGACGGAGCGGGTGAGTGAAGTGACCAGCGGGCAGGCCATGGTGTTGGAGCTTAGTTTCGATGTAAGGTCCCCCTCCGTCATTTCTATGTTTTTTTTTGGTTGTCTTGCCCTTGAATCCCGCTGACCGACCTTGGGTTTGAATCTCAGGGCTTCCGAATGACTGGTCTCGCGATCTCCGTGTCCCAACCGGTTGTCCATCCACCCACGGATTTTGGGAGTCACGACGACTCTGATCTCAGGCGCTTGGCAATCTGGCACCCCGACGTACCTCCTCGAGGACTTAATCTGAATGAGAGCTTCGTCGTCGCCCCAGACGCGTACACGTGGGGATATTCACCGCTGTTTTGGACTTACTTTGGTGGCCGTGGTGGCGTTTACCTGGAAGCTCTCGAAAAGATTACTATCAGAAGAGCCTCCGGCTGCATTCACTTCTCCTTTGCAAACCTGGAGGTCCCAGACGAATGCCGGAGCTTTGGACGGATTGCGAATTACGTCGACCGGGACGACGAAACCGAGTCCATCGAGTTGTTAATCGACGGGCCCGGAGGTGAAATCATTGACAAAGTCGAGCTTTGCCAGGAACTCATCCCATCCGACTTTCGTGGGTGGCTAGGGAGACAGGGAGTTCTCGCGTGGCTCAAGGTCATCCATCACTCATGTCAATCTTTTATAATCAGGTAACTGCCCTATACTGACCACAGAAACAGATACATACAAACCGCGGGCAGACATGCGAAGTAGGCTCCAAACCAAGGCCCGGAGTGCCTGTGGTGGAAAAGGAGCTCTCAGCCTCACCAGGCACCGCAATCACCGGGTTTTATGGCGTTCAGGTATTTCGGTGCCCCTATTTCTCTTACCCAGTCATGTTGGGCTAACATCCGTGGTACTTAGCATCGTGGGGTGGAATTCTGCCTTGCGATGCTCGGTGTGATAACGGAGCCAATCCACCAAGCGTGAGTGAGTGGGGTTTGAAGAGAGGAGATGTTAAGTAATATGGATGAGCTCAAGAACGCCACTAAGAGAACAAAACGAGAAATTATAGCAATGACGAACGGAAAGGTCGCGGGCTCATCATGATGATATTGTTTGTAGACAGAGTGTGAAGTGATTATTACCAGGGACAATTCATGACACTCTCGTGGACAGCAGCAAGCAGTCAGCCAAGAAATTCACCATGTCGAAGAGGCATGATGAGTTTGAGATCCAAATAGATTGCTAAAAATGACAACCAACTACCAGCATCAACGTTTCCGCTCAAGCAACCACAAAAATCATCTCCCACCATCCACACACTCTCTTAGAGTGAGATACGAGCAGTTATCAACAGCAGGCAAGTCCATAATCCAATATTAGCTATCTCAACCCATGCCCAAGCACCCACAACCGGAAACCTCACTATCGGTTTTGGAACTCGCCCTTCGGCAGTTTAATTAAGAGAGAGCAGACGGGATCCGGTACTTCTAATAATCGATATGGTCGTATGTGGGAGTTGAATGTTAGGTAAGGTGGAGTTCAAATAGGGGTGGATCTAGGACGATGAGATGTCAAAAAACATACAACACCAAGGATTCCCCAGTCGTCACCGACCTGAGTACTGATTTGGCCCTCACTAGTTTCATTCAGGGAGAGCGGACGGGATCCCATGCTTCCTAGTGGGTATGGTCGTATGTGACAGTCAAGGGCTGGGTCCTGAGTTAAATAGGGGCGAATCTGCCAACTTTGAACTTTCCTTATTCCGCCACAACAGCCTCGAGTCATTCGCAATACCCGCCCTATTCGAATCATTCCACTCTGGCCAGACTGCCCTTAAGCGACAATAATTCCATAGCCAATGTTCTAGACCGAAGAGGGATCCAGTCGGGGGGCCCGCCGGAGTGGACGCTCGAGCGTGCTCTTCGAGCAGTCATACCGACTACCTAATAAGTAGGTAGTCAGTTGTCCACCTGACTACCTAGTCATAAAAAAACCGTGTCGTTGATGCCCTAAATAATTTCCAAGATACGACTGGTCCAGGGATCGGCTGGCGCATGCGACGAGAGCGGCTCTGGGTACCTACTTGGAAGAAGACCTCTGGGAAGTGTCTCTGGCTGGGTCTTCGCTTAGCCACCCGCAGCACTAGTGCTGTGGCGCACTAAGCCACAAACGCTGGAGGGCTTGAAGAATGCAAGGCTTCAGAGAGCCTCGGGGCCAAAGCACCATTGTCAACATCGCTGCTTCCCCGCGAGCAATGAGGCGAGCCTTGCTGCTCAGCTGAGCCCCTTTGCAGCGCGCACCATGGACCCCTTGAGTGTTACGGCATCCGTTGCCGGCATTCTCAAGGCTGCCGTTGAGGTGGTCAATATCATCGGCACGCTCAAAGATGCCCCC
>FTEL01003931.1_pt1 | contig 11578 bp, 19 predicted proteins | sample 1658911 | NCBI WGS metagenome assembly FTEL01 (sample SAMEA3914869, study PRJEB12502) | metagenome | biome: forest; material: soil | place: USA | collected 2012-03-12 | depth 0.1 m
CTCCTCCTCCTCCTCCTCCTCCTCCTCCTCCTCTTCTTCTTCTTCCTCTGCTAAGGTGTCGGCAGCCACCAGGCATCCACCGTCGCCCTTCTGATCGCCATCCTGCACCCCGATCCCGCCTCCAGAGAAGAAACAGACGAAATAGACGCTCTAACAACGACAGAGCAAATCCGCAACGCTATGCCTCCGCCGCTACCCTCGGATCCTTGCGGGCTTCCTCAAGTATCCCCCTCATATGAGCATACAATCCGTTGTCCTCGTTCTCCCACCTTCTCCCGTTCGGAAACAAAACTTTGCGCAACCTGTTGACCCAAGGTACCATCGGTTTGTAATACGGCGTGAAGTTCTCCTCCGCTGCTTTGATGAAGTCCCCCTCATCAGAGATCTCCCCTTTCTTTAGCCGTGCCAGCTCCTCCGTGTCGGCGTAATTCCACTTGTCAAACCGGGCAACAACTGTGCCCTCGCCAGGGCCATCGCAGTGGATGCATATCCAGAACAGCACCCAGAAGAATGACTCGAGGTCGTGCATGAACGAGTGCTGCTCGCCTAGGAGTGCCCCAATGGCCATGAAGGCCCTCGTGCCGGTCTTTCCCTTTGCTCCCGAGGCGGCAACACGTTGCTCCTTGATGGCGAGGTCCAGGTCGATTAAAAACCCACGGTTGTCCTTACCCACCATGAGATTACCAACTGAGATGTCGCGGTGGAGGAGGCCGGCCTTTTGCCGCAGCGACTCGTGTCCTTCGATGCAGTCGGCCAGCGCGCCGAGCAGCGCCTGTCGAGAGCCCGCTTTGTAGATAGGGATCCCGTAGTCGGAAAGGATAACGCGCCGATGCACCCGGTTTGGTAACACCGCTGCCGGCTTTGGTTGGAGACGCGGAACAGTGCCGCTTGCTCGACGGCAAGGGAGCACTAGTTTGGTCAGACGAGCGCTTCGTGCCAGCAATGCTGTGGCTCCGACTGGCGCGCGATGGACCTGCAGTGCTTATGCTTGAGTCGCGATCGATCCTCCTGGTACTTTGTCGCCTTGGTGACATCCAACCCCTTCCGGATGTTGCCTTAAACATCGTCGTCTGCATTCTGCACCCGAACGGTTTCGTGGTAATAATACCGGGCTACCGCGTCGACGCCCCGCCGCGTCGGGGGCAAGGCCCGCCGACATATGCGCGTCTGGCGCCCTCGGCGGCCGCCACCTCCCGCTCTACGACGCGGCATGACCAACCCCTGCCCCCTCGCGCCCCGTCGGTCTCGTTGCCGCCAGTGCCCCGGGACAGGACGGCAGCCGCTGCGTGCATGCCCTTGTAAAACCCGCCCGTTCTAATTATCATATAGGTTTACTGCATCTCGGAGCGGCTCAGAACAGCGCCAGAAAGACGTCGTCGTCTTGAGCCGTTTCCGCGTGCCACGTGTCCCGGCCTGCCGCCATCCCGCTCCCTCCTCGCCCCCCTCCCCCGTATCGGTTGCCAGATCGCGCATGTCGCCGTCCGTCAGCGCAAACAACACAACGCCGCCGTGGAGTTCTCGGTAATACCCGAACTCGGAGTCCATCTCCTCCTCCAGCGCCACCACGTACCGCATGTCGTCGGCAAACAAAGCCCGAATGGCTCTCGGCATCTCGGTGGTGCAAAGCACGAGATCCGCACACCACCTATACACTTCCCAACACACACACGCTCGGGAGCTTAGAAGACATGACACCTGCAAGTCGCTAGGTCAATAAAATGGCGAGCAAGGGTGATGGACCAACGCGTTGCAAATCTTATTCCTAGCCAACCAAACGCGTTTGTATTGTATTGTATACGTCTTGGCAACTTGCAAGGCACAGAAGCTGAGTTGCCAACTAGGTACGCAGTGGTTCTGGCAGATTGAGCTAGGGGAATTGCGCTGCGAGGAAGGAAGGCTGGGCATTCAGGCCAGCCACTCGCCTTGACAGTTGGTGTTAAAGTGTAACGGGGTCCAGACATACTCATCAACGTTCTTGTAGACATCAACCTCAACGGAATCGCTCTCCTCGTCGCTGAAAAGCCAACTGTCGTCTTCGCCATCATCTAGGTTGTCGATACACACAGCCCGAATCTGTTTCCATGTCATCCCCGGCAAGCCGCGCCGGATATCGTCTTCGATGAATGGCGAGCCCTTCTTCTCCTCATAGTCAACACCAGAGCCCCTCATCACGATGACCATCATTTCTTTATTTTGCTCGGCTCCATCCATCAGTTCCGGGTCTGCGGGGAAGACGTGCGGCTGTGAACCCTGGCCTTCGCGCAGTTTCTGTTCGAACTTTACCCGTTGGTTTGGGTCAAGGATTGAACCGTAGAGGGCTGGCTGCTTGGCACGGTAGACTGTCACGGAAGGATTTGAAGCCACCCCATCACGACCTTCCATGACCGTTTGCCAGTGCTTTGGTTGAGGCTTCCTCCAGTAGTGCGGCTGCCACTGCCAGTTGCTCATTGCATGGGAGCCGTCGTGTTGCGAGGGGAACCCGAGCATTTCTGAGCTGTAGCAAATATAGCGCAGGGTTTTCCATCCGTTGCCGTCTTTGATGAGACCGTCGAGGGTGTCGTAGTTGACCAAACTTCCGCAGCTGCCGAGAACTGTGAACTGGTCCAGCTGCAGGCCTGGAAGAAGCTTGAAAACGGATGCGAGGCGGTGGAAGAAGAAGTTGCCGTCGGGGTGGGTGAGCAGGAGAGTATCGCTGCTGAGTCTCATGTGGCGTATCTTTGAGAGGGTATCGGCGGGAAGGGCGGATAGCTTGTTGAGCATTGCTTCGGTATCCTCGAAGCAAAATAGGACGTGACGCAGCCATGAGTCGCCAATCTCGAGATTAGCTCGACGACAAGCGCGGAGCAGAGCGAGGCCGTTCGGCGCAGGCCTGATCTTGACGATGTCGGTACGGCTGGTCTGCCTCTCACCGAACCTGAATCTTGTGGAGGAGAAGAGCTGGGCGTAAATATGGTCCCGAATTTCCTGCGGTAGTCGCCGAAAGAGCAGGCTTCCGATTTGCGGATCAACTCTCCTGCTCTGTTCCTGCGCATTGGCGAAGTTCTTGTATTTTTCCTTTCCTTTGTTCTTCGCCATGATGATGGTAATGTTGCAGCGCCTGCCCAGTGTGCACGGTTAAAATGGGCTCATGTGATTGAGTTAACCAGAGTGTAATGCAGCAGACAAGGTGATATCCTCAGTCTTTGTTGTGATGTTTGTTGTTCCTTGTTGGGTCACAGCAGGGCGGGGAAGCCCAAAGACTGATCGAGGTGTCCACACCCGATTTCGGGCATGACTAGCCTGAGGCCATAAGGCGGGCGCCCACTTAGACTCACCGGTCCGTGAGTATTAGTCAGCCCAAATGATTATGTCAGCCTAAAAAATCACCCCGCGCCCCTGAATTGCCGCGCCCCTGAATTGCCGCGCCCCTGAATTGCCGCGCCCCTGAACTGCCACCACTAACTTCGCCATCGCCATCACCATCGCCGCCTTCCCAGGGGACTGCCTCCCCCCCGAAGCCATATACGACTCCCAAGAAGCCTTGTTCAGGTCTATCAACGCGTGGGCTGCCACTCGAGGCTACGCTTTTTCGACTGGAAGATCGACTAAGGAAAAGAGTGGGAGGATGACAGTTACCTACACATGTGACCGACTATTCCAGCCATCAACAACAAGAGAGCGCCAAAGGAAGACAACTACCCGAGGGACTGGCTGTCCCTTTTCGGTACTAGCCAAGGAGTCTCCCGACAATACCTGGATTCTTAAACACCGTCCTGATCGCCGCTTCTCGATACACAACCACCAGCCAAGCCAACACCCCTCTGCTCACCCAGTCCACCGACAACTCTCTGGAGGTACCTCACAGCTTGCAACTCTTTCGAATGCCGGCCTTGCGCCAAAGGAGAAAGACGACTTCGCCGAAGTCTAGAACAGAAATGTCGGGACCACGGACGTATGTTGGCTTGATGGCGACGGTTTCCGAACGGACGAACTTCTTTGTCGTCAGGTTTCGAAGAATCCACGGCTGATCCTGAGGGGTGTAGGTCGACTCCGTGACGAGTATCTCGGAGCGTGTGGCCGCGAGTGCTGGATCCTCGTGTTTGGCCCGGTCTCTGCAATGTGAATATATCCTCCACGCCTCGGCCCTAACATCGGCGACCTCTTCTACAACGGAGATACTCGGAGAGGCGAAATGGCAAAGCGTGAATGGCTTATCACACTTCACGTATTCGGAATCGTCGTCATCGGTAACCCATAGGGCGGCCCTCGCTTGCTCCAACATCTCCAGCTCTTCGACCAAGAACAGGCCGGGAGGGTAGTCGCACGGTTTGGTGTCTTCGACGCAGACAATGTTCTCACCCGCCCACCGCCCGAGGAATGACATGTAGTAGGCGTGAAGGTGATCTCGGGCGAAGGCCCAGAAGTATCGACTCGCGAGGCCGAGGCAGATGGCTTCCTCGATGAACTCGATGTGATCAAAGACAAGGCGATGAAGTTCAGGCGGAAGGTCGGAAAAGGCGAGCGCGCCGCTGCCACGCTGGGCTCCGGCCCGCTTGTGGGATCGTGGGGAGTTGCCGGGCACTTCGCCGTCGGCTTTGCGCTTCAATTGTCCGTCTCCGCGGGTCTCCTGGAGCGAGTCTCGCAACTTGCTAGAGGCAGAGGCCGTTTGGGTGGTGCAACGGCCATTTCGGGGCTGTGCGGGTGCAGATGGTAGACTCTGCGGCCGAACAGGGACGGTGGGGAGGCGCACGAGCACGTCGGATGACCTGCCAAAGAGCAGATCTCGAAGGCTGCGACCGCGAAGGAGGGCCATCTCGGCGTGGGGGGCCTCCAGTCGGAATTTTTGCACCATTCCAAGAGGTTGGGTGCCGGCCGTGAGTCGACAACATTATTGTGACATGACAGGTGGTGGGAAAAAGCCGCGGATGGAGTGAGAGGGGGTAGACCCTAACCCTCGACTTCAGGATCAGATCGGAGTTGGCGAGACAAGTTGTTGGACGTTGCGTGGGTTTAACGAATATTGGCTCAACGCATGGCGCGCTCAAATTGGGCTCAAATTGATGGGTTCAACAGGTGGATTGACTGGACCGAATTGGCGATGTTGTCTGTCCTGTCGGCTTGATTGCTTATTGAACTGGCATTCCAAAGTGCGCTCCTCTCCACACCCAAATTTGGGGGGTGGTGGAGCTGGCACCTGACCCGAGAGGCCCGAGGCATATGGATTACTCATCATTTCCAACACAACTGCCGCAAAACGGGCACGGACCAACAACCACTAATCTCCGGCGGACTGGCCCAACCATCTTTCCACCCGAACCAACGAACAACCCCAGACACTTCCGACACCCTCGCATGCAACAATTCATCATCACCATATAATGCAGCACTGTGCTGCACGCTAGGGTATAAACGCTGCAATGAGACTGCCAAGAATTTGTTGGCCAGCCATAGCCATATTCCTCGACTTGCATCTGCACGAGGCCTTCTTGGGCAAGCGGGTCTTGTGAGTGTGGAAACCTGTATGGACTGATGAACGGGGTCAGGAAAAATGGTCAGGGAAAATGAGCGGGGAAAATGGCCGCAAATGGTAGATAAGAAGGCGCTGTCCGATCAGCAACGCCCCACATTTGAGAGCCGCCAGAAATGTGACCAAAATCAGACGCAGGGGTTCGTGCGCGCGGGGAAGCGCCAGCTGCAAGCGTCTGTTCAACCACCCCCATCCAATGTACAGATGTAGGGGGGGTTGGTAGGGCTTAGCGCGGTGGGACGATCCTAAGGCAAGGGTCGTTCCTGGTCCGGATGGCCCACTTCCCCGGTTGCCGCTAATGCAGAGAGCCCCTCATCAATTAGCACCAGGGGTGGCGGCCGACGGCTGCGTCGTAAACCTTGCTTCGAACCAATGGATGAGCAGCGGCATGCCCAGGGGCTGTTCCGCGGGCTGCCGTGGTACGTTCGCCAAAACGCCTCCATGCACGAGCGGCTGCAGCAGAGTGCGTTGCCGCCCCATTCGGCCAATTGCGGCTGCTATCTGATTCATTAGCCAACTCAGCTTTACCGCTCGCGGGGTGACGGTTCCCCAGAACTCATAACACTGCGGAGTGGGCAGACGTGGGCGCGATCCTTAGTTTCTCTTGAGCGACCCATCGTTGCCCACCGACACACAGCAACCATGGCCGACAACGAACCCGACCGGCAACCCGACCGGCAGCCCGAACGACAGCCCGAGCAACAATCCCCTCGCGGCCAAGACGTGAGCGAGCGAGCCGGAATTCTTCCGCCGCATCATTGGACTGCTCATGTTTGTGGCCGTGGCCATGGCCTTTTCCAAACAACCCCATCACCTGCTCATGCCTCGCAGGACGCCCGCGCCGACGCCGACGCCGACCATGACGATGACGGAGACTCGGCACTTGGCGACGACGATGCCGACTCAACCGCCTCTCTTACCTCCTCCATTCTCAGATACAGAAGCATTCACGGCCGAACATACCACAGCGAGAGAGGAAATGCGCAGTACTGGTACGGTAGTTCGGACGCGCCGACCTGCTCCTTCGCCTGGCGGGCAACGGTGCCGCTAACGAATCATTCGCAGGGGGGCCAACGATGAGCGACAAAACGAGGCGCAGGATATCAAGTAAGTCAGCCTCGGTTCGGCCAGACCTGACAGGAGAGAATCGCTAACGGCCGTAGCCACCACGCCCTGACGCTTGCCATTGACGGCAAGCTCTACCTGAGCCCTCTCCAGCGAGACAAGATCAAGGTCTCCCGCCACCTCGCATGGTCGGACAAGCCCGTGTGCTAATCGCTGTGTGCAGCATGCACTTGACGTAGGAACGGGGACAGGTACGAGAATCATCCGCCCAAGTCCGCGCTTCACAGAGTTAACATGCATACCATTACTACAGGTATCTGGGCCATGTACGACACTGTTACCCCCTCCTAGCACATAGCCCAGAAAAGGCGCGCCACTGACAACTCATCAGTGATTTTGCAGAGGAGTTCCCCGACGCCGAAGTTATCGGTACCGACATCTCACCCACTCAATCCGTTTGGGTCCCACCAAACGTCAAATTGTAGGCAGTGTACCCCCCTCTTGCCATAACTTGAAAGACCCCTTAACAACTTGAACTCGCAACCAACCAACGCCTTCTCCCTCGCTAGTGAGATCGAAGACTGCACCCAATCCTGGACCTTTCCCCTCGACCACTTCGACTTCATCCACATGCGCTGGCTTGTAGGAAGCATAGACGACTGGTATCAGCTCTTCAAGCAGGCCTTTGACTGTCTGAAACCGGGCGGCTGGCTCGAAAGCTACGAGATGTCGACCATGTGGGAGAGCGACGACGGCAGCGTGACCGAGAATACCGCCCTGGGGCAGTGGGGCAAGATTTACGTCGACGGCGGACGCCAGGCCGGGCGCACATTTACCGTTCTTGACGACGGGCTGCAGCGGAAGGCGATGGAGGCTGCCGGGTTTGTGGATATCCAGGAGCGAAATATCAAGGTAAGCTAACCGGGTTCCATGTCACTGTGCGTGCTATGCTATGCTGCGGAGATACTGGGGGACTAACGGGATTGCAGCAGCCGATTGGACGCTGGCCCATGGACCAGCGGTTGAAGCAGATAGGCGAGTTCACCCAGCTCGCGCTTGAGCAGGATGCGGAGGGGTATCTGCTGTTCATGGCGAACACGCTCGGCTGGACGAGGGAAGAGATCATGGTTTATCTAGCCATTTTCAAACGGGAGGTACGCTCTGGCCTGTATCAAGCTTATTACAGACAGAAGGTGGTGTGGGGTCGAAAGCCGGAATAAGCCTTCTTAGGGGCTTGGAAAGGCCCGATCCAATGCAGGCTTAACACCTCACGCTGCAACATGCGGCCACGGGCGCCGAGCGGTGTATGCTACGAGGCCATTCGGGCTGGGTCTACGCTGTCGCGTTCTCGCCGGACGGCCGGCTCATCGTGTCGGGCTCTGGCGATAGCACGAGTCGGGTATGGGATGTGACCACGTGCACCGAGCGGCGTGTGCTACGAGGCCACTCGAACTCGGTCTACGCCGTCGCGTTCTCGCCGGACGGCCGGCTCGTCGTGTCGGGCCCTTACGGCAGGACGATCCGGATGCGGTCACGGGGGCCCAGCGGCACCTGCTTCCGATAGATACCGTTCTACTGTTTCTCTCTTTTTCCTCTTGTGGTAAACATCTCGTTACCGATCGTGGAACCGTACGGTTGCCTGACTCCGACTGCCGATGCTCACATCACATCTTTGCTACGAGGTCTTGGATTCCCGACAATGGCAAAGAGCTACTCTACCTCCACCCAGACTATCAGGACTCACTCATGTTTGTTTCAGGCAGCGTCGTCGTTTCCACGGGCCGAGTTTCACGTCGTCGTAGTTGTGCCTCGCTGGGTCGGGCGGGGCTCCGGGATCGTGTCGTGGTACACGAGAGTTGAGACCGGTACGATGGCGGCGGCGCGCTGAATCGCGCTCTCGCACGCTCGAGCCATCCCGGGGTTTGGACGAGTGCCTCAAGGGCCTGGTCTGCCCCAAACCTTCGAGACGAGGCAGCCGACCATCCACGAGCCGTGCAACCGGCCAAGGTCAAATACAAGACGCACTTGTCTATCCTGCTCTCCAGGATACCGCTGGACGAGCTCAAGACGGAGCCGAACGTTTCGATGCAGACGAAGGAGCAGCTGGTCGAATACATGCGGAAGAAGAAGATGGGATTTGTGGCTCAGGATTTCTCCTTGGGCGATGTCCCCCACGGGATGGGACTCGAGGTTCATTGGAGTTTCGGGGCGTGAGGAGCCAGGGACGAGTTAGATTAGAGAAGAGCCCAGGCTCGGCGAGGTTTCTTGTCGGAGGGGACAGAAGTCTGAGCATACAGCGTGATACCCAACATCTTTTACCAGGCAGAAAGAATGTCTGCTACCTAATGTGACACCATGACCACCCCCCCCCCCTTTTCCCCGATGCAGTCTCCAGTGCCATGTTCAAGCAAGTCGAAACATGCAAAATCAGTGGCGTGGCAAAAACACAAAACGACCTGTGAAGTACCCAATTTTCTAACGAACGCCAAGGGAAGCAATTCAGTGTAAATGCAAGTAGTGTCCGTTGCCACAAGGATTCCGGTTGGATTCCCGCCAGCACATCTGACAAGACATATCCAAGCTTATGCAGCCAACGCGCCCCTCTCCCCAGAATGCCAAACAACCGTTGTCCTAACCATACACACAACACCCTTCCAGCGACGACACCGACCCCCCACAGCCAGGCCGCTCCCAAGCAACATCAATCGCCTCATCCCGCGCCTCTCAAGGGCGGTCCTGCGACGAGTAGGTGATGCGCAGGACAAAGTTGACGACGACGGCGAGGAGTTGCTGCATAACCGGGATGGCAGACGCAAGGCGGTGCGGGAGGTACGGAATGCAGATGGCGATGTCCGAAACAATGTCCGGAAGGAGTTGGATGTTACGAAGGCCACAACCTACCGGCAGGATCGATCGCAACTTTCACCGAGCACAAGCACGGCAGGTCTATCACGCGCCGGGGGATGAAGTGACGAGAACTTGGCTATCCGGGTGCCGAGATTCCTCGCGAACACGCCGGCACCGTAATCGGGACAGGCAGTTTTGTAAAGATGGAATCATGAGAGATCTGAATTCAGCGGCTTCCGCGGCCTGCATCTTCCAACAGCATCCGGCGGCATGAGCCGAGAGGCCGACAGCCGTTTCCGGGCCAACACGGCAACCAGCGCCACGAAACAAAGAACTGCTCATGTCGATGGTGGTCATGGACCCTGAATGACGGAGTTCGGCCCATGATTGCTATCACCGAGCGCAGGCCCTGCCGGATCCGACCGAAGATGGCTGTCGAACCCCGAGGGCCGGCTGCTGCGCCGAAGAGGATGTAGGACAGCAGAGCAACGCCTCTCCCTGTGATGGCGAAGATCAGTATCAGACCGAAGTCTCCAAGCCCACACCCGGTAGTTCAAGCCCCTCGGAAGGCCCGACGACCGCTGCCGGCCAGGGTCAACACCCAGCCTTTGTTCGATCAGGTGCCCCGGTACCGCAATCTCCTTGGAAAAGAGCACGATCACCGTCCACGTCATCATCAACGCGTCGCGCCAAGGAAGCCACAACTCGCTTATACCCACGACTCGCCTATAAAGCACGTTAGAGCGTTTGGGACCGTGTTCCAACCTCGACTCCATGTTGGTTTTGGGGGAGATATCAAACAACATATTACTCATCGCCGATGAAGCATGATCGCTCAGGAGATTCCGGCGATTACCTACCTAATTATTCCGCAAATAGTGCCGACACTCTGTGGCCCCCTGGCTCCAGCGTTTCGTCCACCGATCAAGTCCTCTCGCACGCTCAATTTCGTTAAGCATGGAAGAGTTTGAGTAGGCAAAGCAGGGCCAGGTGGAAGCACGCCGACTGTCACTTCATCAGTCGGCGACGACGGTCGGGGTTCAGAACCACGAATTAATAGTACTGGCAGTCGGTTCGTGTCTGATCATTACACTGCTCCTTGCAGGCTCCTTTTTCGTCCTCCCCCATTCCCCTTCGTTCCTCCTCCGCGCCGCAGCATACACTCGTTGTCGCCCCCCCGCCATCCGAACAGTCCAGCCACGCTGGGGCGGCACGCTTAGGCGACAAAGACCTCGGCGCGCTTCTTCACCTGAAGACCTTCATACTGTTTAATGCAGAGATCGAGGCTACCGCCCAGAGAATTGGCAGTAGCCGTGAGGTCTCCTGCCTTGGTTTGGACGGTATCGATGAGGAAGATCGCAATGGTCTAGCGGTTGATTGGACACGTTAGCAACTATGCATAGCGCCCGGGCGCGGGGGTAACCACTGAGACCGAAATCCCGGGGGTTACTCACGTCCATCACACCCTCGAGCTGGCGGAGGGAGGCGGCGACCGGCGGGCCGATGAAAGGAACTTTAGTCAGGATACCGGCCTTGCCGATCATAATGTTGAGGAAGTCCTGGGTCGTCTTGGCAAACTGCAGACGGAATGGTTAGCAGAGTACTAGGAAGAGCGTCGGGCGGGTGCTAGTCGGGGGAGAGGATCGTACCCCGGCGAAAGAGCCATAGACCAAGTCGGCGTCCTCGTCAGCGATGGCGGGCGTTCCAGCCGACTGGGAGACGAGAACCGTGCCAGTCGACACCATCTGGGTAATGCCCTTGATGACAGCCTGCACCAGGTTAGCCGGCCGGCCCTCAGCTGAGGAGTAGGCGAGCGGAGAGCCACACTGGGAACGGGCCCTGATGACCAGGACGTAACGCCCAAGAACACGCGCAAGGCATACGGCCCAAAGCAGGCCGAGTGGATGGTCAGTTCCCACTAGGTCGCAGCCGACGCCTCTCCTCTACTATCATAGAGCATGGTAGACTAACTGCAAGGCGCCGGGGAGGTGGCGGTTTAATAGGAATGGTGTAAATCTCGCTTCCCAGAGATCCCACCCGGTTGGCCGGCACAGTACCAGTTGGGTAGAGCCCTGCCTGGCCACCTTGTTGACGAAGGGAAGCTGGTGCTCTTCCTCGACGAAGAGATTGCTTCTCGTGCTCCGAAGTGCGGCAAGCGGC
>FTEL01007594.1_pt1 | contig 11578 bp, 15 predicted proteins | sample 1658911 | NCBI WGS metagenome assembly FTEL01 (sample SAMEA3914869, study PRJEB12502) | metagenome | biome: forest; material: soil | place: USA | collected 2012-03-12 | depth 0.1 m
CGTGGGCAGAGTTCACGGGTCCAACCTCTAGCTCGGAAGGACCGGGCTCATCGTTCTGCTCCTGTGTCTCCCGAAATCGGGATCCAGACCTCCCGCGTCGCGCTGCTTCCCGTCCTGGAGGCCCCGAGCGGTCCAGTGAGTCTCCACGTGCGGGCGCGTGCCGGCGGCGTGTGGGTGCGTGGTCTGTTGCTCGGCGCGAGATGGCAACCCTCCCACATCCGAAAAGGCTGGATGGCATCCCTTCTGGGAGTGGTCCGTGATCACTTTTCGATGGGTCAGCCTGGTCAGAGAGGCCAATCACATGGGCGGGATCGGCGAAGAGGGTGCGCTCCTGGCCCCACACCTGCAAGGTTGCCGGTTCTGACACTTGCGCAAGCAATCGACCGCAACCGCGACCACCTCCCAAAGCTCCCATTCCCACCCCAAGGCAGCGACCAGAAGCCACCCTCCCGCACAGCCCAAGACCGCCCAGCACCGGCTGCATCAGCAACCTCGCGTTTTCCGCCGGAATATACGGGACACGGTGAGACCAGTTGGTCCGCACCACCACCACGACAGCGACAACAGGAGGAGGCCGCGCAAACCAGAACATCCAGGGCCCAATACTTGAGACCCGCGACAGCCTGCCCGCGAGCGGCCTCCGTCCCATCATCTGAGCGCCGCCCCAGATATTTCTGGTTATCACATCTACGTGAGCCTTCCGCATGACTTTCTAGCCCGCGACGGTGTCAAACAACCCACTACGCGATACACCGGCTCGCCTCCCTCCCCTCCCCCCTTTTTTGGGAGCAGCGCACTCTGCTTGCTGCAACTCTACCCCCGAGCTCCCGTATCTCAAGACATCGCGCCAACTTGGCTCCGCCTAGTCCTTGCTCACACACCATACTAGGCCGGTAGTGCGGTCACCAGGACCCCTCCCCTCACCCCCCTCCCATCAGCCTTGCAGACCCTCGACGGTTTGCTCCCGTCTGTCACGATCCTCCCTCCCTCGGAAACGCCCGACGCCCTCTCGAACGGCCCTCCCCAACCATCAGCCTTGCCAGACACGGACCGTCGTCAACGCAGGAACGGCCGGACTCTTGGCGCGCCATGGCGTCGTCCTCGTTTCGTGACTCGATTAACTCGCTGGGCTGGTCACGCCGCGGCGCCGACGCCCCGGTGAGCACGGCGCCCCAGGGCGGTTTCCTGTCGTCGCTCCAGTCGCTCAACCCCTTCGGCGATGGTGGCTATGTCCAGCTCCCAACAACCGAAGGCCCCGGGGCGCCTCTCCCAGCGCCCAACCGCCGCGAGGAGGAAGAGGGGTGGTTCGCCTGTGAGTCAACACCGGTTTTCCTTGACTGCCTACCTACCGACCCCCCACGCCCACGACCCCCCCTTGGCAGCTTCCCGCCTCGGGACCCTGTTTGTCGTTTCCCCTGTAGATGTGTAAGCCTGGGATGCAGGACATGTGCCGGCCCTGCATGGCCTCCATGTCTCAATTTTGGCCCCACCCCTCGACGGCTACACTGTCTTGTCTCTATCATGAGCCCATATCTCCACGCCCCCTTTACAGGACAGGGCCTTGCTCCGGCAACATTTTGGACTGACAGCGAGACATAGTGAGTCGATGGGATCGTCTGCTGATCTTTGCTGCCTGCAACATCGGGGCGCTCGCCTGCTTCGTCATCTGCTTCTTCCTGTTTCCCATTATATCTCTGGGCAGACCGCGCAAGCTCGTCGTGTTGTAAGTGGCTTTTCCCGAAGTATCCGTCGCTGCACTGCCCCCGCGGGGAGTCATACCAGGCCATGGATTCCGTGGACCCGGCTGCGAGGCTCTACTAGGCTTGTGTGTTTGCGGCCGGTTTGGTGGGCCAGGTTCCTGGTGTCAACTGCCCCGCCTGCGAGGCTTGAGGACCACGGGGCTAACCTCGATGTTTTCACATCACAGGTGGACGCTAGGATCGATCCTCTTCCTCTCATCCTTCACCGCCATCATGGGCCCATGGGCGTACCTGCAGCACCTTGCCTCGACGCCGCGGTTACCTTTTACGGCTGCCTACTTTGGGTCGCTCGGGTTGACGCTGTACTTTTCCGTTGGCGTAAGTCTAGGCCCCCCATCCTCCTGTGATGGCAGAACAACACTAATGTTGAGGCTCCCACTCTCCAGCTTCAAAGCACCATCCTCACGCTGTTTGCCGGGCTCATCCAGCTGGCGAGCCTGATCTGGTATCTCGTGAGCTACTTCCCGATGGGCTCCAGCGGGCTGCGGCTTGTCAGCTCGTTTGGGGCGCGCAGGGCGGCGTCGTGGATGGTGAATTGAGGTGTGATTTGGCGTTGTTGTGGTTGTTCCATGAAGCGATGTATGTGTCGTCGGTTGGTCGAGCCGGTTTTTGGTGTACATTATCCATGTGTAAAATGATCTGGTTTCATGGCAGGCCTGGGTGTGATGCGTCTCTCGGAGCAGCGCCTCTCGCGGCGGTGACTCCCCTGTCGTGATGTTTGTCCAAGTTCATGGATGCCCGCCTCACATATAAGTCGGCCGCATGGCGGCGAACCCTGTCATCACGGCAGAAAGGCACGGCCCGGCCACCTTAAACCCTAGCTGGCAACCTGCTCCTGTCGACAGGGCGGTGGTAATTTGCGCCAGGTGTTTAGCCGGGCGACAGGGCGGGCGTGCTGTCTCAGTTCCCGCGTCGAGAAAAGTGGACGCGTTACAGGTGAGCGTGCTGGCTGGCTCGCACTGAGCTGGCTGGGCCAGGGGCGAAGAGTATCTGGGGGGGGTTTGCTTGCTTGCTGCATTGGGCGACGCGATGCGGCCGTCGCGCAGGAGGGAATCGCGGACTCGGGTGATCCTGACTGGCGGGTCGGGAGCCGCATGCATTCCGCTTCAAGCGGTGCATGCAGGTTGGTCTGGTCTGGCTGGCTGGCGAGGGGCTTCGTTCTGGTGGGGACGGTTATGACAGGGGGGGAGATCGAGGATGAGGAGAACGGAAAACGGCAAGGGATTTGCCGGGGATGGACTTCGACCTGTGTCGTACCTCTGGGTGTCGACGTTGGCTGGACTGCTTGGCTGGAGAGGCCGCATTCCAAGCCTTGGCTGGAGGGCGGTTTTGAGTGCCCAGGTTGGTTCTGGTTCATGATGGACTCAGATTCAACACCTCCCCCGCTCTCCACAATCCCCGGGTCTTGCTAGCTAAACTTCGGCCTCTAGTCCATACTGTGTCTAGAATGGTGTATGCATGTCTGGCCTGCAGGTGATGCATAGTGTCTAGGTCTGTCTTGTTTTCCAGAATCAACCAAGCTCGAGAACCGGGCAGCGGGTGGTCCATGACATGGTCCAGAGTGAGAGCCCCGCCCTGGCCCTGGCCCTGTCGAGGCGAGTCTCCTCCTCTACGGATAAGCCAGGGCGGGGAAGGAACCCACCCACCTGCGCTGCGCGCGCGTGTGAGCCAACCCCGCCTTGACCGCGACGGCCGACCCGGCCGACCCCTCCGCCCGAGGAAACTCCCGCACCACCTGCAACCCCCGTCACAGTGCGATGTGACGCTTCCCCCCCGAGGAAGGCCGCGCCAACCGTGTGAGGGATTGCAAAGTGGTTTTTAATTGGGGTTTGTATGGGGAGATTCAGTTTAGAGAAGGGTTCTGGAAATGGGGGAGGGACCATGTCATGGAATTAGCTAACTTTGTCCGTCGTATTGCCCGCCTGGCGCTCAAACGAACCACTGCCTGCTGGAGAGGGCGGGGTGGTCGATACGATCGTGTGTGAGTGTTGTGGGTTGGAAGAAATGGATGCTAGGGACGATCTAGCGGCCTGCCTCTCCCATCCGCGCTGTCGGGGCAGCGGGCGCTTCCGATGCCACTTACATGCTTCGTTGCCTACCTCAGCCCACCTGGGACACGCCCAATGAGGGGTTTCGTATTATCAGTCAGACGAGGGATGTCCCCGTCCCTGGCCTGCCGCGGCGCAGGCAGTCGCTTTGAGCGAGCAAGTGGGCTTGGTGGGCATGCATCTAGACTACGAGTAATTCCAGGTTTACGGCCAGCCCTCGCCAACGAAGAGATGTCTCTGCCTGCTCGCTCGCCCTCCTTATTTTATTTATTCTACCTATTTTCCAGCTGTACCACGTCCGAGACACGGCGGCCGCAGGCAGGGCAAACAGAGTGCCAGCAGCGCATCTCCCGGCCCCAGGGATCGCCCACTGAATCGAAGCAGGAATGCTGCATGAACAGAGCGAGCTTTTGCGGTGGTGTCGCCAAGCCAAGGGAGCAACAGCGGCCGGGGTTCCCCCCGCGCCGGCTGGGTTACCATCACCACCCAAGATTTTCCTCCCAGAATGCTACCGGGCGGAAATTGCTGAAATTCCTCCCCCGGTGTGTCTTGGTCCGCAGTGTATACCTGCCTCGTGTAGTAGCTTCGGGCAGTGGCCTCCGGCGGGGGAAGGCAAAGCAGGGCATGGAGCAGGCCTCAGATGCCTTACACGGTACGTGGATACATAATTTACAGCGGTGGGCGTAAAGAATTCAGGGCACCAACCGCAAAGCCCACCAAACTGTGTTGCCCCGCGCAGGTGGCATGTGCGACGGCCCCCATTGTCGTTGTTGTGGCAAAGCCAGGCACAAAGGACACGGCCGCCTCGTGATGTTCACGATGTTTCTTTCAGAGCCCGCCCCGCAGCCGCTGTTGTTGCTGGTTGGCGGTCGAGGAGGAGGAGGTGTTGGGCGGGTTGGGGCCGCGGTCTGGCGTGGCGGGACATGGGATGTGGTGCACAGGTCTCTGATGTAATTTTCACGAGGACGGACGGACCTGAATGAATGCGAGTTTCGGCAATAACACATCAACAGACCTGAACGTGGCACTTCAAACACGCCGCGCTCCCAACCGGTGGTCGGTGTCATGCCGCGCGAGCGCCTTTGAAATCCACATCGCCCGTCTGCCTCTTCTTGTCCCCCTCCCTTTGCCAACAAACAACGACGCTCGTCAGGTGCATCTTGCAGAAAGAAATCCAGCAGCACGAGCGGCCAGGAAACCGATTTATATTCGCGCGACCCCACCAGGCCCAGTCCCAGGGCCCCTCCGCCGGACCTGCCTGCAACTTGGGCACACCCGGTACATACAATGCCGATTGTTTAGGTACCGGGCGCCATCTCCACCATTTCTTCTAGCAGAGCCTGGGAACCGAGAAAAATTTATTCCACCCACACACACCCACACACACAATTCTCGTCCACCCTTCGCCCTGGGAATCGTCTTCTGCATTATCCCCCCGGCACACTTTTTTTTCCTCCTCTCCCTCTTCCCTTTTTTCTCTCTCCTACCCCATCCTTCACTCTCAACTGGCCGCTGCTTTCTGCCCTCGTGCACCCAAGACACTCTTTCCAGAGAGAGAGTGGTCGGTCGCAAGGGCGCTGCCTTCGGTTGTCCGTTGACCTGCCAGAGGCTTCGTTCGTTCGGGCTGCTGCAGAGCCATCTTGCTGCCATTGCCGGTCGACCGCAGAGTTGCACCGGCCTTTCTGCCCGTGGCGTTTGCCTGCCTCACTCTCTCCCTCCGGCCTTTCTCGGTTCCGCATCGCTGCCCCCCAGCCTGCTCGCCGTCGAGACTGCCAGCCAGGCCGTCCTCAACCCTCGCGATCCACCGAAGCCTCTCCTCCCCCTCCCCCGCGACAAGAATTCCCCTCTGGGCCTGCCCGGATCGAGCGGACACGCACTGCACGAACCTTCACGACTGCACGACTTCTTGTTCACCCCGCGACCAACCGGCCCCTCTGCCGTCTCGCCCTGCTGGCAACGAGCTGCTTGCCCGGCTGAGAATTTCAGTCGGCCCCATCTCGCCGGCCCTCCCTCAATCCCCGACAGGCCGGATCTTCCCCCGGTGCCTGTCACCCCGGGCCTCGACGCCTTCCACATTCCGTCAGTGCGGGGAGGTTGTGTGGACCTCTCCGGACTTTGCCTAACCTTGGCCAGACATACCAAGGTTAGCAAGCCATTCCTGCTTGCAGATTCCTGATCGGCCAGGGCTCATACCCGCGCACGGGCAGACTGCTCCGTCACCTCGTGTGCACCACCCGGCCCCAGTGCACAGCGTCGACATCGACCCCGCAGAAAAAATGTCGGCCGCAGTTTTCTCCTACGCGCAAGCCGCGAGGGGCAGGACTGTATCCCAGCCCACCCCCGACGAGACATCGAGCGCCGCTCCCTCGACGACCGGCTCCCAAGGAAAGGACGACGCCTCCACCGGCGCCACATCGGTAACAGCTCCGTCCGTTGCCTCGACCAGCCCCGACAACCACGATACAGAGCAGATGACCCAGGCCCAGAGCGAGGGTGGATTGTTGAAACAAGATCCCGAGGCCGCCTCCGTCGGCTCGAGCTCGTCAACAGCGTCTGTTGCGGAGCAGCTGGGCAAGGCCGCCGAGGAGGCCACCGCAAAGTCGACTGACTCTCGGACCCCGACGCAGGCCAACAGCGAGGGCAAGGCGTCTCGTTCCACCAGCCGGACCTCCCGGTTCAACGACAACGCCGACGGCAAGAAGCCCCGGAAGGGCAAGAAGAGCCGCTCCAGCGATAAGGATGCGCAGAGCGACCAAGCCCAGGAAGACGAGTCAGAGAAGGTGAAGGAGCCGCCCAAGCCGGTGGTCCTTACGGAGGCTGCCCCGCCTGCTGTTAACCCGTGGGCCAAGAGGATGGAGGCCCAGAAAGCGGCCGTGCAGGCCAAGGTTGTCCCCGAGGGCACCCCGGCCGACGTCAGCGAGACGAAGCAGACCCCGGCCCAGGAAGAAGTTGGCGCGCGCGGCACAACGTCGAACGGCGTCAACGGGGAGAAGTGGACACAGAAGAAGTCGGCCGACGCGACGCGGCCCGCCGACCAGGGACCGCGCCGAAGCGGCCCTCGCGGCAATCGTCCTGGTGACAAGGACGAGAAGAGCGCCGCGGCCCTGCCTCTGGCTGCTGATCCCTCGTCGTGGCCCGACCCGAAGTCGGCGGCCGAGCGCGAGCAACCCGTCGCCCGCAAGACGCAAGAGAAGACCGAGACCACCGACAAGGACAGCTTGGAAGACGCCGGTCCGACCCGCAAGAAGACCTGGGAGAAGCTGGAGATTGTGCATTCGGTCGTTTTTGAGACTCAGCTGCCGCCTCCCCGCGGGTCGAAACCTCGCAACGGCGCACCACGCGGCGGGCGCGAGGGTGGTTCAATGAGGGGCAGCCACCCCGCTGCCGCCCCCGCTAACCCCCAGCCAGCCTCCGCCTCGGGTACCGACAAGGCGCCCACCCCGGCCACCGCCGCCGGCCCCAAGACTGGACCCACGGCTCGGCCCCGTGAGGGAAGCATGCCGTCGCGTGCCGCCTCCCACCCGCAGCCATCCAAGCGTGGCTCAGTCGACTCTGGTCTGCGGGACCAGCGCAAGCCCTCGATGGCAGGGAACACAGCCGAGCAGTCGCGTGAAGCCGGCCTCGAGACTTCTTTTGTAAGTTTGACCTCCAAACAAGCCGCCGCCCGCCTCCCACCTCTTGCACCTCTCTCCTTAGCCATGATCAGGCGCTAACATATATACCAGGCGTCGAAGCGGGCCAGCGCAACCCGGGACATTCGGACTGAGAACGGTCCCCTCGGCTCCGAGGGCGCAGTCCTGAACGGTGCCCGAACCCAACCCCAGGAGCGCAACAGCTTCCAGGCCAGAGGCGAGTTTGCCAAGGACGGTGCCCACGGCCAGCAGTATCCTTCCCGCGACGGTCGGCCCGAACGTGGCCGTGGCGGTGCGTATCGTGCCCGAGGCGGCCACAACAGCTCGTCTTCGCATCTCTCCGGGTCGTACGGCCCCAACGGCCATTACGGGGCTCCGAACGGCTTCCAGTCCCGCCAGAACCCCAATGCCCACAGCCCGCCAGCCTTCAATGGCCAGTTCCCCACGTCGTTTGGCCACCCTTCAAGGGGCAGGGGCAACAAGTGGGCTGGCTCCGGCCAGTCGGCTGGGCGCAACAACTCCGTGAACGGCTTCCCCCCCAAGGCCGCTCCGGCGAATGACTTTGCGGCGGGCCAGTACCCTCCGTACATGTATTCGCCCGTCTTCGATGCCTCGGTCCCCATCCTCAGGTCCCAGGTCGAGTACTACCTCTCGGTCGAGAACCTGTGCAAGGATTACTACCTTCGCCAGCACATGGATGGGCAGGGCTTCGTTCACCTCTCGACCATTGCGGCGTTCAAGCGCATCAAGGCCGTGACCGAGGATGTGGAGCTGCTTCGCCTGGCCTGCTCGTTCTCCGAGCACCTCGAGTTTGGCGTCGGCGACGACGGGATCGAGCGTCTGCGGACTCGCGACAAGTGGCAGCACTTTGTCTTGCCTAGCTCCGAGCGGGCTGAGCCGTATCGCAACGATGGCCCCGCGAACTGGACCGCCTATCCCAAGCCAGACACCCAGTTTGCTGCCCCCTTCCCGGGCCCGATGGTTCCCCAGCCGTACCCTCCCACCGCGGCCGCTGGCTTCCCGGGTTATCCCGAGGACCAGATGTACGCGCCGCCCTTCGTCAACGGTGGCCCGTATGAGCCTGTGGTCAACGGTGGTGCGGTGAACGGCCACCACCACGGGCACGAGTCTCGCCTGTCGGCCGGCGTGCCGGAATTTGCCCCTCCCCAGTCACCTGTCACGCTGGAGAGCATGACGAATTTCCCGGACTCGCTGGTGGACAACTTGATGATGATTCTGAGCTACGACGAGAAGGATGGCTCCGAGTCCTCTGATGCTGCCGGCGTGGCAGGCTATGTGTCGGGCGCCCGGCAGGCGAGCGAGAACGGCATCTCGGCCAACGCGTCTGAAGTTCAAAGGTGAGCACTCGCGCCGACCCTAGTCTAGCGTTTGTCCAGATCCACCGATGGGAACAGTTTCTAACCTCTTGATGTCTCTCCAGCGCTGAACTTGCCGACCAAGCCGATCAATCCGAGCGCGGGATCGTTTGGGTTGATGGCCAGGCCTCCACCTCCACCAAGGCGCAGGGAATCCGCAAGCCGTATGCCGACATCCGCAGCGCGGCGCTTGAGCAGCGGCAGAACGTCAAGGGGAGCGACACCCCCAAAGAGATGCAGAAGCTCTACAAGTTCTGGTCGCAAATGCTGCTCCACGACTTCAACGCCAAGGTCTACCAGGAGTTCCGCCAGTTCGCCCTCGAGGACGCGTCCGCCGAAGCCGCTTCCAAGTGCGGCCTCAAGTGCCTGCTCGACTTTTACGACAGGCTCTTGATCAAGACTAATGCTCGGAAGCCGTGGCCTCAGGACCGGGCCGTGCCCGAGATCTTCACGGCCCACTTGAACGACGCGGTCGAGCTGGACCGTAAGCTTGGCGGCAAGGACGTGGTCACCATCTGAGTTCGGTTGGCCTGTGAGCCTTTCGGCGATCAGTCGGCCTCTCAGGCACCCGGCTTGCAGGCTTGGCGACATCATCAGCATTGCTATCTTCGTCCTTCGTTTGACCTACAACAACATCTCGAGCGCTCACATCTTTTGCTGCGGCTGAGCGGGTTCGTTTATCCCACTCCTCTCGACCCACGGGCACCGCGCGTTACCGAAACCGGCGATCCGCATGGGCGCGCCGGCAGACGCGTCCCCGCGGGTAATTAATTCTCTCCCTTCCCCGTCTGGGACATGGTGTTGTCGACCAGTTGCACCTCGTCGACAGGGATGTTAATTCTCAGGGGCCCGTGGCCGGAGCCCCAGCGCAGGAAGAACCTACTCGGTTTCCAGAGCGCAAAGTTCCTGTATGGGACTTTCATGTTTGTGCAGCGATCTTTTGCCGCACTCAGCGAGCTCGAGTCTCGCAAGTTGGCGCACTTCCCCCGGCAGTTGGGCAGCTTTGGGCTTTCTTTAGTCCTGTTCGCTGGATGCCGGCTCGTGGCTGATCGCGGCCGATGCACGTTTTCTTTTTCTTTCGTTGTCTCTCTCTTGCTTTTCTTTTTCTTCCCTCCAGGAGTCGGTTTACATCATTGGGGAAGGCGGGCGGAAACAGATGGCAAGGCGTTTTATGAACAGAAGCTTGGAAGGGGGGACCTGGGGAAGCGTCTTGGAGGAGCGACTGCTTGGACGTCGATGAGGCCCCTGCATGATCAGTTCTGGGGCGATAATCTTTTCTTTCTGGCTGCCTGCGATTTGTCACCGATCTTTGGGTTTCATAACCTCGACATATGATGCCCTTGGCACGGACCCGGCGCTCATGCTCTGCAGGCAGCGAGCGTCTTGCCCTTGGTCTCTCAGGCCGCCACCTCAGAAGGGGCGGTGCAGGAGAAGAGATGGCACAGAGAGAGCTCGGCGGCGTGCCGTCGGGGCAGGACACTCGCAGGCCTGACAGACGGCGCAAGGGATTTGGGAGGGGGTTCTTTGCTTGCTTGTGATGGGCGTCTTCCGGGAGGTTCGTCGGTGAGGGAAATCCGCACGTGTTGGTTTCGAGAAGCGAAATCCTTCCAGGAACGAATGGGGGCTTGGCGCGGCAGCCCAGCGATGATGACGGTTGCATTTACCGGGTGGACACAGGGCGGGTAGCAAAGGTGCTCGGTGGGCTGGGCTGGGCCGGGCTGGGCAGGGGACGGGGGGGATGGACGAAAGGGCCTTTTTTCATGAAGCGGGCAGGTGTTAAGGCAAAAAAGCGGGGCCCAGGAACTCGACGACGTTTTGGACTTGACACTTGCTCTTTGGAACCTCGGTCCAGCGCAGGAATTGCCGAATCCCCGTGCCTGTATGGAAGACAAAAGCGTTTTGGCTTTGTAAAGTGTATCAATAGACAGCACATGGAAAAAGAAAAACCGGTTTGCTTTTTTTTGCAGACATGCTACGTTGCGCAGTGAGTGCTTTGGCGAGCGGTACGGTTGCCTGGCGATGGTGACTATATGCGATGGGATGCGATGCGGTGGACATGCGACATGCGACAGGGACGGGCAGGGACGGGTAGGCAGGCGACAGGCGAGATGCGACATGGCTCTGGGGCCTTCCCGTTTCTCCCTCACGTGGTGACAAGGCCAGGGACGGGTTTTTGGAGTCTGAACATGTTTGGACGAGACAGGCGGCAGGCGTGACAGGACCGCCGTTGACAGCCAAGCCGAGCCGTCCGTCCACTCGCCAGCGCCAGTGTCAGGGCGGGCCAGCGCTGGGCAGGCGAGCGAGGTCTGGGCGTCGTCGGCGACGGGGGGTGTGACATGAGGGGACGAGGGATGGCAGATGATGGAGGGGGATGGATGGAGATGGGAGATGGAGGTGGTGGTCAGGCGTTGGGCCCCGCACCGAGGTTAGCCTAGCGCGGGCACGGGAATTAGATGCCCGTTCATGCTCGATGGGGTTCTGGGACCATGGTGGGGTTTGGGCAGTGACTGAGTTTGTGGTTAGTGGGCGGCGGGCAGCGGACATTGGCGGCGGGCAGTTGTGGGCTGGTGGAAGTGCGTGCTTGTCCTGCTGAGGGAGGAGAGGCTTGCAGGCCAGGCGGGCGCTCGGGGTACCAAGAGGCTAATCTAAGCCCACTAGCGGACGGCGATTCGGGGCTCTGAGACAAAAGAGGGACCCTCCTTGGTTGCATCCCAAACACAACAAGCCACCAACCTACTTCCATCTCTCTTGCTCTCCGCCGC
>FTEL01003868.1_pt1 | contig 11575 bp, 10 predicted proteins | sample 1658911 | NCBI WGS metagenome assembly FTEL01 (sample SAMEA3914869, study PRJEB12502) | metagenome | biome: forest; material: soil | place: USA | collected 2012-03-12 | depth 0.1 m
AGTCGGGCAGGCAGACACGGTGGGACGGTTCGAAGTGCTCGAGCAGTGGGCTCGGGAGCGGTTCCCGCAGGCTGGCAAAACGGACTACCGGTGGAGCGGGCAGCTCGTCGAGCCGGCCGACGGCCTGGAGTTTATCGGCAAGAACCAGGGCAACGACAAGGTTTACATCGTTACGGGAGGATCCGGGAACGGGCTCACGCACGGGGTCCTGGCAGGCCGCCTTATTGCCGACGATATCGAGGGCAAGCCGAACGAGTGGGCTGCCCTGTACAGTCCGAGGAGACTGGGCGGCATGATTCGGGCGCTGCCGAGCATCGTGAAGCACGATGTGCAGCTCAACCTGGCCTACGAGCGGTTTGTGGGGACAGATATTACCAGTATCGCCGAGCTGGAGCCTGGGACCGGCGGCATCCTGGACGCTGTTAGCACCCTTCCTCCAACCATTCCGAGAGCTAGAGACTGACACGATGACAGGCGACAAGCCATCCACTGGCTGTATACAAGGACAGCGAGGGCAATGTGCACAAGTACAGCGCCTTTTGCCCGCACATGCAGGGAGTCGTCTGCTGGAACAGCGCCGAGAAGACCTTCGACTGCCCCGTCCACGGCAGCCGCTTCTCGTGTAAAGATGGCATGTGTGTAAACGGGCCGGCGAAGGAAAACTTGGTGTCTGCGGATAAACTGGCAGTCGAAAGCCAGGCGTTTTCTATGGGATCGGGCATGTAATACGGAAGATGGAGCTCAGCTGGTCAGGCGTCAACTACGGCGGTTCAGGGGTAATAGTCTTCGTCCTACTCTTTATGCCCGTGACAACCGCAAGTTCTTTAGTATATTGCCCTAAGCTTCATCGACGCAGAAGTCACTCAATACGATGACTGCATCACCCCCGAGCGTCCTCCGTCCATCATGAGAACCATGCCATTGCAAAACGACCCGGCGCGACTGGCGAGGTACAGCACAGTGCCCGCCATCTCCTCGTCGCCGCCAAACTTGCGAGCCGGAATGAACTTCGGGTCATCGTATGCCTCCTTGCTAGGGTCCCGGTCCCCAATGAGAACCTGCGCGAGCTCCGTCGGAAACACTGCAACGCAGGTCAGTTTCGTCCAAGATACCTTCAACAACCCCGATCAGAAGACTCACGCCCCGGCGCCAACGCATTCGCCCGGATCCCATACGGCGCCATGTTCGTCATCGCGTGCTTGGTCAGATGCAAAATAGCAGCCTTTCCCGCCGCGTATGCCGGCGACGACATGTACATACGACTAAACGCCGCAATGCTGCTCGTCACAATCACCTGGCTCTGCACCGCCGGCACGTCGCTGCCCGGACGGCTCGGCGCGCCAAACCCGCCCTTGAGCGCGTTCTTGTTGCCCGCGTCCAGCAGCTCCAGGAAGGCCACGAGCGTGTAGAAGGCGCCTGTGACGTTGACGTCGAGCGTGTTGGTGGTCGCCTCCATGTTGGCCTGGCTGAAGAGGTTCGCGCGGACTTGTGAGACGGGGAGGGACGGGTTCCAGCTGACGTGCGGCCCGCCGACGCCCGAGTTGGCGACTAGGAGGTTGATGAAGCCTGTTTCGGCTGTGATTTGGTCGACTGCGGCTTGGAGCGAGGCGTGCGAGGTCACGTCGCATTGGATTGGCGTGAAGATGCCTTGTCCATGTTCCTGCGCGGCTTTGTTCAGGACTTCGAGGCGGCGGCCGAGGATGTAGATTCTTTTGGCGCCGTTGGCGGCCAGGGCGCGGGCCATCGTCAGGCCGATTCCTTGGGGGGCGGTTAAAACGCTGTGTGGGGAGGGGAGGGGGGCGCGAGGGGACGTACCGGTGCCTCCGCCCGTGATCACGGCGACCATGCCATCGACCCGGAAGAGGGAGGTTGCATCGAGATTGGAGGCCATGATGAAGATTGTGATTCGTGTATGGCGATGGCTTTTGGGGTCCAGTCAAAATAAGTTCGGAGGTGGGGTTGGAGTTGTGTGAGAAGAGGGCCGGAGTTCTTCGCGGTCAGGAGCGTGCCTTTCTGACCGTCGGGTGCCTCCTGGTTGAAGTTCCCGGATGCGCGTCGTGATGGAAAGCGTGATGGCATGACGTCTCGAATGGAAAGGGTGGCTTGAACCCTACTTGTTCGAATTAACCCCGAGACGGTTGCACAGCATCGGCATGGCCCGGACCCCCGGAGTCCGACCCCGCGCACCTCCGGGACCGAGAACCCACCAGAAACATCGCGGCTTTATTCTCTCGAAAGAACTTCTCAGCCGAGAATAATAAGCTTCGTCTGTGCCGCAGGTCCGAAGAAGCCCTGGGCCATAACCCGGTCCTCGAGCGCTACACGGTAGGCCACGTTGCCGACCCATTCGATGAGCATCGCCTTGAGATACTTGCCTCCATTGTCCTGCACTACAATCCAGTCACGCTGCCTCAGCTCGGTGGTAGAGTTATCTCCTCGAGACAGGCGGTGGCCGGAAGTCGAGGCGTGCATTTCTCTCGCCACACGCTCGTTTGGTGACCAGTAACCCAGGTCGTAGACGCTGCTCTCTGGGGTATATGAGAAACCCGCCCGTCTGGTCCTCGCATAGAATACCAGCAGTCTATCCAGCCGGTCAAGAAGGTAACTGTCCTGGTCTAGCCTCTCAGCGACGGTTTTCCAGGCCGGAGGGCTGTTTTGCCGAGGCGGAACCCAAATATCTTGGAGTGAACCAAATACGCCGGCGATGCGGCCATGCTCGTCACCAAATCGGAATTTGTTGATGATGCAGACGTCGACGGCTTCATCCGCCAGAGAACGCGGTTCTCCTCTCGCGCGGCGCACTGGTTTCCGCGCAATCAGCTGGTAGAATAGAATCCCGTCGTCTTCCCGGTAGTGTTTGCTGATACCCGACTTGAACGTGAAATCCTTGCCAGTGCCCTTCCACCCTGCCCACGACCAGCTTGGGAAGTCTTCGCGACGCTTGGGCTGACCAGTAAAGTTCCATGTGAGCGCGCCGCGGAAGCCCTTCTTGGGCAAGCCCCAGAAGAAGCCCCCCACCGACGGGCTAATCGTCTGCTGGATGCCCTGAAACGCCAGGAGCGTATCCTGGTCGTAGGTGAGGTTCCTGGATAGGTACATCGGCACAAGCTTCTGGTCTTGCGACAGCGCCTCGCGTGCCTGCTCTCGACGCTTGCGGTTTGGGGTAGGGCGGTACAAGCCTCGTACGTCTTCCGACTCCCAGATCTGCGCCTTTTCCCCTCCCGTCTCTTTGAAGAGATCCGATTCGAAACGGTCCTCCCTCCAGAGTCCGGACGGGCAGCGGAAGAAGCTGAAGTGTTCTGTCACTACGAGCAGGCGCTTCGACAGGATCTTTTCCTGGAATGTCCAGCCTCGAGTGTTCCATTTGGAATGAAGCGAGACGTGCTCCCAGGCATGCGCAATCGTTGCAGCGACTTGGGTGTTCTCTCCGACTGGAAAGGATGGGGGCGGGCCTCGATGTGGCGCATCGGATCGGACGCCGGGTATGGGATCGTCTGCAGAACTTGCAGCGGCGTTGGCGATGGTCAAGACGGCGCCGGCGTAGATGGCGTCCATGTTTCTGATCTGCAGAAGCTTCGATTTTTGCGCAGCTGCAGAAGCCCCGAACTCGGCATCCGTGCTTGGATCCTTAGAGGGAGGGTCCTGGTAGATGCACAGCGCGTCCACCCACAAGTACCTCTCTCCCAACATCCGGCAAAGAGCCATTGCATCCTCTATCGTGGCGGGAATACCCTCTGGAAGGCCACCTGGACGGGAGAAGGCCTCTTCGGTTGTCGTCTTCAGCAGGACCTGCGTGGCGCTGCCCCAGACGTAGCTGAGGGCGATGTAGCGACAGCGACGAGGCGCCTTGATGATGCACCTTGCCTCGACATCGATGACGCGGAGGGATAGGCTGCGGACCGTTCGGTGTTCTGGAGAAAGTTGGCAATTTCCTTCATGGTTTCGGAGGCAGCGATCGAGCCATGACCTTATCAGCGGGATGTTTTGTCGTCGAGATGAGATCCGCCTGGCGAAAAAGGCACTCTCTGGGTCCGATCTGGATGAATCAAGCCTGGCCAACTGAATCGAATGGAATATTTGTGGCTGGCGGATCAAACGTACGTTCTCCTTTCTCGCATGGGCCACAGCTTCGTCGACTTCCCCCCCAGCTGCTCCTGTTTCTTGCACATCATCGTTCGGTGTTTCTCCTGGCTCCCGCTTGTAGTCGGCTTTTGAGATAGCTAGTTCGCTTTCCGACTCCCACGAGACTTCCTGCCCTCTCCTTTCGTCATACGACACCATAAGCCGCCGGCCCAGAGTCCAGCTCTGGTACGTCCTGGGACGGCCATCCTCGAACTCCTCGTCCACCTCACCCAAGACCGTCGTCCAATGTAGGCGGTCCCTGACATCGGGTCGCCAGGTCGAGGGCCGGGACGTCGGAGCGCTCGGCTCTGGAGACAATATCCGGCGAACAAGCCGGAGCACTTGGCTAAGCGGCCGAGATGATGGAACCGCCTCGGGTGGATCCGAGGCAAGAATGTAGTGCTCGCCCAGGTCGGCTAGATTCCCGTTTATCGTGCCGGAGGAGACAGTGCCAGTAGGTTGGTCGAAGTGGAATATCTCAACGAGTATGCGACACAAGTCACAGTTTTGAGCAGAGTCCGTGATCCCGGCGACGTCCCAGTCGACTTTATATCCCTCGCCGTCCCGCCCAAAGTCCAGCCATCTGTTTAGGGTCGACGGTTGAAGATTGTCTACCACCTTGGTGCATTTCCCGCAAAGATTGCATTGTCCTTTAGCCAGGGCATGGCCGTCGCTGTTTGATCCTTCAACTTGTCGGGATGCCGCTGGGACTGCGTAGGGACGCAATTTTGGTCGGGGAGTCATGTCAGCAGCTGAGCGGACGAAGAAGTCCAGGTCGCGCGAGGCAAGACAAGAAGGGCGCAGGGGAGTGTTCAAGTTGAGGGTCGCTGCTTTGACCGCATGAGTGGCTCGGTGTTGTCAAACCCTTTCCCCGTCAAGCATCGACTGTCACCAAAACGAGATGCGGACTGGATTTGCTTGCTACCTGTTCAGATCGGTCAAGTTGATTGGGCCGCAATGATTCCACCAATAGGCACCTCCATCTCTCTACTGCAGCCGGCACCACTGCCTTTTCTTGACACACCACATATCACAGTGGTAGAATGCCATGACGGTTCTGCCTGTCCCCTAAGACACTGTCTTCTTTGAGGTGAGACGGAATTGTACGTGACCAATAGGTCAAAGGGGAGGCTCGAGGCAGTGCACGGAACGTAAGCCCACAGAAGCCGCCACCCTCCTCGTACACTACTCGCGTCGGGTTCGGGGCAGAGGGATGTTCCGGGTCGTCACACACGTGTTTTCAGGCCAGAACAGCAGAAAGGAAGCCGCCCAGATGTCGCCGGGATCTGGACCTAAGGCGGTACACGTACCCATCTGTGGGGGCCATCTCAACCCGTTCAACCTCGCGAGGTTGCACTTAAACGAATCGGCGGTCAGGACGTGGCTTTGAGAGAGCTATCTGTGCTAGGACGGTGGCGGGTCAGGCGATAAATGCTCACGGCCAGGCAGACATGTGACAGGTACCGTACCCAGCCAGCAGCCAAGCAGAGCGGTGTCTGTCCGCTGGCTCGCTGGCTTTCCTCGCTCATGGAGCAAGAACAAAAAGGCAAGCTGTGAAAGCGTGACGATGACACGGAACCCATGTAGCGCATGGCGTGAAGCTGGATCTCACGACCAAACCACTGGCCCTTCCCCGCGATCTCTGGTTCTCGGTCCGTCCGTCGGGTCGATCGGTCCGGGAATGGTTTTGGGCTTTCCACCTCTCGGGACATGGATGTCTATGCGGTGACCCTTTCGGCGATGGCGTTGTGCTCAGACGGGAGGCCAGACATTAGAGAAGGGAAGCCTCCTGCGCCGCCTGGAACGCTAATGCACGCTATGGAGTGCTTATACCCTAGTGTCTCCCATATCTGGTTAGCCGTGTCTACTACCTACCGAAAACTGCCGGCTACTACGAAGTCCACAAAACTTCATGGTGTGATGGGCAAGGTACACCTTGTGACTGCTGGGTACGGACCTCTCCTGGAGCCCCGATCAACCGGGTGACCCTGTTCGTGGCCTTGCGAATCAAGCTTAGAGTGGTCATGGTCGTTCGGAACCTTGATCAAACAAGCTTCAAACCAGAGTTACCAGACTAGCGTCGCGTTATCGAGACCTTCGCCTGCCTCGCCCAAGGAGAAGGTTTGAGCCCTTTCGAAGATTATCGCCCCCTTCCGTGCTACCACCGCTCGAGACCTTTTCCAGACCATATGTCACAAAGCCAACGGTTTAGGCAATAGACTACACGATCATCTAGCGTCCGAAAGGACAGTTAGTGAGTTTGCTTAGTCTCCACCTTACGCCCCTTTTTCTTGGGATAAAAACGCCCACACTTTACTCTTTCGCGCACTTCTCTTTTGTAAAAAGCCCTTCAAATCACTATACACTTCTACAATTCGCGATCTCCCTCTCTTCATGACACCATGGCACTCGACGACGATGACTCGGAGTGCCCCGCCGAGGTGCAATCGGACAGCACATCCACCAGCAATGCCGTCGTCTTTACCCAAGCCAACGTCGCCACCTGGGTCCTGATCGCGCTGTCGGGCGTGTTTCTCGCCGCTCGTCTGTGGCGTCGGCACCGCTTTTCCAAGTTGTGGTGGGACGATGCTCTGCTCGTAGTCTCATGGGTATGTCGGGCCTTCAACGTACTGAGAAGCTGGACATTAACTGGTCTGAACAGGTTATCATGATTGGCGCGGATGGGCTTTTGAGCACCATCATGTCGGCAGGCTACTCGACTCCGAGTGACGAGGCTCACTTCATTCTTTTCCTGCGAATCGGGACCACTATGATATCTCCCGTTATTGCCTGGACCAAGGTTGCCTTCGCCATCACCCTGTTACGCGTCGTGCGAGACGGGCTGTTCAAGTACTTTCTCTGGTTTATTATCATTTCGGGACACTTGGTTCTTATTCCGGGCATAATTTCGCTCTGGCTTCCTGAGTGCACCAGCTCGGAGACAGCCCAGACCTGTCTCGGCCACGCTTCTCTCCAGGCCCTCGGCGGCATAATGTTTGGTACAGTCTCCGGTTACCACTCCTCTCGTTCGTGAGGATCCTGCTGACCGGTCTAGTCTACGGCGGTATTATGGATATCGCGCTCGCGCTATGCCCCTGGTTCATCGTCCGAGGGCTGCTGCTGGATTTGCGAGAAAAGATCGGTCTGGCGGTCGCTATGAGCTTGGGTGCCCTCACTGGCATTGTCGTCATCCTCCGCGCTTTCATTCTCTGGCTCCTCGAGAAAAACGACGCTTCCCGTAGGCCCAACCTGACACACCCCTACCTACCCACAAGGCTCAGTTCAGCAAGCTAACTCGCAAGCAGTCGCCTACGCCTTTTTGATCATCACCATCTTCCTGGAGCCCTCCATCACCATCATCGCCCAGGCGATTCCCATGTTCCGCGTCATGTTCGCTAAGGCCAGAGAAGCGAGGACAACCGCGGATGCTTATCGTATGGCTGATGGAAGCGCATCAAATGCGCAATCACGACAGCGGACATGGAGCATGATGGGCGCCGGCAAAGCAGAGACACGCAAAGAGCCGGATGAGGAGTTGCTCAACGTGCGCACGAAACGGACGGCTCAGCTCTCAACGATCTCGGCCTCGGGAGTCTCGGAGGATGAGGGCGACGCGGTATATGCGGGGGGGAGACCAGCAACCAAGGACTGGTGATGAAGTATGTGATGGTTAATAGTTCTCGACACTTAGTGACCTCCGGTCAACGACGATCATAAAGAGATAGCAAAATCGTGCGGATAACGTGAGCGTGAACAAGGTCGTGAACGTTGACGTCGTCGAGAGCTCGGAGACGGCACCAATGGCAATATAGATAAGTTGGCTTCGGTCAGGCCCTGGTCGCTTGAGCAGGGCGGGTGAGCCGAGGTTGAGCCAAGGAGCCAAGGCCAAGGAGCCAAGGCGGCACACCCTTCACAGTACCTTGCACGAGCTGCGAGCTGAAATCTGTCTCTCACAACACCAGCCTAGGTGTCGACGCAGTGTGATGGAGCGTCTACTCGTCGACGAGCACTACGTCAACCTTGATCTTTGGGGTTGCTACGACAACACTTGATGCTGGCATCCCGCCGCAGGGCGTGTGCGTGGTTCGTTCATGAACCTCGGTTCGCGTCTCTCGGCACCATCGCGCCGATTCCCCTCTTGGGAAATTCTTGCGAAGTTGCGACTCTTGGAACGCACCAATGCCACTCTCTGCACCTAATACTCCTAACCTCCCTTGGCGTTGAGAATGCGATCAATTCACTTTGACCAAATGGAGATGATATAATTACCTAGGGGTTCGGCAGCTCGGGCCTAGGATCTCTCTCTCCCTCGCGTCCATCATCATCACCACCCCGGCATTAAGTAACCCTTCGTCAGAATGCTTCACAACGCGTTGGCCACAGTAGCATTGATGCTGGGCATTGCCAGCATCGCGTCCGCGCAAGCGCCACAAAATGCTCTGAAGCCCATCTGCAGTTGGGGACCCAACCCCACGCACCTCGAGCTGAACGTCTACGTTCCATCAAAGTTGCCTCCCAAACCGGCCGTCATCCTGGCAGTAAGGCAGCCCCTGGCACAGCAACACCACAAGAGACCATGCACTGACCGGCGTTACCCACAGATCCACTTCTGCGGCGGCACCGGCCCCCTATACGCAAACCTCACCGAGTACAGCACCCTCGCCGACACCAAGGGCTTCGTCGTCCTCTACCCCACGACCAACAACGACAACCACTGCTGGGACGTCGCCTCCCCGCGCTCCCTCACCCGCAACGGCGGCGGCGACAGCACCGGCCTGGCCCACATGGTCCGCTGGGCGATCCGCAAGTACCGCGCCGACCCGAAGCGCGTCTTCCTCACGGGTATCTCGTCCGGCTGCCTCATGTCCAACGTCATGGCCGCCACGTACCCGGACCTGTTCGCCGCCGCGTCGTGCTACTCGGGCGCTGCCGCGGGCTGCCTCGCGGGGTCCCCTGGCTCGAGCCCCGCCACGGCTGACCCGGCCTGTGGCGCGGGGCGCGTCGTCAAGACGCCTGCTGAGTGGGCTGCTGTGGCGCACGCTATGTACCCGGGTTATACCGGAGCGTATCCGCGGTTCCAGACGTGGCATGGCGAGGCGGACGACTTTGTCAGCTACCCTAATCTGGCGGAGCAGCTTAAGCAGTGGTCGGCGTTGCTGGGCGTGTCGTTCTCGCATAATGTCACGGATACCCCTGAGGCGGGGTACACTAAGATGGTGTATGGGGATGGGACTAAGCTGCTGGGGTATTCGGCGAGGGGGGTTGGGCATGTTGTTCCGGCGCACGAGACGTCGGATTTGGAGTGGTTTGGTCTTTGAGGCGCGGGTAGTAGGGGTTGGAAGGTGGTTGAGGAGGGGAACGCCGGGTTGTCCAAGCATGCTGTTACCCGACCAAGTCATTTTTCAGCTAGATCCATGGATCAAGTGCCATGATGCCGACGCAGGTGTGATTACATGACCCAGCCGGTAATCATCCCGGAGTCGGAGAAGCAAATGTGGGATCAGGAAACGGCAACAAAGCATGCCGTACCCTTAGACCGAATGTCTAGCTCCGGAAGGGTGGCGGGTAGGCGAGAGGACTACCGTGATACTCGACGCCGAGCCGACATCAGCTGCATTGGGACATCGGCAGCGCGCGGGGAAGCACACGCGTGATATTAGCCGTTCGAGTGGAATGCTGTAACCGTGTAACAAGGCATATGCCGATGCTCGGAACACAAGCTTCTGCTCCTCGTAGCACAAAGGATTAGTGATCATCGATTACTGATCCTACGACCGCCAAGACGACGGTGAGTAAACATTCACTTTTCCCGTCCGAAGCCGAGATGCGAGTGCGAGATGCGAGTCCGAGAACCTTCCGGCGTCAGTGAGATGCGTCATTCTTTGGCCTTCGTTGGCGCAATGGAAGTGCTGCAGATGTCTATATGAACTATGGAGTTGAAAGTTTGGGGACGACTCACAGGCATATAAGCCCAGCCAGCTCCACATTTCTGCTCCCAAGACTGAGCAGCGACTTAGTCTTTACGAGACTCAACTCCCAACCTCAAAGAATCTTCTACCATACACACCATGTCCAGTCGTCGCATCTTCGTCATCGGCGCCACAGGCGCCCAAGGCCTGCCAGTGTGTCGCGGACTCATCAAGGACGGAGCCTACAGCCTGCGAGTCCTCACCCGCAACTCCCAGTCGAGCCGTGCACGACAATTGGCCGATCTCGGCGACGTCGAGTTCGTCGAGGGAACATTCGCCAGCGAGGACGACCTGCGGAAGGGCTTTTCTGGCTGCTGGGGCGCCTTTGTCAACATTGACGGCTTCAACTGCGGCGAAAAGACCGAAACCTACTGGACGATCCGCGCGTACGAGCTGGCCATCGAAGCGGGCATCAAGTTCTTTGTTTTCGGTAACCTGGACTACGGCTACAAGAAAAGCGGCTACGACCCGAAGTTCCGCTGCGGCCATTACGACGGCAAGGGGCGCATGGCTGAATGGATGCTGGACCAGAGGGAGAGGGGGGGCAGTGACATGGGTGTCGCGATCTTCACCACGGGCCCGTACATCGAAATGGCGGTGTCATCCAAGACAATCATGACGCCCCGTGCTCGGGATGGCGTCGTAACTTGGACGGTTCCTCTAGGGAACGGCGCAGTGCCACACGTCGCTCTTGACGACTGTGAGCATTACGTGCGCTGGCTCTTTGACCACCCCGAGAGGTCTGACGGGATGAACCTGGAGGTGGCCATCGACCACATCGCCTATGCCGATCTTGCTGCAGCTTTCCAGAAGGTGACTGGCAAGCCCGCTCAGTACATCGACACGCCCATGTCTGTGTACTTTGACCACTTGCCGCTCTCGCAGGAGCCAGCGGGGTACAACGCCGACCCTAACGATCCTGCGACGATGACGTTTAAGGACAACTTCACGGGGTTCTGGACACTGTGGAGACATTCTGGGGGAAACAAGGGGGTCGTCAAGAGGGACTACGCGCTGCTGGATGAGATTCATCCGAACAGGATCCGGACTGCCGAGGACTTTTTCCGTCGAGAGGAAGAAAAGCGGCGCTCCCAGGGACTCGGAACTCTTTTCGAGGCAATCCAAAGCAATGGCTTGAACTCGATCTTGAAGCTCGGGGAGGACGGCAGGAAGGGCAAACTGTAGCACTAGGCAAAAAGGCTTGGAACGTACTAGATCCAGTTGGTTTGTTGGATAATTATCTACGTAGCTTAAACACGTCCTAATTTAAACGGTAGTGACTGCTTCAAGAAATCGACTACAACTGGCTTATTGCTTCGATATTGTATGTCTCCTACGGGCATCCCATACCTACCAACTGCCTTAGGGCCAGATTCTCCCAGGCCTGGCCAGTTCAACCTCCATCAGTCCCATACTAATTGTCCCGTTCCTGGCCCCGCAACCGCGCATATTGACCCACTGTTAACGCTCCCTGATATGCGTTA
>FTEL01005722.1_pt1 | contig 11575 bp, 8 predicted proteins | sample 1658911 | NCBI WGS metagenome assembly FTEL01 (sample SAMEA3914869, study PRJEB12502) | metagenome | biome: forest; material: soil | place: USA | collected 2012-03-12 | depth 0.1 m
GGTGTGGTGTGGGCGAGGTCGGGGTGGAGATGCTGTTGCTGCCGTCGGTTGCGGACAAAATTCAGAGCACAAACCATGCCGCCCGAGCTGGAGGTGGGTCCAAACAGCACAGCCAATCAGATAACACTATTGGACAGCTCTCAAGCATCCATTAAGCCGTGAACTCTGAGCATGCTTCTTCTTCGGAGTCATCAGAAGGGAGGTTTGTGTTTTCTGGTTTCCGAGATGTTCAATTGGCACTCTACCGAGTCCGTGGAAGCTTTTGTTTCTCAATTGACTATCACGATGCCAAGATCTAAGTTGCAGCAACATTATATCCGCGCCCAGTCATTCCCCTCTTGCTGGCATCCAACAGATGCCGAAATAACTATCCAGGTTTATAACCAAAAGTCCCAAACATGCAAAACGCTAGATCCTCGTTACTCATCCAAAACACCCTATCCCACACCCCCTCTTCACCCCCCACTCATCTTATCAAACATCCCCCAATCCACCTCCTCCACCGTCACCCTATGCCTCCTCTCCACCTCCGCGGGCTCGCTCGCCTCAAACCAAAACGCCCACACGCTCTGCGTGTCCTTGGCCGCCATGCCCCTGCTACTAAACAGCCCGACATGCTGCACGGCCTGCTCGGCGAGCGCAAACCGCTTGGCCCCCGTCGCCTCGCAGTACTCCTCGATCATGCTGTCCGTCTGCCCCCGCTGCCGCCCGCGCAGGTACTTGATCAGGTCCGGCAGCGCGGGCCGGTGGAACACCAGCGCCTGCGTGCAGCACCCGCTCTGGTCCATCGGCATGACCCCGCCCGTGGCCGCGCCCGAGGCTGCCGCCACCGCTTCTGGGATGCCGTGGTGCAGGCTGTAGCCGGGCAGGGGCAGGTTGTGCTTGCCCGCCATGAAGACGAGCATGGTGAAGGCCGGGGCGACGAGGAGGGAGATGACGGCGATGGTGGGCCAGTCGAGGCGGAGCGGGCCGCTGCCGCCGCAACGGGCGACGTAGCGGAAGGCTAGCAGCAGCACCGCCGTAGCGGTCGCCGCCATGGCTAGCGTCAGCGGGAGGTGTTCGTACCACCACCCGCCCTCGGTCAGCCAGCCGAGGTGCGTCTCGGTGTAGAACAGCCGCAGGTACAGCCAGTCCTTCGCGCCCTCGGCGGGCTTGTAGTCGCGCACCAGGTACTGCAGGCCGCGCATGGTGCGCGCCATCCAGTCGGCCGCGAAGATGACGTCGTCTTCGAACACGGCGATGAACGGCGCATTGGTCTCCTCCAGACACCGCTCCAGCACGTACAGGTAGTCAAACACCCCCTTGAGTTGCAAATCTCGCGCGTCCTCCGCATGCTGCAGCCCTGCCCGCTCCAGATCCGTCAGGCGGGTGTACCCCGAGGCGCGGTCGGCCAGCGCGCCCACCCACGGGGCGCCCCAGTCCGGATGGCGCGCGGGGTCGAGGTTGCCGAACAGCAGGCTGACATTAAGCGCGGCGCGCTCGCGCACATCAAGACCCTCGAGCATAGACCCGAGGGCATCGGCCATGTAGAAGCGCGCGGCCTCGCTGTCGCGGCGGACCGTCACGAAGGCAGCACACAGCGCGGGAGTGTCGCCGGCCTTTTGCGGGGCCTTTCGAGGCGCGAGCGCTTCCGCCGCTGCTAGCGCTCCCGCAGGTCCACCGGCTAGCGTTCCCGGGGCAGCCGCCCGCCGCCCGTCCTTGTTCTTGTTTTTGTTGTCGTTGTGATTCTTGGGGATGTCGTGCAAGCTGGCCGCGGCGGCCTGGCCAGTCACGTCGCGCGTGACGCGGGCGATAAAGTCGCGGGCCTGTTTCTGGCGCGCGGCCGAGTAGCCCAGGTCGTAGACTGAGTCGGAGCTGAAGTAGGCGCTGTGGGGGTCGCGCCAGAGGAAGACCTTGCCGTACGCGAAAGCGATCAGCCAGATCAGGCCGCAGGCGAGGAGCGCGCGGGCCGCGGGGAGGGAGAGGATGCGGCGGGGGAGGCTGGCGAGGCCCGGGGCGGTTGAGAGACGCATCACGTTGTTGACATTGTCGTCGGGGCGTTGTTAGGGATGCTGGGCGGTGGGCAGGAAGACGAGGGGGGTGGACGGCGATCGTCGGTGTCTGCGGGAAGAAAAATCATGATGCGAGCAGCAGGAAGGATCAAGGGGCATAGCCAGATTAAGAATCTGATGTAAGCGGGTGCAACAGCGAGCGGCAATGCGATTTCCTGTTCTCAGAACCTTCGAATCCTCCATCCGCTCGTTCCTGCCCACGTTCCTGGGGGGGCTCGGACTCGAGGCGGCAGTGTGATTGGCTCCCCCGTGCGCCGCCCCCTGGACTGGACCCGCCGTATGCCCTGTCTCCCGCTGTCGGCCACTGTCGATCTGGACAGGAGCAGCGAAGGAGCCCATGGCTGAGTGAATCCAGCTTCGGACGATCTCCAGCGGGTTTCCACCCCACAACGTCATCGCGAGCACCGAGTCTCGTACCTCGCCTTTCCCTCACTCGCCCTGGATCGTGACACTAGCTTCTCCCCTTCGTTTTCTCCTCGTGATTCTCTTAGTTTTGTTGCAGAGAGACCCCGGGGTCTCAGTTGGGGGCAATGCAGACAGACGGATGGATGGCCGGACTGTTGGGCATGAGTCGCGCTCTGTCGACAGACGCGTCTCAAGGCTGTTGGATTCCCTCACCAGCAATTCTTAACAGCGCACCCACCCACAGCCACCCCGAAGCTCGCCCAAGAGAGCCTGAGACGAAATACGAAAATATCCGAATGTTGTGCCAGGTCAGCAGGCACCGCCAACAGCCACGGCTGTTGACCACCAAGGACGGAAAAATAGACCGAAAGTGATGGGGAAAGAGGAGAAAAGGATGTCGCATTAATTCATTAGCAACCCGACTCCCGACAACTCCCCTCCCCTCGCCCTCCCCACCGTCCATCGACCTCCTGACCCTCCTCCTCCATGTCTCCTTACGCCGCCGGCGCCCGCCCCGTGATGAAGCGGTAACCCGTGATCAGGCGCAGGTCCTTGCTGCGGAACTCGCGCTTGACGCCCTCGATGAGCAGCTGCACCTGCTGCTCCGAGTAGGACCACACGCGCGTGAAGAGCGCCGGCGTGTGCGACGCCACCGACATTTGCATGTGCAGCTGCTCGAACCGGCCGAGCTCCTTGAGGGCCGGGTCCTTGGCCCAGGGGCCGATGGGGATCTGGGATAGGGGGTGGTTGTCAGCAGGGAGGATGGAGAGAGGGAAGGGGGTGGGGATGAGAGCAGGGCAGCAGGTCAACGACTTACGCGGATCATCTTCTCGGTCACGTCCTCGAAGCCGGCGTCAATCATCCACTGCTTGTGCTTCTTGGCCACGTTGATCTGCTTGCCAAACATCTTGCTCGCGCCGTCCAGCTTCTCCACCCACTCCTTGGTCCACACGGCGCGCTCGAAGCTGTCGTCGTCGCTAAAGATCCACGCGTCGTACTCCTGCATCTCGCACCACCCGCCCGGCTTGAGGTTCTGCCGCGCCTGCCGGTAGAAGTTGGCCCAGTCGGCCACCGTCCCCGACAGCGCCCGCCCGTGGATGTAGTCGAACCGCTCGTCCTCGCGGTACGTCCACTCGTCTTCGTAGTCGTCGACGTGGAACCGGCAGTTGCCCGGCACCCACTCGGGCTGGATCGGCGAGAGGTCCACGCCGAACACGGACGCCCGCGGGAACTCGTCGGCCATGTCGATCGCCCAGATGCCCGTGCCGCAGCCGAGGTCGAGGATGCGGAAGTCGCCGCCGTCGCCGACCTCCTCGCCGCTGGCCGTGGTCGTCGTCGTCGGGTCCCCCGGCTTCGGGATCTTGAGCGGCGCCGTGTACAGCGCGCCCTGCAGCAGCAGCCGCCAGATGTGGTGCTGCAGGTCCAGCCGCTCCTGCTCGTCCTCATCGTTGGGGAGCACGTACTGGCCCGACCGGTAGGCGTGGTACCGCCGCCCGTTCTCGTACACGTAGTTGGTGATGGACGAGGTTATCGAGCCCGTGCGCGAGGAGCCCGCCAGCGAGCCGTAGGCCGAGTCGCCGTCGTCGAAGTCATCTTCGAGGTCGTGCTGGTGGTGGGGGGGGAGGTGTTAGTGGATTTGGGAAGGGGATGACGAGGAGGTGGTGAGTATGTCTGGGGTTGTCTCTCGAGTGTTCTCTTTCCCAGTCTTTTATTCCTCGTTTTGCTTCTTTTCCCCTCTCTTTTGGTCTTTTCTCCTCCGCTCTCTCTTCTCAGGCCAGTGCCAAACAACCACCACAACAACAACACATGACATCTACGGCGGGGTGGAGAGGTGGGGTGATGATGATGATGAGACTACGCACGTCAACCTGCAACGGAGCATGCTGCTCTTCCTCCTCTGACGATGATTGTTGTTGCTCTTGCTGTTGCTCCTGCGCCGGCTCTGCTGCTTGTGTCTGCTCAACCGCAACCTGCTCAACAACCTGCTCAACAGGTTGCGGCAGCTCAGCGCCCGCGCCCGTGCTCGCGGCACCGGTGGTGGTGGTGGTGGGGTTGGGCGTCGACATGGTTGTTAGGCTCCGCTCACCCCTGGTTCCCGGGCGAGAACACGCAAAAAGTAAAACGCAGGGAAAAAAAGGAAGAATTAGTTAAGCCAAGGGTCGGAAGGCGCACTTGCAAAACAAGTTCGGTCTTCGGATGTTGGGGCTGGATAACGCGGACCAAGAGTGGGATGGCCCTAAGTAGGGGTGATATGGAGGTGGTGGGGGGGGAGCAGAGGGCACTTTTCGGAGCGAGCCGGGGGAGGGGGAGGGGCGGTGGCAACCCCCCCCAAACCCAGAGCCTTGGATAGCGGCCATGTGTGCGTGTCCGTCCCGCCTCGTCTGCCCGAACGACTGCCCCGAGACAAGTCCCCGAACCACTCCTGTGGGCGGCGGGTAGCGTGGGTGGCGCTGGGCTACTGCGCTGGCCGCATGCAAGCGACGCGCAGAGCAGAATCTCGTCGTCCCACCGTCGCATCAGCCATGCCCGATACAGCAGGGCGACCCGCCGCCGGGATGTGCCCGGGTGGGCTGGGTGGGCTGGGTGGGCAAGGTGGACGACACCGCCCGATGCCCTGTTCTCTTACCCCCCCATCGAGACGCTAGATAGCGTGCTTGGGGGACTGGTGATGGGGAGCACCACGGCATTCTCCCCCAACCCGGGTCCCCGGGCTAGGCCAGGCATGGCAAAAAAGAGGGGGTTCTCCTTAGTTTTTCTGCCCCCTCCTCATCTCGCGCGCGGGGGGTCCACCGCGGGGCCATCCGGGATGGGACGGCATGTGGAATGCAGGGAACGCGATGGATGGCTCGTGGGACGAGATGGGATGCCACAGCGGGGACGACAGGGTCCCGGGATGGGCGAGTACTTCTCCCCTCGACGCACCCGACAGACCGGCAACAGTGAGGCGGGGAACAGCCTGCATGTCTCACCCCACGAGGATCTCCCCCGATCACAGCACAGCACACACACGCTCGCCTACCACTCTGCTGCCTTGATGGCCCCGAACTACGCCCGGATACGCTGACCTGCATCTCGTCCCGAACCTCCCGCTGCCTGTTTGTCTCACCGGTTCCGGAACCTTGTCGTTGCTCCCTCAGCCAACACACCCACATATAAACAACACCACATACATACCATGGCCTCCGCGGAACAGAAGAAGCTCATCGTCGTGGTGGGCGCGACGGGCAACCAGGGCGGCGCCGTGGCCCGGCGGTTCATCCAGGACCCACGCTACGCCGTCCGCGGCCTGACGCGCAACCCCGACTCGCCGGCCGGCAAAGAGCTCGCGGCGCTGGGCGTCGAGGTCGTCCAGGCCGAGCTCGACGACGTCAAGTCACTCGAGGCGGCCTTCGCCGGCGCCAACGTCATCTTCAGCGTGACCAACTACTGGGAGCCCTTCTTCCGGCCCGACTGCCGGGCCAAGGCGGCCGAGCTGGGCGTGTCGTGCCGCAAGTACGCCTACGACGTCGAGTACCGCCAGGGCAAGAACATTGCCGACGCGGCGGCGACAGTGGCCGGGTCGCTGGACGCCAACGGGTTCCTGGCGTCGACGCTGAGCAACTCGCGCAAGTGCACCGACGGCAAGATCGATGACCTCTACCACTTTGATGCCAAGGCGGATGTCTTCCCTGACTATGTGAACGCTGCCCACCCGGAGCTGGCGGCCAAGATGTCGTGCATCCACACCGGCTTCTTCACCACCAGCCACCGCATCCTGCCGGAGTCGTACTTCCACCGCGTGAGCCTCACCCCCTATCCCCCTTCCCCCCCGGCCAACACCACTAACACCCACCCCCAGCTCGCCGACGGCACCTTCGAGATGCGCTTCCCCTGCTCGCCCAACTCGCCCATCCCCCACCTCGACGTCAACGCCGACACGGGCAACTTCACCTACGCCGTCTCGCAGATGCCCGCCGGCAAGGCCTACATGGCGGCCGAGTACCTGACCTGGCCCGAGTTCGCGGCCGCGTGGCAGCGCGTGACGGGCGCGTCCATCGCGTACAAGGAGGTGTCGTTCGACGAGATGGTCGCCGCCATGCCCGACCGGGATCTGGGCGTGGAGGTGGGCTTGATGTTTGTGTATAGCTCGGCGCCGGGGTATGATGGGCAGATGGAGTTGCTGAAGGCGGAGGATTTGAGGAAGGTGAGTTTTGATGATGGCGGTTGAGAGATGAGTGAAAGGAGGGGGAAGTTGATGCTGACTCTTTTTGCTTTGACAGGCGGGCATCGACTGCCCCATGACCACCGTGGAGCAGTCGCTGGCGAAGATGGAGTGGGCGGGTGTGCTGAACAAGTAAAGAGGGGGGGGGGATGTTGGATTTGCAGCGTTTCTTGGTTCGATACCTCACCTAGTAGCTTGAGTGCCAGCGAGCAGTTCAAGTTGGAAATGGCGATACCTACCTACTTACCTGCTCCGAACTTCATCGTGTGGGTGTTTTGTTTGTTGCTCCGGCAGAAGTGTTGGTCCAGGAGCTCAGGGGTAACCAGCTTGACGAGGCCGCACTGTGCTAAATAGGAATGGGACCGTACGAAGCGCCCACCCACCCGGCCGACTGTTGCAGATCAAAACTTGGAAGACAACATCACACAAAGGCCCGAGGCAAGGACTTGGCCGCAACCGCGGTGGTGGTCACGCTTTCCGTGGGGGTACTGCATGGACAAGGAGCCGAACCCGTGGCGTTGGTACTCGGGGCGGACCGACATTCTGGCGATCCCGTTGCCAAATTAAGACATCATCCCGAGTCTATCGGCCTTGCAGTTTGTGAACTCCCCGTGGTGTAAGCCAGTGGTATGATCACGTACGATAACCCCCCCGACCCCCAACCCCATCTCCCGCTGTCATCTCAACACCGACGGACACCCCCACGCATCTACATCCATCACACCCGGCACGTCACCCCCTGCCCTCGCGTCATCCCGTCTCAACCTATGAACATCACCCACACTCCAATTCTCCGACCCGACAGTCACATTTGTCCCTCCTTACCTGGCCCCCACGAAGACCACTCTCGCTCTCAACATCTTGGACTCCAGCAACCTCCGTATCTTCCTTCACCAGCGTAACCCACGCGGCTGAGCTCTGCCGAGGCGCCATCTCTAACCCGCAAATCACAACCTAACTTCCATAACCCTGGCTGGGAACGAGATATATCATCCCGTGTACCGGGGTATGCCATCGAATGATCTCATCACGCTACCGCGGGGGGGATATCAATCTCGTTGGTTCGGTTTGCGCCAAGAGGATAGGGAAAGGAGGGGTGGCTGAGGTGCGTTGAGAGTGGTGAATGAAGTGGGAATCGTTGTCTGAAGCTGGATGGGGGGTCGGGGTTACGACAGATCAGGGGATCGCTCGGGAGGGGTAGAGCGAGCGATAGAACTTGGAGCTAGTGGGGAACAAGACTAATATAGGAGAGATTTTATCTTTTGCGTTCGTTACTTGTCTAATCCCTGTGTGGTATGTTGGGTCGTTGCTCCTGACCAACCTTGCCTACTTGACTTATCAAGTTAACTTTGCATTTTTGTTCGTCTCCTCGTTCTTGCGAGGAGACTTCTGCACTGATGGCTTGGTTCACAGATGGTTCTTTGTTGAAATACTTGTGGTAATTACTCCCATAAGGATGGCCAAAGCGGATCGGGTGAACGGTTGCCGTTGACATGAAAACAGAGTGGGCTTTTTGACTCTAACTCTTACTCAAAACTAGTTGTTATTACACCAACCTCCCCAACTACCACCCCCCCCTACTTTCCCGCTCTCTTCACCTCCTCCTCCGCCCTCTTAACCCTCTCCTCGGCCCTCTTCCACCCCTCCCCATTTTCCAACCTCTCCAAATACTCCCACACCCCCCCAAACTCCTCCTCCAAAGTCCCCTTCCCCACACCGGCACTAAACCCCCCCGTCCTCTGCCTCGCCAGCATCAACGGGAAACTCATGAGTATATCCGCGGCTGTGAGGTGTGCGCCGCACAGGTAGGGGCCGGTGGAGGTGGCGAGTTGGGAGGAGAGGAAGGAGAGGTGCTTTGAGAGCTGCGGGGCGAGGAAGGTGGATTGGAATTTGGTCGCTACGAGGGTGGTGAGGGGGCGGAGGAGGAACGGGATGCGGGGTGATTTGAGGACTGGGAGGGGTTAGTAGTTGGTCAGGAAGTTATGTGGGAGGTGACCAGCGGGCTGGGCTGGGTTGAATCATGATGTTGACGGGACGGGGAAAAGGAGAGTCGGAGGTGGGAGGGAGGTAGAGGGAGGTAGTAGCACTCACTCTCCAGAACAAGCCCAACCAGCAGCGGCGGCATCAGGCTCCCCTCGGCGTAGTGCAAGTAATACTGGTAGCGCATCCACTCGTCCGTCTCCCCGCCGAGGCGACCCTCCCAGCCGGCGCGATACCGCTTCGGGAGGAGGGTGCTGCCATCGGCAGCAGCAAAGTGCTCAGTCAGGTACTGAGCAATGAAGCCCGACTCGGCCAAGACGAGGGTCTGGCCCGCCTCGGTGGCCGGGTCCTGGGCGTCGGGCGGGAGGGTGACGGTGACGATGGGGGATTTGCCCAGGGGGTGGATCTGCTCGAGCTCGGGTGGGGCGAGCATGTCGGGGCCGCGGCGGAAGATCTCGATCTCGTAGGGGAGATGGAGCTCCTCGAGCAGCCAGGCGATGCGCTGGGCGCGTGAGTCATTGAGCCTGGGGTAATGGGTTAGTGTTGGTGTTTAAGGTTAGGGGTGATGGCGGTGGTTGGGTGGGTAGGACTGTGTCTAGTCGGGTTCGACGGGCTAGGATTGAATAATGAGTTCATTACCAGTAGAGCTTGATTTTAGGTTGGGCGGTTGTGTTTTCGGGGGCAGGAGTCGACATGGTCACGATTGATCGAGAGTGTGAGTGGATGTTGTGTGTGCCAAAGGAGTATTCAAAACAGAAGACGTCGAGATGAAGCTGACATTAATACGATTTATGCTAACTAGCTATAATCCCACCATTAAGACACGACTGAGCCTCAACGTTGCTCCGGGCTGCTACCGTGCTTGTGTAAGCAGCATGGATAGGGCTGACGACAGGGAGACATGTGCCCGGGCTGGAGCCGGACTCTGCGTGCGAGTGCGAGAGTGAGATGGAGTTTGGTGTTTTTTTTGATAATACCAGGTATGAGATGTGCTTCTCTCAGTCCGGTCTCCTGGGAAGGGAGAAACACCGGGAGACTGGCTGATGACCAACTCTCATTCGCACTCGGTTCGGTGCCTCGGCTCAGACTGCCCGTCTTTTGTGCCATGCATGTCGAGCACATCTCGGGCAGCAGGCTCGCGTCATCCGGGGCAGGCTGGGGCCAATCAGTGCATTTGTTCGCTCCTGGATGGCACGGTTTGGGGTTGCAACCCGGTGAGCAGAATCGAGCAATTGTCGCCAGCGTGTTGCCAACTCGGTGAGTGTGCATCTTCCGCTGGACTTCCCCTGGACATCCCTCGGGTAATGATCCCTCAGGAACAGGTCCCCTTGGCATCCGCGTCTGGGTCGATTTTCTTTCAGAAACAACAACACTCAACACAGGCCAACGCAGACCAACACGGACCATCACCAACCAACTGTGACACGGGCCAGCGCAATCAGCGCAATCACCAAATGCCGTCAAATCCATGACAGAAAAGCTGACCACGTTGCCGAGAAGCCGATGCGCCACAGGCTGCCCGCTATCGCAGGGCCTAGATGGCTAGTTAGCTATCGCGCGGGCATGGCAGCCCGACGCGGCGGGCTGGCACGTCTTTGGGAGCGCTTGGCCGCGTCTTGTGGGTGTTGGACCGTCTTGGGTTGCCATGTCTTGCGAGCGGTTGCGTGATTTTGAGCCTCGTAAATGCGGAACTGGCTGCTTCTGGACTGGCTCGTCCCAGGACCGGGGTCGCCCGCAGCGCAATCGACGCACCACGCCTGCGGTTTCGATCCACGGGACGCGCCAGGCCAGGACCGGTGGACGGGGTGCGCAGGCAGGGGGGGCGTTGGGGGACAAGGAGGGGCAGGCAGTTGGGGCCTTTTGGGGGAGAGTTGGGGAGGCAAAAGACAGGGAGTGTCAGGGACGAGAAAAGAGCCAAGTGGAGATGCAGGGCCCAAGGCCAAGCTCAGCCAAGCTTGCACCAGCTCTCCGTCGGACGCATTCGTCACTTTGGGCCAATCAGACACCCCCAAACGGCCACCCAGCGCGGGGGCCTGCACTGCAACTTTGCGCCCACCGAGTCCACCGAGCCCACTGAGTCCACTGAGCCCACTGCTCCCACGCATCCCACTGATTCCCACTGTGCAAGCAATCTGCATCAGGGAGGGTCGATGCCCCATTCCCGCCCCTTGACATTCCCACCTGCACGCTGCTTGTCATGGCAGTGGTTCGCAATGCGTGCTCCATCGTGAGAGGTCGGATAGGGGTCGGGGAGGGGCGGGGGGGGGGAAGTGGAGGGGACCACCTGCCTGGACCTGCCTGTCCTGCCTGGTGCAGCCTGTGGTCCTGACTCCTCCTGCCTGTCCCCTGCCTGGACCCTCCCTCCTCCTCCACCACTCCCTCCCCAGTCCCCCCCTCCTTGGCCCTGTCAGCGTCGGGCCGACGGTCTGGTCTGGTCTGGGGTAGAGCTCCATCGAATAAGAATAACTACCGGCCGGTTCCTGGGGTCCTGGCATCCTGTGTTGTTGACCAGCTCTGTCCATGTTGAGGTCCATGTAGCATTTGCGCCGACGAGACACAACTAACGAGACTCGACCAACAAGACCGAGGGTCACGCCATCATCTCGACCAGACAAGCCCCGACTTCGAATCCAAGCACTCCATCCTTTTGTACGACCGCAACACACACTCCAACACCACTACCACGACCGCCCATCATGTCAGACCCGCCGTTATCATCCACCTCCATCGCAATGGCAACAATACGCCGTCCCCGGACACGTGCCCGCCGCACCACCCTCCCCAAACCACACACCACCACCACCCCCCAAGAAACCACCCAAGAAACCACCCCCCCAACCCCGCACCTCCTCCGCCTCCCTGGCGAAATCCGCAACCAAATCTACAACCACCTCGTCGTCTTCCCCCACCCGATCCCCATCTGCGCCAGCCGCCGAAC
>FTEL01008861.1_pt1 | contig 11571 bp, 8 predicted proteins | sample 1658911 | NCBI WGS metagenome assembly FTEL01 (sample SAMEA3914869, study PRJEB12502) | metagenome | biome: forest; material: soil | place: USA | collected 2012-03-12 | depth 0.1 m
GCGGCGGCACCGCCCTGATTCCCGGGACCCCCCACGCCCCGGCCCACCCGCCGCCCGCCCATGCCCCGCTCGAGTCGTTCGCCAGGATCGAATTCGCCGACAGTGTGTTCCAGATGACCACATACGCCGTCATCATCGGCAGGGACCAGCGCGCCTTGGACCAGGCGAGGAGGGATGAGCGCCGCCAGGACGAGTACCAGCGGAGGGTGCGCGAGAACAAGGAGGTCGGGCTGCCTGCCCCGTCCCCCCCAGCTCAGGACCGCGGCAAGTTCAGCAAGTCGTACGTGAGCGAGGAGGGCGGTATGCTCGGCCCAGAGTCGGACGGCGACGACAACCCGCGCCCGCTGAAGAGGAGGAAAAATAGTGCCGGCGCCGCCTCCGCCTCTGGCGAGTCCCACCACCTCGACCCTGTTGCCCCGGGCACCGACCTCATGGCACTGGAGGACAAGAACCCCACGCTCAACCGGCAGTACGTCTCTCACACCCCCGGCGCCGCTGCCGTCAATCTCAGCGCCCTCCGGCCGTCACCTCACTACGTGCCCTTCATCGGCATCCACTCTCCCGGGCCCAACATCTCGAGCAGGACAAAGGCCATCTCACGAGAGCATCTCAAGATCCAGTTTAACCAGGCGGATGGCGTCTTCGAGGCCATCCCGCTGCACAAGAACGGATTCTTCTGCGAGGACGTCCATTACAAGGACGATAAGGTTGTCCTGCGGAGCGGCGACCGCCTGCAGATCAAGGATGTCGATTTTGTCTTCATCGTGAACGGCGTCCCGCGCGGCAAGACGGGCGCCGAAGACGGCCTGGACGACGATGGCGTCTCCAGCAGGCGCTACTCCGAGGGCGGCAAGGAGATGAGCTTTGACTTTGAGAGCTCCCACGACCCGGAGCGGCGTAGCACGAGCCCCGAGGAAGTTCCCGCCGCCATGGCTGCCATCAAGGACGACGACAGCGACAGCGAATTGTCGGAGCCTGCCGAGGACATGCCCGAGCCCGAGGCAGAAGCGACTCCGGAGCAGCAAGATGTCATGGAGACTATCGAAAAGGACCAAGACGGTGATGCACCCGCCACCGCCATCAAACCAGAGATGTCGCTCGAGCTCCTGGCCAGCTTGGAACCCATAATACCCAAGAAGCGCGGCCCCGGACGTCCGCCAAAGAACGGCATTATGTCCAAGCGGGAGGAGAGGTTGCGCAAGAAGGCGGCCATGGAACTTGCTAAGAAGAACATGCCACAGCCACCTCCCGGCGAGCCCCCCATCAAGAGGAAGGTCGGCCGCCCGCGCAAGCACCCCTTGCCAGAGAATGCGCCCGACCGGCCCGAGAAGCGCAAATACAAGCCGCGCAAGTCCAAGAACGGGGAGGATGGCGGCGAAGTCTCGGATGCCGAGAAGACGATCAAGGAGCGGAGGCGGGAGAAGCCCAAGACGCCTCCCCTGGAGCTCAATCGGGACGACTATACCGAGGAGCAACTGCAAAAGCCGCCGAAGAACTACGGCATGCTCATCGACGAGGTTCTGACCGCCGCCCCCGACGGTCTGACATTGAAGCAGATCTACAAGCGGATCCAGATGAAGTATCCGTTCTACTACTTCACCGTCGACACCAAGGGCTGGGAGAGCAGCGTCCGCCACAACCTAATCGGCAACGACGCCTTCAAGAAGAACGAGGAGACCCACCTCTGGAGCCGCGTTCCGGGCATCGACATCGACGCCGGCAAGAAGCGCACCAAGGCAGCCTCGCCGGACCACACCGCCTCGTCGATGCACGGCACCTTTGGCCAGCATTATTCCACCTCGGCCACCCCAGCGCCGCCTATGTTCCACGCCGAGACTGGAGCCCAACAGGGTTACCACCGTCCCTCCTCGGTGCCTCAGCGCGTCGGATACCCGACCGCTCACAACCCCATGGCACCTGGCCAGCACGCGCAACCACATCTCGGCGCCCAGGCCGTTGTCAGTGCCGCTGGTCAACAAGTGCCGCGGCAAGCCTATCCCGTCCCCGCGCAAGGTCCCCAAGGTGCGGCGCCCACGGCCGGTTATGGTGACCCGACCGGGGCACGCCCGCCCCAGGGGAGCGCGCAAGCCACAGCGTACTCCTCACCTTATGCGTCCAAGCCACCGCCTACTGCCGCCCAGGCAGGAGCAAGACCGCCACTCCCGGCCCACTACGTCCCGAGTCCTGTCAACGGCCTTCCTCGGGTTCCTTCATCCACGCCGCCGGTGGCTCCTGGTCCAGCGGGGGCGCGTCCTCCTCAAGCTGCCGTGAACGGCACCCCACTCGTCCTCAAGCCGGCTGTTGCCCCCGAGCTGGTCCGACACGTGACCAACTTCAAGACGACGGTCACGGAGCAGCTGACGAAGCGGACCCGAGCCGCCGAGGCGGTGGCCATGTCGGTCATCAACCGCGGCCTCGGCCTGGCCACGGAGAGCACCGTCCCGGAAGAGGAGGGCCTGGAGAAGATTGTCCTGGGTGTCTTCGAATCGAGCAGGAAAAACCTGGGCGCCAACCAGGCACTGCACCCCGGGCTGGTGCAGGCCCTCGGCAATTTCAAGAACAACATGATCAAGACGCTGGAGCCCAAGATGGGCAAGCTGAACGCCGAGCGCCTGATCCTGTCCGCCGTGGACCGCGTGCTGGGGTTCGCCGACCGCAGCACGATGCCTGGCGCCGACTCGGACAAGAAGCAGTTTGACGAGGCCGAGAACGTGCTCATCTCGGCTATTCAGCGCGTTGTTACCGAGCACCAGCGGACTCTTGCGGCTGTTGCGTCGGCTTCGGCGCCGCAGCCCGTGTCGAGGCCACCGCCCGCGCCTGCTGCTCCGGTGTCGGCTCCCGCTGCTGGTGCCGTGCCCGCGAAGAGCTATGCGCCTGCACCTGGTGTGGCGGCCACGGCGAATACTCATGCGGCGCCGTCAACGTCCGCTGCGCCTGCACCTCCTGCGGCTCCCCCGCAGCCCGTGTCGCGTCCTCCTGTCCCCGCGCAGACGGCTCCAGCTCCTGCGCCCGCTCCTGCTGCCGTGTCCGCTGCACAGCCAGCTCCAGCTCCGGTCGCTCATCCCGCAATCCCAGCGCAGCCACAGGTTCCCGTCTCAGCCACAACCCCGGTTCCTGGACAAGCAGCAAGTCAACCCCCGAGCGCACCAGCGGCCGCCAGCACCGCCCAGCACCCCACTCCTCCCACCACGGCAGCAGCCAAACAGCCTGTCCCTGCCCCGGCCTCGATCCAGCCGCAGTCTCCAGCGCATGCCCTGGCCCAAGCCCAGAAGGCGGCCGCGGCGCAAGCTCTCGCCCCAGGCGCGCCCACCGCCCCAGCTCCAGCCCAGCAGCAGCAACATCCCACCCCGTCCGCTCCCGCAACTGCTGCCGCGCCCAAACCAGCCACCCCATCAACGGCCGCAACCCAACCGCCTCAACAACCCCCGGCCCCTTCCCCGGCCGTTACCCAACCCGCCACGACGGCAACTGCTACAACAAACGGCGTCATCCCCAAACCCCCTCAACCTTCCGCCCCAGAGAAAGCACCAACATCGGCATCGCCATCAGTTCCCGCCGCAGTTGTCCCCCCACCTCCGCCTCCAGCGCAGAAACAGGCCCATCTGCCTGGCCCCGCACCGCCGCCGGCGCCGCCTGCTCCGAGTCCTGCGGCTGCGACTGCTGCGCGGTAAATTCTTGGCACGGGAAAGGGGTTGTCGGGTTGAGTTTGGCCCGGGTTTGGCCCGGTTTGGCCCGGATTCTGGGGGCAGGGTTGGTGATTAATAAGGGGTTGCTGGTTGTGGTTTGGGAGGGTGGAAGGGAATTGGGTTTGTTTTGGTTTTGTATTCCCATCGCGGGACGGAGCTGAGAGCGCGGATGGATGGATGATTGGCCCGGAGAGGGAGAGGGATTAAGGACAATATGTTTATGTATGGACTTGCTGAATGCCGGCGTTGTTTTGGGTTGGGAGGGTTGGGATGGGTGTTGGGTTTTGGTTGATTGAGTTCTCCCTGAGGAGGAGGCGGGGAGAAATACTAGTAGCTGCTGGCGTTATTTGATAGCAGTGATGGTAGAGAGTTGTGTGGGAGGAGTGAATTTATGTGGAGTTTTGTTCATTGTTGCCGTGCCGTGTCTGTGTTGTGGTGATATTGGTGAGAGGGGGGGGTGAAGGAGTTAGATGTTGACTTGTCTGGACTGAAGATTATTGGTCGTCAAGCAAGAAAGGAACACGCGGCTCATTCAACTCAGGTGGAAAGACGACGATGACTAAGAGCAACGGCACGTCAAAATGAAAGGTATGGGGGAGATTGAGAGGAGATTGGAGAGTTGGATATGTATTACACAGAGATTGGGAACCGCTGGCAAATGTCAGGATATTCCGTCCCTTTGTATAGCCTCAGGCACGATGGCAAGGCGGCCTTCTCGTCTGATTAGATTGTGAGAGTGGGAATGGAACCATCGGGTCAAACGTGGTGGGGGAATTCAAGGAGAGGAGGGGAGAGACCGCGGCTGGAAGCAGGTTGGTTGTTGAATTAGACTGGTTTGGCCAGTCAGGTGTTAGTAAATCTTGTGGTCTGGTTACCCTGATAACTTGGGAGTTTCAAAATGATAACGATATCTGGGAGGGTGTAGACGAGTAAATGTTGGCATCACTTCTCGTGAAATTGCCGGATATTCTCAGGGTTTCTAGGATGGTAATGGGGAGATAAGATCCGGACGACACAGGGAGTCTTGCGAGACGGTGTAGTCTGACTTATGGGCGATGCCCTTGGGTTCGATTTGACTGGAGGTCTTTCTTGAGGGTTATCTCGGCCAAACTTTAACCCTGGCCCCCATTATCATCAACCTGCCTCTCACTGGCCCCGTCTCTGTCAATCGACCGCCTTACACCCAGTTTGTGTCTTTCGCTACTTTCCAGGTCACCTTTAGCTGATTACTTGACCGCCGGAACAAGCTCTGCTCCCTTTCCTCTGTCCTAGACAACCCCGCAGGATCATGGAACCTACAATGCCAAGCCGGCACTTACATTCCTCCTCCGAGGGCTTGCTCTATAAATGTTGGGTTTAGCCAAGCAACATGACTTCACTCTACGACAGTTTTGGAAAGCAGACGGGAAGAAATGAGGCATGCCAGAACCCTTGCTTATCTGCTGGCGATGCACATGATATCATGCACGGCCCATTATAGACCAATGAGCCTCCTAACCATGGGACGGCAGCAACCAACAACCGACCAACTGCACTGCCTGCTAACGAATTCTGCTGGAACGCGACCCAAGGCAGACTGGAGCCTCGGGCCTCCCAATATATCCCTCGAATGTTTTCCGACAATGCATGAGCCATGGTTTTCCTCAGGACCAGCCGCCTATACATATCCCCAAGGACATCTTCGACACGGTCGTCTACTGGCTCAATAACCCCTCCCCGGCGACCTCCGACCCCCTCCTAGACCTAACATTAATAGCCACAAAAGCCGCCGTCTCCACCCGCCTGACCCAACTCCCGGGTTCCTCCTCTTCCCGGCTTACTCAACTCCCTGGCTCCTCTATAACCCGCCGTCCAGGAGATACAAACGTCCAGGATGCGATCGGCTACCATTAATGTACATGGCCAAAGAGAGGCACAAATGAGCAATCACCTGCGAGATAAATTGAGAGCGACCAGGCAAAAAGACTCGACTGCTATGGCCACCTCCCACGAAACGAGGCCAGCTTGGTTGCTCAGCTTAGAACAGGTATAGTAAAACTAAACGGTTACTTCTACACCAATCACATGTTGCGGGCATGCGCTGAACAACTGACAACAATGAGAAGCGGGGCGGCCCGGAGCTCTCAGGCCAGGTCGCCCACACAACAGTATCGACGCATGACTCTGCTTGACCTCCTTCTTTTGGACGACGTAGTACATCCCAACGCGCTCACGCGCCATTAGCAGGATCAAATACAAACCGGTTTAGCATGTCACAGCGTTCTCGCAGCTCCAGCGGCATGGCAGTGGCCTCGAACCCGCCTGTAATATTGTACATATGCTTACCCCTGCCATACGCCGGCCACGCCATATCTTCACCGTGTACCAGCGCCAGCAGCTTGGCCTGGAAAGCGAGTGCCAGCTCCGGATCGCTGACCGGGGTTTGCTTGCCGTCGACGTAGAAGTAGTCTGCTTTTGCTGTCAGATCCATAAAACCGCTGCCTTGAGGTGAGCCTTTCGGCCTGCTTACATGACAAATCCTGTCCGTGGACCGCAGGTGGCGTCGACATGATGTACCGCATCGTCTTGTCCGGCAGCCCATTTGCCAAATTGTAGGCATTGCACGCGAAGACAGCGTCGGTTGTCCAGTCCCACGCCAGCTCCTTTTCGAATCCCGGACGGTAATACTGGTCCAGGATGGCTTGTATCGTCGCGTTGCCGGCCGTCGGCATCATCTGGCGTACCATGGCAGGGAAGTAGCCCGGCATGCCCACATCGTGCGACGTCTCCTTGCCCTCGAGTGCCATCGTCCCGACCACGAGCATCTCCAGCTCTTTGTGCATGCGGCCCTGGCTGATCAGCGCCGAGGGGATGTCCGGAATCAGCTTCCCATCGGGGGCCGGGCCAAAGCCCATCACAGGGCCGAGCGTGCCGCCGCCCGTCTCGCTAGGCATCTGATTGATGAGCCGGTCGTTGACGCGTAGCAGAGTCGACTCGGGCACCGAGCGTAGACACACGAGGCTCGTGCAGTTGGCGGCCTCGAGAACCATGTTGAATAATTCCCGTTGGCGGGCCTTCACGTCACGTCGTTGAGGTGCTGCTGGGGATGAGATGAAAGCCTGCTGGAACGGCAACCGCCTGCCCTTGCCGCCATTCAGGATCATCATGTAGTAGATCATACCAGCACCAGCGCTCTGTCCGATGACCGTAACACGCTCGCCGTGGCCGCCAAACTTGTGGATGTGTGTGGCGGTCCACCGAGCAGCGGCGAGGCAGTCCAGCATGCCGACATTGCCGTCGAGATCCTCGCCGTCAGCCCAGGTAAAGCCGGACACTCCCATTCTGTACCTGCGTTAATGCCTGTCTTGTATCCATGTGGCAGAGTTTGGACCAAAGCTAACCTGTAATTGTTGGCTACAACGATGAACTTGCCCCCGGTCTCCTTGTGCATCAGGTCAAACAGGCCCATGGGGTTGAAAAACATCTCCTTGTTTCCAAACGAATAGGCACCGCCGTAAAAGTTGTGGAGCACAGGCACATCGGCTCCCGGTCGTACCCCTTCGGGCACATAAACGTCCAGGAACAGGCAGTCTTCGCGGCCCCACGTCGTGCCGTTGAGGCCCGGGAACGGGAGGTACCCTGGCGCCGACGCGATGCAGTCGGTGCTCTGCCATGGAAGCTTGCCGTCCTGGATGGCGTCCACACGGGGTAACTTGGTGTCTGGGGCGCGGAAGCGCCGGTTGCCGGTCGGGGCGTTGGCGAAACGGATGTTCTTGTAGATGGCGACACGCTGGCCTGAAGTTGTGGTGTTGATGTACGTCGGAATGTGCCTGGCGTAGCCAAGCTCGACTAGGCCATGAGGAAGAAATGGATAGGGTACACTGGGGCCACAGAGTGCGCCTAAAGTGAGCGCCGAGAGCAGGATGAAAGAGCGCGTGAGCGACATGGCTGATAGTGAACTGTATGCTCGAGTGCCCTTGACCTGGAAGATGTCGCCATGACAGTTGGGTGGTTCTCAGGCTCCTTATGTATTATCGTAGCACCGGCTCTAGAACTACCAAACCCACTCAACGACCAAATTAGGCAAACGAGCGTTGCCATGATCGGATGATGACTACCCCCACCGTTACCCGGCGCGCTTGACACCGCCTTGGAGTTCTCACAGCTGTAATCTCCTCGAGGCCTGAAAGAAGAGCTTCGAGAGAGCTCGAGGCACGTATCCGTAAATCCGTAAATGTGTTGTCCGGAAATGCTACCCTGACTGGGGGCCGAAGACTGAGTGGTTGCACAGCCACGCTATCGCCCAGAGAGGAAAACGAGATCACAGTCCCTGAACCCCAAGCAACGTCAGCTTCGTCAGCGTAACTCTAGAGTTGGTCCGACGCGACGGTATTTCTGATCTCTCTGAGGCTTGAAGCCCCCATTCTCGTTTTCCCCCTTCGGCCTACTCCATGGCAGAGATGTCCCCCGCGCCAGACCTTCGAGTTATTTCCTTCCAACCCGAACAGGGAAATAGCACGGCTCGACCGTACCAAAAACGCAAGACGCACCACAAGTCCAAGGGCGGCTGTCACGCCTGCAAAGCAAAGCGAGTCAAAGTCAGTCAATGCGGTCTGCTATGATAAGTTGTACTCTGGTCCCATACTAATGGCCCGCGAAGTGCGATGAGGCTAGACCCCTCTGCTCGCGCTGTCAGCGCAACAGCGCCTGGTGCAGATACGGCCCAGTCACATCGAGGCCACCTAAAATCCCCCGGGCATCCAGTTTGTGCCAATCTCCAGCCGTCACCGGCCTCGATCCGCTGCGGGAGCCCACCTCGTGCGGCACTCCACGTCTCGTTCTCCTGCATCACTTCCAGAACCACTTCCCCGAGCTTCAGTTGCACCTCCTGGGCCGTGCCAGCCCCAATTCCATCCTAGGCCTTGGTCTCGCTCGTCCCTTTCTGCTCGACGCCGTGCTGTCTGTCGCGGCCTCGCACCTGCGCCATTGCTACACCACTCTTGAAAGCCACCACCAGAATCGCGTGGCGGAGCACTTCCACCAAGCTGTCGCCGTAAGGGGCTTCCGCGGTGCGCTGGCGCAGTCCGAGTTGGACCAGCAGACGGCAGACGCTTTGGTTCTGACATGCATGTTGCTCAACCTTCTGGCCTTTTCGTTCAGCGACGAGGACGGGAATAACCCAGAGGATTCTTGGATCTTTCGTCCTGGCGACCCGCACCAGCTGGGCTGGTTCTCCCTGCAGCTCGGCCTCAAGCCGCTGCTCGCGGCTACGGAGAAGTTCCGCGGTTGTAACACCATGCTCTCGTGGATGTACGAGCCGTCATACAACTGCAAGACCCATCAGCCGGACCCCTTGCTGCCAGCACATTGGGAGTCCTTTTTCAACAAGTCAAACTCAGACGACGGCATACTGCTTGAGCCCGCCCGCATGCTCGCCCGGGCACGCGACGCCGAACCCTGCGCCAAGTCCTTCACCCTCTACGTGCAGTTCATAGGCACTCTGGACATGAATTACCGCTTTCACAACATGCTTGAGGCCCGGGACGAGCGTGCCATATGGCTGCTGGGTTATTGGCTCGGGTTGATGCATCGCCTCGGCTGGTGGTGGATGCGCACGCGGGTCAACAGGGAGTGGCGGGCTGTATGTCTGTGGTTGGACCAAAGGGGGGTTAGGGAGCGGCCTGGGGAGGAGGGAAGGGCTTGGAGGGTGTTTATGTCGGAGCTTGAGCGGGTGGGGTGTTGGCCGAGGCAGCGATTCGTAAATCCTTTTCCATAATTACGTGGCCGACGAACTAGGCGCTTTTGTCGGAGACGATCGTTGAGGGGAGGCCGTAGTGGCGAATGGAGCAATTGAGCAGTCGTTTAGCCACGACTTCGGCTGTCGTGGACGCCGTTGCTTGGAAGGCCACGCTCTTCGACAGCCGGGCGGCAAAGTTCGGAAAGAGTAATATCGTCGAGATTCTGCCAGTTTAAGCAGCAGTTAGGGGCAGCAATAGGTTCCTTGTAGCTTTAGTTACAAATCGATTCACAGTAATCACTTACAAAGAGTTCCTCGAGCGGCAGCGTGGAACCGCCAGGGCCCTGGAACTGGTACTCTTTCTCACCAGCATCATGGGGACCTCGTGTACCTGGGCGGCGAGAGCGTCCTAGAGGCGAGTTGCCTCCTTCTCCTTCACCAGGAGCGCCTTGCGGGCGGCAACCCAGTCCTCTCGGGTGACGACTTGGACCAATCTGCCTAAAGACTCTTGGGTGATCTCGTGAACACCGCTCACAATCATGGCGCGCGCCCCTTGCGAACCGTTATCCAACCGATTGCACCAAAGCGACGCGCGGTCACCTGAGTGGGAACTGGGGACAACCCGGGCAGAGGCGAATTCCCCTCCCGTTCCCAGTTCCCCATGGCCCGAGCCAATCGGAAGCAGGGAGACACAAAGCCGTGCCTCGCAAACGCGAAACAGGCAGGGATCTGGCGGCGGCTGCCTGGGAACCAGAGTAGGCCAGGCCAGGAGTTGAAGGGTCCTGCCGGAGAATCAGTGGGTTGTGGGAGAATGACATGGCGATGTCTGAGGGCTCATGCATGCGGTGTAAACAGGACTGTCCTCCCCTGACAAGAAATTGGATACCCTGTACAGAAGCTCCTACCAAAAATCCCCGCACACCGCCTTCTAAAATACTGCCTGGCAGAATTCCATTTACAGCTTAGTTAGGCATTACCAATAAACCCCGCATTCTTCCCCTCCTTTTTAACGTTTCCCAAGAACCTTCTTTTCTGTATTATCGATCCTGTTAATTAGCAACTATTTATAATGGTTTATCACGATATTGCTACCCGCGCTCAGGCGGTCAGTTTTAAATTAGTTCTAAAGCTCGACAATCACCAGATTGAAGCTATTACTAGTGTGAAACCTCGAACTGTTAACGACCTTGTTGATAAAGCCCTCGCTCGTGGCTTCGATCCTACAAGTTCTCCTCCTGTTGTTCTCGACAAGTATGTTTGCGACGCCCCTCGGTCAGGCCGTCCCTCGAAACAAGCCGATGTCAAAGACACGATCCTCGAAAAGGTCCGCGCTAACCGTTACGGCCGAGAGATGACTTGCGCTTATATCTCGGCTGATCTAGGGGGTACTATCTCCCTAATGACAGTCTGGCAAATCCTCCGTTCAGCTGGAATGAAGAAGACGAAACCGATACGTAAGCCTGGCTTAATAGCACGGATGAAGAAAGAACGGCTGGAGTTTTATCTTCGCTATCAGTACTGGACTTTAGAGGATTGGAAGAAGGTCATTTGGTCTGATGAGACGGGCGTTATTCTTAACTATCGCCGTGGCGGTTACCGTATTTGGAGGACTCCTGAAGAGAAGTTTATTAAGTCGGCCATTCGCGAGCGATAGAAGGGGTATACCGAGTTCCAGTTCTGAGGCTGTTATACCTACGATGCTAAAGGTCCCTGTCATATCTGGCGTGCGGAGACTGCTACTGAGAGGAAGGCAGCCGATAAAGACCTCGAAGATCTCAATAAGGAACTGGAAGCAGTGATACGGGAAGAGTAGGAGCTTGCAAACGGCATGTAACGGCTTGGTTTGAGGAATCGGGCTGGCAAGAAGCTACAGTGGAAATAGGACAAGAAGCATGGCAAGCTGACACGCGGTAACGGTACTGGGATCGATTAGTATCGCTACTAGAAGGAGGTCTTGTGTGACGAACCACGGGTGCAGAGCACTCTGAAAGGGTTCTCGGAGGTATGTCAACGTCTGCAAGGCTCGGTGAAGCCAAAGGGTTCACAACAAGTGCGTATAGTGCAAGTGTCTCAATCGCCAAAGATATACAATAGTAGTAGCAGTAATCAATGTGTTTGCTTTACTAAGGAAGCTCTAAGCTCCCTCAACGAGTAACTAACTAGCTAGTA
>FTEL01002594.1_pt1 | contig 11565 bp, 11 predicted proteins | sample 1658911 | NCBI WGS metagenome assembly FTEL01 (sample SAMEA3914869, study PRJEB12502) | metagenome | biome: forest; material: soil | place: USA | collected 2012-03-12 | depth 0.1 m
ACCAAGGCGCGGCTGCGCCGCCAGATCGGTCAGATGATGGCGCGCTGAGGCTCGGGTGCGCGGCGCAATGCTGGCTGGCCTCCTGGATGCTCTTCTCATCCGCGCCACGAGAGAACGCTGGCAGTTCTTTCCGAAAGGCTGCTAACAGGAGAGTTCGAGCAGGGAAAGGCTCTCAAAGGATTGGGCTTCAACTGAGGGAGAATGGGGGATGCCGCGAGACCAACAGAGAAGGGTGTGGGAGGGATGGGACCCCCAGGAAGTGTTGGGGGTTCCAGGCTTCCCACTTCACGGCAAGAACGACACGGCTACGCGACTCTGGACGATTTTGCAAGTCACGCGCCTGGAGAGAGCATGATATTCCTCCCAGAGTTGAGTTGATGGGCTTGGTTGCTGTTATTCACGGCATTTTAGGTCAAAGTCAAGAAAGACTCGTGTAAAAGTGCAAGCTGGGTCCAAGGTTGACTACCACACCTGAGCTATATTCTGGGATTCACTCTGCGAGTCTTCATGCTCAAAGCTGACACCGCTGCTGTGGGTGGTCATGGGCATTTTATGCCCACACTCCGTTCAACCCTTGCAACCCACAGTGCCGCCAAAGGCTCTCTACCTTTGACTATGGCGGAAATATCATGACTCTCGGCTTATCCAGCCGAGTTAGTAATGCCGTTTAAGGGTATCTCAGACCAAGCCACCACAAGTGTCTTGAATGAGCGGCAGACGGACCTGCTGACTGCTCACCAGCTTGGGTTGGGGGAGTTATCAGCATATGGCGTGCTCCCAGTCAACATCCTCTCGTTTTTTGCATCCGCTGTCAATTCCAGCAACTCGATCTTGGGGCTTTGTTCATGTTGTCGGTGGCAACCTGCCCAAGACTCATGGCTGTGAATCGTCATTTCACCAACCTCGCACTACCACACACTAATAGCGTTTGTTGTACAGGGGTAAATGAAACACGCTCGACTGGTACACAGTATTCATCCCTCAAATACTAGAGGCTAGCTTATTGGACTGTTCTTTTCAGTCATGCAAGTAGCCGGGCATCTACCCACACACGATGCACGGGACGACACATCGAACGTGGTGTCTTGAATTATAGTCCTGAACAGAACATCTATCTAATGCCAATCTTTATTGGGTAGTTAAGGTAGGTTTGCCACGCAACAAATAACACACTGTATCATGTTGAAGTTGTCGTGTCCAAAAGAACTTGGAGCTTTCACAAGAATCTGCCTGTGGAGGGACAGCCTTTGAGAGGTCAACCTTTTGAAGATGGCTGTTCCACAAAACACATGTGCTTGATGTCAGACTCAAAAAGCCGACCACACTTAAAGTTGCACCTGGAGGGTGACGACATTTGGGACACAAAAGTTCCCTTCGAAACGAGACACAACACTCTCGCCAAATCTTGTCAACCAGCGTATCTTGCCTTCGAGTACTTGTGGCTCTATGCTGGGGTTGTGGGATAGACGCAATCTGTGAGAAGGTCGACCTACAAAAAGGACGGAAATTTCCTAGTTCCCCAAGAGGCTTCTCAAGTCGATTCAACCTCGACCCCTGAATCAGGGATCACCTATAAGTTTTTTGCGAATCACAACAGCAGAGAGCAGGCTTACTACAGAAACCATGTTCTCAATTTTTACTCTCGCCTTGACCGTCATCAATAGCAGCATTCTTGCTGCCACTGCCCCGGTCCTCATCCCACACCACGCTCTGCTCAGCTCACCACCTTTCAACACACCTTTGCCGCCACCACCTCCCTTTGTATTAGGGAGCAGCTGGTTTGCACAGCTTCCTAAACACCAAATGCCATATCCAATTGGCCATTTTGGCCGCTCAAGCCATGTTCAGTTGACCAGCAGCCCAGCCCCTGAATTTCTGAACTCTACGACGGTCACCATCTGGGTCGACCCCACGCCAGTTGCCCCAGCAACCACCGTGCCAACTGCGTCACAGGGCTTATTCACACCCAGTGCAGTTGGCACTCTGACCAAAACGGTGACGGTGACGCTCCCAGTGGCGACGTTTACCCCAGAGGCCAGCACCACCACCGTCACAGCTCGTCCCACGGCGCCCTCCACATCGAACAGCACCAACCAGTCAGGGGTACGGTCGATGACGATACTGCAGACGGTCCCGTTTACTACGACAGACTTGCCTGCTGTTACCGTTACGGGATTACAGACGCTCACGAGTGTCGTGGTTATTCCCATGGCAGAGACGGCAACTGCTAAAAACGTCACTGTAAGGCTGCTCAGTCCCGGGTCGAGAATGCGAACAGTTTGACTGACAAGGATTCATTCACATCTTCCCACCCCACAGGTTGTCACTATCTTCTCGACTGTAACTGCTTAAATCAAGGTATTTGCGTGGACAGGGCTTGGTTGTGAAGGGGGTCGGCATCTGTCTGTCGGTCTGAGAAGCCACACTGGGTGTCAATTTGGCAAGAAACTCCGCCTCTAACTCCGACTCCGTTGGCTTTTGCTGCAGCCTTCTCTGCCCGCAGCGGTCCAGAGCGACCCTAAAAGGCGGCCATAATGCGCGAGGCGCTGGAGCCGAGGGGCATATCAAAGGTCAGCTGGGTCCGATTCAAGTGGGCCAGATATTTGTGGAATACAACAAGCCTCCTTTTGCAGGGCTTTGCTCTTTGTTCTGCCGCCTTGCCGGGGTAAACCAGGAACAGGACCGTTTGCCAACAAACGTCACATGGCCGGGCTTGTTGGGTGGCTTGACCAGGAGTCTCCGGAGTGGGACCTAGATCTTGAGCTGCATCTGTGGGCAGGGGAGGGGCTTTTCAGTGGGAATGCAAGCTGTGCAAGCGTTATGCATGCCGCAGGCTATGTACATCAGGAGAGCAAGCAACTTCTCGAAGTTGTAGTGGAAAGAGATCCAGGGACAGGGCGCAGAAATCTATTCAAGGCACCCACAAACAGGGGCCCAGGACAGACAGATAATTTCGAAGGAAGCGCAGAATGATTGCCAGTATGCCTGGGCTTCTTTTGAGGCTCTGGAGTGCCAAGTTTAGGGAGTCTGATGGCCGTTGACATGCCCTCCCGCCTCAGCTCCTGTCAAGGGCAGCGTGGATAGGCCTCGCAGTGCTCCAGGCGCTTGCGTGGAGACAGCCTGGGACGGAATGCGGGGGACTTGAATCTGGGGGGGGCCTGGGTCAAGGCTCGGTGCATCCATTGTCAATCAAACGGAGCCCGATGGCCAAAGTTTAGGCGCCCCGAGAGCGCTATCCCAGCGCCTAACGATGCCGTGGGCCTTCACCTGCCCCCCCTTCCCAGCAATGGCAGACAAAGGGAGAATGACGGGAGTGTTGGACTCTCAGGGCGCCAACTGCCGATTGCGCCAGAAAACACCCAATGGATGAACAATACCGTTATCGGCGTGGACTCTTGGGGCATCAGGGGGTGTCAGAAGCAGCAGGGGAAGAGCCTCGTGTTGACGCCCCCCAACCTGGCATACTGCCCGCCTCCAGGTGAGTTGCGCTTGGAAAGCATGCACAGCAACACAACCGTGCGGCCGATCTTCGCATCGTTTGCAGCCGAGATATTTCGGTGTGTTTGGCGTCGAGACGGCCGAGACACTCGACGGCGGGAAATCGCCTGAGAACCAGTTGACAGCCGGAGCAAGAGGGTAATGTGAGAGTGCCGTGGTGCCGTGGTGCCGACCAGGGACGGGATGTTGGGCCGGAGGTCTAAACAACGGGGGGTCCTGGCATTTTCAATGAGGCGGCTGTAGGTTCGGGGGTTGTAACCACAGGTTGCAGCGCAAGAACAGGGCCTCCCTCTTTGTGAAGGCAGACTCGCGGTCAACTTCGCCTGTCAACCCGGAAGCCTTTTCCGGTGTTGGCGTGCGAGGTGTCGTGCAAAAGGCCGACCAAGGATTCAAAGGCGGCAGGCGAGCCGAGAGCCTGGCCTAACGCTGCACGACTTCGCAGGCAGGAAAAAAGCGCTTGGTCCTGCAGGGCTGCAGCTTCCTCGAGGGCGGCGACGCCATGTCTCGGTCTCTCCAGTGGCTTCTGCCTGTTTGACTTCCAGTGCTTCTCTCCCAGATGAGAAATGCGAATTTCATTCGCCGGCCCTTCCCCCCTCGGCTCTTAGCGCCAACAAGAAAGTTGCAACGGCACGACAATTATGGGGCCGCCCGCCAGCACACCCACCACGCTGCGCCAATGCCCCGCGAACTGGAATTTGATTGCGACAAACATCCATGATAGGCACGCTGCGGTCCACCCGCGCCATCACGACATTCACCGCTGCGGGAGGGGAAGAGCACGGGTGCGCGTGCTTGGATGGGTGTGAGTCTTCCTGCTGCGCCGTTTTCCTGCCTCTAAAGTGTCTCGGGGCCGCTTGATCCCCAGCCAGGCCCTATCTGACGTGGCACCGCATCCTGCCGCTTTTCAGGGCCGCCGCCATGAGCCCGAGTCCGCCATGATGGTGGGTGGCTGCCAAAAGCAACCGTGGTTATTTTAGGTGACACGGCCAACTCCAAGCATCCAGCAACACTTGCAACGACTTGCCAGGGCGGAGCGCCAAGCCAAAACCCAGCATTTCGCGCGGCCATTATCAAAGACCGCAAAGCCACAAAGACTCAAGATCCCACAGACGGCGCCCGCCACTGTCGAGGGGTTGAGCTCGGAGACATTTCAGGGCTGCTCGTCGCAACCACAACACGACACGGGATATCCAGCCAATCATCGTTCGATTACGGTCCCGACCGCCTGGAACCGAGATATTCGCACTGTGGCAGGGGTCGAGGGGGATCTCTGGTTGGACAGGGCTTGTGATGCCAAGATGCAGTTGGTTCGACAAGTGCTCATGGGAGCGGGGCTGATGGTCGGCTTTCATAGGCCATGGGCATGCCCTCCCATCTGCACCAGGCCCTCTTGAGACACCGCCTGCCTCGCCTGGGCCGCTGGGTGGGTGTGTTGTGCTCGAGGGGTTTCCAGCGCGCTCCCCGTTCCCCTCCCACGGCCTCTCTCGGACAGTGCCCGGAAAGCCAGATCAAGCAGGGAACGAGACAAACTTGATTTCCTCTTTTGCTGTGGAGGCTCTGGGGCTCATGAAGCCACGGCCCATCTCTCTCCGAAGGACTGCGTCTTCCCCTTCTGTGTGGACATGCAGTGCGCAACCGTCAGCCCGAGGCAATAGTCGCCATGCAGCGCGACTTGCAGCACGCCCCCGCCAACCCGCGGGATTCGATCGGGGACCCCTGTCGGCGAGCAAGGCAAGCCTCTGTGCGCAAGAAGATCGCCCGCCCGTCTCCAGCGCGCGTCAGTCGGCTTCTTTGGGCTAGTGCTGCATGAATGATGCCTTCAGAAATTGCCGAGGGCATCATCGAAGGAATCGCCAACTCGCACGCCGTGTTCCGAACCTCCCCGTCCGGGACAGGGCCCGGTAGAAACCACCCCAGGTCGTTCGGGAAGTCCAAGGCAGGCAATTCGCGGCCGAGGACCCTCATGAACCACCCCCGCTCGGCACCAATCCAGGATTTTCTTCACAAGTTCTGGCATTCCTCTCTTCGCCTCCGCTCCCTCCCCGAAATGTTTTCCCAACCTCCCAGAAGGTTTGCTACTTGAAACGTGGGGGCCACATGAGAAAGCAATCCCCGCGATTGTATCCATTTCAGGGCTCTCGCATTCACACATCAGAATAACGTTATCTCGGCTCGCCGTTTTCCCTGCCGACTCCACGCCACTCGAGGGAATCGGGCCAGCGGTGGCACCCTGACTGGGGTCCAGGCCCTGCCGAGAGGCTATCTCCTAGCCTCGATTCCCTTCTGCAGGTCTCGCAGGGCGTTGCCAATCACGTCGTGAGCGGAGGGTCAGCGACTCTGGCAGCCCGGCGCTTCTTCTGTCCATCCAGACCCCAGTACGTCCGGAGTACAGACTAGGGTACGTCGAACGGTCGGTCGGCCGCGTTCCGTCTTTGTCAGATGATCTCTCCGGCATCAACTTTCGTCTCTCGTCCGCTCCATTCACACCTTCCATTATCTTGGCTTTCTCATCGCGGCGCACCTATCCCTATTCCGTCAACAACGTGGCAAACTGTCGTGTTCATCTCTAGGGGTCTTTACGACAGCAATCCTGTTCCCGGTTTCAACCCTCCTGGGACAGATCGGTCCAGAAAACGTTGCGCATTTGCTCGGGAGGTCCCTGCTTCCCGTGAGCCAACCCGTCCGTGACGGGCAAAAACACGGCGCCTCCCAGACACGACCCCGTTTTGAGACCAGTCAATCAGACTTCTCCCCTTCAGCTGCCGAGCACGCACACACTCCGCTCCCGAACGGGCACAGGCAGTACCTGCCACCCATCCCTGTCTCAACACTTCCCAAGCCTGGCAGGGTATAAGGAGTCGAGGCACTGTCTCTCTCCATACGTTGTCCTGCACAACCCTCGCCTCTCCTCATTCAGAACTTCCCCCCAGGCATCTTCGGAATGGCCATAGTCACCCCCTACTTACCGAAACAACATCACTTTGAAGGTCCATTCCGCCGCTTGCTCGCACCAGCTCCCAGCTGTCAAGTGCCCGCCATGTCCCATCCGAGGCGTGGCATGGTTTACAACCACGACGGAAGCTATGCCGCTCCGGTGACGCCGCCCAGTCCCTCAGAGACATGCTCTTCCGCGCCCTCCCCAGCCTCGTCAACCACTTTATACGCGGCGCCATATAACTCTGATGGGTGCTATGCCGCTCCAGCGACGTTGCCCAGTCCGTCGGAGGCACGCTCTTACTCGGTCTCCCCAGCCTTGCCACCGAGTTCATACGCAGCGTCATACGCCGCCGTCCCCGCGCACCAGGCCAGCGTTGTACGAACCCTTTCGCCCTCAGTCGGCGACCCCATGGCAGCCTCGATCATGTATCCGAGAAACTCCTCCTACCCGGAATTTGCCCATCACCACACGCACGCAAGCCAGATCCCGCACACACCGCTTCCATCGCAACTTCTGCAGGCTCAGTTTGCGCCCCCGCTTCCCATTCACCCGCCGATCGAGATCTCAAGACCGCTCCCGCGACACCCCTTTTACAGCGGCTATCCAGCTGGTCCTCTGCCGCAGCAATCAGCTCCGATGTGGGGCCACACCCACGGCGCTCTCTATCCGTCCGTCTCTACGACGAGTTACCATTCGCCGCCGGTTCTATCGTCGTATCAGACGTCGGAACTGATGCGCCATGCGTCCATGATGCAGACCCCAGAGCCTCCCACGGTGAAGAATGAGGATCGCCCGGTGGGGAAGTGCTTGAAGGAGCTGCCGCCCAACGTCATCTACGAGATCTTGAAGCTGATCGGCTGGGTCGATTGCTGGAGCGCCTTCCACACCTGTCAAATGTTCAGGGCCAACTTCGACCCCCACAAACTGCCGTACGCCTTGAAGCTGGCCACTCTCTTGGACGTGGAGCGGTCCTGCGGGACCTGGGAGTGTGAAGATTCGGATGCCCCCAAACCGAAAAAGGGGAACAAGAAGCCTCCCTCTCGATGGCTGGCGTGTTACCACTGCTTTACGCGCAAGAGGTTTGAACACTTCGAGCAGTTCAAGTGGGGTACTTCGACCTCCAAGAAGGCGGACGACACCAAGCAGAGCACGAGGAGAAGGAGCTCGACGCCGGCGGTGAAACTGGAGCAAGGTTACAGATCCCCGTCGACGAGCTCGGTCCGAACGCCTTCTCCAGCCAACCCACACTACGATCCCACTCTGACGGGGAGCAGCCTCCGGGCGTCAGCGGCTTCTCGGGGCCCCCGAACCGGCCCCGACAGGGACGGTTCCTCTCCCCGCATCATGGAGACCTGGGGCGTCCGACGCTTCTGCATCGAGTGCGGCCTGAAGAAGGGATTTTACCGCCCGGGCAACCTGATCGAGGTGCAGGACCCGAACAACCCAAAGGCAGCGTACTGGGTCTGCTCGTGCCGCAACCTCTTCGAACGCTCCCAGAAGACTACATGCGACGATTGTGGCAACTATGCTCCGCTTTCCCGTCCCACCTGAAGCTGGACTTGATGACGGCCTTCGCTCGGCACCTTGGCTGGATGGAAGAGCAGCCTTGAGCCCCTGATTGGGGGCTCTTGAGAGGGAAAAGGTTCATGATCATGACACGAGTGAGTGGTACCACCCTGTTTGCAGTTATTGCCGACAACAGACCAGGCATGCTGACAGCCAGCGTGCTCAGGGTCGAACCGTGCTTCAACCTCAACGAGAAGCAGCCGAGAATGGCTGCGCAGCACGCTTTCATCAACACAGAGAAAGTCCAACCGCCAGAAACTCGGGCGAGGGGCACATTGCGATATGGTTGGATTGGTTTATTTAGTGCAATTCTTCGACTTATTTATATCCCACGGAGTTTGGATGAACACAGGGTTCAGGGTTCGGGAGACACATGTTTCCCACGTTTGAAAAATGTGCTCCGGTGGGTTCAGTTAGCAAGCTTTGTTTTATTCGGCGTTGTAGCGGGATTCGAATTCTTCACTTCAATACCCAAAGTTGGTGGTCTGTCACCAGTGTCCGTTCTCACCATGGCTCGCTCGTTCGCGCTCTCACCCCTCGGGACGGGGAGCACGGGTCGTGGGTCGGGCTTTTCGGGCCCGAAAGAGGCGTTGTCGAAGCTGGGGCAGGAGGACCCTGACTCCCTGAGGTGGCATGCAGCCGTCTATCGTGGTGACGGGGTGGGGACGGGGAAATGGAGTCGACACCGTTCCCTAAACGGTCGGGGAGCGGGGCAGTCGGGTTGTTGGTGCTGGTTAGCGACTGGCGTGCTTCTCGAATCCGCAAGAAGAGAGGTTGAGAGACGGGGAAGAGGCGTGCTGAACCCACTGATTAGTGCCTCGGGCCAACTTCCCGTAGGCTAACGTTGTCCCAATCTGTCAAGCAACGTGCCCGAGTGCGAGACTAGTAGATCCAGGGTGCCAGCAAGCAGTGTGATGCTCATCTGCAGGCTCTGGCGTCATCAAACGGGGAGCTCCGGGATGCGCGAGAATGATGGGGGTCGTCGTCGCGCCGAGACGCGGTGGTGTGTGTGCAGAACGGGAGACCAGCGCGGTCCTCAGCACAAATTCCTGCCGCGGAACGCGGATCCCGAGATGTCGACAGGGATCGATGCATGCGTCCATCTCTCGACAAAGGCGGTGGAGTGGAGGTTTCAAATGTGAAATCTGATCTGGCGATGCAGGCGTCGCCCACGGACGTGTTTGGCGGTGTGTGGATTTCAACCAAACTTGAGATAGTGAGGTGGGATCGCTCAAAACGGAATCTAGGAGAAGAGACGCGAATTGAGCTTCCTTTTTTTCCAGTTACTCTCCCTGGGGATTCTTGTTGCCTGTGTTTTGGTCGGTTTCGTTTGGGGGGACCGGCCGCCAGATGGCACTGATGATGGGTGGGGGTGAATTTGCTCCACTGAGCAGGGGTGCTGGATAACATGATTTGAGCTGGCTGCGGGCGGGAGACCCGCTGGCCCGCTAAAACATGGTTCTGCTTTTTCGGTTTGCCTGCCGAAACCAAGCCAGCTTGGCAAATCAGCTAACGTTGCTGTTGCTGGAGGCGCCGGATCATTCTCAACCCGACTGACAAGCTTGACGAAAACATCCCCAGTTGATCACCAGGGGGCTGAGAAACAGCACTTGTGAGGTGGTTTTCTTATGCTCGAGAACTCGATTGCGAGAGACAGCAAAGAAGGTGGCAAGCCCCGAGACGCACGCCTTTGATGTTCCGGCCCCTGGTCATTGTCAAGAAATCAATGAATCCCACACGAGGCCGAGCCAGCGAGTTGCCTGCAGGGTGCCTGGGCGGCAACACCGCCAACACCGCCAACAGCCCTCGTTCATTTGCGTTAGTTATTCGGCAGGGTCTTTGTGCAGCGCACCAGGGTTCGAGCTTTCTGCCGTTGCTGGTTGATTGCCTTGTCTCCGTATCATCTCCCTGCTTCTTCGTCGAGTCTTCACAAATGATTTCAACCGAAGTTGGACGCCTCTAGTTGGCTGCATCACCAAGACCACAGAATGGCTGCCCAGTGCCGTGTGGACGTCTTGGAGAATCTGTCATGGCAACCCCGCCGTTCTGCGGCCACCGTCTGCCAGCACCGTCCTCCCTCCCTCCCTTCGTCTGCATCTCCCTCCATGTACAAGTCCCGAGTGTTGCCGTTGCCGTTGCCTCGTGCGGCTCACGCAGCCAACGCACGAGATGCAAGTACAAAGTCTGTGTGGATGAATCCTTCGGCCGCCACGGCATCTGCCGCAGCCACATGCCCGCAGCCCGCCTCGCTCCCACCGGGTTGACCCCGATGAGTGAATCAAGTATTCTCCGGCACCTTGCATTGATTGGCTGTGGTTTGGACTGTAGGTGATCTGCCTGAAACACCTGGCCAAGGTGCTGCCCTCCAACTCCTGGGAACTTCCGTGGGAGAGGGGATCACCTTCACGAAGGCTTTTGACTCGCCAGTCCGGCAATATAACCAATTCAAGCCTGACCTGCAGTTGTGGGGTTTATGCCTTGTCAGTGCCGCGCTGTTTGTTGGCCTAAGAAACCACTGGCCCAGCAGGCTCACACCCATCTGCGCCGTGAGAGACGCCACCAACACCACCACAGATACCACCCACCCATTCGGCAACTCCCAGCGAAGAGGAACACCTCTCGGCGCCCTCCTAGCATATGATACGCTGGACATCCCGGCTGTTTGCGCTGGTCACGCAAGGCGCCACACCCAGACGCCTAGATCTTGGACATCCCGATTCCGCTCACTCCCCTGCTCGTCCCGATCCACCCCCCTTCGTCGGGCTCAGAAGTTTTGTGTCACTGCTGATTTATGCGCTGTATAGAGATAGTGACAGAGTCACAACGAAAGCCTTTTTGGCTTGTGGACAAACTAAACTTGCAGAGCTGTTGAACAGTCGTCTCGGTCCCGGGACCACTAGACTGCCAGAGTCCTTCCATGACGGTGGCAAATCCTCCAGCAGCATCAGATCGGTCGCCATCGGGCCACAGATGCGGGGTTGGTCTTCTGAAGCCAACCAGACAAAGAGGTTGAAACACCAATGGGCGGTGCCGCGGTGGTGCTCCTGTCATCCATGCTGGAGGGTACTAGGTGGATTCACGCCTCGTCATCAAGGACTTGCCCACACCTTTCAGTCTTTGGCGGCTACGAGAGGGGCCGCCTGCAGAGTAGAAAAACAAGTGTTCCACGAGAAACCTGGTGCGCAACATTTGCCCCTGAGATCCCGGTCCACCTGCGCAGCGTCAACCTGCAAGAGAACATGGTTGGCTATCTGCCCATCGAGATTACCGGAAGACCCGAGCACGGTGAGGTTCAAGTACTTGACCAGAAGTACTGTTGACTTCAAGCTACAAGTCGTCAAGAGCGAGAAGACAGATGCGTGCTTCACCGCTGATGGATGGGAGCCTGACGAGGCCCAACCAGGTCTCCATGATTGTAACCCAGGCGCGTTTTATTGCCAGACCGTTTTGAAACGGACGAGGAGAAGACTGAAGCAAGTGTGATCTCGAGATGTCTCACCCAGCCCCAGACTCTAGCCAGATGATTTGGGCACTTCAATCATGCAACAAGTTTGGATGGGCGT
>FTEL01009106.1_pt1 | contig 11560 bp, 16 predicted proteins | sample 1658911 | NCBI WGS metagenome assembly FTEL01 (sample SAMEA3914869, study PRJEB12502) | metagenome | biome: forest; material: soil | place: USA | collected 2012-03-12 | depth 0.1 m
GCTGTGGCCGGTGCTGTGGCCGGTGCCGCTGTGGCCGGTGCTGTGGCCGGTGCCGCTGTGGCCGGTGCTGTGGCCGGTGCCGCTGTGGCCGGTGCTACGGTGGACGGGATTCGAGGAGCTGCTCGTGGAGGTGTAACCACCCTTTCTGGAGGTGGTGCTGGCCTGGCTGGAGCTGCCGCTCGGCCTGGCGGAGGTGCTGGTACGGGTGGAGCTGCCGCTCGGCCTGGCGGAGGTGCTGGTACGGGTGGTGTCATCCCGACTGGGCGTGCGGTTGCCACTGGTGCTGGATGCCCCGGGGGAGCTGCGGTGGCCGCCGGTGGGTGGTCGGGTTGACGAGGCGCTGCCGCTCGGAGCACGGGCATAGGCGCCATAGTGGCCTTTACCAGAGCTGTCTCCGCCATTACCAGAGCTGTCTCCGCCATAACTGTAATATGAGTCGACAGTGGTGGTCGCGGCCGTTGAATTTGGAATAACAGCTACCTGGATGCCGTCAACAAAAACCCCCCCATCTGGGCTCGGGGTTGCAGACACGGAACCCAAGATCTGCGAAGTCACGGGGTGGTTGTTCGGGCGGTGGTAAACCGTGGGGGTGAAGCCAAACTGATAGGTGCAGATCTGAACAGCTTGGTTCTCGGCCGTTTGCATCATAGTCCGCAGGCCTCGCTTGCAATCCCTCAGCTCCTGTCCGGTGACTTGACCGGGGTCTTTCCCCATGGCGTCCGCAATATCCTGCTTGAATTGCTCGTCGGTGCGCGCCATGGTGCCCGTCTCGTTCACGTCATGCGACGGACAGCTCATGTAAATGCCGTAGAGGTACATCCCCGAATTCCGCACCGCGTTGACAAAGCTGTTGCCGATGGTGTTTCCTACCTTGCCGGTTGTGGAATGCGCGATGACCTTGTTGATGCCGCCGTCCTGGCTCGCTTGCCCGTACGCGACAATGCCGATACAGGTACTGAGCCCATAGGTGTGCAGCTCCTGCCAATCCGCGCCGGAGTCGCATTGGTCAATGTTGACAAAAGTACCGGTTAGCTGTTGCTCAGACATGGTAGGGAAATCTCCAAGTGAAAAAGCCGCTGGTCAACAGTTGGAGAAAACGGCGATGGCCTTGAAGTGTTGAATTTCCGGAGGCGTAATGGCAGAGATATGAATTGAAGTGGTGAGATGTGAGATGTGAAGGAAGATATGAACGAAGAGGTGAGAGAAGACGTGCGTGAAGATGTAGGTTCAGGTATTTTGTATTGTTGAGAGAGAAGTCACAGCAAAAACCAGTTATCTGGTCGCTCGATGGCGTATATATATTCCTTCGGCCCCAAGCAACAAGACAAGAGGAGTCGGAAGGTCCTGGCCCTGGCATTTCGAGCAGCATGGTCAGAGGATTCAGAACGGGCTGGAGCCTGGTATCTCAAGTGCCATGGCCTCAAGGGGGCGGTCTCGCCGTTCGACGACGTGGCCGCGCTTCAGAACGGGCTGCAGCGGCCGTGGTGTCTCAAGTACCATGGTCGGAAGGGGCCGGTATCGCCGTACGGCGCCGTGGCCGCGCTTCAGAAGGGGCTGAAGCGGTCGTGGTCTCTCAAGCGCCATGGCCCGGCCGGAAGGGTCCTGGGTCGACATACGACGCCGTGGCAGTGCCGTTCAACGAGGAGGGCGCGGCCTGCTCTTTTCCCTTTTTTTTTCTGATTTTTTCTCTTTTTCTTTTTCTTCCCCCCTCCCGCGCTTATTCGCTTCTTCTTCGCCTTGTCTTTTCTTCGGAATTGCCGCATTCCATACTGGCAGGGATTGCAGAGTTAAGAGGACATTGCAAACCTGGTTACAGGCGTAGACCTCCCCCCTTCCGTTGTTGGGTTTAGGTGAAGCCTACCAGGATGGCCTAACTAGCTCGGGTTTCCCAAAATAAGACGTATAGTTAGGGTGTTTCTGGCGGCTACGGGTTTGGGTCATATTTTGGGGCGAGCGAGCCATGGCCAACGGCCAGTTCCGTCCCAACAAGTGGCCCAGTGCCTCCTGACCTTTACGTCTGGATTTTGGGTCGGCGAGATCGGGCTGTGCCGGACTGTGCCCGGTGACCCATCTCAAGATTTGTCGCATCTCGGCGGCCCAGCCTCACAGGCGGCCGCCCAACGCGCAGTGTGCTACGCCGGGACGGTTGTTGGTCTGATACATTGGATGATGGGTCGGTTGCTTGGGTTGCATGGACTGGCCGATAGTGAGCCGGGGAACAACTCACCGGCAGGGTCGCGCCGCCGCCCCGGAAAACGGCCGCCGGGATTCATGGATCCTCCCGTTTCGCGATGCATCACCCTTGGGTTCCTGTTCCTGGTCCCGGCCGCATTTGACAAGCTCCTGGCTTGCAGTTATTGGCCCTCATTCGACCCCCTCCCCCCTCGACTGGCGTGCACAGACTGACTGGGCTGGAACCAACGGGCCAAGGCCCAGAGCGATTCTTGGGAAAAGGCTCCATGCCCGACTCCCTGGTCACCGCCGCCTGATTGCCACGCCGGTCAAAGTGTCCCACGGCAAGCCTCGCCGCCACCGACGCCCTAAAGAAGACCTAGACCTGGACCTGGATCGCCTCGCATGACCACCTCGCCACCCAATCACCGACCGAATCGGACACCTGCATCCTCAAGCTCGTCCGACTCGGTGGGTGCGCCCAGCGTCGGTCCACCCAGCGACGCCGCCGCCATCTCGGCCGTTCTTGCGCAAATGAAACCGTGTCGACACACAAGGCGACCACGGCGCGGCGTACAGGGGCTGATGCTCGCTAATACAATCTGTGGGACGGCGGCGGGTTCGATGTCGACGACGGCGACATGGTTGGGCTGATGACGATCAAACTGGTGGTTTGCCGCTGCTCATACGTGCGTGCTGTAATCTGTAATTTGGTATGTATTCGTCCCGGGCTGCGGGGGGATGCAAATCCGGCAGCAACCTGCGCACTGGCCACAGCGGCCAGCAGACATGTCCATCCAATCCATCTATCCAGACGATGCCGCCGCTGCATGCATGCATGCATGAAAAATGAAAAAAGACCCCGCAGCCCGCCGGCGGCAGGGGAGAGGGGGCGGAATAAAAGAAAATGCATCGCCCCCCGCCTATGCACCACAGTTCTCCATCCTTGACAGCTCTTCATCCTTGATTGACCATTGACCAACGTATGCTGCCGACTTTCTCACCCGGCCATCATGGACAGCCCCGACACCGAGGTAATCGAAAGCAACAACTCGACACCACCCATGCTCTTCAACGACGTGTTTTTTCGTCCAGCTCCTTGCGATAATCCTGTATCCACGTGGGCTCCATTTCCCCGTCTCCCCCCCGAACTCCGTCTGGAGATCTGGCTGCTCCACCTCCGGCAATACCGTATGATTGAGGTCGATCTCCGCCCCTCCGCTACCGACGACCCAGATGCTCGCGACATTTATACCGACCGTAACCATCTCGGTCGGATTGTCAGTGGCCGGCGCTATACCTTCGGTATTCGGGGCCCCGGTCCCTATACTACATTCCTGAGCTGCCTCCTCCGTGTCAATCACGAGGCAAGGGCGGCCGCGCGAAGCTTCTACCACATCCATCTACCCTTGCACGCAGGAGGAGTCTTTTACCTTAGCCCAGAGTATGATGTCGTTTTCGTCCGACCCCGGGATCCTATACCTGCCCTGCGTACGGCCGCCAACTCCCGTCCCCATTTCGGATTCGAAACCATCTTCGTCGACTTTTTACACGACGCTAGGGCCTATGACTACAAGGACCAAGGGTATAACTAGCTATCTTTACCTTTCTTTATTCACGGGCCAAGTCTAACTTATAATACCTGCCTAGGGTTGCCCACCTTGTATTAGACCGACAGTATTGCCGGTTTTTGTTCCATCAGTTAACCCCAGCAATCCTCCACCCGGCCGCGGCTACATCGTTTACCGATATCCTCCGCCACAAGCTCTCTTCCCTCCTATATACCCTCCGCCTTCGGCATCCTACGAGGGCTATGGGCGTGAGCCCAATGCCCGACTGGCACTTCCACTTTGCCCAAACATTCCCCCTCCACAGACGAGGCTATCGGACAGGCGCTTTCCATTGGTTCAAAGCCGACCCGCGGCCAGGTATCGAACTTGACCTCCGCCAGGTCCCAGTCCCACATCCCGACGAGCCCAATCGCGTCTGGCGAGATTGGCGGCAACTGGAACATACCTTCGGAATCACAGAGGAGCAGCATGCGGCCCGAAAAGCCGACCCCAGCGGGTTCCGCTTCTACATTTGCCCTACCAATCGCTGGGACACTCCGGGGTCACAGCTACCCAGTATCCCCCATTTGGGGGAGAGAGACGACGCGAACGAGGTGTGGTCACGGGATGAGCTGGCGTACTTCTTACACGACGAGGCTGAGCAGTGGCTCAGGGAACGCGAGATGTTCACGCCCTGCCTGGGCCCTGGCACCCGGACGAGACCCAAGTATTACTGCTACTCTAACAAGGAGGCTGAAATGTTTGAGATGATGGAGAAGCTGCCCTGTACGGCCATCGGTATGTGGCTTTTCCCTATCGAGGCCTTCCGACAGGATGTCCGTCCCCGGTTACCCTTTCCATGTTTCAACGTAGCAGCCTTCCGCCCCGGTCTATTTCTATTTCAGGTTTGAGATTTCAGAGGGGAGATGTCACGGGCTGGCCTGAAGGACGGCCAAGCGGCTGCGGGAAGCATGCGGGGCGTGCCGGCGGCCAATCAACTGTCAACCAATCAGAGCGGGATCACGCTTGGCGGTGTGAGCCAACAAGGGAGGATCACTCAGGCAGACAAAGGGAATAGTCGTTCGTTCGTCGCGGATGGGTTGGTTTTCGGGGTTAGCGAGGTTGGTGGTTTGGGGTGGGATTTTTCTTTTCGCGCAATTGGGGCTGTGGTGGCAGTGTAGTCCGGTGATGGCGTTGATTGGAGACGGACAGCTTACGGAAGCAGGGTATTGGTGATTAATGCCTCAGGATGATGACCGGGCTCGCCGTGATTGATGTTCGTTGCGGGATAAACTTCAAAATGTTGTGTAATAGACTGCTTCCGTCCGGCTGTGATATCCGTTGAGGGATAAACTCCAAAAAATTGGTGTAACTAGTCAGCTTCAATCGCGAGCTTACTTGAGGAGTCGGGAAAGGACGGAGTTCGAGCCAGAATACAACACATGCGTCGGTTTGATAGCCCGGAGTCTAGAACGCAATCCAACCTGCACTGCATTCAAAAATCTTGTTTCCGATGAGTTGTCGTCGATGAGCCACATACGTACGCGAAGGTGTGAATAGTCACACGAAGACAGTGGCAGATACGAACAGCCGCGTCCTCCTCCTCCCCTACCATCGGTGCTGGGACGCAGGAAGCTCAGCAACGGGGCTGGCGCTCAGCTCGATGGGCGGGCGCTGCTTGCCAGTCACCTCCCCTCCAGCCTGTCCCCACAACCGCGATGATGAGCCAAGCCCCCATTGACCTCCAGGCATGTCCTGTTCGGCGTGAGTCCCCATGAGCGACGCAGAATGCCTCCTGCGCCTCTTGAACAGGATATACCCCGCCGCCACGCCCAGAACGATGGAGCCGGGGATGGCAACCGCGATGCCCACCGTGACGCTGGTTGGGAGGCCAGTTGAGATGCTGTTGCTGTTTGATGTTGGAACTGTCACGTTGGTAGGAAAGCCCCTGCCAGTTGATGATGCGTCCGCGGCGGTAGGAACACCAACAATCTGGCCGCTGCCGGGATAATTGCCGTCAGGCGGTGATGGAACGGTGGTGCTGGCAAAGAGAACCACCCAGGTGCTAAATGTTGAGATTTGGGGGAGGTCGGGAGTGCTGGTGTAAATTATTGCTGCTGGAATGGTGCTTGTGTCACTCCCCACGCTTCCCGTGATGTTGAAGTAGTGGCTGTTGCCGATCAGAATCGCCTGGTCGTCGAAGAGGCTGAAGAAGATGACGCCGGAGACCGTCAGATTTTTTTGCGTCTTGACTGTCCAAGAGAACTCGGGTTGGTCCGTGGCTGCGGGTGTCAAGGGTAGAGAATGTCAGTTGATGATATGTCAGTATAAATTAGAAAGGTCAAGTGCCTTACTTTACTGGCAGCAAATTCCATATAGCCAGGCAGGCCCTGACCAGTGGTCGTATTCACTTGCCACAACACCAGATTCATCAATCCTCCTTGGTTTTCCCGAGTCCAAGACAGTACCACCTCATTGTCCAACATGTAGGTTGGATTGCTGCTGAAATCGCGAACGAGACCAGGCAGTGGGGGGTTGATAAAGGCTGCCATTGCCGACCAACTACCCAACAACAACCCCACCAGTCCACGCCGAAGATGCTGGATGTTAGAGAGGTGGACGACACGCGGAAAGAGAAACACGTCCCTAAGGGTCGAGAGACGGCATTATCAGTGAAAAGGTGGGAAGCAGCGCGCTGACTGGGAGTGTGACGGACGACGTGTTGAAGAACGCAACCCTCCCAACGGGGCCCCCAAATAACCGCACAATTTGAAACCACATTTTCGTCACCTGGGAGGCGTCGTCCAAAAAATGCTGATGCTGCAGGTATTTATACAACGAACCGAGATTGGGGATGAAGTGCGGCGCTTCCTCTGCAGATGGCGGAGTGACCTGTCACTTTATGTCGATCTCCAGTCCACGTCTGTGGGGTTCATACGCAGCTGCGGGCCTGAGCTCTCAGTATCAACCCCGGCCGAGTTCAAGGTTTGCTTACAACTGGAACAGGCACTGAGAGTTTGGCCCGTTTCTCGGCTCGAAGCCTGTCGCTTCTTGTGTTCTGTGCTGATGTGGGCGTCGAATGCAGCTGATGATCGACACGATCAGGCGCTTTCCGCTCATGTCGTCGGCCGAACTGTGCCAGACTGCCACTCCTCTGAACTGTATGTTGCCCCTGGATCCAGCCGTGAATATCCCGGTGCAGTGGGAAAGTCGTGAGTGGGTCCCGGGGAGCTGTTGGTTGATCGCCGTGGAGTTGCGCGCAGCCGACCAGCCCCGGCCGATGCTTGTGTGAAGGCAACTGGCGTCTCCGATAAGCTTCGGACGGGAGAGTCGGTGTGTTGACACGTAATAATGCTCAAACATAGCCTGGGGATATCTTCGGACGTGAGGATCTTCAGAGTCGGTTGGCTGGGAGTAGGTGTGATGACCGGAAGAGATGGTGAGGTTGTGACAGAGGGAAGGGAAAGTGAGGAGGGCGAGCTTTCCAGACCTCGGTCGTTCCTTCCTGTCGAAGACACAAGTTGGCTTTCCTTTCCTTGTAGTATCAAACCCGAACCTCGAATGATTTCATCTCCTTCTCCGCTTTGCCAGGAGAGGATACATAGGTATTTTAGGTACGGGGGGACTGAAGGTGCTCAACCTTCTACTATGACTATGTCCAATCGATGGGTTGAACATGGGTTGCTATATTGCTAATTCGCAAAGGGAGAGTTCTCCTTCCACAATTGCAGAGTTACTTGCGCGACCGAGACTGACTCTGATTCTGCCAGCGAGCAATCGGTCCTGACCTCGACCTCGATAAACCCCCCCGACGAAACCACACTCACTGGTGAGTACGAGCTAGTTGGGGCGAATATCAGGAAACTAGTCATCTATTACAAGTCTTAGGGGTTTAAGCAACACTCAGGAACAGAACATCATCACAACCGCAGCGATTGCCTGTCGGCCGCCTCCCCTATGGAACAGTCCGAAGCCCCAACAGCTCCAAAGTTGGAACGACGAGCAACTTCCCTCTCCATTCAAGACCTCAGTCATGATTCCCCAGCACAATCCAAGAGACGAGCAGTCCCCCCCCTCCCCTCCTGAGACGTTCCGGTCCCCTGTGCGGTCCGGACCGAACCTCCTGCATCACGAGCGGTCCTTGATAGTTCCAACCCCCCCTCCCCCTCGTTTTCACGAAGTCACTGACGTAGGTAGTATCACCCCAGACGCAGCTAGACCCGCCACTTCGACGCGTGACATCCGATGCAGGCCCCAACGCAGGAACCAGGTACCGGCAGCCAGGAACCGGTCAAGGGACGAGGCTGAGCACTGCAGAGCTACACCGGAGAAGGCCAAGACGATGTGATAGGCAGCAGCATTTTCTAAATAGTCCACACATAGCTCGTCCTCTAGCCACGCAGGGACGTCTTGGCAAGCCCGTTCTCAACACCACAAACCCAAAATCTCGTGTGATCAAAGGCTCGCGTAATCGGGCCGGAGCTATTTCCAGCAACAGCACAACGCCCATTTGCTTCCTCATGCGTGGTTCTCTTTGATTGTCTTGCGCTCGGTCAAGAGAACGGCGACGGCAGCCATCGTGGGGGGCGCTCGTGGGTCGCACAGTGGCTGTGCAGTGCTGTTGGACCGTGGTTGGGGGCTGAATACGAGGAATTCATAGATTGTGGGGGCGCTGCGGGCTGGCGGCGCGACAGCCGGCGACGATGGATACCGGCCGGAGCTTCTGCACCGGCGACGGAGTAAAAGATATGCACGCATGGGATTGAAACATGGGCCCGGGAGCAGATCACGGCAAGTAGGAAACCAGTCAAGTTCGCAACAACCGCTGATGCCCCCATGATATTACACAAACGGCCCGCTCTATCAACCTAGCATGTCCGAGTCTATGGACCGCGCCGGACGTCCCATTGCCATGCCCGCAAGGGGCTCGACAGGCATCATCATGATGCTTAAGCATAAAAGTTGACGGTCTAGATGGGTGGTCAGTTTCGATCCTCGGGCTGCGACTGGGTAAGGAGATAACACTCACGTCCTTCTTCTTGGCCTGTACTTCAGCAATGGCGTCGACGTAATGCTCGTGCCCGATCTTGTTCTTGCCCATGCGCAGGGCAATCATGCCCGCCTCGACGCACACGGCCTTGAGCATGGCACCGCCAAACTCGTCCGTGCTGCGCGCCAACTCGCCCCAGTTGACCGCCGGGTCGACCTTCATCTTGCGCGAGTGGATCTTGAGAATCTGGGCGCGAGCCTCCTCGTTGGGCAGTGGGAACTCGATCTTGCGGTCGAGACGGCCGGAACGAAGCAGGGCGGGATCCAGGACATCGACACGGTTGGTGGCGGCGATGACCTTGATCCGGTCGTCAGAGGCGAAGCCGTCGAGCTGGTTGAGAAGCTCCAACATGGTCCGCTGTACCTCACGGTCACCGCTCTTCTCGCTGTCAAAACGCTTGGTGCCAACGGCATCCAGCTCGTCGATGAAGATGATCGCCGGGGCCTTCTCCTTGGCGAGAGCGAAGCAGTCACGGACCAGCTTGGCGCCGTCGCCTATGAACATTTGCACGAGCTGCGGGCCCGCGAGCTTCAGGAAGGTCGCATCGGTTTGAGCAGCGCATGCCCTCGCAAGCAACGTCTTGCCTGTACCCGGGGGACCGTACATCAGCGCACCTAAGTGGTTCGTTAGCATCAGCTGCATGTCCACAAGCGGGAGGAGCTGGGGAAGGACTCTTCCATACCCTTTGGCGCCTTGATGCCAATCTTCTTGAACCGGTCGGCCTCCTTCATGGGCCATACGATGGCCTCCAGCAGCTCGTCGATCTGCTTTGCCAGACCACCAACGTCGGTGTACTTCTCGGTCGGCTTCTCGTCGACCTCCATGGCCTTGACTCTGCTGTCATACTCTGCCGGAAGTGTGTCCAGAACCAGATATGAGTCCTTATTCACGCCGATGAGATCGCCGGGAGACAGCTTGTTCGGGTCGACGAGGCCGATGAGGGGCAGGAAGATGGTTTGCCTGGTGGATGTCTTGATGACGGCGGACTTGCCCACGCGGGTGGCGTCCAAGTCGATGTTGGCACCTTCTTCGGACGACTCGGCGGTCGGGTCTAGGTCTAGGAGCTCCACGACGTTGCCAACCAGGTATGGGAGTTGGCTGCGCGACGCTGGTTAGTGTCTGCGGACGTGGGCATTGGGGAGGTTGCGTGATGGAGGGAGGGGAGGGCTGAGTGGAAGCTGGGCGAGGATTGGCTTACCGATTGTTGGCGATCTTCTCCATGTTCTCCTTGATCTTCTCGGCCATGGTGGCCTTTTCATGTGATAACCGCTGAAACTCGCTCTTCATGATCCTAGCGTCGTTCTCGAGCAAGCGCCGGCGGGTCTTGATGTCGTCTGTGCTGAGGCTGAGGATCTCTGGGTCGAGCACGTCGTCCTCCTCGGGCTCGGCATCCTTCATCTCGGCATCGCCATCCCCCTTGCCGTCGCCATTCCCCTGCTGGTCCTTCTTGTCCTTCTTGTCATCGCGCTCCTGGCGGTCGAGGTCCTCGAGCTCCTCAAGAGTTGACATGGCGGCGGCTTGGCGCTTGCGGGCGGCTGACGGAGGTGGGCGGTGATGGTCGGGGGAGTGGGGCGGGGGAAAGTGAAGTTGGGCGACGGATTATTGACGTTGCCTATATCGCTGGGTTGTGGGCGTCGCGGGACCACGAGGTGCGGGTTGGGTGCGGTGATGGGGCGGGATGCAGTCGGTTGGTGGTGTTTGGATGGGGGATGGAGCTTGGTCGAATCGGCCGAACAGCTGGGCGTTGCTGCAGGCAAAAGCGCGACGTAACCAGGCAAGGCGGGACCCACCGCCAGCACCAGCCAACGAACACAGGCCTGGGCCAGGGGCGCACAGCTGACGGCCAGCCTTACTAATCAGACAGTGCGCAGACCCTAACCCAGAGGTTGCACCTTCACGAGCACATCATGAGATGAACCTGGAATGTTGCAAAACTACCAAGGAGATGAGATGGGACTCTCAGAGACCTGCCATGGGCGTAAGGTGTATTATCACTAGTGATGTATTAAATATCCCATGCATCAGAGATCATGTCTTATTGCAATGGCCGGGCTGATGAAGAACATCAAGCACTCCCTCACTCCCACCCAGCCAACCCACATCTTACGGCATGCGAACCTGAGGTGCCTCCTATGGGCCCTATACTCCACCAAACCCTGCAGTTTACACATTACTGAAACACATATACAAGTGTCGCCAAAAGAAGACATGCTGCCGCCGAGCTACCGTCCATAGGAAGCAAAACACCACCCAACCCGCCTCACCGCCGTCACTCGTCGTCAAGAATCCGGCTCGCGATTCGCCCAACAACCGGGACCTCATATCTGGAATAGCATCAGCATGGCTCAGCCCTCAAGTCGACAGCGCCAGGTCAAGACATACCTGTCTAACGTGTCGGCGTCCCGATACGCGTTCAGCACCAGCCACGCTATCAACGCCAGATCCCCGAGGAAGAACACCCAGCTAAGGAACGTCGACCACGCGAAGAGCAGGTGGACCACGAACAGCGCCGTAAACAGCAGACTCGACTGCCACGCGTGAAACCTGACACACCATTAGCACCACCGTCGCAACCCCCCCACCCCCCCACCAGATAGTCAAACATACCTCACATAATCACTCTTCCTCTCCAAAATCAACAACAAAATCGCCCCCAGCGGCGGCACCGCCAAATACGCCAAACACGCCTCATAATCCAGCCTTAACCCCAGACTCGTCTCAAACTCACTCACCATCCCCTCCCTCGCGCCCAGCGCACTGAAATACTCCCCCATCCCCCCTCCCCCAC
>FTEL01008185.1_pt1 | contig 11559 bp, 17 predicted proteins | sample 1658911 | NCBI WGS metagenome assembly FTEL01 (sample SAMEA3914869, study PRJEB12502) | metagenome | biome: forest; material: soil | place: USA | collected 2012-03-12 | depth 0.1 m
GCATACACCCACTTCGCCACAGCCCTCACCCACAACACCCTCACCTCCCCCACCGCCGCATCAGGCTACTACGTAACCATCCCCGGCCGCGCCTACCCCGGCCCCTCAGGCAGCATGGTCCCCGTCCCCTCCATCTCTTCAGAGAAATACTTCTCCATCGCGCTCCTCCTCACCCGCCCCCTCTCCCGCGGCTCAGCCCATCTCACCACCACCACCGCTGGCACCACCACCACCACCACCCAGGGCGGGAAACATCAGCAGCAGTGGAGCCAAGCCATAGACCCAGGCTACCTAACCCACCCACTCGACATCGAAGTCCTCGCGCGGCACGTGCGTTTCCTCGAAGGGACACTGGCGCGCGCCGAACCGCTGGTAAGTCGGTTGAAGACGGGTGGGAAGCGCACGCCGCCCGGGACCGACTTTGACGGAGATTTGGAGAAAGTGCGGGAGTTTCTGCGCGAGACGGCTGTTGCGTCGATGTTGTACGCGGGCACGTGCTCCATGATGCCCCGGGAGATTGGAGGGGTAGTGGATCCGGCGTTGAGGGTGTACGGCACGAAGAATGTGAGGGTGGTTGATGCGAGTGTGATGCCGTTTATCACGACCGGGGACACCATGGCGACGGTCTATGGGATTGCGGAGAAGGCGGCCGAGGTCATAAAAAGGGACTTGCAGTGAACTGTTTCCTCAGTTGACACCAAACCGCACCGCCCATGTGGGGCGCCGGGGGGAGAACGCGAGCCCTCAGACCCATCACTGGTTGACAAGAACGTGTTGCATTGGGAATAATGAGGAGCAACATAAGCTACATAGCGGTGCAAGATTCCTCCATCAGTACGCCGCACTGAGAACTTCAACAGTCTTTCCCTTGACACTCCTCCTCTGCGCCCCTCAGTAGACCATTACGTGTGAAATTCAGGGGGATAACATCTTGAGCTCAACTCCGGTCTTAGCGAATATGGCGATCGGCAGTCGACCTTGCGGGCGAAAACCAGTCGAAAAAACATGCAAATGGTAGCTGATATGCCGGCACAATCTCGTGCCCCAAAATCTGACAAACTGCGAGCTCGATAAGTGGAAAAAAGACGGGTTTGACCGCCGTGTTATCCGCGAACAGCCCAGCGAAGGAGTCTCTTGGCCTTGCCCGCCATCGACCCCCGAGCGTGAGGCGTCATGACCGTGTTGGGCACCCGAGAGCGGCAGACCGCGGCGGCACAGTCGTCATCCGTCCAAGCGATGCGCAAGTCGTCGATCCACCAGGTCTTTGTCTCGCTGGGCTGGCCCAGTGTAATGTTGACGGCGGTGAGGTTAGTATATGCAGGACCGAAAAGGTGGAGGTGCCTGAGGTTGCAGTTGGACGGCTGCGGGCAGGCCTGGACTTCGAATTCCGAGCTCTCCTGGACGACATCCTCGACACCGTTCCATTGCAGACCGGTAACTTCGAAGAGACATGGGGCATGACTCGAATTGCAACCTAAGCTGACACCCTCGAAGTCGAAGCGGAAGCAGGGGTTGTTTCGGAGTTGTGCGAGCCCGATTTGCGCAACAGACGAGGCGTCACCCTGCAGCATTTGAGAGCCGGACGTAGGATTGTACTTCCCTTGCGGCGGCAGAGAGACGACTTCAAATCCGTCGTACACAAAGCGATGATACGGAACAGGAACTGGGTGAATGTTGCTGTGGTCCCCACCTTTGCCGTCCGGCGTGGTCTGGATATCATCAAACTTGGGCAAGGTTAGCATTCAAGCGGTCCACTCAAAAAAAGGCCGGAACGCATTACCTCAAACACAACCTCTCCACTATCTCCTTCTCCACCACAGGCACGGCGCAGGGTAGGGGTGAGAGGCAAGAAAGTTGCTTCGGCCGCGCTGGAAAGTGCCGGGCTTGAGACGATGGTGGCACTTGTGCTGTTCGCAGAAGTCGTGGATGCTGAAGCCGTCCCGGTGGTAGGAGGGAACAAGAGGCTGGACCTGGACGTCACCCTGGTGATTGATGTACTGCTGAGGAGGATGGTAGGCCCCGATGGGGTGACAGTCGCGGCAATAATATCCGACGTGGCACCGAGCAGTGTCGAGCTCCGCACCGGTTTGCTGGTCGACAGGTCTTTGGAACTCGAGGTATCGACTGTTGAAGAGGGCCAGAGTGTCTCGGAATAGCTGACTGTCCCGATAGTGCTGGTGATGGTGAGCGTCATGATCACCACAGACGCGCCTCCGGTGACACTCGGACCAATACTGCCTGAGCTGCCTGAGCTGCCTGAGCTACCTGAGCTTGTAAAACCCAACGGTGGACCTGCTGCACTGTCCCAGGCTGTGCTGCTGGGGGTGGTCTGGAGAGCAGTGGCAGACAATGGGACGGTGGTGTTCCCAGCGTTCGGCACCGGGGTTGAAGCAGACGCAAACACTTGGCTGCTCGAGGAAGCCAGGGCTGTCGAATTAACCCACACGGGCGATGGGCTGATAACCGGTAACGCAGAGGATGTAGCCTCTTGGCTGCTTGGTGAAGCCGAACTTGTCGAGTTCAACCGCGCTGTGGGTTCGCTGGCCGGCGCAATGGTGGATAGATTCCCAAATGTAGTTGGAGGGAGAGCTGTAGCAGCGATTGGAATCGAGGAGGACAAGACCAGTGTAGACGTCTGATTAGTTGGTGATACAGGACTCGTGACAGCCGGTAGAGGCGTCACCTGCGGGCTGCTTGGCCAAGCCTGGGTTGTCGAGTTCAGCCACGGCGTGGGCTTGCTCGCGGGCGCAACCGTGGATAAATTCCCAAGGGTAGCTGACGAGACGGGTGTGGCAGCGACTGGAACTCCGGAGGATGAAATGAGTGTCGAAGTCTGGTTATTCGGTGAGACGACGCTCGTCACCATCGGAAAGGGAACCGCCGGGGTTGCAGACACCGTTCCGGGCCGAGTCCCCACTGTAGTGTTGGACTCAACGACAGTCGATGTTGCGAGGATACTGGGGATCGCAGGACTGGTGAAGGTGGTATTGGATCCGATGGCAGCTGATGTTGAGAGAACACTAGGGGCCGCAGCACTGGTGGCGGTGACGTTGGATCCGATGATGGCCGATGTTGAGAGAACAGTAGGGGCCGCAGCACTGGTGACGGTGGTGTTGGACTGAATAACACCTGATGTCGAGAGAACACTGGGGAGCACAGCACTGCTGACGGTGATGTTGGGCTGGACAACACTTGACGTCGAGAGGACACTGGGGAGCACAGCGCTGCTGACGGTGGATGTTGAGAGGACGCTGGGAGCCACAGCACTGGTGGCCCTGGACGTTGAAGAGACACTGGGGGCCGCAGCACTGGTGACGCTGGATGTGGTTCCGTACCCGTGGGACGGAGACGAGGCTGAGGTGGGCTGGGCATATGGGCTGCTGGTGACAGTGGCGACTGTCGGATGAGTGGAGAGTGCAGCTGGAGTGGTTTGCGCAGGGTTGCCATACCCGGAAGCTTCGTTTCCGTAGCCGGTATCCGATGATGTGGAAAAAACGTAAGCTTCAAGCGTGCTGCTCGCCGCGTCAACTGAGTCACCGGTTGCAGCGTGGCCGTGGTGGTGAAACTGGCTTTGTGGTTGAGGGGCCAAGTCCAGTGACACATCCGAGTCAGGGACGCTGGAGGGCGGGATGTTGCCAATCCCAGCAGTCGAGCCCGTCTCAGCGCATGAGCTGGACCCGTTGGTGACGACGCTGGCGGGCACCGGCACGAGCGTGGTGACGGAGAACAGCGGTGCGACTGTCGTGCTGAAGGCCACAGGGCCACCTGAAGTCGAGCAGCTGGCGGACGGGATGATGGAAGCAGGCAACGGCCAAATGGTGACCTCGGACGGTGAAGGGCTGCTCGGCTGGATCATGGTGGCGTCAACTGACTCCACAGTCGAGCCCTGCTCCGATGTGATTAAACTGACCGGGGTAGAAGTTGGCTCCAAATCGGTGGTTGCAGTACATGGAGTCCCCGTCGAGTGTGGGATCAAGTTTGTGGTGGACACAGACTGCCCCGTAAGAACTGGAACAGGCGTTGATGATCGCAGTGAACTGGCGGGTGGCCAGAGGGTGAGAACTTCGGGAGACTGGGTAGGGCTTGCGGACGTGCGATTCCCGCCGGAACTCGAGAGTGGAGAGGGCCAAAGAGGCTCTGGCTCTGATGTGCTGGATATTAACGAGGTTAGACTCGAAAGAGGTGGGAGGTTGGCCGAGAACGTGGACGTCGGGACCACAGGTACCAACGCAGAGGTCGATGCCGGTGCTGTCAACAAACTAGGGCTGCCGATGACGGTAAGCCCGGTGGTGAACACCAAGACGGTGGAGGAGCCTTGTCCAAGTGGGACAGTTTGAGTGAGCGTGATGACAGAGACGACAACCGGAGTGACGACAGCCGACGACAACGCAGTGATGCTCAGAAGCGGAGTTGGCTGGGGGGCAGAAACGGGTAAGTTGGAACTGGTGCCAAACTGGTACCCCCCTAAATCGGTCGAAAGGACAGTGCTGCTGGGGCTGGCACCATACTCTGAACCACTCGGCGTAGCAGAGACGGGCTCCACGTCTGAGATGAACACAGTGGTGACGGAAGCCCCTGTGTTGGTGGCGACGACAGGAGTGACGGTGAAGCTCAAGGTGGGTGTGGACTGCAACGAGACAGCCGACCCATTTCCAGGCGTGCCCGTCTCGATGAGCGACAACGTTGATGTCTGAGTTGTGGTGGGGTTCCCAAATGATGGACTCGAAACGCTTCCGTGCCCCGATGTGTGCCTTGTGTAAGATACCGTGTACGTGGCCACTCCCACTCCCGATTGTCCAGGCACGGTGTACGTGACGAAGATGATGGGTGCCGATTGAAGGCCAGAAGGAACCGGCGCTGAAGAGACGGAGGAGACCGGAGTGGCCGTTGAGGTGGCGGCTGGTTCACCAATGGTTGCCGTCGAGAGTGAACTACGGGTAATTGACGAGGATGGCCTGCTTGCGAAGGACAGACCGGTGGTGGCAACAGTCTCGGTGACAGTAACGACGGCGGTATCTACCGAGTCGGTCTGCGACGAAACGCCAACTCCTGGTGACCCGTACCCGCTGATCTCCGAGACTCTGATACTCACGACAGTCGAGGAGGCCAAAGGCAGTGACAGAGAGACCGTGCTCAGCTGAGTCTCCGCTCCTGGTCCATATGGTGCGGGCCCATCGCTTGACGAGCTGGAAAGGTCTGACGGAGCTGCGCTCGAGATGGCCGATACTGCGATGCTGCTCAACGGAGGGGAACTGCCCGTCTCCGAAACTTCGGGCGATAGCCACTCCGAGACGGTGACTGTCACAACGTTCGGCTGAAGATTGGCAGACGACGTACCCGCCGTGCTCGCGTCAGTGACCGATTGCCGCCGGCTGCTGGACGAGAACGGTTCAGGTGCGCCCGCGGAGCTTGGTGTTGGGAAAACCGCAAGCGGCTCGGAGGTGTCGGTGGCAACATCCGGATCTCCCTGCGTGGAATCGGCGGCGCTGGACGACTTAGTTGGCCTGGTTGACTTATGCTGGGGAGATGAAGGCGTGACGGTAATGGTTCCAGTGAAAGGTGTCGACTGGCCTGACTCGGGGGAGAGTGTGTATGTCAGTGCGTAGGGACGGTACATGTTGGAGGGAACCGTATCTGCGCTGGCTGTCTGACTACAGGAGCTCGAGGAAACCGTGGTTGTGCTTGTGCTTGGTCGCGGATTGCTGGTCGCGACGCTGGAGGAGGGAGAACCAGTCGAGCTGAGCCCGGCGATCACAGCTGACGAAGAAGAGAGCGTGACAGTGACACCTTGGCTGACCAAACCTGTGGGGATTGCAGGCGGTGTAATGACTGTGGACCACGAGACAGAATTCGGAGGGCGGTCAGGGATGGTGAGCGTGACCAGCACAGTGGAAGTGTGGCTGGGACCATCAGGAAATGTGAGAGTCACAACTGTGGTAGCCTGGCTCCCGAGGCTCTCCAAGACTGTAACTGTCTCGGTAGATGCCGGGACGGCAGAGGCAGTAACTGTCGTAACCGAGACAAGGATGGGAGAGCTGTCCGAGGTTGCCAAAGAGGGACTTGACTCGGCCGGCAAGGTGACTGTGACAGCCGGGACGTTGACGGTGCTCGTGGACAGGACCGTGAACTCGGTAATCGTGGCTGTGTGAAGGGCAGACTCGCCAGTAGAGTCCGAGCAGGTCGAGCTCTTGGCGAGCGTGGTGGCCTGTGAAAGAGCTGTGGCCGAGGAAGTTGTGGGGAACGCCGCAGTCATGGCGTCCTCGGTCGACGTGCCTGAACAGGTCGACTGGAGAACATCATCGCTGCAGACAGGTAAGCATCGCCCTTCACAGGGAACGACCTGGCTCGCCATGAACTTTAGAACAATACTTACAGACGCGGGACGACTGCGGCCGAGGCGAGCCAGACCACGCCAGCGAGGGCGCCAATGGTGGCTTTGAATCGCATCTTGGGCTCGCAGATTTGATCAATGCTGGATTTGGTTGGAACTCGTCAGGCCTTGTTGACTTGATAAGCGGGAAACCGAAGGAGGTGAGACGTCGCATACGCGATCGCCAGAGACCGTCAAAAGAGTGACAGAACGATAAAGACGAACAAAGTGAACGGTGTTGAGGTCGGTTGAAGATGGGATTGAAGGCGTGGTGAAAGAGAAACCAGGTGTGCGTGGTGAAAATTCTTGCTGGGCCACCGCGCAGAATTGGAAGGAAGGCCACGGCCAGGAAGGAAAGGCCGTGAACGATCTCGAGTGGCGCCATTCAGGCCAACACCCAGCGAGGGCAGGGACGCGAAGGCAGGAGCGCGTTCCTGAAGCCCTGGGAGGAAGTCACGCGGGGCGGAGAACCGACGATATTGGAATCGGGAAGGGGCCAACCCAGCTCGGGGACACTGGCTCTCGCGCTTGCCAATTTTGGCCCAGGAAAGAGGAGGAGTCGGTTTGGAAGATGATTTCTCGACAGAATCTACGGTACCTGTTGTCAACGGCGTGAAAGTTGCCGTATGATCTGCTCTCCTCAAGGTCGGGCGAGTGCAGTCAAGCAGTTTCACCATGGCCAACAGCACCAGATCTGGTGGAGAGATTGTGTGGTAGTTCCTGAGTGCTATCCGGTTGATCAGGTGCAACACAGCTCCTTCCCGAATAAATCCAGCGACACTCCATGCAGGGGTCCGGAGATGACTCGCGACTCGCCGTCGACTGCTGCCGGTCGTCAATTCCGGCACCAGCAGCAGGAGTGGTGCATGCCTAGCCGTGTCTGGAATGGATGGGGCTGTTGGCAGAGATGGCAAACTTTGGCCTGGGATGATTTCGACCGCGCTCTGCCTTGCATGGTTTGTTGCCGCCGAGCGGGCAGTCCTGACATCTTGGGCGTTGGAGGGCGAACAGTGACACCCAAGCTCTCGTCGTGATCCACAACCAGTACGCGGATGAAGTCGTGACCCAGCGGGTCGGTTTTCCCATTTCCGAAGGTGGCAAGAGGGCGCTGCAGTTCAAGGACACTCTGCACGGCGCTAAAGCACAGCAAGAGGGAAATCCGTAGTTTTGCGTGCGCCAGCTTAGACGGGATCATCATGATACACCGGCCCCTCCACATCACGGTGTACATGTTCACCATGGGCGATGGGCCGCCCGACACGTATCCTAGCCTCCTCTTCCATTCGTGCCGCCCACATCGCCGCTCCAACGGTGCTGGTGAGCAGGAAAAACAGGCTCAGAACGGGGATGAGCTCCAGGATCATGGTGACGGTCCCGAACCAGAGGTACTCCCACCGCCTGTGCCTGATTTCCATCTTCATCTCCTTCTTGTTCAAACCCCTCAGCTTGTACCATCGGTGATGTGACAGCTTGCCGAGGCGCGACCCAGTGATCATGATAAACGCAGGGGTGCCGACATACGGCACGAGGTTGAGCGGGAGGAAGAAGATCAGTTCGGCGATCTGTTTTATGCTCCACGGTTGGTACTCGGCCGGGCTGGTGGGCTTCCCCAGCATTTTGACCGAGTTCGGGGCGTCGAGGAAGAGGACGCGGTGAGGTGCGATGACGTCGACTAAGCCGTAGTTGATCAAGGTGGCCTTGAGCACGATGGGTCAGCTTGCTGTTACCTAGAGCCCAATAGAGAGACAATGCCAGCTCACATCAAAAATGTCCACGCGGCACTCATCGACAAAGAAGCCCTCGAACAGGCCCTGGATGATCACGAGCCCCTCGCCGAGCACCAACACGGTGGTGTTGATCAACGCGCCCGCGCGGCCATGGAAGATAAGCAGGAACAACAACTGGGGCAAGAATGCGAAGGTAAACAACAGGGAGTAAACCAAGAAAGAAATGATGGACAACGGGAGTATGCGCCCAACAGAAAGCGGGAAGAACTCTGAATGGCGCAGGAAGTACCAGATGCCGCGGATCGGATACCCCGCCGAGCGCACGGCGCGCGACGTGTAATTCGCCGCGCCGCGAACCGGGCGAAGAAGCGGTGCGAAGTGGGGAGTGAGTTGGGTTGCAAGCCTGGATGCGGCGCCGCCCGGCGCGGTTTGCGGAGAGGACATCGTGGGGTGCCGTGACCGAACGACGATGCAGTGTGAAGGTGGAGGTTGAGTCGCTTGGACGCGGGACGAACCATCCCCCAAATCCCCTGCCCCGCATCACCGCCGCGCGTCGTCACGGGGTTCAAAAACTTGGCATGTGATTTTGACCTGGAAATAGTGGGTTAGGGTTATGTGTACCCCTTTTCCACGCCCTCTCACATCTTCCGGTGGTCCCATCCAGAGCAACACACATTCCATAATCCGGACGTCAGATTATGAGATTTGGTAGGACTTATCCTTATAGGATACATGTTAAGTTATCAGTTAATCCGACGTCAGAAGACCCAACGTCAGAAGGGAAAGTGGTTCAAGGGGGATAATGAAGCAGGTACATGCCGTGTGAAGATGAGATTCTGGGGTTTACTCAATAACTGCAGCTTATTTGCTCCTCGTGGAATTAATCGACGAAAAAGGATAATGCCTTAGGTTTTTATGTAACTCAGAGCACATTGGTTAGTCCCACCGGTGTCGGCGTCCAGACTATCCGTCTGAGTGAAGGGCGATCGTTACGTGCGGAGCGCCTGAATGGGACGAAGACACATTGGTAAAATATCTACATGATACGTTGGGAATGAGGTTGGGTTATCTCCTGCCTGGTGTAGGGAGGAGCAGAATTTCATGGAAAGGATTTGGTAGTTGGGATATCGGCGGTTGATTGAATGGCCGATATCTGGTATGTACAAACAACGTTCTGGAAACAAGGACATGTAATGAAGTACATAAGCCGCCAGCTCATGGTAGAAATAAACTCAAACTCAAGGCCGTACCCAACCCCTCTTTGCCTCCGGAGTTAGAAGCCAACACACTATCCCTACTGCAGGTTGATGGTGCACGACCCGCTGCTCCCAGGCCCGCCGGTCGCGGTATAACCCTCGGTCGCCATAATTGCATAATCATGGCTCCCCAGCTTCATGCCATACTTAGACCACTGATCGAAATGCGTCTTGGTGGTCACCGTGCCGCCCACCCGCTTCTCCTTTCGCACAGACCAGAATTGCTGGAACGTCCTGGTGCCCTCAATCGACGGCTTGTTGACCCGCGTGCTCGTAAATACTTCGTACTCGCCTTCCTCCGTCGTGAAGTTGCCCTTGGACGTCCACGGCTCGTTGGGTGCCAGGTCGGCGTGGGATTCGATGATGTAGTACTCGATCAGGGGGTTGCGTGTCCAGCCGTAGACGGCGAGATACCCCGGACCGGTGGCATTGTACGAACCGGTGTATTTGATGGCTCTTGATACGAATCGCTGTCAGCAGAGCAGGCAGTCTTGGTTAAGGTCGAGGATCATGCCCACCGGTTGCCTCCGTAACTCCAACCCTTGCCACACACAAAACCGCCTTTGCTGTTCCAGTTGGCTGTGTAGCCACCGCCACCGCCGTTGCTACAGCGGATGTTGCTGCCCCCTTCAGACCAGTTCTGAAAGTAATAGCCCCCTTGCCGAGGGGAAAGCTGGCTTTCAGTCTGAGTCTGGGGCCCAGGCAGTGGACCGGCGAGCACAGAAGGGGCCAGCAGGCTGGTCGCGAGAACGGAAATTTTGACCATGGCGTCTGGAACTCTAAGATGGCAATGGGAATCGGGGAACGAGGAGTTGACGACTGCAGTGACAGGAGCAATAGCGCGCCACCTTATACGCCATGTCCCATTGACAAGCGCAGAAAAGCACCTCCATACTGACATAGAACTTGAACCAGCTCACAGTGACTCTGGTGGCCAAGACAAACTGACTTTTTCCAAAGACGGCTTCATATGCTATAGTTACATGTCTATGGTTTGCCAAGTCCACAACCCCAGCACCAAGATTGGCGGTGATAAAATTGTGGAAATCACGTTGCCCTGATCATGGCATTTAGCCTGAAGCAGGTGAGAATTATAGGGTTTCCTCAACCCGACCCCGGGACGGTTGGAACGTTGCCCATGAACAATGCTGATCCTCTTCTGGATCCTGAACAGGACCCCTGTTCGCGGTGACCGCTGTGCATAATTCTCCGGTTTTGCGGGGTACTCCCGCTCACTGCCGGCATCCCTTATCCCGGGGAAGGTGATAGCCGAATGCATGCTCTCGGGCCTCAGCCGCCGTTGATGTCGCAAGTTATCAGCACTTGGCACAATGGCCGCCGAGCCGGCAGTGATGTGTAGTTGTGCATGAAAGTTTTGTCGGACCCAGGCCTGAACCTTGAATATCTCCTGGTCTGGGGACGATTGGTCCTAGCAGATGGGATGACCGAGACGGCATTAGTTCCGTCACCATCTCAGGACTGGCTTGAAGTGAGCGAGACCAACACAATGGTCGTGAGCTGAACAGACAGGGGAAATCAGAGGAAAATGGAAGGCTACAGTCTGAGTGTCCAGTCGTGACATCAGCCGATAGCTCGCGAGCCCGTTAGACACACCTTGAAATACGTCCATTCCCCCGCCCCTATCAGTGCCCTCAGGCGCGCCAACCACGTGAATTGCAGCAGGTGATATGGCTGCAGTGAAACACACGGAGGAAATGAATACCTGCACTGCCCGTTTGGTTTTTCTCTGGCCTTCCGCTAAAACATTGAAGTCCATTGGAGGAATAACTCGGACTACCGCAGACATCAATCATGGTGGTCCCCTGCCCAATATCAGGACAATAAGCGGCGTTCACCCTGAACAAGGTCCAGAATGAAACGCATGGGGAGGACCCCACAAACAAACATTTTATTAGTCGGTCCCGTGTCGTGCTTAAATGGCACGCCAAGAACCCGGTTGATGGCTTCTGGCTTAAAATAAGTTGGGGTCAAGCGTAGAGTTCCTGGCCTAACTCTGACATCCAAGTCTTAGTCAACCCGTGTCGTTTGCCACCTCGGGTGGGCTGCCTCTGTTCCAGGACAGGACAAAAAAAGGAGTCCTCTTCACCAGGGAGGAAAAAGAACATCAAATCTCGGATACCGGGAGTCGAACCCGGGGCTGATGAGTGCTTTTCACTTCTTGGAAGTGAGAGTCATCGATGTTACC
>FTEL01009770.1_pt1 | contig 11557 bp, 9 predicted proteins | sample 1658911 | NCBI WGS metagenome assembly FTEL01 (sample SAMEA3914869, study PRJEB12502) | metagenome | biome: forest; material: soil | place: USA | collected 2012-03-12 | depth 0.1 m
GTGCGCAGCGTGACCGGGGAGTTGGAGTCGGCCATCTTGGCGGTTGGATGGCTGTCGATGTTGGCGATACTTCCACGATCTCGATAGCCGGAGGTTCCAAGTGGGATTTTCGTTTGGTGGTGATTTTTGCAGGGCGCCGCGCCAGGGTGGAGCTCGCAAATTCTGGTTCTGGTTCGCTGAATTGTGTGCGAGCCCTAACGCTAATCTGGGCACACAGCGCCTCAGATTTCAGGCCGCGATGCATGATTGGGAAGGGTGGGGTCAGCAGAGACTCCATTGCCCCACACATCCCAATTCCAGCTCGGCATTTTCGCAACTGCCGCTCACTCGCCGACCAGAGCTGTCTCACATCGCAAAGAGCCATGCCATGTCGGTCGACGTCGCGGACGCAATCATCTCGTCAATTTGCATATGTGTACGGGGCTCTTGTCGCTATAGAACGGCCCATCTTGCTCGGCGCCCGCCGGCACGGGGAACGACTCACGGCTCACCGCGAATCCCCGTTTCCCACAAACGCCCAGGAAGCTCTCGAAGGTTGCCCTGTTCCGCTCCGTCGCAGCAATCAGGACCGACAATCCCGGAAAACGCCTTGCCAGGTCCTCGAGCGTTGCCACCAAAGCCGGGATCACGCTCACATCGTATGTGATGTCGGCGCCTAGGACCGCGTCTAGCCCTGCTTCGTCCCATTCGGGTCCAACTAAAGCGTGCCCCCATTTCAGCTGCATTGCGGAGACGGTGGAAGAGCCCTGGAGCCCGTTGAGGAAGAAGCTATCCGACAAGTGGTTGACCACCTCGTCGGACCCGTCGGTTGCGATGACATGGCCCGAGCCCAGATGTTTGGCGCAGAGCACCGCAAGATAGCCCGTTCCGGCACCCAGCTCGAGAACGCGCTTGTTCTTGACAAGCGACGGGTTAACACAGAGGTACTGTCCAAGATGCAGGGCCGCTTCCCAAGTGCGCAGCCCCGTGGTACCCGATGCCGAGATGAGAGAGCGGGATTCCAGGAGATCGATGTGAGGTGGGTTGGCTGGTGTCGATTCCGGCTGGAGAAGCGAGAGGTGGTAGATCACGTAGGCTCGCTGCTGAGCCGCGTCTGTCTCGGATGGCAGTGGCTGAGAGAGCAACTGCGACAGGGCGAGCGTGAGGTTGTCCGAGATACCCTGTGTTGCCAAGGTCAGCACTGCGGTATGCGATCGTGCTTCGGAAGGCACCTGTGCACACGACGCGCCACTTACATGCTGGTCCCAATCTTGTATGGCGGACTCGATGCGAGAAATCAGCTCTTTCAAGATTCTGACCCGGTATCGCGGAGGCGGACGTAAGGGGACGGCATCGCTGAACACGCGCTCGTAAATTGCCTCTTGCGCACCGTCGTCGCAGAGCACCTCGGGGTCTGGGAAGGTCGGCGCAGGATCCACCTGCAGGTTCTGCCAGCAAAAACGGGCGACCTGCGGGTCATACCCCCGAGGCGGCATGGACATCGGGGTGGCTTGACGAGATGGGTGGACTGCTGCAGGGCGTGTTTCGGGTCGCTGCCCGGACGCTCTCCTCAACGGACGCCAGCTCATGAGGGAAGAGCAGTTGGAGAAACGGATGGAGTGGTGTGGGGCAGCGTCTCGCTCTTGAGCCCCTGAAAGCCGCACACGTTCTGAGGGGTGAGGACTCAACAACCTCCATGCCCAAACCACTGGAAGCCGCCCCCATTCACAATATCCTTGACCTCGCATCTCTACGTTCCTGCGCGAGAATTCAGCAGCCGAGTTTTTTCGTTGGCCATTCTGGTATGTACCTAAGTTCCGACTTTCTCAGTCACCGAGGTGAGCAGGTCCCTCGAGCCTTTCCATGAGAGTCACTATCTACTTCAAGAAGTCGACAGTGTTGGACGAATATGCTTGAGACAAATGGCATAGCGCAATGTCTTGGGGGTTGAGGAGAATGGGAACAGCCGAGTTTGGATGCGAGGTACCTTGCGTAAGTGCCCAGGTCTGTACATGGGTGAGTTTCAAGTCTTGAGTTGGGGCGGGCAGGCAGCCCGCAGATCAAAATGATGGCTCTGAGGGCGACGGATAGGCCAGCGGCAGTCCATGCACTCCAGTGCGGGGGTAGTCTTACAGCATCCACGTGGCATATCCATCATATGCTCACAATCTCTCATCACCACTACTCAGGGATGGGAGAGTTAACCTTGGACCAAGCCGTCCTCGGTCAGGTTGCCAAAACAGAGTGTTCCTGCCGCCGCCTCAATCGTCCGCACTAGAGCTAACCATGCACGGAAATTGTGGTTTCCTTTGCTCTTTGCTTCGGGTAACGAGACCGGACGTGTGAGATTACTAGCGTTGGTAACGCACCTAGGTAAGAAGATGGATCAACGCCACCCGACGAGAAGGCAAGAGAAATCTGAATAACGAAAGCCCGAAGCGCCGTGATTATGTGTATAAATTCCAGACACGCATGCACACTGATAGGTGGTCGAAGGTTCGAGCCACAAAAAAGAAATGTCTATCGTAAGTACGATCAAAACCAGAGAAAACGGCTGCGAGATCGAGGCTGTCGACGGCGGTGCCCATAGCTGCCTCCACCCCATGCACTCTGCAGGGTAGTCCGCCAGAGAGAATTCCGAGGCCGTGCCGCCTGTACACTTGTCGAAGTTGGCGGATGTTTCTTGATCCGCCGTGTTACCTCGAATTTGCATCAGATCGGTAGTGGCTTGATGCCGGGTCAGGCGCAAGACATGGCGAGACGAGTTTCGTCCCCAGATCGGGACCGAGAAATAGCGCAGTCGTGGGTGGAAGGGGAGATCCGACAGCAAACACGTCTTCGTCTTTCTGCAAAGCAGCCCAGATTTGATGTCGTAGATCCGCGCCTCAGTCAGGGGCTAGCGGCTTTGAGTGGGCAACAGCTAGTGTCGCCCCACTCCCGTCGGCGCAGTCCGCCACTCCCCGTTGCGAGGCGGTGTCAATGGCGACTGCTCAAGGCCACCTGCCGGTCATCCGTGTGGACAGCGCGGCCTGCGCTGCTTCCCGCCGTCAAAGACAGATCATGGCGGTGGGCAAGGGTGCACAGCGGCCCATCACTCATGTACACCGCAGGGAGGTGGTGTTGGGAGGCATGGTGGTGGCCGGCCGCTTCGTGCGCGCTCTCGGCAGGGACATAAGCATGGGTGCTTCTTGAGGATCCTCCCCCTGAGGCACGGCGCGACGAGGCTGTGTAACCGCCCAAGTCAAAGGCGGGGCCCTGGCTTGCGATACTGCGTTCCTGCTCGCTGAAGATGCTATCGGACCCTGAGAAGGTGTCTGAGCTGGACCGCGATGACGACGATGGGTGGCTCGACAGGCTGCTGCTGGCCGCGGAAGAGAAAGAGAGACTTGGAGTGTCAAATCCGCCGGCGTAATTGGCCGCTGTGGCCACGTCGGTTAGCGTGCTCGTGGTGGAAGCGGAGGTGGACGCCGATGGCTTGACTGTAGCCGGATACGGTACCGGTAGTGTTGAAGAGCGTCCTGTCGGGTTCGGAAGCACCCGATCTGGGCCTGGTGCGTTGGCAAGCGGGAGGGAAGCCGCTACGCTGGAAAATGAAAACCCGGGCGAATCCGAGTTGACGGAGTGGGAAGGACGAGGAAGCAGACTCGTGCTGCTGTAGCTGCCGTACGAACCCTCCGCATCCAGGTATATGCTGCTGAAGGAGGCTGGCTTTGCCCGTGCCCCCGAGTTCCACTGACCGGGCAGCATGCCAACCGGTTCTGGATTCACGGCCGATGGGGCTGTCACGCCAAGACCAAACTCAAACTCGTCGCCGTAGGGGGTGCCGTAGGCGGGCATGGGTGGATAATACGCCTTTGGGGCTGGCGTGTACGAGTACGCCGACGCGCTGCCCCGATATGATCCCAGCATGTCGCTCGAGCCTAGAGTGGGCAACTCCGGCGCCGCATAGGGAATGCCCCCTCCAACCGGTGTTCTGCTGGCGTGGACTCTGGCATCCCCGACGCTGTAGCCAAAGTCCGGCTCCAATCGCAACGGCGCTTCTCGAGAGGATACCTGTGGGTAGGCGGGTTCAGAGCCCGAGCCCCTCGATTCACCGGTGCACAGGGTCAGGAAGATCATGGACGGAATGGCGTGACGTACCCGTAGGAACTGGCATTGCTCCGCTCCCGCGTTCTTGCAGTTAGAACATGCCTGGCCCTGGCCGGGGTCGCCGCTGCATCGGATCTTGCGTTTGCGGCAGCGGCCGCACTAGATCGAAGCACCTCAGTCAGCAAGCGAGTTGGAGGGGAAAGGGGCGGCTGAATCTTACCGCCAGGGCAATTCGTTTTCTCTGGGGCGCCGATTCAGAGTCAAGTAGCTGATCCGCCATGGTGATTGACCGCGTGTCATGCGAGGACAACGGGAAGCGTCGCTCCGAAGGCGTAGGGAAGTACAGTGGATAGGGACGGTTATATCGTTTCCCATCGCTGGAGGGATAACAAGCTTGGGACACCATCATCCAGCTGCAGCCAATCTGGCCCTGTGTCTTGCCAAAATCCCTTTCCTCGATCTCGAGTTGATGCTGGCAGCTCCGCGAGTGGCGATGCTTGTTCGTCAACAACCGGTTATTATCCCCCCTGACCAGGTCTGACCCCTCCGAGTTGTTCGTCTGTTGGCTCCGAATCGGCCGCAACCACTGCGAGGCTACGGTGTTGGCGGCGTGGCGGCCCTCCCGGCACCGTCAGGCAGACCCGGAGAACTGAAAAGATACTGCGGGTGGAGCAGCTTGTCGGACCAAACAAAAAACAACTGGTGCCGGCCCTTGTTCGTGAAGGTTCAAAGTTCGACACTTGTGAGTTGGGATTGGATCGTGAGAGGGCAGGTCGAGCGTCCCGGCAAGGTATCCCCGTGTTTTGTCTTGACACCAACGGACCTGGTCGAGTACATGAGCGACATATACAGAATGGAGCTGGCGGGCAGGAATGTCACTCTGTCCCCTGAGGCCAACTTCCCCCCGGACGAGCTGTGCATGTACCCCCACGTATTTGCCCCTGTGCTGGTCTTGCACTACCCGGCCGAGAGGATGTGGTGCCATGGCGGCTGGGTCAAGATGGCGCACTCCCTGATGCCATTGGTACGAAAAAGGATGAGACATACCTGAACCCGGAGAAACAAGAATGTGCTAGGCCAGACTTTTCCTGCGCGGCGCTCACGGTCCGTCCTCAGTCAACGCCAGGCCCTGGTGGATGCGATGCGTTCGAGATGTTTTGCCCGAGGGCAGCGATTGATCAAATCTGGTGCTGTCGAGCAGTTCCAATGGTTGACGGGGGAATGGTATGAAGAAACTCGTGAGTAGATGGAAGATTGAAGTTACAAGGTGGTTGGACCAACTGAGACCGACCATGCAAAGTGCTCAGCGCTTGTGGCAGCCAACCTGGATGTAGTTCGGCGTGCAGACTTCCTCGACACAAGAGCCCGTTTGCAGCGCTCCAGGACGACTGGACCTGAGAGCATTGAAAGAGGAGAAGCACGAAACGGATGAGCCCAGGATATGCAACTGCTGCGTGTTATAGGAGGTCGGTACTACCAGGACTGTGCTGTCCATGGAAGTTGCAAGACTGGAGTCAAGCCAGAGACCCTCTGTTTGCACGTACGTCTTGACTGTCCTTTCCATGGCGCGTTGCGATGAGAGGAGATGCAGGCATCACAGGGCCAGCCCGCGGTCTAGTTCCACCCCGGCAGGTAACACAGACCAAAGTCGCTGGTCGCCATGCCCCCCCAGGTCCGTGTCGGTTGCACACGGTGACAGCGTTTTCACGGTAAGTACGTGCTTGGATGACGGCGCAGGGGAGAACGCAGATAGGCAGGGGAAAGGCATTCCATGCGCCCATCCACCACCGCCTCGGTCGTGTTGCTGGCAGATCCAGACGTGGGTCCCATCGGAGAGTTGCATTTGGTTGCGACTTGAACCGTCATGGTCAAGCCGGAGAGAATGTACCAACGAGGCGGTTGATGCTTGACGGGTTGCCCAAGTGTCGGGAATGGTACAGGTACGGGGCTGGGCTGCGAGGGTGCCGTGGTGTGGTTTTCAGGTTGCAAGTGGTGAGAAAGGGGTCAGGTCTCGAACGTGTGTGACATCTAGCCTGCCACACCAACTTGACCACACCAGGGACAAGAGACCACTGAAAAACAACAGAACTAATTAATTAGAGGTCCGCGGGCTCTTCGTTTGCCTCGGCACCCCTCCCCTCCATCGGCTTCAGCACCACTGCAGCCAAGTTCCTCCACGCCGGCTCCTGTGGAAGGCCGGAGGACGGAGATAAGTAAAGGCAATGCAGCAGCATGAGAAGAATACCCCGTTCGGCGCGGGGGCAAAAAAACCAAAAAGCGATGTGACCGGCGAGTCTAGGAACGCGGGCTGCAAAATTGGGAACATACCTACCATCAGAATGGAGCACAATTGGGGAAACTGAAAGATAACTGTCAACAGAGAATGTTTCTGTGCCGTACTGACAAACAGCAAAGGGTCAATGAGGCAAGTAATGACAATATCAGCAACATGCAAACGGAACGCAAAGAACAAGATGAACCCCGTAGGAGTATCAAAGAAGGCGGTCCGAGACTGTAGGCAGACCGGGGCTGGGGTCCGTCAAACCCGAATGCTAAGAACGGCTCATGCGAGACAAAGTTGGGTGCCAACCAGACCAGATAGATATCCTGTCTTGCAGAGTACCTTTTGAAGATGGCATTTGGGCGACAGACGACCTTTCACACAGAAGAGCGCTGGGGGCCCGAGCGGGGACTCGCCGCCTGTATCAACACCGACTCTGCAGGGTTCACACCCAAGCGGGCATGGACATCCTTACTTGTGTCGCCTCGGGGGGCAATGGCCTTACCCTCTGCTCTCCGTTTGATGGCCGCGTTTACATCCTGTCATATCGGTCACCCCCACGGCCTACCATCGAGACTCCGTTCAACCCGCGTTGAAACAAAGGCGTTTCTTGCTCTTCAACCTGAAGAACGTCTTTGAGCTCATGGCAACGAGTATCCGAGTCTGTAGTAAGTGATCTGTCCAGCAGCTCATTTATTCAATGGCACATGCCGCCGAGCGGCGATGCTGCTTATGTTGCCATAGCTTTGCCTTGGTCAGCTTTCTAAGGCTTTACTCCGTCCATGCAATGAAACCCAGCTTGGATCTACTTCCAAGCATTGTTGCTGTCGCAGCAGTCAGCAAGTTGCCGGGCTCTGATTGATGATCCCTGATACTGCATGAGAGACGTTCCGATTTTCATTTCTCTTGCATTTTTATTTTGTTTTCTTGTTCGAAGGTGCCCCTGAGAGAGGATACACGACACAACGAATGCTGTGCAGATCGCAAAGAACCCAGGCGGCCACACCCCCGGCGGAAGCAATCGATCGGACACAGCAGCGGGCTACGGCATCAACTTGACGTGGGATCCTGGACCGCGCGAATCGGGACTTGATCATTCAGCCACCGTCCCGGAGTTTGCAAGCACCGAAATGACAAGCCATGCGGGAGGCGTTAAAAGGATTGCCGGGGAGAGTTGATCTTGCTGGCTTCCTGTGTGAGCAATCCGGTCTCCGTATCCCAGCACGGCCGACTCTCGCTGTCCTCTAGCCCCTCCCGCTTCCTCGTCGGGATGACACCCGATTTGACAGCATCCTGGAACCGTAGAGAGTGCTCTGAGTACTTTTGTGAATTACAGACGCGGCTTCTCGTGGCACGCGCAGCAGCAGCAAACACCAATTCTGCACTTGTCTGCAGGGCAACCTCGTGGTTGCGCCCGGAAGTCAAAGCTTCCGTGCGATGCAGATAGATTGCGCCTAGGCCGTGCCACCCAACTTCATTTCCGCAATGCTGCAGCTTTCTGGAATTCGAGCTTCGGACCGGCGTGAGCGGCTTGGACGATTGACCGCTGGCCTACCCTCGGTCCCATCGCCGCTAGCAGCCCACCGAGGACGTGAAGCCTCTGTCGGGGCGTGGTAAGGTTGGCACATCTGAGGGAAAGCGGACGAGGTGTGATGATATCTTGAAGAAGGTGCCGGACGTAAGAGACCCCTGTTCGAGATCGCCATCCTGTTGATCTGTGCCGAGTGTCGGAGGTGGTAGTGATGACCGGCAGGACAAGGCTGCGACATCTTCAGACGCCATCTGGGCATCGACCAGCCGCCACGGAACGGAGGGGCGCAGGGGCTGATGTACGACATTCACTTCGGCACGCCTAGCCGCCTGGACTTGCGGTGGCGAAGGGCCGGGCACGACCTCCCTGAGCGCAAGCTTGCCGCGAGCTCCCATGCCCCTCCCACAGGAAGGGACGGGAAACAGGGCATGTGTCAGACGATTGCCATCAGCTCAGGGCTGGAGACCACTGACGCCAAGTGCGCGACCTGGAAAGCGCGGAGGATTCGAGGGCCTAGCCCCGCCGGCTGCGTACAGGCTAGGGCACAGCACCCTGCTGTCAAGTCTCGTGAGTTGCCGCCAGCTCTGCAGGTTGCCGCCCGGGAGGAGGGGGCTTTCAATGTCTTTGGGGCAGCCATAGGGGAGGCTGAAATTGGTTTCAGGCCAATTAAGCTGTTGCGGCACCCAGCGTTGTCCTCGGTGACACACAGATGTCTTTGCGTTGCCCACATGTTGGAGGTCGAACTCGCCGCTGCTGCATGTTCTAACAGCCAGGGTCAACTCAAAGCTTCCAATCACCCCGAAGGGCAATCAGGAGGAACTTTGGCTGCAGGTCGGTGTGACTTGGCTCTCACTAGGAGTAGTTGTCTCATATGGTGCCAATCTTGAACGAGCGCCCTCCCCGGGCTCCCGGGGATCCCTCGTGGCCCGGGAAACCACGGCGCTAAGGAGCTCGGAGCGCTGAGGGCCCGGCTCGGACCCGCCAGCTGGGTTCAAGGTGACACGACACGTCTGCGTGAGGCAGGTGGATGGGCAGCTGACGCACGGCCACGGCAATATGGAAAGCCAAGGGCACAAGGGGCACGTTTAAGAGGGCCAGGCTCGTGGCACACGGACGCTGAGGTCGGGAGGGGACCAGGTCTGTCAGAATCATGGTTCCAGCCCCCGAGTGTCGTACACGGGCCGAGAGTGAGTAGGTCACGGCGGTTGACAGATGCTTACGGAGACAACGACCGTATTGTCCAAATGGAAGTAGACGTGGAAGCCCTCCTCCTTGTCGGCCCTGCCAGATGCAGGGATCCGACGGCGCGGGGCAGAGATGCCATGATGCGAAGTCATACCTTACTGCGTTTAACTACCTGGGGTCATCAGATGAATGGAAATGCCTGCGCAAGTCGCATACGTCGGGAAACAGGAAATCTTGCAGACGAAAGCAACATTCGTGGCTGTTCCCGACGATGGCGAGGGTTGACTTGCCTGCCACATGTGGACGTGGAGGTCCAAACAACGGAGCCGCCGACATCCCGCAGATCCACCTTAGCAGTCTTCCAGCCAGCCACCACGGTAAGGGCCCCGAGAGCCAGTTACACAGGGGGTTCATGGATACACACACATCAGACACCCGGCACCGGAAGGCTTTGGCGACTGCTAGAAACACCCACCCATCGCACTTCAGCCCGAGGCCAACTGCCCAGCTGTGAACCCCTGAGATCTGGTTTCGAAACGGCGACGGGAAAAACCATACGGCCTACCCCCCAAGCGGCCACCTAAAGCTCCGAGGTCAAGAATGGGGGCGCCTGTCGTGTGTTTGGCATTCTCCGGTCGGTTGACAGCCAGCTTGGCAAGACGGCCCGAACCCGAGGGTGATGGGTGCTTCGATCTGCTTGAAACACGTCACCCGCAGGATTGGTGTCACGAACGAGGGTCGGCATTTCGCTGCTCTCCTTGACACAACGTGGGGGGCTGTTAGGAGAGGGTCCCCGTTTGGTCTACGCCGTCAAAAAAAGAGTGTGCCCGTACTCATGCCTTCGGTCTGCTAAAGGATAGATTGCCTTGGTGTGAAGCGAGTGGTGGGAATTGCGGCTGTCGCAATCCACGGCACTCGGACGTAGTCCTTCTCGGAAGATTCCGTGGCTGCGTCAACACTGTGTCAAGGTCGCGAGTATCGGGAAGCCCAGGGTGCCCTGCCATGATTGGCACAGCATCGGCGATGGCCGTGTGGACATTGGGCCTTGCGCGGCGGCAGCAAACATACCCGGCTCCAGAAACAACCCCTCGACCATGGGAGGTGGTCAAGGTCGGACGACCAGACACAATTAAGCACTCACTTGTCATGAGGGTTTGACATCTTGTCGGGGTCAGACACAGTAACCATACGGGATAACGAAGGGGAACTAACCAAGACAGAAGGCGAATGTGTCAGACTTGACGCCGGGGCGCGGGTACTGTCTGTCGTGACCCGGCTCACGACGCAGCACTATGTTCCATCGCGTCATGCCGGCAATCTACAGGAGCCCGGCGGCTCACCCGCGCCTGTAATCGTCGCGTCCGCGGTATCTGTCCGTATCCCGCCCCCGCCCTCGATCGCGATCATGATCTCCTCGACTTTTGCGGGGTGCTTTCCTGTCATCCCGAGGCCTTTCAGCGTCTCTGGGCCGGCCGTCGCGGTCTGTCCTGGGGCTCCGGCTGCGCCGTTCGGAATCTCGGTTCCTGTCGTGGTGTCCGGACCTGTACTTATCCCCGTGCCTGTTCGGGGAACGTTCGTCCCGGCGGCGGCCTTGGTCGAACCCAGCGCGCTCGCGGCTGTTCGGCCCGGCTACCCCGGAACCCCCTTCCTTCTCGTGGCGGCTGCGCCAGTCTTCCATCCCGTGAACCATCCTGTAGCCCCGATCGTCGTCCGGCCCGAGGTCCTCATTGCGGTATTTCCGCCACTTTTCCAGCTCCTTGACACCGCCCCAGCCACCGCCGCCTCTCCGGGCAGCAGTGTTCTTCCGCTTCGTGTTGGTCTCGTTGCGCCACACCTCGCTCAACCGGCTCACGCTCTGGCTGAAGTCGACGTGAATGCGGCGGTCGTCGATCAGGACCGAGTCCATCTTGGAATAGGCCTCCTCGCAGCTCTTTTGGTCCTCGAACTCGATGAAGGCGTACTGCAGGCTGTCTCCCGTCTTCTGGTCCCGAATCACCTCGCAGCTCAGGATCTTGCCGAAACGGCTGAAGATCAGCTCCAGGTCCTCGTCCGTGGTGACCGGATTCAGCTTGCACACAAAGAGGATGTTTTCTGGGGGTTTGACTTCTGCAAATGGCAAGTCGCCCATCATCTCCAGTGTCAGGGCTTGCGCGGCGGCCTCACGTTCCCTCCTCCGCCGCTCCGCTTCGGCGGCTGCCTCCTCGTTGGCGTCCTCGTCCAGCAGCTCCTCGTTTTCGGCGATGCGGACGGTGAAGAGTTGCGCTCTGGTGGGAGGCGGCGAGCCGCTGGGCTCTCGCAGCCCCTGCGGGTCAGGGTAGGGGTCGTCGAGCACGACGGTGTGCTTGATGCGTATGTCGACCAGGGGATGGCCCCGGTCGTCGACGATGGCGTCGTTGATCTTTTCCAGCACGTCGAATCCCTCGACAACCTTTCCAAAGATGGCGGCTTTGCCGTCGAGATAGTCGGTGTTGTCGCCCAGCGTGACGATGAAC
>FTEL01003077.1_pt1 | contig 11555 bp, 13 predicted proteins | sample 1658911 | NCBI WGS metagenome assembly FTEL01 (sample SAMEA3914869, study PRJEB12502) | metagenome | biome: forest; material: soil | place: USA | collected 2012-03-12 | depth 0.1 m
ATATATATTATAATATATAACTTAACTCTAATATATTTAACGTATATAATAAGCGAGTAGAACAGACAAGCGAGTAGAATACTTAACAAGATTTAATGGACTATGTAAAGAAAGATGCTAATTAATTGTTAGTAGCTCTAATAATTTTTTAGCGTCATTTCGCTACGTTAGCTACTAGATTTTAGTAGAGTGTTTCACTCGGTTGTCTGTTCTACTCGCTTATTAAATACGTTATAATAATATAGAAATTTTACTCTTTAAAATAGTATCTAATATATACGTTATATTATAGTAGTATATTTTATTATTTAACATAGCTGTTAGTAAAAGCTATTTTTGATAAAGATGTATATTTTCCTGATGTTTCTAGCCCTTGAGGAAGACTCGGCCGCTGTGCATCTTCAATGCAGTTGTCACAATATCTTAGTGTCAAGGGTTCTGCATTAAGAGCAAAGGGGATTCTGCCCTCGGTATGGTAGCCACCGTTCGCCTTGCCCCCTCTTAGTTTCTGCATGCGATTTACTGACCTCGCATCTTCATCAGGCTAACTCAACCTTCGACAAGACCGGAGCCCACCTGCCAACTCCGCGCCTCTCCACCCCGATAGCCGACAGCACCCGGCATCCACCGCCGCCGTGCGATGGCGACACTGGGGGCCGCCCCCCCTGGCCATTACTCCTCGGCCAAGCAGAAAGCTATCGATGAAGCACGAGCGGTTCAGGCGTCGGTCGCTGAGGAATGCGCGGATGCTGGCAAACCGCCTCCGCCATATGAGCTCCGGGAGCTTATCGGCAAGGGGAGTTTTGGCCGTGTGTATAAAGCCGTTGGCCTTGGATCGCGGCAGGCTGTTGCCGTCAAGGTCATCAACATAGATCAAGGGGACGACCTGTGCCCTGGCATGTCTGATACCTTCAGCGACATTCTCAAGGAGGTCAATACACTCAAGCGTCTCGCCGACAGCGGCGCCAAGAATGTCAACACGGTCGTCGACACCCTGCTCGTTGGCCAACCATATGGATTGTTACCGAGCACTGCGCCGGTGGCAGCGTGTCTACCTTGATGCGGCCGACTGGAGCCCTCGCGGAGAGGTGGATCATTCCCATCCTGAGGGAGGTCGCTGAGGCCGTATTCTGGGTCCATAGCCAAGGCATCATTCATCGGGACATCAAATGCGCCAATGTTCTCCTGACCGAGGCCGGGGGTGTTCAACTCTGCGACTTTGGCGTTGCTGGCATCATCGAAACCAAGCTTGACAAGAGGAGTACTGTGACTGGAACGCTCCAGTGGATGGCCCCCGAGCTGTTTGACTCGGCTGTTTCATACGGTTCTGAGGTCGATATCTGGTATGTTCAATCTAGACCTTTCCCGCTGTCTTGGAGGTGTGGTCTCTCTTAAGATAGCGGTTTACTTGCCAATGACGGTACGGCTAACATTTGCGCAAAGGGCTTTTGGGTCGATGGCTTCCGAGATGGCTACTGGATTGCCACCAAATGCAGGCCCGATTGGTGATCTCTCGCAATTTGGCTCGTATCTGAAGCAACATTGCCCTCGTCTCACGGGTGATCAGTACTCGCCTCAGTTGAAGAGTCTTGTCGCCTTCTGTATGGTTGAGGATCCGGGTCAGCGTCCTGTCATTGAGCAAATTCAACGGCACTCGTACCTTGACAACACCTCGGGCGATTACCCAACCATCTCGCTCTCAAAGCTTGTCAGTGCCTACAAGGTCTGGGAGATCCAAGGTGGCATCAGGCGGTCGCTGTTTTCTGCGGGCGGTGCCCAGGGACCAACCAGCGATATCTCATCCCCCGATATCACTGATGACGAATGGAATTTCAGCACAGGGGATGTGGAGATTGACCTTGACAGTCTGGACGCTCAGGTTGTCTACGATGTCTATGGTTCCGATGTTGATATTCCTCCCCGGCGAGGTCGGTGGCAGTCTCGTCGCCGCCGGCCTCCCAGCAACAAAGCATTCAAAGCGCCCCTTGAGAGAGTCTTCGATCCACACACCATCTCCAACTACGACGACAACGCTCGCGCTTTTTATGGCAGAGCTAACGAGGTCTCAGTCGCGGATCTTCCGCTACGAAACAACGCAGAGCAGCCGACGATTCGAGAATCTCTGATCGACCTCGACATCTCACTTGATGGAGGCGAGTTGTCACAATTCGCTGACTTGGAGACAATCAAGAATGTCGTGAGACCAGCCACAAGGGATGTGGACGACCTTGATCGCCGTCGAATCCAGGATTGGACCTTTCCGTTGACAGTGCCTGCTTCTGCGCTCGTGGCGACCCTTGAGATGCCCCCGTTTGAACCACACAACGACCACGAGCCTCTTACTTTTCTTCGAGATTCAAACACGGTGTATTCGCCATCCGCTCAAGTCAACGGCCAGCCTGCAGGTCACATGGAACCGACTGCCCAGCTCCATCGATTTTCTGCCGCGAGTTTGATTGATCTCGATGCAAGTCTTGCAATCGACCCCTCGGGTGCCGCTCGCCCATCAACCTCGGATTCCGATACCGCATCAGCGAGTTCAGGTCTAAAAACGCCATTCGAGTTTGACTCCGGGTTCGTTCCAACCACCACCAGGGAGCCCTCCATGTATTACGTGTCTGGGGACACCGATACCGATGCCAACCCACCACCAGAAACTCATGAGAGCAGCTCCCTTTCGCAGAGCAAAGCCTCAGATCCGCGCCTCGACTATCATCTGATCCCCAGACCTCCTTCCCGGCCCTTCCCTCCCCCACCTTCTGCATCCGTGATGCAGGGCTCCAGTTCGCCGCAGGAAACGAAGGACGAGCTCCGCCGCATGCTCTCGAGTTTGCATGAACATATCCTGTTGACCAAGTCTGTTTTGGAGGCATTGCCCGCTACCAGTGTCAAGGGCAGTTAGATTGCACTATCTTCATCGGTGGTTTCCTTGATGAGTCGTAGCAGAAATCTGTAGCTAGTTATGGGTTAGATACCTCAAGGCAGTTAGTTTATCTTAACATGACTTGATCATTTAATTGTAGATGCAAAACATCCTCTGCAAGAATTGTGGGCCCGAAGCGACCATGACAGGGGACGAAACTAAACCTCCAGACCACCACACCATACCACAGTACATTTAGAAGCCCCGCCATGGTTCAAGAATCAAGCTCGAAACATCTGTACACCAAATAGAGGCATGCAGATCACTGATTCCGCTGCCTCGAATCGGGCCATGCTCCCAGTGGCCTGGCGTGGTCGTCGGTTTACCCCACTCAGCGGCTCGTTTCTCCGTTTTTGGTTTGCGGCTCTCTGACTCACTGAGGGAAGGATTCGGGATGGGTTGAAACACATGTTGCTGAGCGAGGTCTGGCCGCCCACCCCGGCGCGCTTGAGCATGGCACCATCGACTTGGGGAATCATGGTGCAATCGCCCACACCGTTCAAGCAACCCACCATAACCTGATCGCTCTGTTGGATGGCACTCCAACCCTGTGGGGGGGCGGACGCTCCCCATCGCATGGGATGGAGGGGTCCAGTGATGGCGGCGAGGCCTGAAAAAGCCCTGCAGCGAGCCAACCGTTGGGCCGGTCTTATGCATGTTTAAATTTCTTGGCGTTCACAAGCATGATGCATCTCAGCCCCGCGACTCTTCCCGCCTTCAATTTGACCCATCTTCTCTTCCCGGTTGGGGGGACACGCAGAAAAGCAAGGAGGGCGGGTGGGGACAGGCATCGATATTGAGGCAGGGCAACGAGCATGTTGGAGCTATTACTCAGGCCAGTGACGCGTTCGGCGCTTCTCTGCTCTGGTTGAGCCCAACTGAGCGGCATCTCGCTTGTTGTTTGGGTTGAGGGGCTGCAGCAGCGTGCGCAAGCCAACCCACTGGCTGGTTTTGAGCCCGTTTCAAGGAGGGGCTTGCAACGATGGTGGGGCCATGGGGGTGGTTGGTGATGGGGTCACGCACACCAACTCCGGGCTGCATCACCGCCGTCTATTGGTCCTGCGTTCCCGATGGTTGTTGGGTCTTAGCCGACCTTATCAGGACATCCCTTGATCCCCATCACGCAGACCGCCAACTGACGACGAACCCCGCAGCGGAGGGGGTTGTCTGAGCGCGGGAAGGATGTTGTGCAAGAGATAAATAGGATCTACAGCACTAGGATCTACTGGACGCGAGGGCGGCTCGTGTTGTGCGGCTTCATGGGCGGCGCGCTGTCGTCATCTTGCAAGTCCCTGTGCTTATCGCCGGTTCCCAAAGACGGACAGCCAAGCAGCCATCCTGCAGGCCCCTTTCTGCTGAGCACGACAGATTACTTTGCGGCTGGTCCCAACCCTCGACTGCTGTCGTCGTCCCCTTCTTCCTCGCTCCTTCACCTCCCCGAGTCACTTGTTGAACATCCTGCCCAAGGGCATGGTTACGTCGCCAGATCCACGGCGGCGGTACTGCTCCCTGGTCAGTTGCCGCAGATTCGCGGGCGCTTGTTTGCAAATGCCCGAGTGGCCTGCTCGAAATTCGAGCCCGCCTGTGACATGGAGCGGCCACAGCACGTGGGCGCCATCGCCGAGCTCAATCTGAGCACTTGTCAACCAAGCACCCTGGTGAACACGCTCAATTCGGTGCCTGGTCTCAAGACTAGTGCAGGTCAGTTAAATTTCGTTCTGTTTCCTGAGTCTGCCTCTACGCACACGAGACATATACAGTGCCTCGGGTTTTACTCCTTTTTGGAGTTCAATAAACAAACGGCGAATATATGGTCAAAAAATGAGCAGTGCGGGGCCTCCAGGCGAAACCAAATATCCCACTGTTACATTGCGTCAGCCCAGCTTTATCAGCTTGGACGTTCAGCTAAATTGACACCACGCTGCCAGCCTTCCTGACCTTCCTTCGCGCCAACCTCGTCCTCCCGCACTCGGCAGCGTCTTCCAACGTCTCGACGCCTTTACTCGGACCGTATTCCTCCCACTCTCTCCCGCCAGTCTCGCCGTCCCCGCTCTCAATGGCCTCGCCACAGCCCGTCCTTGACGGCGACATCCCGCCCCTCTCGCTCGAGGTCCTGACCGAGCGCGCCGACAAAGCCGCGGCCCTCAACCTCGTGGCCGACAGCATCGCCCAGCAGCGCCAGCGAGCCGCTTTCCACCTCGTCTTCCACCCGCTGCTGGTGGCCGTCCTCGCCGTTGTCCTCGCCGCCGTCTACCGCTACGCGTGGATCGGCAACTCCCAGCACGACCTGGGCACGACCCTCATGCTCGCCAGCGGCACCATCATGACGTACCTCATCGGCATCCGCTTCGCGACCTCGGGCTACCTGCGCGCCGCCGAGGGCCTCTCGTGGGACTTCGTCAGCCCCGGCCCCGGCGCGCCCGAGGACCTGATCCTCGGCACCCGATACGGCAAGGACATCATCGGCGCCTTGGTCCTCAGGCTCGAGCGGCCCGCGTCGGAGCACACAAACGGCGGCTCCGGCGGCGGCGGCCGGAGGAAGTCGCACAGCAGGCAAAACAGCCTCAAGGGCGGCAAGGGAGTGATCCGCGCGTGGACCACCAGGCTGCGGTACCGCGGCAAGGGAATCGGCGGGGATATGCTTCGGGAGGCGGTCCGCGTGACCCGCGAGCGGTGCGGCAAGGACGCCGAGGTCGGGTTTGCCATGGAGCACGCCAACAGCGTGATGGTTCTCCCGGAGATGTTCAACAGGCCGTTCAGGAAGGGGGAGATGCGCGCGGCGAAGGCGCTGGAGAAGGTGTTGAGCGAGTGGGATGGGAGGCGGAGGTGAACAGGTGTACTCGGTTGACATGTCCCGCGACGGGTTTTGGATACTGCGAGGCTGGCTTTTTGGATTGGGCGTCTTGGATTTGCTTTGCAGATTGGCTTCACACGACCTCGACTCGGACCTGCGAGACTCGGCGTTAGCAAGGCTTGGGAGGGACAGGGATCGTTGGTGACACTGGGCTGGTCGTTCCGATCTTCTTTCTTCAGAGATACCACATAGACATTCGCTCAATGATACCTCGGGCTGGTTGCTGCTTTCCACAAACCCTCGGACCACATTACTGCCTTGTGTCAACGACGATCACAGCCACCGAAGAGGCAGTTGCCCGCACGAAGCCGCGGAGAAGCCACAGTGGGGGGGTTCAGTTGTTCCTCAAATGGTGGTGAATTCGTCAGGTCACACGGTTTCCGTGCGAGCCTCAAGATCCCAAGCCTTATCCCGCCCAGTTTCTGTCATCCCATAATGCATCATCCTTACCAACATCCTGACCAGCATGTTCGACTCCCCGGATGCCCCATCCATTCCAAATGACAAACACAGGACCAGTGGTATCATGACCCTCCCTCACGCCTGAACACCGATACCCCAAGGACATAAGGAGAAGCGACACTGTCCACAACACCAGGCGGCGTGTCGCATAGCTCGCCGGCTTCACGACCCCTCAGTCAGAGTCATCATCAACATTGGCGGTCCGCACGCGCTTCTTGGCCGACGGGTTGTGGGTGTCGGGATCAAAGCCGTAGATCGGTCTGCCGATCCGGCGGAGCGCGAAGATGACCTGCAGCCGAGTCAGTTTGGGGGCTCATTCCAGGTGCCGTTGGGGGCTTGCTGGCTTACGTCGTTGGTCGTCACGGTCTTTGCATTCCGGTACTCGGTGTACTTGACGACATCGCCGATGACCTAAGCAATGGTAAGGAGCTGTGTCGGTGGCAGGCAGCTCGGGAGCAGCTCGGGGATGCGTACCATGGTGAGAAACGTCTTCAGCGCGACTCGGGCTTCGTCGTAAATGCCTGGGTTGAGCGTCAGCAATACTCATCCTGCATCAGACAAAACGATGTGTTTAACGAACCTGCAGAAATTCGCTTCACGCCACCTCGTCTCGCCATCCGGCTAATTGGTGGTTGTTAGAAGGGATTCCCCAATGATGCGCACCAACTCGAGGTCGACGGCCGACTCAAAACACTACCCGGCGAGGTTGAGGCCGGAATCCGACGCCGACAAGCAGCCCGCACGTACCGGATCGCAGGCTTGGTGATACCGCGGATACAATCTTTGATGATCTTTCTATGAGATGGTTCCAGAGAATGTCAGCAACCCCATGCGCGCGGCGGACGGGAATGAGAGGGGGAACTGACCGGTGACGCTTCGCGCCCGTCTTCATCACGGTCTTGCCCGCGACACCGGGGCGCTTCTGGCCCACGCCAACGCCGGGGCGCTTCAAGCCGCCCGGGCCGCCCCGCTGGGGCACGGTAGGAGGCATTGAATGAACAACAATTGATTGGAGATTTGACGCGGACAAATGTGCGAATGAGATTAACGACCGTGATTTCTTGGGTTGTTTTGGTGGTGGTAGAGGGAGGTGGATGGCGACAAGGCTGAGAGTGAAAGGAAGGTGGGGCACTAGCTTCGAGGAGGGAGGTTGAGTGGCCGACAGGGATTCAGAGTTTGGCACCTTCATCCATCCCTTGCAGAGGTTAGGACCTGGGACTACCTAGCTTGGGTGTAATTGATAAAGAAAGCAGAAGGGCAAGTGCACGCTGTGAGAATAAGTTGGGTGCCACCCAAGAAAACCACGAGGGCGATCACTCAGCCTGAAGGCAACCAAAGGCCAACTCCTCGGGTTCTGAATCACGTCATGGGCCAGCAAGACTTGTCTCTTCGAACAGACGAGGAAATGGATGATGTGTCACTCGGCTGAGCAATTATATTAGTGTTGCTGTTGGTATGCCCTGTGTTACTACGAGGTCCGTGTATTAGGTATTCAATGAAGTCATTCCGTTTCCAGCCAGTATCCCTCCCCGAGTTCCATGCGAGCAGCCAGTCCCTCACTCTATCGGTAGCTTTCCCGAACGCCGACCCTGACAACGCGTCTTGGGTACAGTGCCCAGAGCCCTCGCCTGCCTCTCCACCGAAGCGGCCATTTCCACGTTAGCCCGAAATGAACGTCGCTTCGGCGAACACGAAGCCCTCTTCGGTCACTTCCTGGTCGCCGATCTTGAGCTTCAGGGACATCTTTGTCTTTTGGGGCGAGTACTGGACGTCTACATTAGTCGTGTTGCAAGGAGGAATGCGGGGAGGTGGTGGAGTGTCTTACCTGATAGATGTACGGCTTCGTCCCGGCGGCAGCGGCCACGATGTTCTTCACGAAGCCAGGAACCTCAGCCATGACGTCTATCCTGTCCAGCCTCTCCTCGAGGCCACCCTCTATGGCAGCCTCCACGGGCTTGCCATCCTTGGTTGTCCCAGCCCAGGTGTACTTGATGGTCGTCGGCTCGGGCCAGTCGTTCTCGGTGTCGCTCTTGCTTTCGAGATGGGTGGCACCGCTGTTGCAGCCGCCCACGATGATCTCGCCATCCTTGGCAATGACACCCACATTCACGACAGTCGAGCCGTACGAAGCGGGCGTGGTGAACTGCATGAGGATGGCCGAGTACGTCGGCCCCTGGAAGTCGCAGAAATTCCACTTGGCGGCGGCGTGGTGGGGCTTCATGCCCTGCAGCGCATGGGAGAAGAAGGCCTTGCCAGCGAAGTCGATGGGGCCGTCCTTGGTTGTGATCGTTCCCTCGGCAGTGCACCTCGGCCAGAAGAGGTGGCGCATCGAACCCCAGGGGTTCTCGAAATCGGTGCCGAACAATGTCTTGCCGGTCTGGCCCGCCTTGAAGCCTGGCGCCACCCGCTTGACGGTCAGGTTGACGATGGCCTGCTCGTCGTTCATCGACTTGATAGTGTATGTGGTCCCATCCTCGGAAAGCTCGACGGCGCAATCATCGGCATAGAAGTCCGTCTTGTCTTCGCTGAAGTCGTAGTTGTTCAGGGGTGTCGAGGACCAGAGGTGGGGTGCCGAGCCGTCGAGGCTGAAGATCTTGCAGTTGAACTGGCAGGTCGTCCGGATGCCGCTGCAAAACGGTCAGTGAGGGAATTGCAGAGTCGGTAGCGGTGGGCACCCACGCCACATTGCTATAGATGACCTGGGCAAAGGCGAGCTGCCCGTTGTCGGCCATGAAGTAGAAGGTCTGCGTCTCGACGCAGGTCGACTCCATGACCTCCCATTTCGCGTCGTCCTTGGTGAGCTCTGTGTACGGGGTCGTTTCGGCCTCGGTGGCAACCGACTTGATGGCCGAGGGGCCGTAGATGGGCTCCTGCGTGCCGGCGACGTTGGCCAGCCTGTCGAGACCCGGGTCAGACCACAGCGACAACGGCCGGCGAATGTGGGGTTCGGGATGCTCGAGGACTTACTGCTGCTGCGCCCACTTGAACATGATGAAGGCTTGGGGGGTTTGTGGATGTGAGGGATCGGAGAGAGTTGCCAAAGAAGGACAGAAGGCGAGCACCAGAGTTTTCACAACGAGCGTGAAGGTTCTAGGTTGTGTTTTAACGCCATTCACCGCTGGTGCTGTCGAGGGGCGACCCCTCGAATAAAACGCCCGAGGCGGGAAGGGCTGGACGCTAGAGCCCCTGGTCAGATTTGGGCACGCGGACGTCACTGGGTCCAGCGCACGGCTGGCACACAGTACCTAACTGCCTCTGCTGTGGATCACAGTCACTCAGTGACGCTGCAGAAATGCCGTGGCTGAGGGGCTGCGGGCGGCTCCCAATAGATGCACGGGTCCGTGTGCTTAGTCATCCCAAAATTGATTGGTCATCCCAAAAAAATGCATCAAACGCAGCATCAACCCCGCGCCCCTGAACCCCTGAATGTCACTACCACCACCACTACAACGATTGCCACAGCCATGGCCACTTCCTTCGCAGATGACTGCCTCCCTCCTGAAAATATATACAGCTCTCGAGAGGCCTTGTTTGACGCGATCAATTCGTAGGCGAAAACAAGAGGATATGCCTTTACAACAGGAAGATCGACTGCTGAAAAGAGTGGGAGACTTACTGTTACCTTCGCTTGTGATCGGAGTCGCCGACCACCCAACGTATTGAGCAACCGCCAGAGAAAAACAACTACTCGAGTAACAAGCTGCCCCTTCTCGGTACTAGCTAAAGAGTCCTCTGATAGTAGTTAGGCTCTGAAGCATCATCCTAATCCTCGATTCTCGACCTATAACTATAAACTAAGTCAATACCTAGTCGCTCATCCAATTCATCGACAACTCGATGCTCTATAGCTTATAACCCTCTCGAACGCTGGTCTTACGCCAAAGGAGATCTAAATACTTGTACGGCAAAGCGGTTCGCTCGCTACCCGGCAAGATATCTATAATCGGATTATAGATGTTCGTCGAGATACTTACGAAGGCTAAAGCCCAATTCAGGCACTCGCCAACCAGCTTAATAAAGAGGGCTTCTAGAGTCGGATTCAGTTTGCGCTAGGGGGCCAAGTTATAGCAGTCCTTTTTGCTTACCCTAACTCGCTTGCCTACCTCCGAGCTTACCCTGAGCTTCTCCTTCTTAATTGTATATATAAGACAAACAAGTATGGTATACCTCTCCTCGATATAGTTAGCGTTAATGCAACTTAGCGGTCTTTTTGTATTATATTTGTATTTCTTAGCAGCGAAATAGAGGAAGATTATACTTAGGCGCTTAAGCGGCTAAAGTCACTCTACGAGCAATATAATACTTCTCTCCCGTCTATTATTCTTATAGACCGTTGCCTTATAGTAATAAATATAGCTTCGGCTCTCTTCCCCTCTATAGTAACTTTTCTCTACCTTTAGCATACAAATAAGGCAGTCCTTATACGATATTAGCTATCGTTTCAAGAAGCTAAGTAGTAGAAGGAGTTCTACTATACCTAGCACTCGATTATCAACTCGCCAACTCAGGAGGAATATACTAAACGCCTTGCTGAGATATAACAAAAATATCTTCCTCGATACCTTGAGGATATCGGGTATATTAAGACTATATAGCTTATTCCTTTCAAGGAGAAGCTTGTCTATACTTGGGTTAACCAGTTAATGCATTTTAGCAATACAGTAACCTCCCGAGTCGAAGGGATTTATGCACTACTCAAGTCTTACTTAAGGCGATTAATATTCGACCTCTTTGACGCTTGGAAGGTAATTAATCTTGCTTTATAAAACCAGCTTGCTGGATTATAGGCATACTAAGCAAGCCAATAAATTCAGACTCCTCTTGAGCTTTTAGGAGTACTATATAAAGCTATTCGAGGCTAGGTATTATACGAGGTAATCAGGAAGGTCGAGGAGCAGCGGAAGTTACTTGCAAGGAGAGACCCTCCCCTACCTTATATAGGAACTTTCTCTCGGGTATATAGGCTTCCCTACTTCCATACTCTTGAGTCTCTACAAAGCCCTCTTCTTCTCAGCCACTTCTACTCGTATTAGCATTTAAAGCGCAAGGGCAACCAACAGCTCCTGCTTGAACCTCGCCAGCTCATTAAGCCAATTCAGACTTAAAACGTACTCCTAAGGTCGAGTACTCAGTAGGAGCCGAGTTGTCACGGGCTGACCTGAGAGGCGGCTAGGGGGCTATAGGCGGCATATAGGGCGTGCTAATAGCCAATCGTTTGACTAACCAATCAGAGAAAGGAGGGAACGTAATTACCGCCAAGAATAAAGATCATAGGGTGATCTTTAAGGATTACTAACGATAAAGGATTATTACTAG
>FTEL01011059.1_pt1 | contig 11552 bp, 9 predicted proteins | sample 1658911 | NCBI WGS metagenome assembly FTEL01 (sample SAMEA3914869, study PRJEB12502) | metagenome | biome: forest; material: soil | place: USA | collected 2012-03-12 | depth 0.1 m
GGGGCGCGGGGGGGGGGGGGGGGGGGGGGGGGCGCGTTTTGAGGAAAGTTTGGGTAGAGCTCAAATAGGGGGTCCTCGAGCTGGACTCAGCCGTGGGGCGGTTCCTGATCAACCAGGCCGAGGTGGACAAGCGCATCGAGGAGCTGCGGCCCCAACTCTCCGCCTGCTGCAGCGTCCTCTGGATATTGCTGCCCAGTATTATTCTTCTTCGTCTTCTTCGTCTTCTCCTTCTTCTTCTTCTCCCTCCTCCTCCTCCTCTTCCTCCTCTTCTTCGTCTTCTCCTTCTTCTTCTTCCCCCTCCTCCTCCTCCTCCTCCTCTTCTTCTTCTTGTTGTTCCAGTCCCAGAGAGGCATCAGGAGGCGCCTCGCTGGACTGGCCAAGGAGTCAATGGTGACAATCCTTGTGTAGGTTGGCCTGGGCGTGGTCACACTCAACCGTCTTGGGCCGCTTGTAGTAGTTGATGCACGCCGCGTCCCTGCACGGCTTCGGCACGCCCCGCGACCGGTGGTACGTGTCCGGGCCCATGGCGTGGAACCAGTCGTGTGTCGGCGGCAGGACGGCACCAGGACGGTCCCAGCGCGTCGTCCACCGGCTGCTGTCGTTGTCACAGACCACCACGGCGCGCCGGTACGTCGTCACGAGGCATGGCCGCCGCCCCTTGACGCCCTCCTCCTCTGAGCCCTCCTCGCCGCCCCCGCCTCGTGGCGGCCAGTGCTGTCGCATCCAGACGCACTGGGCCGGCTCCCCTACTCCCCCGTCCAACAACCCCCGCCAATGGCTATGCGACGAGTAGAAGCCGCCGTGCCGGCGCGCGCCGCCGATGGGCACGAACCCTCTGGGCTTTCCCGGGTGGCAGCTGCTGCGGAAGAATCTGGCCGGTTGCAGGAGGAGGGGAGGAGGAGGAGGAGGAGGAGGAGGGAAAGCGCTCTTCTCAGCATCAGGATTGCTTGGCTGGCCCTGCTCCTTCTCTTCGTGGTTGCCGCTCCCGCCGCCGCCGCCGCCTTGATCCCCCACGTCATATCGAAGGCACTGGCACTCGTCGGGATCGAAGCACGCCATCTCTGGCAGAGGGCCCGACGGATAACGGGGGACCAGCTCGTCAGCCGGCTGCCCCGGGCTGCGGTGCTTACGGAAGAGGGCCCTGAGCTCCCCAGCGGCCGGGCGGTTGTCGCCACCACCCGGGAGCGTCGGTTTGAATGCGCCCACCCCGCTATGGGCAGCCCACTCCATCACAAGCAGGACTATGTCCTGCTTGCTGTGGTTGTCGACGTTTCGGAGACTCGCACGAGGCCAGGTTGGCGGCTGCCCCGGCCCGCAGCTCGTGTTGTGCATCGGGTGTCGGCACTCGGCTACGAGGGCATTGAGCCCGCCAAGGTGGCTCGGGTCGGTGTCATGGAGGTTGTGAGCGTAGTGGGCATCGTCGGTATCGGTGGTATCGTCCTCGGTACCTTGGGCATCGTCTGTGTCGGTGGTATCGTCCTCGGTATCTTGGGCATCGTTGGCGTCATCGGTGTCGTCAGTGTCCTCAGCATCGCCGGCGACGCCAGTATCGTCGCTATCACCGCTGTGGCCGGCGTTATCCAAGCGGCGGTCCCTCCGCCAGGCTATTACGTGCTGCTCAACTGCCGCCCACCGGATGGTGACATGCTCGCATAGTCGTACCGCGCCTTCGCGGCCGAGACACCGTCGCTGCCAGTGATCGAAGTGGCCGAGGCGGTCCGGCAAGCTCCAGTACGTGGAGAATGCCCCGGCGGTATGGTGACAAGGGCATCCAGAGCAGTGAGCGTGGCTGGTATACTCGTATGGTTTGGCGAACGAGAATGGGCAGTGTGACAAGACATGCTTGTTCTTGTAATAACAGGGCGCGTACCAACTGGTCGGCGTACGCCGGCAGGCTTCGCACATACCGTCCATGTCGAGCAGCCGCCGTAGCTGCCTTCTCTGGTCGCCGGCCAGGAGCCAAGTGGTATGCATCTTCGCGGCAAACCCCGCCGAGCCTGGCAGCGGCATGTATGCCCAGACCGAAGGCCCGATGATAAGGCCCCGGAACGCCCTCGATACACGGCCGAGGCAGAAGAGGGCAACGGCATCGCCGTCGAGATGGCGGACGATGAGCAGCCGCAGCTCCTCCGGCAGCTGGCATAGAGCGCTATGGCTGCGATTGTAGACTCGGGCCGCGAGTCACGGGTCCATGGTCCGCTGCAACCCGCGCAGCTCCGCCAATCTGTGCTCTTGCTGCTCCTCAATAAGGACAGATCCGAGAGGCACCTCATCGCGACGACGATCCGAATAGTCCATCAGCCCGACGATAACGACGATAAGAGCGGTAAGCAGTATGGCGATCCATAGCCAGCTCGGTAACATGCGAGCCATGGTTGGAAATATGGCGAGAATGGAGAAAAATGCCATGTCAGCAACGAGCTGCCGCTATCATGCGCAGGTTGAAGAATCGAGATATTGTTGATCAAGCGCCCTGGCTCGGCTCGCTCTGGGTTGAACGGGCATGTAAATAACGAATGCCTCCGCACTGACATCTAGCAAACATCTGTGGCGGGGGGTCCGTGGAGAAAAGAGGCCCAAGACCGATGAAGTCATCCTACCGCGCTCGGGAGGTAATACAATAACGTAGAGGGCCCGTGTTACTATTCCTCTTCCCGCTCCGAGCTGGTATTCTCACCGTTTCTTGGCTAGTTATGGGGAACTATTGAGACTATAAATATGTCAGCAGTTCAGTTCACAGCCCCAGCTGGCATACAAAAAGCTAATGCTATGGGGTAGGGAGATGTTGGGAACCAGGCCGTTGCCCTGGCCCGTGGAGTTGTGCGGCTTCTTGCAGCTTATACGGCTTGATGTGGTTTGATGCGGCTTTGATACAGCTCTGCTGGTCAGGGGGAGTCTGTCCTTGGCCCAGCTGAGACGAAGATTGAGGACGGACGGCTGCGAACCAACACACCGCTTTCGCCATATTAACCGAAAGAAAATACGATTCCGAGGACGGTCATGGCGTCAATTCAAAGACGCCGGGTGAGTCAGATGAAGCGAAAAATACTCCAGGCCATCCCATCATGCCCCCCAGCACAGCGGTGCGTCCATGCTCACAACCTCCCGAAAAAAGGGGGCTAAAAGGCAACGCCATAAACAAGTCTGCTCGGCAACCAAAAAATCACGGCAAATTCCCACCTGAATCCAATCCAAGTCTGGGGTAGTAAATTTCCTGGCCAAAGAGAAGAACCAACCAACCGTCAAAAAAGTCGAAACCAAACAAGAAAAGTAAAAAACCCAGGCGACCTCCTAGCTGGACTGGTGGTACGGTACAAGTGTAAGTAAGCACAGATACATGGAACCCAGCTCCTCGCTCCGCCCACCGTCGTGATATCATCATACCCCATCATCCATCCCTCTCCTGCCTCAATTTACCGCCCCCTTCAACATCTCAAAACAAAATGTTCCTCGTAGCAGCCACAGCCTCAACACGCCTCAGACACCCCAACATGACCATCACTAATAGTCCATGGGCGCATCCACCAGCGTGACGCCATGCTGCCCCTGCTGCTGCGGCTGCTCCTGCGGCCCGCTCCCCGTATGCTGGTGATGCGACGGCGGCGGCGTCCCCGCCCGCGCGGCAGCCGCAGCCGAGACGGGCGTCACGCGCCGGCCGACAGAGAACCGCGCGCCGCTCCGGCCCAGGCTGTTCCGCTTCTCCAGGATGCCCTCCTGCTCGACCTTGGCGAGCTGGGGATCGGCGGCTGTCGCTGCCGGCGCGGGCGCCGCGGTCACTGACGAGATGCCGTTCATGATGAAGTTGCCGTCGGCGGGGTGGCTGAGGCCCATGGAGGCGTCAGATTCGGCGGGTACTTCGAGGCTTGTCCGCTTGGGGAGGACGGGGCCGAGGCTCGTGCGCTTGCGGTGCTCGCTGGTGGGGCTGGAGAGGTTCGTGGAGATGGGGAAGCGCGTTTCGGGGCCGCCTACGCTCCTGTCGCGCCGGTGGGCGCGGGGGCTGGGGGCCGGGGAGGTGGCCCTGCTGCGGCCGCCGTTGGCCTTCTCTAGGATGAGCCGGGTCCGCTCCTCCATGTTGGCCTTGCGGTTGCTCTCGTCAGTCGAGATGGCGCGTGGCCGGTTCTGGTTGCCCTTAATCGTGCCAGATGAGTTCATGGTGGACATGCGCTTCAGCTCGTTGAAGATGGAGTCCTTGTGGGAGAACAGGTCGCGGACGAGGCGGTACGCGTGCTTCTCCTCCATCGTGAGCGAGGTCTCGGTGCGCGGGCGCAATACGCAAGGCGCGAGGATGGTCGCCAGCTTCGAGACGTACTCCTCGTCGGCCGAGGTCAGGTCAATCAAGCGGGTAAAGTGGTTCATGCAGGCATCCAGCGAGGCAATGTTAGTGAGTCGCAGTTGGGAGAGTGTCTGCTGGAGAACGGGGACGCGGGCGGAATCTCCGCCGTCTGCAGTGGGAGTGGTGTAGATGGACCGGATGATTTCGTAGACGTGCGAGGAGACGAGAGAGTCTGGGATATGTTAGCACTTATTGCTCGGCAGGCTTCGAATGTAGGACCACACATACCGGGCAGTTCGAGGAGATAGAGCTTCAGCAAGCTCGCAACGGTGGGGATATCGAACTCGGCAAAGGTTTCCAGGGCAGGTGTTTTCCCGTTGTTGACCCTCTGCCTGAGCTTGTGGGTTTGGGCCAGCGGGACCTCGTGCAACCACACGCCCCTCCGGGCCTCGTCGCCCTCCAGATCCGGGTAGTGGTGGTCGAGGTAGGTGAGCAGGGTGGTGATGATGACGGGCACGCGCTTGCGGTCGGCCCTGGCGCGGGCCTCGAGGTCGACGCCAAAGGTCTGCTCGTCGACCTTGTTGTAGTAGTTCTCATAGACGACAACCTTGGGGGTAAAGCTGCCGGTCCGGTAGTTCTCGAGCAGGTAGCGCAGGTCCCCGAGGGGCTGGACGGTCTCCTGGTAGAGCATCATGTTGTCCACGGTGGCCTGCAGGCTGGGGATCACGTTGCTGATCGTGCCCGAGAAGTCCAGGATGACCGTCTTGATGGCCTTGAGGCGGTCCAGCTCGCAGCGCTCGAGGAACTTGAGGTGCATGTACATGGTCTCCTCGAGCTCGCAGCGCATCTGATCGAGCTTCTGGACGCCAGCCTTGTACCGGTCATCGGCCTCCCTCGCTTCCCGGCGCATGCGCTCGGCGGGGGTCTCGTTCGGGCGCGACGTGTTGAGAACGTCCCACTTGGCCAGGTACTCGGTCACGGTGCCGACGACGGGCGAGTCGGAGCCATCAGAGCCGGCCACAGGGATCGAGAAGGTGCGCCCCAGGGTCTTCTTCTCGGGCACGCCAGCCGTCTCGAAGGCCTTGGGGCGCCACTGGTAGAACAGCTTGGAGCTGTTGGCAAAGGTGTTGCCGACGTTGCCAATCAGGCGCAGGAAGCCGTGGGTGACGAGGTCCTGGCCGATGCGCTCGGCGTAGCTCACGCTGGAGCTGCCCATGTGCTGCTGGAAGTAGTCGACGATGTCGGTGCCGGCCGAGGTGTTTTGGTAGGTGCCGAGGATGGGGACCTTGGTCTCGCCCATCTTGACGGTGGCGAGGATGTGGGCGAGGATCTTCTTGACCTGCTCCGGGGTGTATATCTGGTCGCCGATCTCGAGCGGCTCCTCCTCCTCGGCGTCCTCCTCGACCTTGATCTCGGGGATGTTGGCGCTCTGCTGGGGGCTGACCTCGGGGTCCTGGAAGGCGAGCTTGTTCTCCTCCTCGATGTCCTCGACGAGGCGGCACTTGTTGAAGTAGTTGCTGCGCAGCTTCTTGACGGCCTCGGACTGCTTGTCGTGGGCCTTGATGCGGACCTGGAGCTCCTCGTGGGAGTCCTGTATGCGGGACTCGTGGGCGTCGCACCAGCGCGAGAAGGGGTTCACGACGAGGTCGCGGATGTTCTGGGCCATCTTCTTGTGGTTCTTGGAGGCGTCCTCCATCTCGGAGCGCACGCCGTCGTAGGCCTTGCGCACGCTGGCGCCATCGTCGCGGCCGAAGCCGCCCTGGACCTTGTCGATGGCGGGGGCGATCTCGGAGAGGCGCTGGCCGTAGACCTCCTCGGCCTCGGCGCGCATGCGGGCGACGGTCAGGACCTGGCGGTTTTCGACGACGCCCTGCTGCAGCTTGCCAAACAGGACCCCGAGGCCTTGAGGCGGTTGGTCAGTACCGGGGCGGCAAGAATCACGTGGGGATCCGTGGACAGAAAACAAGACGATGCAAAAGTCGGGGGGCAATGCAGGGCGAGCTCACCTGCGGCGTAGTCGTTCGACCAGAAGGATTCTGCGAAGCCCGGCATCTTTGCTGGAAGTGCCGGGTTGTGTGGGAGTGGTCAGGTCAAAACGGAGGCGGTGGTGGTCAGGTCGTCAAGCCGTCGGGCGGCAGAAGAATAATTTTTGTGGCGGGTTGTCGCAGTTTGTTGTCAAGTTGGAGTTGGAGTTGGAGGAGGTTTGTTCGGTGTGATCGACGAGCCAGTCGCGGCAGCACGGCCCCGAATCTGCAAAGGGCATGCACGATGCACCGCCGCAAGGGTTGGACACCTGCGATTGAGGCTGAGGCGGCAAGGCCTTGCTGGGGACGATTGCGGGGAATGCGATGGCGACCGCGGGGCGGGTCGGGGATGGTTTGGCTGCGGTCGCGCGTGGTTCGGGGGGGGGCGACAGCGATGGCGACGGCGATGGATGTGCCGACTGGCTGCTGGCAATTGTGGATGTCGCCAAAAAGGAGGTGTTGACCAGAAAAAAGTGAGGATGGCAAGGCAGTCAAGGCAGGCAAGGCCAGCACATGCAGCCATCATCCCAAGGTGCCGCCTGCAGCACTGGGCAGCCCTGCAACCCGACCCTCCTGCCCCCCCATCACCCATCCACCCCAAAGCCCAAGCCCAAGGCAGAGGGTGCAGCTGCCTGGCCCCCATTGGCTGGGCCATTGTCTGCTGGCCCTTTCAGCCCGTTGTCAGCGACAACCTCGATCCAATTCGCACCCCGGCCCCGGCGCCAGAGGCCAACTCGTCCCAGCTTTGGGCCCCTGCAGGGCGTCCAGGGTCCACCTGGGCCTGCGGCAGCCCGTTTTTCAGGGGTCGCGACCAACACTTGAAACGCCGGGGACATGAACACACTGTGCCCTGTGCCTGCAGGGAGGAGGAGGAACGGGTTCGCGTGGTCGGCAGGGCGCACAGTGTGTTCCAGGCACAGGCATGGCATGGCATACGTCAGGGCTGGGATAAGGGCTTGACAGAGTGTGTACGCGGGCAAAAAGACGGTGGAGGAGAAAAAAAACCAACACCACATGTTCCAGTCACAAACATGTCTGACCTGGCACACAGACGGGCGTCGAGAAGAACGAGAAGAATTGCAGCTGGCTCGCCGATCGAGCCTAGACCATGACGTAACCCACCGAGGGACGGGGTTCAGCCGGACACGCGGACCGCTCGGAGACCAGAGGCAAAACTGAAGGTAACGGTCAGCTCCACTGAAATCCCTCCACTCTCTCCTGTCGCCTTCTCGCTCCGCCGCCCCTGGCGACCGAAAAAGGGTTGTGCTGGGACAAGCGGAGTCAGGTCGATGACTTTGAGTCCCTCGAGGCTTTGATTCTCGGGCCAGATGCGTAGCTCCTGCCGATAGAAGAGCTCGAGGGAGGGCTAGCCGGCGATGATAACACCTACGTGCTGGGACGCATCCACCGACACAACGTCGTCATGGCGTGCCTACCTGGGCAGTGCGGGACGAACAGTGCTGTAATCGTCGCGACAAACCTGAAGCGAAGTTTTCCTAGTATTTGCGCTACCCTAGTATTTGCGCTGCCCTAGTATTTGCGCTACCCTAGTATTTGCGCTACCCTGATGGTCGGCATCGCCGGCGGAGCCCCAAGCCAGGCCGACTTGTACCTAGTCGTCGGCACCAAGATAATATAGTATGACATGGGCAAGGCACTCGGGGGCGGCCACTTCCAAGAAACAGCCATTCCGAATAGGGCTGGAAGTTGGATGACTCTCTCTTGTTGTTGTATTCCGCAAGGTCCGTCCGGGTTGGGCGTGCTTGTTCCGCTACTGCCCTACTCTCAAATGTAGGACGTTTTGGTAACTATCCTTTTTGCCATATTTGCTGGGAGAGTTGTCGGGAGAGTTGTCGGGAGAGTTGTCGGGAGAGTTGTCGGGAGAGTTGTCGGGAGAGTTGTTGGGGAAATTGTTGGGAGGGTTGGCATGATGTTCGGCAACTGTTATCTCCTCTGCGACGATCTGAGACACCCTATCTCAAAATACAAAGGAAAAAGCTAAACATCTGCTTGCTAGCGGCCAGAACATGGCTTGTGAAATTCTAGATTTATACGAGTAGGAAAAGAAGCGCGTTTAGAAATCTTAGAGAATGTTATGTACATTGGCGGGCTTTGTTCAACTTACGGGGACAAGTGTATCATCGCCAGTTTATTTTCCTAAATCTAAGAGCAAAGCGCGAAACAAAAACGAGCAAAGCGCAAAACAAAAACGAGCAAAGCGCAAAACAAAACCCGCCTCCAGGGCCTGAAGCCAACGAACGACCTGAAACCCAACCCTCAACCCTCAACCAACACACAGAGCAAGCCGTGGCCCACGCTTTTGGTCGAGCTCGCTGGCTTCCTTCCACCACATCTATTGTATTGCTTTTTTTTTCTTTTTTTTTTTGGTCTGCGATTGCGTCCGGAGCCCAACACAATACCTGCCGTGTGGTGACTCTCACGCGTTGGTTGTGTCGGGAGAACAATGCTGCGCCGGCTGAAGTCGAGCTGGAGAACTGGCAAGGGGAGGAGAGCTGACCTTGTCGCTGTGTCCGACAAGGCCATGGAAGCGAGTCCGGTGCCCGAGGCCACTCTTCAACCCTCTTGCGCCCCCAATGGCGTGCCTGAAGCCGTCCCCGAAGCCATCCCCGAACCCTCTACAAACTTCGCGCCGCCGGAGGAGATGCCGTCCGAGACTCTCGCACCGCTGGATGCGCTGCCGTTTGAGATCCACCGCATGATCCTGCTGCGAGCCCCGAGCTTCGACGACCTGCGCGCCCTTGTTCGCGCGTCCCCGCAGCTTCACCGCGTCTACGCCGAGGACCGGTTGTCGATCCTGAGGCACTTTGCCGGGCGCCTGTTCGACGGCTTCCTCGTCGACGCCCACGCTGCCTATCTCTCGGGGACCCAGGAGTTCCAACTGAGCCGATCCGACTCGACACTCTGGGAGTTTGTCGACAACTACCGGCTTGCGACCGTTCCGGGGTCCGACCTGTTTACACACCTCTCTCTCGAGCACGTCGTCCAGATAATCCGTTTCCACTTCCTCGTCGTCGAGCCCCTCACCCAGCGGTACGCGACTTGGGCATTGGCCGCTTTGTCTTCAGCCCCCGAAACCTGCCCGCTGAGCGTCACAGAGAGGCAGCGGATTCAGCGTGGGCTGTATCGCCTCCAGGTCTTTTGCAACCTGTGTGGTTCTCGAGGAGAGGGCCAAAGTGCGCCAGCCTATATCGAAACCAACCTTGATCGCGTTCGTGTCCTCTCTCTCTTTCCAGCATGGCAGGTTGAAGAGGTGCTTTGCGTCCACGCTTTCGCAAAGGATGTATACGGTGGAGTTTTTGATCGGGTTGACTGGGACCTGAACGAGGAACGAAATCCACGATATTTGCATGTCGACATCACATCGGTGAACGAGAGCCTACTCCTCTTCTCGTCGCCGGGGGGCTGTAAGCCTAGGCTCCAAGCGTTTTACAGACTAACACTGGATGCTGATTTCTCTTGTCTAGCCATCAATTTCATGTCTCTCGACACGGTACTGCGCCAAGGTCTTCCTCTCCTCTCCGCTATACTCAAGATCACAGACCATGAGGAACTCGTCCAGGCTGTACGACAGGGCATCGTCGGGGGCGAGCGGGTCGTGTGCAGTGCTTGGGGGTCGGACTGGATGGAGGAAGCTGTCCGCCATGAGTCTCACTACGCTCGGCGGGAGGATTGGTATTCGGAGGAGGATGCTGCGCAGGACCGGGGAGACAAGACGCCGTTTGGCGGCACAGATACGGCAGACCAGCCCCCGCTGGCCTGGGTCACATTTTGGGGTGGTGAGGTGAGCAATCTCTATGGCGCGTTTGTCCCCAAGACATTCCGTCGTTGGGGGTACGTAATGTGGGACGCGGGGCGGCTGGAGGCGTCGGGCGCAATGGACCACATCGAGGCTAACAGTCGGTCTGGGTGGTGGGATGTCCGAGAAGACATGAGGGAGGATTCTGAGGCCTGAAGATTGGCGGCGAGATGGCGCGCGGGCGTACATATGTACCTAACTACCTGGTACTTGCTTGCTGGAGGACTGTACAAATGTCGGGGGAACAGGGAAAACGGTGGTGGAATTCTGGTTGTTCTGTGGGTTGGAAGTCGGTCAGTAAGTCGGCTGGCTGGCCAGCTGCAATCTCAATCCCGCAATAATGGGAATCTCTTCCTGCCCTAAGATTTCTACTGGCAGAGTTCGCGATGTCAATTTTGGTTAGTTCCCCCAAAGCCCTGGGAAAGGCCAGTCGCCTCGGAAAGTGGTAGGACATCAAAGTCTAGATTTGAGGGCAACCGATCGATGGCAGAGCAAATGCTCTTGAAGTGAGCGGGTATCTGTGTGTCGTAGACATTTTTCGTGAATTGATATACTGTCTAATTATTTGTCCCTTTCTGTCGAGTCCGGTGAAGGAAAAATTGTGGATCGGGTGCCGGTAGTACTTGACGGCCCGCATTTGTAATCGACCCGGTCCGGGATAAGCAGCGCGTGTCGACGTCGGCCAGGGTCCATAACTCTCCCAACTTCATACCAGCCTTCGCACCCCAAGAAACAAACTTGGAAGCAAAGGCACCTCAACACCAAGAATTGAATGGTATCAGCCCGATGAAGACAACCGAGGAACTGCCCCTGACTGGGGATTGTGAGGGTAGTGCGCCCGTCTCCCCTCGGCAACGAACGTCCAGGGCAACGCGAGCCGTCTTGTTCGTGACGGTGCCATTGTTGCTCCTCGCCTTCATCTTTCGACTTCCCGGCCACATCCCATGCCCTGGCCACGGATGGCGTCCCTTCAAACCCCATACCATTGAGGAACGCGTCAAGCACATCCTGAACCACACCCCCTTGATTGGTAAACACTGCCCTCATCTCATCTCACCCCCGCTTATCATCTCATCCACCTCATCACAAACCCCCGACTAACCCCCTCCCAGACGGCCACAACGACCTCGCCATCTTCATCCGCGCCTTCTACAACAACCACATCTACAACGAGTCCTTCAGCGACGCTTTCGCCACCGGCGGGCTTCCAGGCCACGTCGATCTTCCCCGCCTCCGCGCCGGCCAGAACGGCGGCGCCTTCTGGAGTGTCTTCTGGCCGTGCCCTGCCAACGGCTCCGACTATTCCGACTCCAACTACACCCCAAGTCCGCCCCCCCTCCCCTTTCCCATTATACCCTCCCCACTAACCCCTTACAAAGTCGTCCAACAAACCCTCCAACAAATCGACCTCGTCTCGCGCCTTCGCCAGTCCCACCCC
>FTEL01003730.1_pt1 | contig 11544 bp, 9 predicted proteins | sample 1658911 | NCBI WGS metagenome assembly FTEL01 (sample SAMEA3914869, study PRJEB12502) | metagenome | biome: forest; material: soil | place: USA | collected 2012-03-12 | depth 0.1 m
AACCCAACGCTCTTCACCCCCTCCGCCCTCCCCTACACAACCGCAGTCTGGCACGAAGCCCTCCGCCTCTACCCGCCCATCCCCTTCGAAATCCGCCAATGCCAAGCCCCCACCGTCCTCCCCGACGGCACCGCCCTGCCGCGCCACGCCGTGCTGGTGTGGTGCCTCATGGCCATGGGCCGGTCGCGTCTCACCTGGGGCGAGGACGCGGACGAGTTTCGTCCAGAGAGGTTTCTGGATGAGGAAGGGAAGTTTGTGCTGGGCAAGAGCGCGGGGGAGTTTCCTGTTTTTTATGGGGGGTCCAGGGCGTGTCTTGGGAGGAAGATGGCCGAGGTGGTGGCGGTGCAGGTTATTCCGAGTGTGTTGTGGGGGTTTGAGCTTGAGGGAAAGTGGGTGGGGGAGAGGAGGAGTGGGAGTAGTTTGACGTTGCCTATGGAGGGGGGGTTGCCGGTCAGGGTGAGGAGGAGGCGGGTTGGGAGTTTCTAGGTTTTAGGGGGCAAGTAGTGATACTCTGCAGTGCTTTGAATGTATTTCTTGATGGGATTATACCTGGTCCTGTCAGACACATGTGTGTCACGGTGAATCCTCATTACGACAGGCTTGGAGATCGTTTCAACGTCTAAAGCGCTAGCACAACACCAGAGATAACCCCGTCGCTAGCAACCACGCCAGCAGAAGCACCCCAAGCCGCGCCCAACATCGCTGCCCCTCACATAGGACCCCCAGATGCTGCGCGTCACACACGAGTGCGCCGTGTTGGGGGGAGAAACGACTCGATGCTAACGATCAGGTCCGGCGGCCCCGTGCTGGTGAGCAACGTCGAGATGAAGTCGAACTGCTCCGCCTGCACCGGCAGGAAGAAAGCGAGCAGGAGCAAGGCCATGTCGCTGACAAGAAAGGGAACAGCCGTGGCTTGCACATGGCTGGGGCAGGTCGTAGGACGTCTTGTTGAACGGCTTCGGTGGTTGTGGTGGTGTGGGTCGACACAGAGCTTGGGACCTCGGGCGCCTCGGCAAGAAGAAGGTTCTTCGCGGAGCTGAGGAAAGCGGCTCTCCGCAAGGGCGCTGCCTTCCATGATAACAACCCCGGGCTGGACAGCACAACACCAACCTCCCGGCCCGCCCGGGCTCTCAGCTCCTGCTGTTCGGTGGTCCTGGCCTTGCTAGCGTCACATTGTGGCGTCTCTCGTGGTTCGATTCAGTGTCATGTAGGGTTTCTGCGTCCTCAGCGCTAACTGCTTGTACCATCCCAACTAGCCAGGAAGAGATCCGTCCATAGGTACTATGTACGGACGTGCAGACAGAGGCGGGGAATTAGCTGTGGCTTAGACCGCCGAGGCAACATCGGTCATTGGCCGAGGCAACTTGGGCAAGAGCGTCGAGCCCAAGTGCGTCTCGAGGTGGCTATCAGGGGTGATGCGTGCGGATGGATCCAGTCGGGGCGCGAGGGATCATGACACGACTGAGGAATACGTGAGAGGGCGTCCCAATCAGTCGCCAAACTCGCCGGTGACAGGCCGTACTGGGTTTACCTGCTCGATTCGAATTCACATGAGTAATTGATTCAGTCGAGCTTGCGCATCGTCCCGGCTGGCGGCATCAGGTTTGAAACACCACAAGTTAGACAGCTAGCTGCCAGTAACCTCGGGGCTGCCGAGCCCCGAGAAAGAACAACATCATCCCTGGTACATCCCAAGGCCTCGCACCATACTACCAAGTAAGCCATGTCAGGGACCGATGGTCCCGAGAAAAACAACATCACCAAGGCATGGCCGCTCTCGCGCGGCATTTGTAACGGCAGCACCAAGATGGAGCAGCTCGGTATGCAGATCTGTAAAAAGCTGGCCGACCGAGAGCCGGCGCACGGTGCAGACGACGTCGTGCCCGACAAGAAGGTGCTTGTCTACTCCGACTCCCCTTTTGTTGCCTACCTGGCGTTTTTGTGGATGGCCAATGCCTTTGACATCCCTATGCAGATAATCGATCGCAGTATGAGCGCAGCTAGCTGCCGAGCCGCTATAGAGCCCTTCGTTACTGTCCCCCTCGACCGGCTGCGGCGCGAACTCCACCGCCCCGCGGAGCCCCCCACTCCCCGGTTGCCGGTCACTACCGTCGGCATCATCGCCGAGGGTCTCAACCTAGCCCAGGCGAACTACCTCGTCCTCCTCGGCCCCCTCGACACTGTCGCCAAGCAACTGCAGGTCTGCTTTTTTTGTTCCGGCGCGTGGTGTGTGGTAGGTATTGACACATAAAGGTATTGTTTAGGCCCAGTTGCTTGGGTTCGCTTGCCTGGGATAGGGGTTCGCTGTAGTATGGTCGAGGCATCCTTGTAGTGCAAGAGGCGGGTCCGGTATATTGTCCGGGCGTTGTTAGTCGCTAGGCATTGTTGGTTGTTGGGCCTTGCGCGCGATCCCACCGGAACAGCAGGGGTAAAAGCAACAAGGTAAAACCTATAATCTATTCCGTGAGGTGATAGTACACCGCCTACGACGTCTCAACAGCAAGAACCATGCTCTCCAGCTCAATCTCCTCCATGTCCAGACCACTGACCGTGTCATACCAGACGCAGCGATCACTGTCCATGTCCAGCACCAAATCGTCCGGCCGACTTTCCCCATCCACGTCCCCTTCAGTCCCGGCAACCTCCTCGTCGTGTGTGTTGAAACTCTGGTCGCCTGCTCCTCGAGGGCCTCTCCCATCCCAGTCGGGCTTGGGGTTGGGCCAGATGGCGTACGCCTTGCGACGGATGGCTTTGTATTCGATGGCAAAGATGTAGCTGCCGGGAACGGACATGGCAAGGTGCGTCTTCTTGGTGTTGCTCGACGACGCGGCGATGCCAGGGTCGCCGATCTCCAAGGGCAGCGGTATTCCGGCCGCGGCGCATCCTATGGCCAGCGCGGGGATCTGGACATCAAATCTATGCTCGCGCGAACGTCCCTGTTCGACGGACAGCGACGCGTCGGTCCACACAAGCAGGCCGACAATCATGTAGGCTACGGGGCCGCCGGGTTGCAAGGCGCGGGAGAGGTACTCTCGGATCTCGACATCCTCGCGCATGGTCCGGAAGACGTCACGGTACTTGCTGAGACGCATAATCTTCATGCTCCCCGTCTGGAAACTGAGTCCTGCCGATCGACCACCTCCTCTCGCTACCGACACAATATCTGTCAGAGCGCCGCTCACCGAGGCATTCTGACTGCGGGAAATCTCGGCCTGGACGTCTCTGGCGTCCTCCTCGACGACCCGGCCCTCCGTGAAGCGCTGGGGCCTGTCCGGGGTGAAATCGGCGAGGGGATCCCGGAAGTCAAGGATGAATCGGCCAAGCCAGTCTGCCGTTGCCGCCGCGGGAAGCAGACGTCGCGGATCGAGCATGTAATACGGCGGCGGATGGAGCATATTGTGTGTCGTTGTTGCTCGGTGGGTGTTTGTGTGCCCAGGTGTTGGTCGGCATCCCTGCAGGAAAAGGCTTGGGCCGGCGACCTCCTGATTATGACGGGTGATAACGTGTGGCTCAGCGCCAAGAGCAGGTTGGCGTCCTCAAGTCCACGGAGTAGGCTCAGACGAGCTCACCGGGTTCCGACTCGGGTTAGAGACACCACAGCTGAAAAATGCGGCTGAATCTGGCGCCGCGGGCTTGTGGCGGCTCCCAGAGGCCACGAGAGTTCTCAGGGCTCGGGGGCGGTTCTCGGGAACTTTTGCCCCTTGCCTTACACTGAGAACACATGTGCAGACAACAAGGATAATGAACCCCCCATTCAACAGAAGTTCCATCCTGACACACAGCTCAACTCAGTGCCCCCGACCGTTAAGCTGCCAAGAGTGGCACACGATCGGCGAGCAACGGTTCGCGGTCTCATCATGCCTGTCGTCTCCATCGTGGAGCTTTGCCGGGAAGAGGCTGATCCGTCAGCAGCAGATGGCACGCGTCGCAACTCGAACCGCGTCTTCTCGGTTACGAACCACTCTGCAAACCATGGGCCCCGACAGCAGCGATTCGAGGTTCCCTCGACCCCGTTGGAGCTGATGGATGAGCTGCGCTGGTATCTGGAGGACTTTGCGGTGATGTGCCCTCTCGAAACCAAGCGCGTCGACAGGGCCAAGCACTCGCTCAAGGATGTGGGCAGGGCACTTGTCAACTCCATCGAATGGGCCTCGATCGTGGGACCGGAAGGACGCAACGAGCCGCTACTCCTCTCCGTCCAAGAGCAGCCATGCGGCTTCGCGCCCGTCATGTGGGAGCTCCTGGAGGACTCTGAGCTCTGGGACAACCGTTCGAGGACGGCGTGTTCGTCAGCCGTCACATCCCGAAGCCTGGAAGAACGCCAACCGGAACTCCCACCCGCACCCACGGGGAGCCGCCCGAAGCAGCGCCTCCATCCCTGAACATCCTTATCGTCGCCGCTAGGCTTGACGAAAAGGAGGATATCCCTCATCGCATCGTGTCCAAGATTCTCTACGACAAGATCCGCAGGCAGTCGGACCAGCTCACTTCGCCGACATACCTGAAGATTCTCCGACCGCCAGCGTGGGACGAGCTCAATCGAGAGCTGGAGACAAAGGGTGCGGGCTTTTACGATATTGTCCACTTTGACTTGCATGGATTCAAAATGGAGGACAACAGGTACTTGCTACTCTCCCTGCGCATGTGCCCACACATGATCTTTGACGCTCTTTTGGCCGAGGCCAAAGCTGACGCACGTTCATGATTCAGGCAAGGCCTCGCTTTTGTCGAGATGGCTCCAGACGGCGTTAAACCTGAAGAGAACAGTCCGACAAGGCGGGGGGTCTTGAGAAAGCGGGGGGTCTCGACATCTGATCTGGCTTCCGTGTTGGCCCGTCACCGAGTCCGCCGCGTCGTTCTCAACGCCTGTCGCTCGGCCCAGTATCAGGACGCCGATCACAGCATTGCGCTCGGCATCCTCCAGGCGGGTGTGGATGAATGCGTCGCCATGACGTTCAACGTCGTGTCTCGTGCCGTGGAGATTTTCATGTCCGTCTTCTACGATGCCGTCCTCACCAAGGGGCTTGCTTTGGATGCTGCCGCCGCCTGGGCGCGCCAGGCTCTCCGTCTCAAGCCGGATCGCACCTCCCGCTATGCGGCCAGCGTCCCCGTCTACGACTACATGATTCCTATCTGCTACACGCATACCTTCCCTCGGGACAGCGGCGCATACAACTTCACTGGGAGTTTGCGGTTTGCCCGTCGACCGCCTTTCCACGACGTCGTTGGCCGTGAGGACGACATTCTTTCCATCGAGACACGTCTGCTCTCTTCGGAAAAGGGGCTCTGGCTCTGCGGGCGTCCTGGTGTCGGAAAAACAGCCCTCCTTCGTCATCTCAGCGCTTGGTGGTTGGAGACTGGCCTAGCCACCGGCGTCTATCTCTACGACTGCCGCGCTGCTGCGCCTCGGTGGAGCGTGGAGAGTTTCTGGCGCGGCGCCCACGACATGTTTCTCCCGACTGCAGAGTTCCAGGGTCCGGATGCCGTCGTTGGACATTTTCGGCAGAATCGGTGCATCGTCATGATTGACAATCTGCCACTGTCAGCGGAGCGGCCCTGTGACCGCTTTATCTCCCGGATCTTGAACAAGCTGGATCGCGGCACAAAGGTCATCCTCGCCTCGAGATCTGACGAGGGGTGGGGAAATCTCGACGGGTTTTTCGAACCAAAGCGTGAAGCCCTCGCGGGGCTCGACAAGCTCGGCAGCCTACAACTGCTCCGGACATACATGGAAAAGGCGATTCGGGATATGACAGGGCAAGCTGCCAAATCCGTGGGCGACTCCTCCGATGACTTGCACTGCTTCGAGCAGATTGCATCGCTTCTGAGGGGGAATCCGGCGGCCTTCCGCGTCGTTATCGCCGCGTTCCTGCACAGCAGGGCCAACACGATGAAGGAGTTCCTCGGCTCCTTGATCCTCGGCGAACCGCTGATGGGGAGCCAAGCTGCCCAACGACATCTCATGTCGATGGCACAAACCGAAGATCTTCCTTGCGTGGCGGAGCTTCTCGGCATTGTCCAAACCCTCGACACCCCGACGACGGGCAAGTACGCTGTCCCCGTCGAACTTCTGGCCCCCTTTTGGGAGCTGCTGCCCCGACGTGACCTGCCCCTCCTTGATGCGGCATACGCCGACCAGGTCTCCAAGGGTCTCATCGGCGATTCGACGCCTGCGGACCGAATCGCCATATTGAGGGCGCTCGTGGGACAAGACGGCGCGGGGGTGCCTGATCTACCCGGACTCTCTCCCGAGTTCAAGTCGGCAGCGGCCAAGTTCAAGTCCGCGGCGGCCGAGCTCGGCAACCACCCCGACTCCTATCTCGAGTCCCCGGGATTCAAAGCGTTGATGACCACCTTATCCAACATCCCTCCAGCATCATCAGGTATGAAAGGGGGTGACAGGACGCTCTTCCTGGTCAAGGAGGGCCCGGACTTCGCCGATTTCGTCAGGAAGTCCCCCGTGTTCAGCCACCTCGACGAGGCGTGCGCCCGTATCGTCGACCCGCTTGCAGCTGCGCATTTCCTCTTTGTGGACTCTCAGGAGCCGCGAGGCGATTTCAAGACCAACTATTATCGCATCCACCCTCTCCTACCCCTGCTCTTACGCACCTCCCCCCTGTACCACTCGAACGGCACGGAGGCTCCAAACATCCGGACAGCGTACTTCAAGCAAGCTTTCATCTTCTACTACACCTACCGCGCCAGAACCTGGCCGTTCGAGCACCAGTACTTCGAACCCGAGTGGCAGGGTGTCCGCGAGGAGCTCGGGCTCGAGTTTGTAAACTTTGTGTCGGCCATCGCCATGCACAGCGACATCGCGAAGGATGCACCCAACATCACAATGGAAAGTCTGGCACCCATGTCCTTGGCGTCGGTTCTGCACCGCGGGGTGGGCACCCAGGTTTCCAGGTTCCAGCTGGTCCATCTTGCCCAGGAGAAAGCCCTGGCTTTCATCCTAGACCAAGAGAAGCGCATTTCCGACTCGGCGGAAGCTCCCGACGCCGAGAAGAAGAAGATCTTGTTCCTGCTCCGCATGTTCGGTGCCAGCTTAGCTATGCTCCGGAGATCTTTCGTCGGATCGCCGTCGTCGGAAGAGAACAAGCCGTTCGCCGCACTTGGCCGGGCGCTACACCAGCGGACACAGCAGATGGGCACCCAGTTCGTCGAGGAGATGTGGGCCACGGCAAAGATTACACCGGCTAGGGTTCGCTACTGGGATCGGTGTCACGAGATCATGTCGGATCCCGCCGGCCTCGGCGCCGAGTGGTTGGGGTCGGAGGAGATGTGGAAGCTGCGCCATGATTTCATGAGGGACAGCGCCGCCAGAACTGGCGAGACGTCGTACGCCAGCCAGAAGACGTGGGAGGATCTCCCCACGCATGCCATCAGCGGTAACGAGTTCAGGAGCGAGCTGGTCTTGGCGCTCAAGCAGGCCCGCGATGCCGTCGATCGCGGCCAGCTCGTCCAAGCGCGCAAGATTTTCGATGGCGCCTGGAAACGGGAGGTGCTGGACCGGAACGACGACGGGCATCACAAGGCGCGGCTTCTCGAGCTGCGAGCCGAGATATGTGAGCGCGACGGGGATTGGGAGAGCGGCGCTGAACACCGCAGCGAGGTGAGGCGGCTGCTGGAGGCGCCGAGGTCGGACGGGTTGGGCGTGCTGGGCCCCCTGGCGCAGGAATCGTGGACACCCCGTTTCTTCCAGGGGCTGATGACCAGAGCGCCGGGCGGCGTGCCGTTGCAGGAACCGTGGATAACCATTTTCTTCTGGCAGACGATGGCCACACCGATGGACGACTCGGAATTGTGGGTGGCCGGTTCTTTCTGGGAGATGATGAGTGCCCCGTCGCTTGAACCGTGGAGAACCGTTCTCTGGCAGGCGATGACCACACCGATGGACGCCTCAGAACTGTGGATGGCCATTTTCTTCTCGCAGCTGATGAGTGCCCCGTCGCCGGAACCATGGATGGCCATTTTCTTCTGGCAGCCGATGGCCACACCAATGGCCGCCCCGGGGTTGTGGGTAGCCATTTTCTTCCGGTCCGTGGTGCAACCGATGATCCCAGTGCTGGACAGGCTGAGGGAAGTATATGATCGCAGTGCTGAGCAGGCCCAGGGAGGTATATAGGTAGGTAGCGTCAACCGAGGCGTACCCGTCGAAGGCATCGGCCGTTGCTCGTGAGTTGAGAGCAGCGCCGGTTCCATGGATATGGACTGGGCGTAGCCTGCTCGCGGTTGTCAATACCTTAAGCTAGCTCAATGAGCACGCCCGTATTCGGTATTCCGGTGGAGGCAGGAAATATCCCACCACAAAACACAGCACATTGTCCACCACCGTGCTCACTCCGAGCTCGCGTCCCCGCCCGCCCGGGCGCGGTCGCCCTCGTCGCATCCGCCTCTCGTGCCGTTTCTTGATGAGCGTCTCGGCCTCGCTGTCTGCCGCCCAGAGCGTGGTCCCGTGGCACGGCAACTGCTGCCCGGCTCCGTGGATGCGCCCCGCCGCCCGCTGGCCCTCGGCCTCCACAAACGGCAACTCAAAGAGAAACGCATGGTTAGCCCTCTGCAGGCTGTCAATGCCGGTGCCGGTCGTGCCGGCCATTCCTAACTCCAAACTCCCAGGAATCCAGACGCTCAAGATCTTACAAGCCCGCACAACCAAAACCAAACCAGCCCCTCGGGGGGAACATCCAGCCCGGTACCACAACCACGCAAACACCACCTTATCAAACCGCAACACAAAAAAACAAGCTTTTCCCTCACGCATGCCCTGTCTCAGCCCACGTCTCACACAGCACCTCACCATCTCTCGGCAAAAGCCACAGTAGCACCGGTACTGTACCGCCGATCCTCATCTGATCAAGGACTCACAGAGCGGCGGTGAACAAGGCAAGTGTAAGCGGACACGAAACAAGACAGACGAGCTGACGACGGCGGCGACGAACAAGTGGGGGATGGGAAACTTGAAGATGAGCGGTGGACGGCGGCGGTGAGTCAAAAGGACGTAGACCTAGACCTGGCGGTCTCGGAAGAGGGTGAGGACGGGAGAGAGGGGGAGGGGTGTGGTTTTTTGCTCGCCTCACATCGTACTTGTGTGAGTGTCTCAGCTTGATCTCACGTACCTGGGACGGGGCCCGTTCGTTCGTCTTACCCGGCATGGATGATGGGGCATTCCGGGGTGTGTTCCGTCAGTGTTGGGGAGTGTCGTGTGCCTTATGTTCCACGGGGTTTGGCGGTAGGTGAGGACGGAGAGAGGGAGGGAGTTGAAGGGCTTTGGGTTGGGAAAAGGCGTCAACAGAAGGGGAGTCAGATGGGAGGCAATTACACTATCATCAGTCTATCACGACTGGAGATAGGGTCCTAGCGTGTAGTTGGCCGGATAGGGAAAAACTAAAATAGAGCAGGCCCGGACCGGAACCATCCTTAGAGAGAAAAAAGACGCTCCAACCACTCACTGGCGCGGGACGAGCCGCCCGCTGGCCCTCTCCCGGGCCCTGTGCACTACGGAGATACCTCGACTCGAGGACCGGTACCCATCGAGTGACTCTTGGCGACCACGCCCAGGCGCGGCCCGCCCACGTTTAATGATGTACATGGGATGTCTCGAGGTGACGGTAGCTGTAGTGTCTCTGCCTGGTGGATCGGCAGCCACGCGAGTCCAAGTTTTCCCGAGCCCACCGTGCCCAGTGCCAACCGTGATCTGTCCTGGATCTGGGGGATGTGGACTCGTGGAGAGGGCGGGCGGGCTCTCCCGTCTGGGCGCGGGATGCCGAAGAGTCAATTACTGCGCTTCATTTGTGTTAGAATGGTGGTGTGGCTGTCCTTTCCTGTCATCTTGGTTGTGGACCGAACGTCGTGGAAGCGGGAGGTTTGTTTCTGCACTGGCAGTCCCTTTTCGATCGACACACATCGTGTACTTCGGCTCTAGAAACCCCCTTTCGGCCGGAACCGCCACTTGGGCAGCAACGTTATCAGCCACCACCTCGAGACAAACGAAGACGGGAATCGCTCGGAGGCCTCCAGATCAACTTCCAGCAAGCGCATGCACGTCTGCGTCCTCTCAAGACGTCGGAAAGTTGCACCCGGCCATCGTCGGATGTGACTCGCTGGGTTGGGTGGGACGGTGAGACTGAGCCGCTGCCAAGAAGTCCCGAGTCGGCGGAAGTCGGGCTGCCGGCAGATGTCCAGGTTCTGGAGGCCCGAGACGGATTGCCGGCTCGACGGGGTCGCTGGTCACGGGGCAACGGGGCTGCGTCCCGCAGACTGATGTCAGGGAAGGTCGGGGAAAGGTCGGGGCAAGGGAGAAACCGGAACCACGATCAAGCTTCCAGACGCCTCACCCCGGGGGGTGGGCTCGGTGTTGTGGAGAAGGTTAACGGTGCTAGTGTCCGTGTGGAATCTGGGAAATCTGGGCTCCGGGGCATCTCTTGGCGAGGTTGACGATGTGGTTGTCTGCTCAGCTCGTCGTCGACGGCGCTAATGACGTTAGCAAGCAGCAGTTGGGCCGTCTGGATAGGAGAACTGTGTTCGTCCCGACCCAACCCGTGCGAGTTCGCCTCCTGGGACATGGAAACCGAGTCCTGTGCCACTGTCATGAGTCCCAAGACTCCCTGAGCTGAGCCAGTCGAAGAGTCAACCCCTATTCTTTGCAAAAGCCTCCAAAATCAAAATTGCTAGCTCTTGCTTTACCGCTGTTTTTTGTCCGCGTGACTCGGCTGGGCTTCGGTGGTGGAAGTTGCGCTGAGTTGCTTGCCGTGTTCAGCTGCGCCGGCCAATCATTCTACACGGAATTGGGGCAATCACATGCGGCAACGGGAGCCGTTCTCTGCCGCCGGAGCACACCCCAGACACTGGCGGCGAGTCACGATGCCGGCCCGTTACGTAAGGTTCCAGGCCCAGGACCCCCAGAGCTGATGTCACGCCCTAACCGCAGGCAATGCCGAGCATTCTGGCCGGTCTTGAGCCGGTGTCGAGATACGAATAGTTAATCCTCTCTCGGGCGGAGGGCCGGATCGATGCTAGTGTCGCGTACAGAGTCGCTGGGCTGAGCTGGACCTGCCCGGCCTGTTGTGATGAATGTCGCATCTGACGCCGCTGATTTCTCATGCCCATCTTTTGGTTGCCGTTTTGGGATGTGCGCCCCGAATCGGGTGCATGGCCTTCGTTATCAGGGGTCGTCGGGCGATGCCGGAGCGGGTTTCGATGTTTGATGCATCTGACGGAATATCGTCGGCAACAAATCTGGCAGTCGGTGAGCTGCAGCGGGCCATTGCCGTAAAATGTACTTTGATCCTGGATGCACAGCGCGGCCAGGTGTGAGGTGGCGGGGTTCTCCCGTAAGATGCCGGCGGGAGCGGTTGATCTGCGCGCGTGTGCCTGGATCTGGCTGCCGTTTCCAAGACCGGTTTTTTGTCGGGTGCCTTTCTCCATTGCCCATTTTTGGCGTGCTTCTTGCTGCTTGGGGCAATTCGCGGGGAAGACGGACACCCCTCTAGCCTCTCCCGTCTGGACACCGCCGTTGGGCTTAGCGGCGATCCGAGCCTTGTC
>FTEL01006549.1_pt1 | contig 11543 bp, 19 predicted proteins | sample 1658911 | NCBI WGS metagenome assembly FTEL01 (sample SAMEA3914869, study PRJEB12502) | metagenome | biome: forest; material: soil | place: USA | collected 2012-03-12 | depth 0.1 m
ACCCCATCCCCTCCCTCTCTGCCCCCAACCCCCCCGCTTTCTCAACCCTCTCCCGCAACCCGCACTCCCCCAACACCCCCCACACCTCATCATCCCGAAACTCACCCTCGGGATCCACCTCCTCCCTTACCGTTGTCGCGCAGCTGAAGTAATCTTGCGCAACTACATCAAAGCGCTGCCGCATTTCGGAAGGTGTGAGGGAAGAGAGGGGGACCCCGTCCACAGTGATGGTGCCCGAGGTGAGGTCAACTAGGCCGAGGAGGGCGAGGAGGAGGGTGGATTTGCCGGAGCCGGTGGGGCCGACGATGGAGAGGTGCGTGCCGGGGGGCAGGGTGGTGGTTATGGATTTGAGGCTGTATATTGGGGCGGGGGTAGGGGGTGTGGTGTAGGACGACCAGACGTTGTGGAGGGTTATGGATCCGGTTTGGGGCCAGTCGTCTGGTGGGGATTGGCGGCTGTCGTGGGTGGCGGCGGAATTGCTCTTGTCGTTTTTCTTGTTGGTGATACTCCCTGGCTCGAGAGGCGTGTCGCGTGTGAAGGCCGTGATGCGGGCGACAGCTCCGAGTGCTGTCTCCAGCGACGTCCACGAGATAATCAGATTGGCCAGCGTTTCACCGAGCGAGGTAGCGTTGGTGAGGGCCACGCCAATTGCGCCGACGGCCACCGTGCCTGGCCCCATGTTGAGTCTCACCGCGACGCCGGTAACCAGAAGGATGAGGCCGGCGACGACTAGGTCGAGGACCAGTTGGAGCCAGCGCTGGATGGAGTAGAGCAGATAGAAAGCTTCCTGGGAGCGGTCAAGGCTCTCGCCGAACCGATCTCGGGACGATGCCGCCCACCGATGGGCGCGGATAGTGGTGATGCCGGCCGCTGTTTCGGCCAAGTTCGTGTGCAAATCACCCTTGGTCTCGAGCTCCAGGAGGCGGAGTTGTTTGGAGGTGCGGAGGTAGAAGCGCTGGATGAAGTACAGCACGGCGAATAGCGGGGGAATGACGGCAAGGGCCTGGACTGAGGCCAGCGCGATGAGGATGATTTGCACGAGGCCCGTGAAGAGCTCGGCCGAGGTGTTGAAGAGGGCCATGGGTAGGGCGGTGTCGACAAACATCAAGTCTTGGTTGAAGCGATTGAGTAGGTGACCGGTATCAACGCGGCTGATGAAGGGAAAAGAAGCCGCTAGGACGGTAGCAAGAAGGTCGGAGTGGAAGGCAACTCCTGAACGGGGAACCACCACAAGCATAAGATGTCTGATGGCAAGTGTCTGGTTAGTATGCCGTGCGGGACAAATGGACTATGAGAGGTTGACTTACGAGACCCATATCGCGAGAATCAACAGGGGCAGTGTCGTGAGCAGGCCGTACATGCCCAGCCAAAATGTGTTGGGTCTGTGAGATGGCTCCTGAAGCGCATCGGTCCACCATTGGACCCAGAGATCTTGGAATCACAATCAACAATTGACTCGCCATTGATGTACTGCAGACTGATACGTACCTGGAAGCTTGAGGCATACTCCAAAAACAATGCCAGCAACAAGAAATACCATGGCGTGCTGCAGCCCCATGGACTCGGCATACGTCTTGTAGACTTGCCTGTCGGTGATAGGAGTTGCTGGGGAAGCCTTGGCCTTTTGCTTTCGCTCGCCTTCGTCCTGGCTATTAGTTGACTCGGGGGCATCAGAGGTGCTGTCAGGTTGTGCGACCTTCTCATTCTCCTCAGGCGAGGAGACTGGCACACTTGGGAGGGTTTGTGCTTCCTCATTGATATCGTCCCCGCCCTCTTGAGGCTGCAAATCGATATCAATCCGTCCAAGGTGACCCGTGGCATCAATCTCGTACGCCTCATCAGCGAAGGCAAGCAGGCTCCCTGCTCCACCACAAAACCAAGATGGTCAGTACATATTCCATGCTCCCCGAGACACGGGTGTGCTTACTGTCGTGTGTCATGGACAAGACCGTCATCTGGTGGGAGCGGGCTAAGCCCTTTGGCCCGAGCAGGCGGTTCGCAATCCTGGACTTTGTGGACGGATCGAGGGCGCTGAGCACGTCGTCCAGGACCAAAACCTCCCTGTTCAAAGCCACGGCTCGAGCCATCGTCTGGGTGAAATCATGTAAGCCATCACCACCGTCATCACTCCCATGCGAGGTCGTCACTTACAAGCCGCTGCCGCTGACCACCACTCAACCTCGTTCCCCCGCTCCCCACCGTCCCCGACTTGTAATCCACCAACTTCATCACATCATCCAACGCGCAAGCGTGCGCCACCTTCGCCAACCACTCCTCCCCACCTCCCCTCGCATGCCTCGTCCAGTTCGCCTCAGCAGAGACATTCTCCAACCACGGGGTCTGCGCACAATACGCTACGCCCTCCTTCGCTTTACACTCCACTGCCCCCTTCACCCAGCCCACCTCCCCCAGAACCCCCTTCAACAAGGTCGTCTTCCCGCTCCCCACGCCCCCGATGATAACCACGTGCTTCCCCCTCCCAACCTCCAAATCCACCCCCTTGAGCACTGTCTTTCCCTCTTCATATCCCATATCCGCTCCCCGAATCGAAACTACTGCATCACCTCCACCCGTTTCTTTCCCCTCCCCAGACGTTGGCACGGGGGCTTCACGCTCCTCCAACACAAGAAAGTCCCGCAGGCGCTGGAAACATCCGTACGCAGCCCCCAATGTAGGTAGGGCTTGAAAGAGGTGGATTAACGGGGAGGCGAGCAAGGCGATCAGCACGAGGGAGGTGAACATGCGTGGTGCGTCGACGGAGGATGGGGAGAGGCCTTTTAGGCCGAGATAGGTGGCGAAGACGAGGAGGGGGGAGAGGGTGAGTGTCGCGTATGCTGTCATCAGTCAGTATCATGTTGGGAGTAACAGAGGGGAGGGGGCTTACAAAGAACCGCGGTGGCAGTCAGGAGTTTGCGGAAGGGTTTGGCGGTGCGCATCTCGTCGATGCGGAGGGTGGAGATGAGGGCGTGCACGCGGGATTCCATGCCCATCATCTTGATGGATTTGAGTGCGGAGAGCATTTTCTTGGTGGCGGCGAGGCGGGTTTGGACGACTTGCAGCCATTTTTGTTGTTCTCGGCTTGAGGAGCGGGAGATGGCCGCTGAGAGGAGCATGCAGACTTTTGTTTTGTTAGTTAGAGGTCCGAAGAGGATTTGGAAAGGGGGAGGCACATACCGATGGCTAAACCAACCACGGCCAGGCTCGCGGTGCCGACTCGCTCCTGAAGGAGATATGTGAAGACGGCGGCCTCGGTCAGTGTTGCCCACAGCTCGTGGATGTAGCTCAGACCGGTGGCGATGCGCTGGACGTCGGCGACCATGAGGGTCATGGCCTTGGACTCGGTTGCAGCGTCTTCGGGGAGTCTTAGCATCTTGGAGAAGATGGCCATCACTAGCCCACCGCGAGCGAGGGTTGAGGAGCGGTAGACATGGTGCCAGTACCAACCGGTGACAAGCTAGTCAAGGTTAGCGCTCAGTTGCAAGATTATTGCTCACGCAAATCCAAGGGTAACTCACGGCGGTTCCGATGTAAGTCAGGGCACATGCGCCGATCAGGCCATAGCCGTGTGACGGGGGTGACGAGCCACCGGCTTGCAAGTAGTCCAACAAGCTGCCCGTGAGGAACGACTGTGCCACACGAAACGCCACCAGACCGAGTCGCGGTATTATGGGAGCTAGGAGAGCAGGCCCAAGTCCTCTCAGTGTCAGGAAGATCAAACCATTTGAGGTGAGCGCGTCCGTATCTGTGGATGAGCCACGGGTAGGACATGTTAGAAGGACGCCGAGGCCAAAAGGGGGCTCGGTCAACAACTCACGCCTGATGTTAAGAACCCGTCGAAACCTCGTCTCCAAGCTCGCCGCATACATCACACCATCCACTGGTGCGAGGTCCTTGGGTTCCAAGTGCGTGCGGTAACCCGCCGTCAACAACGGCATCAACCATTGGAAGAACCCCCTCACCCCGAGCCCACTCCGCTCTTCCAGTGACTTCTCTGGAGCACCTTTGGCCCTGGGTTTTCTCAAATCTTCCAAAACAAGAAGAGCAGTCTTGATTCCGATGCTAGCCAGCAACAACCCGGCCGGTAGCCTCTGATTCATCAGCCAATAGGAGCGGCAGCGTACTGCCTCCGAGGGGAGGGCGAGGCCGAGGACGGCAACGACTGCCGAAGACGGCCGAAACGACCTCGGCGCCGCGAGGTAACATAATGCGGCGACGAGCGCAGTCAGCAGCGAGGCTACCACGCCGGTGGGGATTGTGAGCGATGTTCGGGTGGCGGTGTTGATGCTGGTAGTGACGGCAATGGCCACCTGAGTAATGAAAGCCAGAATGGCAAGGGACTATGTAACAGTTAAAGTTGTTCAATGTTGAGGGAAGCTAGCGCTGACATACCCATTTTGTGGCCTCCCGCCATTTGACAAGCAACACATCGGTGCTCGGCCGTCTCCGAACCAGGCGAAAGAGTGCCGCGGCAGCCCATAGGGATGAAAGTGCTGAAGGCAACAACGTCAGTATGCCCTCTTCAAACACAAGCGTAAAGTCGAAAGCGCGTCGACACTCGTCCACAACAGGCCCGAACACCAGGTCCTTGTCGAACGAACAGCTCGACGCCGAAGAAGCCATATTGGGGTGGGGCCGGAGCGTGGATGTCGAGCGGGTCGTCAGGCTATTACGCCGAGTGGACGGGAAGTATAAGCAAAGCAGAGAGTAGGATTCGTAAAGCGGCGAGTCCGGAGCGGGATGGAATCAACAGCGTCGTCTTAAGGTTGGTCGGGCCGTACCAGCGCCTGGGCGAGCCGAACTGGCGGTGGCGGTAACGGCGTGCTGGCGCAGCCAGTGGGTGGTGGTTCTTTGCTATGCCTCGCCGCAAGAAATTGGCCGACGGCGGTTCACTGTGGGTGGGGAGGGGCATTGTTAGGTGACGGTTGGTACTCTGATCTCGCTCGGCATGTCACATCACGCCCATCACCATCATCGATAAGCACAAACGGCATATCCGTGGTCCAATCACAGCCGCTGGCTATATTACACCACATGTGCAGCAGACACGAACAAGCACTGTTATTATACATAGCACAATTATCAGGGGGCAAGAGTGGCGATCCTGTTGGCGCGCAGAACACCCCCCCTGAGCAGCAGCACTCACGTCTGCCTGGTCCACAATATCAGCACGCACACATGCCCCGAAAGCTTGCCACTCCACCGGGTTGCAGCCCAGACGGGCAGTTCCCTTGGGCGGTTGGATCCTGCGCGGCAACGACTTGCCCCATTCGGCAGATTACCACGCGTGAGCCTGACCGAGGCGCCCGCTGCTGGGCCGCACGCCCGCAGCGCCCGGGCAGGGACGGAAACCCTGCCGGGCGCCCATCCCGCAACGTGGCGTAATACTTCCCGAGCGCCCAGCAAAATACCCGCCTTGGTGGCCTGCATGCTGGATTCTGCCCCCGTCAGAGAAAGACAGCGGGAGAGTCGGTGAGTGCTCACCACCGCTGCTGCTCCTGGCGTGCCTGGAATCCGTCCATATTCGAATCCATCTTACTTGACACCGCGTCACGTCATGTTGCATCACGCAGGGTGGGGGCGTGCAGGAGGAACGGAGGCCATATTAGGAGGGATTGTTGGTTGGACTTGTGCCGCAAGCCCGAAAGCTTGTGCGGCGGGATGCAGGTAAGGGTGCATGAAGCCAGTATGGATTCGTACCAGCTCCGTACTCGGGCCTTGGCCAAACCCGGGGATGGGGGCGGCTTTAAGGGGGGGCATCCATAACCTGGCCGGATCCAGGGAGCTGGGAGTCTGTTGTGTAAACAAGTCGTTTTATGTCTCAGTCGAGGGGTAGTCAACACAAACTTTGTCTCACCAAGTTCGTCTCAGAGGAACGAACATCAGCTCGGTCATAATGCTCAACGACTACGAAGCCAAACGCAAGCAGCAAAACCGCGAGGCCCAGCGGCGGTACAGTAAGTGTTAAACCCCAGATCCTTTCAAGGGGGGGCTTTCGAAGAACACGTGGTAGTTATACCACCTTACAGTTCCTAGCTTCTCAGGAGAAACCGTCAACCCACTGAGTGAAACTAACACAACCCAGGAAACCGCTGCAAAGAAGGTACATCCTCCCGCCGGACACAACAAGTCGAGCAACCAGCACAACCATCCGGATCAACACCATCAGCAACTTCCTGGTCCGCGGCAAGCCCAATGCTATCTCCTCCGCCACACACAGCCTTGACCTACCCGTCACCAGGCTTGGCCGACCTCGACTTTCCGAGTCACGGCGCGAGAGGGGGTAGAGCGCTGGCCGCTGCGCCGTTTATCGACACCAATGTAAGATGAGCGTGCATTAGACATGTGTAAGCAGAGGGAGATAAACTGACGACAACTTTGAGATACAGGGTGTAAGCGGCTTTGACGACTACCTCTCCAACGACTTCTCCTATTTCGGTGCCGACCTGAACGAAGTAAGCCCGTCCTCCCGCCCCCCATCCCCCCCCCCCCTCTCACCCCCCTTCCCCCTTTCCCTTCTCCTATTCCACCAACTAACCCCGCCCCTTTAGTCAACATTCTCCCCCAACTCAACAAGCTACCCCACCCCCGGCGCCCTCCCTTCAACCAGCAGCGATTCCTGGACGACAACCCCCGACACGACAGGTATCGCCTCAAACTTGTGCGCCAAAGCAGAAGGCCTGATCGACGAGCTAGAGCGGCTGTACGAGTTTGGCGTGGACATGGAGATCATCTCGCCGCGGGGGGCGCTGGCCGAGAATTTGACGGAGACGAGGGGGTTGTTTCGGGAGGTGGCGCATGTCGGGGGGAAGGGGAAGAGGCGGCGGTGAGGGGAGGTGGGGGAAGCGATGGTTTGGGTTTGTGGGTGAATCAGGGGCGTGATGGGGAAGAGAGGAGGGTGATGAATGAACGAATGGATGAATACATGACTGGATCCGGAGCTGCGGACTGTATTAATCTAAACCAGCGATTTGTTTCAACTCATCTACTCCGCCCAAAGAACCCCGACCTCGACGGCTTCGGTGCCTTGGTCCCGTTCTCCCTCAAAAGCGCCGCGCTGTCCGCAACGACCGGCTCCGGCGCCCGCAGCACCCACGCCGACCCATCCGGGCGGATAGGGTCATACCGGCAGTGCTTATTCGCGGGAAAATCCTGAAGGCGCTTCTGATATCCCCCGCCCGTGTAGAGATATTTGGTGTCGGCGCGCTGGCGGGCGGATTGGGGCGGCCGGCGGCTGCGGCGGCCGGCGGTGACTTGGAGGAGCTCCTCGGCCATGGTTTCCATGAACTTTTCCATGCCGAAGCGGGTTTTGGCTGAGGTTTCGAGGTAGAAGGAGGCGTTGATTAGGCCGGCGACTTTGAGGGCCTGGGCGGGTGGGGATGGATTAGTTGAGGGAGTAACAAGGGGTGGAAAGGGGTTGAAAAGGGCTTCAGGGGGCGCATACAACTTCAGTGGAAACCGGCCACTGCGAGCACTTCATCAGTTCCCCGATCGTACTGGGGTCGTGGCGGAGGTCCTGCTTGCAACCGACGAGGAAGATTGGCACGCCCTTGCAGAAGTGGTCGACTTCGGAGTACCACTGGGAACATGTTAATCTAACGGCTTGTGTGACGTCGAACAGGCCTCGGGGGTATCCTAGTCAGAGAGACATACCTTTTCCAGCACGTTAATCAAACTATCCGGGCCGTCAATCGCGAAGCAGATTGCAATCCCGTGCGAGTCGGGGTACGATAGCGGCCGCAACTGATCATAGTCCTCCTGTCCTGCCGTGTCCCACAGCCCCAGCTCGACATCTGTCTTGCCCTTGACCTGGGCGCTGCACACGTAGTTTTCAAAGACGGTTGGGACGTAGACCTGGACCTTGGTCAGTATCTCGCTCAACATATTCAGATTGCGGAACGATCACGGCCATAGACTTACCTCAGGAAACGCCCCTGCTGATGCCGATCTAAATTATCCCGAGATTGTAAGTCTTTGCAAGAGCTCCAACTCGCCTACACCACCCATGCCTTCCCCAAAGCCCCAACGCCCCAACCCACACCACTCGACAAAACAACCAACACAAGCCAAAAACTAAGAAAAGACTCACACCAAGAGACAAGTCTTCCCACAAGCCCCATCCCCCACGAAGCACAGCTTCCTCCTATACTCCGACAGCAGCGCCGCCGTCGAGTTCAAACCCCACGGCGTCCGCTGGCTCTTGCCACTGTCCGCCCCGCGTCGGAAGCTGCTGAAGGAAAAGAGACGGCTTATCCTCAGTCTGCTCTTTGTTCTGTTGTGGGTTTGCGTCGAGGGAGTTAAGGTGGTGGTGGTGGGTGTGTCTGGCTCTGGCTCTGGCTGTTCTAGCGGGGGTGAGGCGGAGGTTTCTGCGGGGGGTTGAGGAGTTTGATTGTCAGAAGGATCTTCGGCGATCGGGGGCGGGAAGTGCGAGGGGATAGGCATCGGTGGGGAGGGGTCGTAGTCGGAAACGGAAGGGTTTCTGAGGCGGCCGAAAGGCGGGGACGGTGGTTGGATAGGGGGAGTTAAGGTCCGGGGCGGCGGCGGTCCGCCAGTGGGATGGTTGGGCAGGGAGGCGGCGGCGGGCGTGGTCTCGGCGGCGGCTTGATAAGGGGCCGGGATCAGAGTTGGACTTGTTGGAAGGGTGGTCGGGATCATCGGGGGTAGTGAGGGCACCGGATCTGGGGAAGCTAACTCGAACACCGCCGTCGGATGCGCCAACCCGGAGAGGGCCGCAAGCGCGGCAGAGGGATCCCCATCGCGACCTCCTTCACCATCCGGAACTGTCGGCTCCCCATCCGGCGCAGCCTCGGACGCATTGTTCTGGATCCAGGCCAGCACGGCAGCAACATCCCCCGCCGCCAGATCACCACCTATGGACCCCCCCTCGTCCTGCTCCAGAACCTCCAACATGGCCATCGACGCCGACGACAGCACCGACGCAGCCGAGCTGATGCAGGATTTCAACCGCTCCGCCGTCCTGATGGTGCTGCTCTCATGAGCGCCGATCATGAGGTCTTGCATAGCCTGGATCTTGATATCGACATTGGTCGCGAGCCGGCGGATCTCTTGGTGTATGGCGTCCAGCCCAGGCAGGACCTTGACCGCCGACTTCTGCGCCGACACCGAGTTCCACAGAATAATCGTCTGGAGCGACAACTGCAGCGTGTCCTTGTACGCTTGGATCTGCTGACGAAACAGCGCGATTTTTGTCGCAGCCGACTGCACCCTCAACTTGCGGCGGGGCTCATCGAGCACACGGACCTGCTTGTTCAGGGCTTGCAGCAGCTCGTCGAAGTCTGCGAGGGCGGCGTGGCCGTCGTTGAGCGCGTCGGCCAGGCTGCGCCAGTGCGAGCCGATGTGGCCCGTCTGGCGCACCACGGCGTCGTCGTCGACGCCGGCCTCCGCGAAAGTGGTCTCCATCGACTCGAGCACGCGGCGCAGCGCGCCCAGGTCGCCCATCAGCGCATTGATGGTCGTGTCGGCCTCGACCGCGCCGCCGCGGAACTGCCGCAGGCCGACGCAGACCTTGATGGATACGGAGAGGAAGGCCAGCACGGCCGTCGAGACGGTGAGGGGGTCCATCGTGGACGGCGGGCGGGGTGCAGGTGGGGTGGGGAGACAGGTTGAGTAGTGCTCGGGGTGGGTTCAGCTGGGCAGGAGGATGAGGGACGAGGCTCTATCGGGCGGGGAATAGAGTGCAGACCAGTCTGCCTTCCGCGTCGCCTGTGGCGGGCCATGCATGATAGCGTGCGCCTCTGCGGCTGACTAGACAGAAAACGGTCAGTGGCTGGGGCTGATTAGCGTCACATCGTTAAGACCGAGCAGCTACAGCTCAAGGTTTTCCCCCTTTGATCAGGGAGTTAGGAGCTTGACAAATAAGGAGGTGGAAGGAGACGCAAGAACATTAAAGATCATGGCGGAAGCTCTGCCTGACGCTCGTCCAGCGGCTTGCCGATCTTCTTCCTTGCGACCAGACGTCCCAGTCTGCTCGTGACAAGATCCATCTTCCGCCGCCGGCTCTCCTCACCCTCGCCGCACCTCGTGCGCCTTGACAAACCCATTCGGCGTCTTCCACACCCGCTGAATCTCCATTGCCTTCTCCCCCGTCACCCCCCTTGTATGCATGAGCATCTTGAGAAACAGGTCCCCCATGTTTGATTCACGCTTGTCAGCCAATGATAACTGTCGAATTGGTATTTTCTATTAATTTGGAGGAGTTGATCCCTCCTCAACAAATACGTACCATGAAACGGCTGCTCAAGGCTTCGAAGCCCTTGTTAGCCTCCCCGTCTCCCGTTTCCGTGCACTTGTCCGCGGCTTGGTCACACGCTGCGGGTTGGATACCGCACCCACCTCCCCTGACGGCCCTGGTGGTTGTTCTCCCCACAGTCTTCTTTTCATCCCCCTCCTCCGCTTCCCCCATTACCAAATCTCCCTCTTCTTCCTGTTGTTTGCCTTTCTCCTCATCCCCGTCTACTATCCGCGGCGGTGTCAGTTCAACCCGCCGAAACCCCGAGACCGACCCAGGCTCGGAGCGGTTACCGTCGTCGAACCGGCCGCGGACAAACTCGTCCGAATCGCCCTCAGGGTTGTGCAGCGGCATTTCCTCGTTGAAATACTCGCGGTTCGCGTCGGTAACGGCATCCAAAAAGGCCTGGTTGACAACATGGTCGGGCCGCAGCCCAAAGAGCACGCCCTCCTCGCCGATGGGTATGGCAATGATACCGTACTTGAGGTCAGCCGCAGGCGGCCCGCCCACCGAGATGAAGTAGCTCGCGTTGGCGAGGTAGGCGGCGGCTTCGTTGAGCGAGCGGGTGGCGCGGTAGGTGGGGAAGTTGGGCGGAAGGCGCGGGTCTTGGGATTCCCGTGCCGGTTGGGGTTTGGGGCGCGGGCGCTCGGGGCTCTCGGGGCCGCCCCTTGGACGGGCGCTGGATTTGTAGTAGGACTGCTCGGGGGGTTGGGTGCGTGGTTGCGGGGGGCATACGGGACCCGGTGGCCATCTGCTCTTGCGGGCCGGGGCTGGTATTGGAACTGTCTCCGCCAACGGTTCTGCTGGTGGGCAAGGAGGAGGTGATGGAGGAGATGGATAGGAGGGTGGGGGAGTTTATGGAGAAGTATTCGTGGGTGTGGGAGGTGGAAGGGGCGGTGGGGAAGTTGACGGCTTATTTTGAGATGATGGAGAAGAGAAGGAGGACGGGGGGTTGTGAAGGGGAAGAAGGAGAAGAACCGGGGTGTTGTGAAGGGGAAGAAGAAGGAGGAGGGGGGGTTGTGAAGGAGATGTGGGAGAGTGTTCCGTGGTAAGATGCTTTACGGATTGTGGACGGTGACAAATGCTAGTTAATTCATTTCCAGGTAAACGGCACAGGCTACTCCCAGTCCTCCCCATCATCAGAGTACACAAAATCCGACCACTCCTTCCTCTTCTTCAGTGCCGCCCGCAGCATGGCATACGACGTTTCGGTCGAACCGCTGGTGTTGACCTAATACCCGTCAACCACACGCACTGATACCGACGAACCCCCACCACCCCCCCCCCCCCCCCACCC
>FTEL01006905.1_pt1 | contig 11530 bp, 11 predicted proteins | sample 1658911 | NCBI WGS metagenome assembly FTEL01 (sample SAMEA3914869, study PRJEB12502) | metagenome | biome: forest; material: soil | place: USA | collected 2012-03-12 | depth 0.1 m
CCCGTTTCCTCGACCCCATTGAGCTAGCCATTGACCAAATGTTTTGCTCGGGTACTGTTCCTTCCACGCGGTGTAATCCCGATCAAATCGCTCCTCTACTTCCCGCTGGTATTTGCAGTCTTCGCAGAGGATCCTATGCTGGATGCTCATACGGCAGTCGAAGCATCGACTTTCTTCTTTCGTAATCTTGTCGTGGAGGAATCTCACTTGCCGCCGTGTTTCTTTGACTTTATAGGCAGGGTCTTTGGCTGCGGGGGTAAGGTGACTCCGCCCAAACAGGGGGGGTTGTGGTCTGCGTTTTTTTTGAGAGACACTTCCTGGAGGCAATGCGGTAGATTCGGCCGTTTCATGAGAGGCCACCCTGCGCAATACATCCCTTATGGGCGGCCTCAGTCGGACGCTTCATGCTAATGGCGAAAAGTCGTTGTCTGGAGGCAGTGGTGAGAGTTCTGAATCAGATCGGCTTCTGGAATGACCATAAGGTTTTGTCTGAACAAAGAGCATGTTGCTCGAGGCGTCAAGAGAGAAATCATTCAGGGGCGGGAGGGACTGGCGCCCCTTTATCTCTGTTTCCACACCATTTCTGAGCACCAACAAGGAGGGTACGATTTGCAGCCAGTCATCTGTCGTGCTGAGCTAGCGCTCTATATCAAGGCAACCATACCATACATCTCTCACACACACCCTCTTACTCCTCTGTCACCCTCCCACCTCACACGCACATTCTCTCGTCTGCACTGTCCTCGTGCGCGCAGTTCCTGTACACTGGCCCCAGTGTTAGATGCCCACCTCGGGTAGAAGAATGAGTAACCTGGCTCCTTGACACCCATGATATGAGCTATTTACGTATGGCTGTTTAGGGCTCGAGTGCGGCCGTGGCGATGAGGACGGAAGGGGGACGGGATGTTTAAGTCGCCATGGAAATTGTTTCGCCACTGGGCGTGCAGCATGAAGCCCTGACGTGTGCCGTGATGTGGGAGCGACAGGCAAATGCATCTTCTGGCTGAACGGCATGGCAGGAACCGGGAAGTCCACCATATCACGCACAGTCGCGCAGTCGTTTGCCGACAAAGGAGTTCTTGGTGCTAGCTTCTTCTTCAAGAGAGGCGAGCGAGACCGGGGTGATGCAGCTCGGCTGTTCCCAACCATTGCTTCTCAGCTTGTCGTTGAGGAGCCTGCTGTGGCAGCACACGTCAGAGCTGCCATCGATGCCGACCCCCACGTCACAGATAAGCCTCTGAAAGAGCAGTTCGACAAGCTTGTTTTGGAGCCGCTGGGGAAGCTGAAAGGAGACCCGAGCAGGGCGAGGACCTTTGTACTCGTCCAAGGGATCATGGTGAGCTTATCGACACATTTAGCATACGCAGCGAAAGCCCAGGACGTCATACCGCAACGGGGAAATCGTGTTGCTGCCGCTCACTCGATGCATAGTTTGGAATATGCGAGCACGTAAGTGGCTCGGACAGGATGGGAACCGGATGAGGTCGTGTAATTCCGACAGCAGGTAACCAGGGGTCAATTCCAGCGTACTGGAGCCCGTGGATGATATCTGTTGTTTGCGTAAAGTGGTGGTTCGGTCCCCCTTGCCATCCTCCAGGCGCGCCATCTGCACGCGTGTCGAGGGGCCACTGAGGAGTCGCCGCCAGCGATTCACCGCTCCACGAAGGGACGATTCTCTGCGGCCCTGTCCATATGGCCACGTCGATGTTGATTGCATCCACGGGCAGACCGCCAAACATCTGTTGGCGCTCGGCAGCGACCTCGTTGATAGCATCCTCGCCGAACCCGTTGTGCAAGGGAAAGACGTCCGCATCAACCTCAGGCTCGCCACCCGGAAAAAGTGCGAGGAGACCTGACGGACGGGAGGAGGATGAAAAAGACACCCGTCTTGCTCGCTTGCTCGGCCGCTGCGCACTCGAACCCCCTCGGAGCTTTGGGCGGCCGGATCGTCGCGGAGCTAGAGCCGCTGTCAGCCTGCTGAGAAGAAGCCAGAGGCGGGAACGTACGGCTGTAGTTGCAACCTGTCCCGGCGTTCTTGCACCGTACACAAGGAACCGATGAGACGACATTTTTCCAGCAATACTTGCGCCATCCTGCTTCTCGGTGACACAGCGGACCTTCTGTTTATAGCAACGGTCGCACGATTGCCTGCGCGGCACCGGAAGCGGGTCGGTGGTCATGGCAATTGGCGTATGTCGTATGTCGTATGGATGATTGATGCCCAGTGTCTGGCGCGTTGAATCTTAAGACCCGTGCGCAGACGTGGCCCTTCCATTCTCCTAAGTCAACAGTTTATGTACCGAGAGCCACCCCGACAAGGGCCATGATGTGCCCAAGATTCGCTGTTCGCCAGGAATGATTCGCGGAGGAATGATACCCCGAGAAAGAGGGCTTGGTCCCCAAGTCCCCCGTTTTTGCGCCATCCACCTTGTGAATGTTACTCGGGTACAGCCAGGCGCCAGGGAGACCGCCAACGGGAGTCCTACTGCAGGTTTCCGAGGTAGTGATAACTGACCAGGGACTGCCAAGCGTTCGAGCTCTGGAGAAAATGAGGGTTACTTGCCACTTCTATGAACCAATTAGAAAGCGTGTTGAGGATCCACAGCGACTCATCGAAATTCGATGAGTTGCTGTGGGTCTGCTGCAGGGGCTGAGCGGCTGCCTGGTTGTGGACTAACCCAAAACGAACGCTCGTTGGGTTGGCACAAGGCTGACATGAATGTTTGGGGGCAAAATTCGACAAGTGCGTGCAATCCTGGGTGGGAGACGTTGCTCGATATAGTTGGCTTTTTGCGGGGAAACGCTTGGCTGCGTTCAGCTGAGAACAATATCAGACGGCAAAGAAGACGCAGATTAGGAGTCTGGTCACTGCCTTCTGCTCGTAAGGGGTATAAATAGACAGAAGTTCACCACCATTTCGCCATCTTCTCCCCGGATCACATCATCCTCTCCAGTCCCATTCTCCAACCAACCAACATTCCTACTACCACCCCTTTCACCATGAAGACCACCTTCTTCCTCTCCGTGCTCGGCCTCGCCACCGCGGCGGTTGCCAACCCCCTGCCCGCGGCCGAGGGCCAACTGCTCGAGGGTAAGTCTCAAGACCCATCATGGATCACTTCCCCAAACGAAGGAAGAAGTGCTAACAGATACCACACAGCCCGTTCGTGCCCCACCCCAGCGATCAGCTCCTGCCAGGCCAGCTGCAACTCGTACGCGCTCAACATCTGCAACAGCATGTGCGCCGGCTCCAACTACAACTGCGTCACGGCTTGCCACAGCTCCCGTCTCGCCTCCTGCAAGTCGTGCTGCGTCAGCAAGTGCGCTGTCTGCTGAGTGGAATGGGAGTGTGGATAGTCAGGGTTTGGGAGGGAGGGATAAGATTCAGGTCAGACACGGGGTAGTCAAATTGTGTTCTGGAAGTGTACATAGGAACTGCTGCATCAAGACAAGAGTTGCAATTGTGTCACGCTGTTGGTTCGAGTACCGGCCCAACCCAAGCTGTTCGACGCCCCTGAGGCACCATCTTTGCTCTGGAAGGATTCCAGTAACCTCGACGGGCAATCCGAGACGACACATCCATATCGGGCTGCTATTTCTATCGTCCGCCCCCAACAACGACATCTCTAGCATCAGCATGCCATCCCACGAACCAATATCACCCCCCATCTGAGTGAAATTCTCCACCACCCCCTCAGGTGGCCATACTTCCGCTGTTCCAACAGGGCCCCACATTGGTGGTGTCGAAGCCGATCGCCAGCCGGGTCACCCCTTCCTCTCTTGGACACTGCTGCCAAGGCACCAGTCCCAGTATTTGCATCGCACAAAACAAAATCTTCATGTGGGGGATACGAGCAGGACGCCAAAGGTTTCTTCTTTCTTGTCCCCCAGTCGCAGGCTCACAAGTCAAACCCGAGACATCCGGTCCTGCCGAGCATACCCTGCGTCATGGCTTCATTCGATATCGGTCAGAAACGCCCCCGGCGGGCCGCCGCTGCAGCCGCCGAGAAGATCACGGCACAAATGTACAAGTCTCCGTATCAGGAGGATGCCAGAGAAGGTAAGCAAACACCCGTTCTATCCTCGAGGCGTAATGCATCTGCTAACTATTAATACATCAGAGAGAGCTGTTCGCCACCCACTGCGCGAATTATCAGTCAACGTACCCCCGGCCAAGAGGCACCGCACATAGTATGGCACCCTCCTGCTGCCGGTTGAGTCTGATGGCGACGAGGATGATGAGGATGAGGATGAGGACGAGGGTAACGGGGAGGATCAGGGCGACAAGGACGAGGAGGAGGAGAACGAGGATGAGGAAGAGCAGTCCGAGGATGAAGAAGAGCAGTCCGAGGATAAGGAGGAGCAGTCTGAGGAGGAGGAGGACGAGGATGAGGAAGAGCAGTCCGAGGATGAAGAAGAGCAGTCCGAGGATAAGGAGGAGCAGTCCGAGGATGAGGAGGAGCAGTCCGAGGATGAGGAGGAGGAGGACGAAGATGAGGAGGAGGAGGACGAAGATAAGGAGGATGACGATAAGTCCATGTCCGAGACCGATCGACAGCTGCTCACCCAGCTCGCTTTGGAGACCCTCTCCTTGACGCCCGCCATTGTCAAGCACCCACTATTTGACCACTTGTTTCCGAGCCTCGACGCAATCGCTCAAGCATTTCTTGCCCTCGCCCCGACTATCACACCTGCACTTATACAGGTTCTCCAGAGCCTACAGCCACCGACTATCAACCAACTCCGAGCTACAGCTACGCTTATGGCAACCAAGGACACCTAGGGGGTGTATCTTGGGGTATATGAGCTGCTTGATGACAAGGACGAGCTTCCTGTGGAGGATGAGGACCCGATGACATACGTTGGGTCCGGCACAGACATCCAGTCTGGTATGAAGGCACGGGTCTGCGCATACGAGCTGGGAAGACATCCTCCCAAGTACGTCGCCAAGATGTTGGATCTCGGATGTACAAGAACTTCCACCGGCATCATGCTCTCGATCCGGATCCCGAAGAACAACATCACCAGCACACCGGCGTTCATCCGCCTCATGGAGGCGACCTTCACATACAGGCTCTGGACAGTATATTGCACCCAACACAAGAGGATGAGGACGAGGAGGATAAGGACGAGGACGAGGACGAGGAGGAGGAGGACGAAGAGGACGACGACGAGGACGACAAAGAAAACGATGAAGAGGACAACGAAGAGGACGATAAGGACGACAATGAAGAGGACGACGAAGAGGAGGACGAAGAGGAGGACGAAGAGGAGGACGAAGAGGAGGACGAAGAGGAGGACGAAGAGGACGACGAAGAGGACGACGACGAGGACGACGGAGAAAACGATGAAGAGGACAACAAAGAAAACGATAAGGACTTCATTACCTCTCTTACGCTAGGCCTTCCTAACCACTACCTGCAGAACCAACCCAATATAGACAACTTCTATCCAACGGAACACCACTCTCCCAGTCGTTCCACTGCTACATGATCCATTAGAGATGTTATAAGCAAAGTGTAAATTGATAAATGGCCGGGTCTCGTTAACGAAGTACAAAGACACAAGGATCAGGGAATATAGGCCATGATGCTATGTTCGCCGCCCCTCGGATATATACGTTGTCAATTTAAGATATACACGGAATGACTTCTCGACCAACCCCCGGTCTCTCCTTTCCTGGCTCTCCAACCTCTTAAATGGTCCCAAACCCAGCGGTGTTCAACACACTCTTCGCCGTGTTATAATCCGTCGCACTGGCCACATTCTTGCCCGAGAAGTACGACAAGAAGCTCGTATCCGTCCCCGACAGCGTGCCCGAGCTACCAAACCCATTAGCTTGGCAGGCGTGGCCGAGGTACGCGGAGCAGGCCGAGTTGCTGCCGGTAAGCAGCTTGCCGGAGCCGCCGGCCTCGAGGGGCGTCTGGATGTTCTGGAACACGCTGCCCTCGACGACAACCTTGGCGCCCGAATCGAGCTCGAACGAGTGGCCCTTGCTGTCGTACCAGTAGTTGTTGACGGCGTGGAGGAGCGTGTTGCCGGCGACCTTGGGCGAGCGGCCGGACATCTTGTAGATGAGGTTGTTCTTGAAGGTGATCATCTGGGAGGGGTTGGTTGACTGCCCTGGGCTTGGTGGGAGGGCGGAAGGGAATAGGACATACGTCGTTCGAGCCGGTAAAGTACAGGCCCCAGTAGTGGTAGCCGTTGCAGGTGGCCGACCACGAGGTCGCGCCGTCGAACTTGCTGTTCGAGATGGTGACGCGCCCGCTGGGGTTGTTGCCGAGCACGACATGCTGGCGGCCGATAAGCGAAGTGGTGACTGCCGAAATGTTAACCGGCTTCCCTTTCGCCACACGGGGCCCTCCCATTTTGAGCAGCATTCCCAAACTATGTACTCGACTCCTCGAAGGAGCTGTACACAGGCTAGGAGACGGGGCTGTGGCAAGCCCCACATCCCATGCTCAGCCCCACCCACTGGGGTCTTTCCCTGGTCGGGTGGTCGCCCTCTTGGACTTCCACCCACCACCACACATCACACAGCCAGCAATATCACCACATTGCTGTCCACAGGGGCACTCACCGTGGTCGATCCAGATATTATCAGTGTTGTCCAGGGTTAGGGCGTCGCCCCCCCAGACGTATTGCGGGTTGAGGTTGGTGATCTGGATGTTCTGGATGATGACGTTCGAGGTCCCGCTGACCATGCGCAGGCCCTTGCCTTTGATGATGCCCTTGTTGCCGACGCCGATGATCGACTTGTTGGACTTGACCGTGATGCCCAGGATGCCGGCCTTGTCGTACTTTACTGTAATTTTGGGAGCGGAGGCTTGATAGTTGGTGCACCAGTTGTTGAGGTTGATGGCCGTCTGGCACCCGGAACCCGTACCCCACGGCGCGCAACCCGTCTCGGTGACGGTGCCCTCGGTGCCCGTGAAGTCGAAGGTCCGGTCGAGCATGATGACGCGCGCTGAGGAGTCGCCCAAGTACGACACGAGTTGGGCGGTGGTCGTTGGGTAGACAGGGCTGGCGCTGCCGCCACCAGTGACCCCCTTGGCGAAACCTTCGGCAGCACCGGTGACGGCGGCCGCGGTCTGGACCAGGGCCGCAAGGGTCGAGGACAGCAGTGTAGTGGACCTCATGTTGATGGCACAGGGGTGTTGGAGGGAGGCGGACGAGGCACACAAACAACCATCAGAGCCATGATGTCGGGGGGCAAGTCAGACAGATATGTATACCGTCGTCGAGGCGATCCACGCAGCCGGTAGTCCGGGGTGCAGAGGCTGATGCTTGCCTGCATTCGGCCCACATTCCGATCCTGGCAAAGAGGACTTAGACGAAGCGAAAATCTCCGCTGGGCGATGATGAAACAAGCCAGGGAGTGGTGGATCTTCGGCGTCGTCGGCTTAGCGCCGTGCGACTTACTCGATGGGGAAAAGGCCGTGATGGCTGTGGAGCAAAGGGGCTCGGAGAATGCTCGTACGCGCTTCTCATCGGGGCTCGACGCTCCGCCCAACCTCGCCGGTCCTGGTGTCTCGTTCGGGCGTCTCGGGCCTTCTTTCGTGGAGAGAAGTCGACCCTCAGTCGAGCCATCCCGTCGAGCCTTTCCTTTGCTTCCATCTGTCCGATGAAGAGGAAAACTGAAGGATCAAAGATCAAACCTAGGGATAACGGCGCTAATTTCGCCCAGACGCCGTCTGTCGATCGCAAGGCTTCCCGTTTAACGGCCAACGGTAGTGGTCAGGGGTCTGCCATGCATGCAAGATCACATCCTGATGCGATTGGAGAAGGTCTCGCGTGGCTCCCTGGTTCCGGTCGCCCCCTCCGTCCCCGGACCAGGAAGCCTTGCGGGAATGTAAGGTCCCGAAGGGGAGATACCGTGGCTGTGGGATGTACCAGGGAGATAATTCGCATGCAGCAAATCACCTGGATGCGTTGTTGGTGCCCAATGATGGCCAGGTTCGTGGCGGGTATTGCTGCGAGGCTTCATGGAGGCTCTCCCGGCCATGTCTGTTCGACAGACTTCTCAGCTCTCTCGCCAGCTCCATTGTTCGTCGCAGCGAGCTTCGTCACGCAACCGATCCCTCGGCGCTCCAGCTTGAATAGGCATCGCGGGGCTCAACGGCTTGCTGTTTCTCCTCCACTCATGTTGTTTGGCAAACCTTAGCTCGGGGTTGTCGGACCATGCTCTGTCATTGGAGCGGCAATCGCGTGGGCGCTGCAACCTCGGAGTGCTGGGCGTTGCGGGGGAATGAAACACACCAAGAGCCCCTATTGCGCGTCACCACCCCCTGAAGGCCGGTTGGCCGAAGCGGGCGGACGGGGTCAGCAACCCATGCCTTCAGCTCAAGAGGAACTCAAAGTCTCCAAAATGGGTACATTTGGTGAGAGATCGAGGTGTGACTTTTTCTTGAGCAATTAAGTCAAACTTGAACCACGAGTATGAACAGCATGGTCCTTGCAAAGGCAATCAACGAGAGCCTAGGTATCCGTTTCCCGTGTTAGTTGAAACTTGGTGAATGAGAAGGTGAACTGAAGAGTTGCCTGTAGTCCTGTGGCGTTCGTCGGGCAGAACCCGAACGCTTTCCTCCTTCCCTGCATATCAGGGGCAGCCAAGTGACTAGCTCAAGATGAGCTTGATACAGTCAGTCGGCGCGGCCTCCCATGCCGCCTTTCGTATCCTCCCAATCCCTTTCCGATAAGCAATTCCCCCCTCCCATTCGATCCAAAGCACATCATATGCCTCCTCTCCGTTCAGGGACGATATTGAAATCGCCACCAACTCACACAGCTGCCCCTTGGTACCTTGCTTTCCCCAAGACGTAATGCTCCCAGCAGAGCCCCCTGACCCGTTGGACAGGATTGCGGTGACCTGACCAAATGTTTGCTGGATCTTGAAGAAAGCCCGCAAGGGGTATGCGAGGAGTAAGTGAGGCTTGGTCTCGGGAGTTGTTGATTGTTCCGATTGTTCTCGGATGTCATTGGTGTGACCAGCTCCGGGAGCCGTGGTTGGAGCGGGCTCTCCAGGGGTTGTGGTTGAAGCAGGATCCCTGGATGTCGTGGTTGGAGCCCGTTCTGTGGAATCACTGCTCGATCGTCGGCCCGTAAAGATGCCTGTGACAGGCTTCCACTCTTCGGTGGGACTGGCTCTGTATTTCCAACTCACGAGAGGCCGTTCGAACCTCCACTTCGCCAGAGTGTTGTCCCCGTCCTTTCGAGAATCACCCGAATCGCCCAAATCGAGATTGTCGTACTCGACCGCACCACTCCACGCCGCCCACGCCCACGACGGGGGCATGGTAACGGGCTTGACACCCCCTTGTCGCTTTGCCTCCCGTCTCTCCAACCGACCCTTGTTGTACCACAGCAACGATGGCTCGAAGAACCGCACGGGCAGCCCACTGATGAACCCCTCCTTAAACGCCGTCTCGCTCAATACAGCGAGTATCCCCGCGAACGCGTCAAGTGCATCCTCGGGGTAGGTCAGCTGCCGGCGGTTGAACTGCGCCACGTGCCTGGCATACTCCCCAAAATTGGGTTCCGCGGAGAACGCAAACCCCTGCGCCGCCACGGGGCCATCGTTCTGGCACTGCTTCTCCTCCGCCTCCATCCCCTCGACCCAGACGGCGCAATGGCACTCCCACGTCACCGACGTATCCTCGAGCACCAGCAGGCGCCGCGAAAAGATCTGCTCCTGGAACGTCCACCCACGCTGGCTCCAGAGCGAGTCCTGCACGCGCCGGCTCGTCCGCAGGATCTCTTCGTGCAGGTAATGCGCCCGGGCGTAGTGCCTCAGGTGCTGCGCTGTCTTCAGCGCGCGGGGCATGCCTGGTGTCGCGCCGCGGATGCCGCGGAGGCCGCTCAGCGCAGAGCCGCCCGCAGCGACGATGGTGATGTACGCGTTGGCGTAGATTGAGCCCATCCGGTCGAGCTGGTGCTGTCGTTCCGTGTCGTCGTCCTGGACGATGCAGAGCGCGTCGACCCAGAGGAAGCGCTGGCCCAGGTGCCGAGTCAGTTCCATGGCGTGCCGAATCGTGAGGGGGAGCTCATGCGCTAGGGGGTGGGACTGCACGCCCTCGGTTGAGCGGTTGAAGGCGGGGTTGCCCACTTGGCTGCTGTCGACCCAGGACTTGGAGTTGAGGGCGCCATCATCTTGGAGCCGGTCGATGTTCTGTCGGAGCGCCCTCAATGTTGGCGTCACGCCCCAGACGTAGCTCAGCGCCGCGTAGCGCTGGCGGGACTGTGGCGAGACGACGCACATGCGATTCACATCGATCAGGCGGCCAGGAAGCTCCCTGAAGAGAGACTCGCTTTTGGGCGACAGCTTGCAGTGCGCCGTGTGGTGGATGTCGCAGTGGTCCAGCCAGCCACGTACCATCCTCAGGTTTATCCACCGCCCAAGTTTGGGGGGCGGAAAGAGTCGGTCTTGGAGGACATATAACTTGTCGACGAGAAGCCTTGCCGGCGCTCGGGGTACTCCGCCGCGCCAACGGGGGCTGTCTTCTTGTCAATATCGATCCTCACGTTGCCGAGAAACTTGAACCTTACCTCATCCCCGGAAGTGTTACTGGCTCGGGGACTATTTTCGTGGGTACGGTGCACTGCAGACGATCCAGCCTGTTCACGAAATGCACCATATCGTTCCCAGCGAGCTGCCATCTCGGTGGTGCGCCGTCAGCGAGAGCGTTGTCGTGTGTGCCGTCGTCAGCAAATTTGGTTCCGAGGTCAGAGAAGTACGCCCCAGCTTTTTTCAACCACGGCCCCGGGTTCCTTACCCTGGTGCCCGGGTCGCATACCCACTCGATGTTGCCCACCAAATCTTCAAGATATTCCGTGAGAAAAGCGCCGTAGGCAATCTCGGCCGGCGTTACCTTTTCTGCCCTTTGGCAAAGCAGGAAGATCCGGCGTGCGTCTGCGAGGACAAGACCCGGTAAGTCCTCGTCCACAACGGATGAGCTTGATGGGTGTTGCGTGGCCATCATGTCGGATTGGACCATGGCGTGTCAATTCTGGAAAGGCTGAACATGGAAGTCAGACGACTTCATGGTCGAAAGGATATGAGGAGAGCCAAGACCCTGAGTTTTAGTCACACCTGGGGAGGTGATCCAACTAAGCGATTGTGGCTGTGCAAAGGGTGATCATCCTGGATTCCGCGATAGGGTTTCATTGCTCGCCGGGTGGGGTCCTGGTGTCCAGCCGGAACACCGCGCGCAGGTCTGTTCCTGGCAGACGGCGAGGCCCAGCCTTGTGGTGATTACCAACCGCCATTCTACCTCGCAGGTGTGTTGGGGCAGACTGTGGTGTCGTGAATGAACGTGCGCTTGACGGAAGACCGGAATAGCTAATCCCCTGAATCACGAGGAGGTCCTTCACAACCCTTGCGTGCCCTTAAGAGGTACAGCAGCATGCCCTCAAAGTCGATAGGAGTCTAGTCTAGACTGATTTTGGCATGATCTGATTACAATGTACCTGACTCCCTCAACCCTCAACGTCCCTCCCCCCTTTCCCATCCCTACTCCCCGCCCCTCCACAC
>FTEL01003371.1_pt1 | contig 11520 bp, 8 predicted proteins | sample 1658911 | NCBI WGS metagenome assembly FTEL01 (sample SAMEA3914869, study PRJEB12502) | metagenome | biome: forest; material: soil | place: USA | collected 2012-03-12 | depth 0.1 m
CTCCCCACCCAGGGGATCTCTTCAAAAACAAGGGTTTTGTGATGTGGGTCTCCCCACCCAGGGGATCTCTTCAAAAACAAGGGTTTTGTGACGTGAGTCTCCCCGGAGAGGGGAATCCACGGAGATTTTAGCAGCACAGAGGGGTGACTGTAAACTACGCTAATGCAGCTTATGAGCCGCTCCTTGTCCAATCATTGACTCCCGGCTCAACCCAACGTCCGATGGTCCCTGATCTCGCTACTCAGCTCAGACTGCCAATTCTGAGTGGTAAAACCTCGTTTGTCTGGTTTCTTGCGTAGCTGCTTAAGTAGAAAAGGGCGCTATAAGACTTTTCCCTTCTGTACAAACGGCTGTCGCGAACAGTTTGCCCCGTAGTAGGGTTATTGACTGCATGGTCGAGGCGAACCCGTTTTCCTGTCACTCAGGACTGCCAGCGGAGGACGACCTTCTCTCAAAGAGTGCTCAAGATGGGCGCCCTGGGTAGATGGCGGCGGCGCCCAGCGGCAGGCAATCTGGATGATCAAGCAGAAACCCCTACCTACTGCACCCCAGACGGCTTCAATAGTGTGGCGTGTGACAGGGGACAGCTCGGCGATCTTGGTGCCAACCTTGTGGCAGATGAAGTTCGATTGTCTGCGACCCTCATGTGATTCTTTGTTCTCTTCCTCGCTGGCATTCGCGAGACACTTTTCCTCTCCTTCTTCTTTCTACTCTCGCTTCAATGCTCTCCGTCATGGAAGAAGGGCAGATGCCAGTCGTTTGGCTACCCGCTGCTGGAGATGCCCCAGAGCTGGGCGACAACACAGTCAGTGTATTTTTCTCCTGCTGACCGCGACCCTGCTGATGGCATGTAGGACGACCTGGCATCCGAGGAGTCGGGTGATGGTGACACGGACTCCGCAGTCGGTATTTCGGTACGGCACCGTCCCTCGCTCATGGCATCTTTACTAATGGCGGACCTCTAGGATACATCGTCGACATGTACCGTTCCCGAGATACCCTGCACCAAAGAGAATGGCTACACATACTACAACCCCAGCAAGTACCCATGGCCTAACGACGAGGAAGAGCAGGAGCGTCTAGACATGCTTCACGAGCAGTGCCTGATATCCAACGATGGGCGGCTGGTACGCTGTCCTAAGGACCGTTATGAACGTGTCCTCGATATCGGCACCGGCACTGGCATCTGGGCTATAGATTTTGCGGACAAGCATCCGAGGGCAACTGTCATTGGTGTTGATCTGTCTCCGATCCAGCCACTGTGGGTGCCTCAAAACTGTCATTTCGAGATCGATGATGTCGAACTGGAGTGGATGTGGAGTGGAGACTTCGACTTTATTCACGGCCGTATGCTGGGTGGATGCTTTGAAGATCCTGCGAGTATCTTCAAGAAGTCGTTTGAGTACGTTGCCCGTATAAACTTCTGATTGCTTGACTGACGTTGCGTACACCAGGAAACTGAAATGCGGTGGTTATCTCGAGGTCGCGGACGTCCTGCTTATGCCGAAGTGTGACGACGGCACTCTCCGGCCAGATTCGCAACTGCTCACGTGGGCAGGCCTTCTCGCCAAAGCTGCCGGCAAAATGGGACGCCCGATCAATCTTGCCTCTCGGTATGAGCAGATGCTTGCCGAAGCGGGTTTCGAAGACATCAAGGTGGTTGAGGAGAAGTGGCCGTCGAACCGCTGGGAAAAAGATGAAAAACTGAGGGAGCTTGGGCGTCGGAATTCCAAAACTCTCCAGAAGGGACTCGAGGCCATCTCTATGGCTCTGCTTACGAGAGGCCTGGGTTGGACTTTCTTGGAAGTTGTTGTTCTGTGTGCTCACGTGCGCTTGGAGTTAATGAACCGTAACATTCACGTATACTTTCCCTTCATCACCGCTTATGGAAAGAAGCCTTGAGAGGGTGTCTGTTAGCATTCTTTTGTACTTCAGGAAGTGTAATATACGCGTGGGACTTTTTTCGCTTTCGTGAGACTTTGTTGAAACATGCAGCAAGCAGAGCATCTGCTACAGAAGCCGCTTGAGAACGGATCAAGGGAGCGGAGTTTGTCGGTTACGGGTCAAACGTGCCCTGTGCCAGATTCACCAGACAACAAAGTCAAAACATGGCTGTACTTCATTTATTTGTCTAGGTAGACTAAACTAATGATCATCCTCCAAGAAATTTACCTCATAGTTAAGGCGAAAAAATCGGACATGCGGGCGCGGCAAGCACCCTCCTAGACAGCGTCCGAGGCAGGCGAGGAAACAAGAAGCCCGTCTGCAACCGCAACTGGGCGTTAGAGACTGGGTATACGTCTGCGCTTGGCTGGCGCCACCGGTGCTTCGTCCTCCGTTGAACTTATCGTGTCGGGTTCCAACGGTGGAGCGGGTGCAATCTTTTCCTGGCGGCGCGTCTTTTGACGCTTTGCGGCGGGCTGTCCAACCGGGGCAGATTGACGAAGCCGAGCGGCAGGCTTAGGCTTCGATGACGTGCGACGAGTTCCTTGCTGCTAAAAACAGTCAGAGCTGGGCTCCCGAAGCAAGCCGGATAAAGCATACTGCACCGGGGTAAGGCAGGCGTGATTCGGGATGCCCGTGGCGTTTGCCGGACAACGGCGGGTGGGCGGGCGGCGGTTGAACGCCAGAGGGGCTGCAATCGCAAACCCGAATAACCTGAGACTGTTCTCCGAGTTAGCTATCCTGTAGTATAAACACCGTCCGCGTGCAACTTACAATCCACTGAACGAAATCGGGCGGGCCGGACAGACACTTGTGTGGGAATTCTGCCACCGCCCGTCGGGCGTCGCTCGGGGTTGCGTTGTTGAGAGCCAGCATGAGCTGTGTGAATGCGCCAGCGTCCTTCTGAGGGCTTTCCGAGCACGATAGCGGGCGTCCGGAAGAGAACCCGGACATCGGCGGCGCCGAGTCTACCAGAGGGTCCCAAAAGCCGATATGATCGGGATGGCTCGTGATACGAGCGTCTAGAGCCTTCATGAGCCTCTCCTTCAGGCCAAGAAGAGGCCAGACGTGGACTGGAGTGTACGAAATCTCCATGCCGGTGCTGCTGTCTTGTGAGGCTGGCCCTTTCCGCGGCATCAGGAAGCGGTCGAGGAGAGTCGCTCTCACCACGGCGGTGTAGACAACAAATCTCGCGAGCTCGCCCTCGCCGTCGTGGGTGATGACCTGCAGCGCGGTGTTTCTGAACGGGCTGGACTCTCGGTTACCGTGGGCTGGAAGTCTCGATCCCGGCTTGTAGAAGTGGGCTTGTGCCATGGCGAGCAAGGTCGCGACGATGAAGGGGTCGCGGTTGGTATCTGCCAGCTTCGAATGCAGTCGCTGGTTTCGAACCAGGAGGTCGTTGCGAGGCCCGGAAACCGCTACATAGCGTTTGGCGAGCTGTGATTTGCCCACAAACGCCAGAACTGGCGCATCTTCCTCGCCTGGCAGAGCCGGGACCGAACCGGAAGAGGTGTCGCGGTAGATCTTCCAGAGACAGGGGATGTCAACGGCGCTGACTTTTTGCCCGAAGTGGAGGTTTAGTTTCCTGCCGGTGGGGCGGAGTGAAGGAAAGAATGTTGAAATGACATGCTGGATAGCACTGTTTTTTTCTTCGGAGGCTGGCTGAGGCGATGCGAGCGTATCCAGATCCTTTGACAACGTCTTCCCTTCCGTCGATGGCTCAAGCCGTCCACAGTTTGTAGGTACCGGCTTGGCTATGGCGGGGCGCTCGATGAAGTCGACGTGAAGTAGCCGAGGATGGAGATCGGTCCACTTGGATGGGGGGAGGTAGAGAAGGTGACGGGGATGGCGTTGAATGGTGTCGTACAGCGAACCCGGTTCAGGTCGTGTGATGCTCATCTTGTGTAGTCCGGGCTGTGGAGAGGAAGCGGTTGTGCCTGTCAAGCGAGGTTTGAGTCCAGCCCGAGTCAAGAACTTTATCAGCGAGGCAGCCGAGCAATGCCAGAAGGGCTCTTCAGCTGATCAGCTTTGCAAAGAAGCAAGGCAGAATCCAACACGCCGGCCAGTTGGCCCAAGAATTCGGATCCATGCTCCTCTATCTGCATATGTACATTAAACGCCCCATTTCAGCACGCCGATTCACTTACCCCAGGGGCGCGGGTTGAGCTCTTGGCATCGTCTCTGGCACGAAGTCACCCAGCCGGCTGAGGGATTGCCGTATTTGGCAATGATTAACCCGACGCCCAGTGACCCCCATGAGGAGCGGAGGAGCGCATGCTTGTGTACCGATATCCTTGACAGTCTTGGCAACTGCTCCCTTATGCGATGTTTCCTGGTGAGCCGCTTCCTCGGTCGGGCATCTCCAAACCCAACTTGACCCACTCGGGTTCAGCCGAACCTCCTCGTCTCCAGACGGCCGTACAGTGCCGCGTGCCGCCGAGAAGCGGGAAAAGCTCGAAGCCTGGCTGGAAAGGAGCGGTGCAAGAGGTCAGATCATATCATACAAAAAGGCAACGACTCAATACAAGACGTATCTACTTTCTAGCTCTCCGTCTCCGCCTGTTCTTCTGTTTCCGGAAATCCTGAACTAAAGAACCCGGGAGTGCGTTTCCATCCTGCCAGGTCGGGTGTTCATAGCCTACCCACTCAACGAGATACTGGCGCCTCCCAGACACGACTCGATCCTGTACAATCTTATGGACAAGGTATGGCCTGTCTTTGTCCAGCTCTCCGATCACCTGACGAATCTGAGCATCTCGCCCACCTTTCATGTCCCAATACTCGAGAACCTTGTCGCGATATTGATAATGCATCGTCTCTTCTGACACCCAACCGAAATGCAGGTCGTGAATCCGGTTGCGGGACCACAAGACGCGAAATTTCACCCGTAGCGGTTCGTCGAGGTCGAGAACTTTTCCCGAGGGATCGTTGTTGAGATCCCAGTACATAATCGACGGCTGAAAGGAACTGGGATCCGCCAGGCGCTGGGCCCGGTATTGTTCCGACGAGGGGGCACGCACCATGCTGATGTTGAGGTGCGCGGCTGACTGAGAAGGATGAACAGGGCTGAGAACGACAAAGCGTGACTGACGTGCGGGACTGAGGGAGCAGGGGCGAAGACGACACCGAGGTTGAGGCGAGATTCGGGGCTGCGGGGCCGAAGGAGCGGGGATCGAAGACAACGGAGGTGGGCGGCCGACGCCGAAGAGGCACGGAGCTGACTATGACGGAGGTCGGCGCTGAGGTAGCGGGCTTAGGGAGCTGAAAACTGGCGGGGCGAGTAGCTAGTCCAAAGACGCTCTCGTCGTCGTTAGTCCCCCTTGATATACAACTCTTCCTTGTGCTGTCTCTTTCTTGTGCCGTCTCAAGTACCTTGATTTGCGCTGTTGTGTCTCATTTCTTACGCCATCTCTAGCATCTCTGGCCTGCACCATCTCTAGAACCTCTGACCTGCACCATCTCTGGCACCTCTAGCCTCCACTATCTCTAGCGTCCCTTCTTGCGCCATCTCTGGCATCTTGTCTTGCGCCATCCGGCGTCCCTTCTTAGAGGCCCGTCGCTATTTTGGAACAGCATCCAGTCTGTAACATCTGGCCTGTGGCATCCGGCCTGTGGCGTAAACCATAGGCCATGTCACAGACACTTAAGAAGGGACGCTAGAGATGGTGCAGGCCAGAGATGGCGCAAGCAAGGGACGCCAGAGATGGCACACCCCAGACGGCCATCTCCGGTGTCCCTTGCCTACGCCGCAGGCCGGATGATACAGGCCGGGTTCTATTCCAACAATGGTGACAGATCGCGGACCACAGCCAGACGGCGCAGGCAGATGGTGCGGGCAGATGGTGCAGGCAGACGGCGCAGGCAGACGGCGCAGACAGGCGGCGCAGACGGCGCAGGCAGAGGACACGGGCAGCCAGATGGCGCAGGCAGATGGTGCAGTTAGATGACACGGGCAGGCAGACGGCGCAGGCAGACGGCGCAGACAGACAGCGCAGACAGACAGCGCAGACGGCGCAGGCAGAGGACACGGGCAGCCAGACGGCGCAGGCAGACGGCGCAGGCAGACGGTGCAGTTAGATGACGGCGCAGCCAGAAGACCCAGGCAGCCAGAAGCTGGCAAGCCGGATCCCGGTTTCGCATCCGGTCTCGCATCCGGTCTCGCATCCGGCCTGGCATCCGGCCTGGCATCCGGCCTGGCATCCGGCCTGGCATCCGGCCTGGCATCCGGCCTGGCATCTGGCCTGGCATCCTATAACATCTGACCTGTGGCATCTGGTAGCATCCAGCCTGGCTGTAGCATTCAGCAACGAAAGATCCTGACTAGAGCATCAAGTATTTCCGGCGACATGGATACCGACATTAATCCAAACGAGGATGAACGGATACTCAGCGCACAACTGCTTTCCAACGCGCTCGTTCAAAATATGACAATTGAAACCTTTGCCTTGAACTGCGGTAAAATCTGGGATAGCTGGATCCATTTACTTTCTCAGACCCTCCTCCCTCCCGAGATCTCAAGCCGAGACCCGCGCTTTACTATTGCATTCCAAGCCATTGAAGGAATCATTTCTACGACACAGGGCATTCTGCAGTGGCTCGCATACGCCCAGCTGATACGACTGTTTGATACCTTGAGAGAAACGATTCGGAGGGAGAGGAGAATCGGAATATATAACCGGAAACGAGGTGTCACCGACGACAGTACGGCTATAGATATCTACCAGAACGCTCTAGACAGCAAGTTGTCTCGAAATACAATACTAGAACGTCGGCGGATCGGAAGACGCTGGGTGTCGCTTTCGAAGCTATCGCCACTACTTCTTCTACTTTACTCGGAACGTACTGAGACTATCGTGTAAGTTTCAATCCGTTTGATCTCGAGCAGGCAGCTAACTAATTCAGTAATAACTTCAAACGAATTGGTAATTCGGTTCTAGACTTGGCTGGAAATTACGTCCAGGACAGAGATCCACGATTTGTTCGGCTTTGCGTTCGGCTTGCGAAGGGAGCGGAAGACGGAGCTGTCTCTGGCAACGCGAACCTACAAGAACTTGCGGGTATTATATGGCGCGAAGAGAACTTCTAGAGTCTGATACGCATCAGGGCGCCCCGTCCTTCTTCAGTCAGTAATAGAGAAAATATACCCACTAGCCCTAAAGACGGGAACGGCGAGGCCGAGAAGACTATGCCCTTTAAGTAGCTACCATCAACCTAAAGGAGCTCCAGCAACTCTTCCACGCCGAGTAAATCTAAATCCCCTTCATGGCCCTCGAATGGTCGCTCCCCGAAGTCCGCCTCGCCAAACACGCCCTGCTCGAACGCCTTGCCAACCTCGCACAAGCGCTTTGCATGTTCGACCTCCAGGAGCCTGGAGCGGAACGTATCGACATCGGAGTTACGCATATGCATCAAGGCCCTCCTCGACAACCCCTCACTGTCATTACGCGCAGGGGGGACAAAACACAGGATCCCCTCACACTCGCGCGGATAGAGGTCGCCACAGAACCGATCCCACTTCCTATATGTCTGAAGCTCGTTTAGTATCGCGCCCCGCTTCGAATCATCAAAGCCCCGAGCCGCTAGCAGCTCGTTGACGGCCTGGGTAGTAATTCTGGAGATCTGACGACCGAGGTTACGGTAGAGCCGGACACTGGTAAGGACCTCGAGGAGGGAGAATAGGCCTGACCGGACCCGGCAGGCTTCTATCAGTTTGTCGAGCTGCTTGATCTCGTGGTTCTTGATGCTGCGGAGCTGCGTGCATACGTCGCTGGACTCGCACCGCCACGTCTTGACCATGCCCATGAACCGGCGGATTGATTCTGCGCCCGTCGTACTATCTACCAGCTCTGGCACCTGGGTTTGCCTCGGGTCGGGATCTTCCTCGTCGGCGCGCTGTGTTGCGACGGCGGCAGCGGGCTCCGCAGGTGCGTCGTGGTCCACCCTGAATCTCTTCTCCCTTCCCTCGGGGGCTGGCCTGGTGTCTCCTTGGCGTTTGTGGCGAGAGTAGGCACTGGCGGGGAGAGGAGACCGTGTTGTCTGGGGTACCAAAAACATACGACGGGTGATTGGCATTTGCTTGCGGTTACAGGCGCATTTCTTGAGGTCGGGTGGTAGCCAGCCTTCGGGAACGTAGTTGACGGCCTCGGCGACATTGGTGCCGAGGTTGAATCCGTAGTGGGCGGCACCGGGAAAGACCAAGACGGCGACTCCGGGCGCCTGTACAAAGCACCTATACAGGATCCGATTCTCGTCCAGGTACCTGGGGTGGAGGAACAAACTCTCGTGTCGGACGTACTGGTGACAGTCGCCTGGGTTTGTTGCCAGTCCATGGCGGTCCAGAGTGTCCACGAGCTTTTTGTGTTCGTCCCGAGGGATGACAACCCACAGCTTCCCCGAGCCGGAGTGGTTGACATTGATGGATGGTGCGTCGTAGTCCTCGGTATGCAAGGTGAACACCGTGCCAAATCCCTCGCTGCAGAACGCCTCGGGTGTTGTCAACCCTTGAATGTCTGGCGCCGAGCGAAGCAAGACGTTCCCTGGGAGCGGGTAGATTGGAGATGTCTCCGGCAGGCAGACCCCTTCGCGGCTCCCCCCGTCTCGTACGTTGATGTTTACAGCGTAGTTGGGAAGACTGGCACCGGCTCCGGGTCCAAACGTCTCGTACCATCTCGTGAATGCTGATGGTCCAGTCTCATCTTGGCCAGGGCCGGCAATGTGCCATTTCAACGGCGGATTATGTCGGACTTCCTCGTACTCGACCGAGGCAACCAGTCCAGACCTCCAGCGTAGAGCTTGACGCCAGCTTATAGTGATCCGGGGTTCGGTTGGGCTCGAGCAGCTCCCGAGAACATCGCTTGGGACTTTGATGAGAATGAAGCCCCGAGGTTCGTGTTCACGGCTGAGCCTGGTGTATAACGACGCGAACGAGCGGAACTCCTGGGCTGTAGGGGTTTCGATGTGCTCATCTTGAATGTGGACGGCAATCTGGCCTGGAGTTGGGAACGGCTCATCTTGTACCGGGGGAGTCTCATCTTGGTCTTGCGTCGTGGCACTCTGGTCTGGTTCGTCTTGTGTCTGGGGAGCCTGGAGTGTCCGCCCTTCGCCGGGCATCGGCGCGGACGGGAGCGGCGTCTGAGGGCCCGGAGAAGGGGGGCGACGGGACGGTACGTCGATAGAAGTCGTTCCTTGGTTCGCGTCGGCTGCGCTGGCGGTCTCGGGCTCCTCCATTCTAGAGCTCGCCGTCTGTGCCTCCACGTCGGCAATGTCGCAGTCGACTGGAAGAGGGGGGGTTGATGGGTCACTGGAAGCCGTGTCTTGGCTCGCGTCGAACTCGTCTGTTATTTCAGGGCTTGCTGCCTGTGGCTCGTCGGCGGTACCGGGATCCGATGCTGGGAAAGACGCCAGTGTTCCGTCCTCGTCGGCCGGGTTGGGCGCCGCTTGGTGAGAGCCGGGTACACGCTCTTCGAGTAGGACTATTTTGGTGCTGAACATCCTAAGATGGGCCTCAAACAGAGTATGGTGCTCCGCAATGCGGAGCAGGGCGGCCTCGAGGTCGGCGGTCGCGTCCGAACCTTGGTCGGCGGTCGCGTCCGAACCTTGGTCGGCGGTCGCGTCCGAACCTTGGTATTGCCGCCGCGCCGTCGCGTGCTGCTTAGAGCGGGGGTATGCTTGGGCATCCCGTCGGACGACCAAGTTCAATGCGGAAGCGGTCATGGTCCTTATCTTCTCGAATTCGTCCTTCAGCATCCTATATCCGGCACGGATCTCCTCGATGTCGGGATTCATGGTTCCCGATGCTCGGCTGCTCAACCGTCAGTCGGATCCACAGAGCAAGAACGCGACAGACCGATCGACCGACTTACCGATGCGATGCGGTTGTTGGCGACAATGTCTGCAGAGGGCACTGCGGGGTGCACTCCAGGTCAGCATCTCGCGTCTGGAGTCTGTAGGGGCTGTATCCCCTGACACACGACTCACCTCGCTAGCTCGACACTCTCGGCAGCGATCTTTCGCGCCGCAGCACGGGCAGTAAACAGGAAGAGGGTGAGGATTCGATGCGTGATGAGTCAATTCCGTAAACCTGGACGCTACAGGCCTTTTGGGTTCGTCGTCTTCGCTCAGGACCGTTGCCCAGATCGTGGGGCTGTTGTTTTGCAGGTTGGTCGGTCAGGTGAGATGCGTCCATTGCCATGTGCTGGTTGCAGCCAGCCAACGAGTTCCAATGCACTCGGTAATGCCAGCTTCTATTGGTCGTATTCCATGAACCTTCCCCACCACAATGCTGGCATGCCATCACAACGGTGGGTCCGAGATGACTAAGCCCCAATAGAATCAGGAGCATCCCTTACCAGTCTGCTGAGTCGAGCTAAACTGAACGACATCCTCGGTTGCTCTAGCTACGGTAGCTATCAGCCTTGATCTCTGCCAAACATTTACCAGGCAGTAGGAGGTACAGTACACAAATTTAGCTTCCAACAGCATATTCTGCGGGTGGCACATTCCCTGGTGGTGTCGAACGGGCTAATCTAGGCAGCACAAGATGGTGCAATCTGGACAGCATAAGATGGCGCAATCTGGACAGCACAAGATGGCACAATCTAGACAGCATAGAACGGCACAGTTTAAAAATATAATGAAGCATAATCCAGACAGCCGAATACGTTATAATGGTGATAGGTTCTACATACCGTCGAGCGCCTCATCGCTATAGTGAGCATATCCCTTTGCCTGACCTCCTCTTGGGGACAACCCTTGACCTCTAGTGAGTGATTTAAAAGTGCTCTTAAATGTCACTGACTCTAATTTACGTAGACATGGAGTTACCGGAGGCCCTCTCAGCATGGATAGCAGAGGAGGAAGCGAAGTGGGCTGCCGAGGTGGCTGCCGAGCACGACGGGACGATGCTCCCAGATCCCAATCCGAGTCTCGTACAGAACTGGGAGGCGGTTGCCGAGAACAACAACGGAATGGCGATTCCCAGCTCAAGCAACAGAACGACGCTGCCAGATTCCAGTTCAAGTCCGGCACAGAGTTTGGAGGTGGCTGCCGAGAACAACAGCGGAACAATGCTGCTAGATCCCAACTCTTTGCGTTGTTGGGATCATGGATGCGATGGCCGCCAGTTCTTCAGCAAGAGCAATCTTTACCGACACCAGCGCGAGAATCGGTGGAAGCTCTCGACGTCCAAACCATCTGGCACCTCTCGCCAGCCTCGACCAACTTGTTGGGACCATGGATGCCGAGGCCGCCCATTTTCGACGTATAGCAATCTTTATCGGCACCAGCGCGAGCGCAGGTGGGATGAGGAGGCGGTTTGTCCGAGTTGCGGGACCAGATTCACACCAGTTCTCGCTGAGATAAAACCCAGCCAAGAGCTACGGTGTTGGGAGCATGGATGCGAAGGACGAACTTTCCCAACGCGCGGTGGGCTCTATAGACACCAACGCCATAAGCTAGCACGGGAAGCGACTTGCCCAAACCCCCATTGCGGAAAGGTGTTTGTTCGGAGGTAACGCGAGAGGAGGGTTTCTGTATAGGATTATCGAGAGCAGTAATTTGAGTGAGCTTCCCTTGTGC
>FTEL01008831.1_pt1 | contig 11512 bp, 14 predicted proteins | sample 1658911 | NCBI WGS metagenome assembly FTEL01 (sample SAMEA3914869, study PRJEB12502) | metagenome | biome: forest; material: soil | place: USA | collected 2012-03-12 | depth 0.1 m
CAACTCACTAACACCCCCCAAAAAGGCCGGCGGAAACGGCGATTACTGCGCCATCCTAGTCGCCGTCAACTCCCTCCTCCAAATCGTCCTCTTCGCCCCCATCTCCCTCCTCTTCATCCGCGTCTTCAACCCCCACTCGCACTCTACCATCACAATCTCCTACTCAACCGTCGCCACCTCCGTCGGCGTCTTCCTCGGCATCCCCCTCGGCGCGGCGGTGCTCACCCGCCTCGTGCTGCTCGCCGCGCTCGGGCCGGAGCGGTACAAGACGCACTTCATCCGGTTTGCGGCGCCGTGGTCGTTGATTGGGTTGTTGTTTACGATTCTGGTGCTGTTCGCGTCGCAGGGGAAGCAGGTCGTGCATCAGATCGTGTCGGTCGTGAGGGTGGCCGCACCGTTGGTGGTGTACTTTGGGGTGATCTTTTTTGCGACGCTGCTGGTGGCGAGGAGGATGGGGTTTCGGTATGGGTATGCGGTTACGCAGAGTTTCACTGCGGCGAGTAATAACTTTGAGCTGGCGATTGCGGTGGCTGTGGCTGCGTATGGACCGATGTCGGACCAGGCGCTTGCGGCGACGGTTGGGCCGCTGATTGAGGTGCCGGTGTTGTTGGGGCTGGTGTATGGGGTGAAGTGGTTTGCGAAGAGGAGGGGGTGGAAGGAGTGAGGAGGACCACGAACCCTCGCGGACGGGGTAAGGTGAAGGTAAACGGGGAGGAATAGGGGGCCTGTCCTGGGTGGATTTGTTGGATAAGGAGTTGTGTTCTCGGTGTCATAAAGCACGGCACGCCGATGAAGTGCCTGGTTGAGATACCCCAGCATTGTTTTCTTGGATCATTTCACGCGTTCACAATAAAAACTGTTCCCCCCCCCCCCAAAACTGACATTCTCTACCTGCAACTACAAATCATCCCGAACACTGTGCATTACAAATACCATCATCGTCTTAAGAAACCACATCTCATCATGCTCATCAAGACTCCCCCGCCCATCCACCACGCTTGCTTGTCCCAAGTACCGGGAAATGATCTGGCAGAGGGGCGGGACTGACCCGAGTTGTCCTCTAGTGACCCGGCCCGCCGCCGACGACGGCGCCAGCACCAGGCAGGATGGTGCCAACAGAGCCGAGCACGCCGTCCAGCAGCTGGGGCACCTGGCCGGCGGCGCCGCCACCAAGCACGCCGCTGGCGGTGCCGCCGACGCCGCTCAGGACGCCGCCGAGGATGCCGTTGAGCAGCTCGCCGATGGGGCCGCGGGTGAGCAGGCCCTGGATGAGGCTGGAGACGGCATCGAGCAGGTCGGACAGGAGGCCCAGGGCGGCGGGCTTCTTGCTGGCGGTCGCGCCGCCCAGGATGCCGCCGGCGGGCAGGGACAGGCGGCTGGCGCCCATGGCCATGGTCTGGTTGAGGCGGGACATGGGGTCGACAAGGGCCTGCATGAGGCCGTTGGCGTCGGTGCTGTGCTGCTGGGCGAGTTGCTCTGTGGGATGGATGTGTGAGATCTCCGGCGGGGTTGATGGAGTGAGGGAAGTGGGAGGGGTGGCTTACGGATCTGCTGGATCTGGGACTGGACCTGGCTGACCATCTGCTGGAAGGCGTCCATGTCCATGTTGGCGCTATGCATCTGGTTCTGGCTCATCATCATGGGGGGGCTGGAGCCAGCATCATCGCCGGAGTCATCGCCAGATTCGTCGCCGGGGGGAACGTCAGCGTCATCGCCAGAGTCGTCGCCGGCGTCGCCCGAATCGTCACCCGCGCCCTCGGGTGCCGGAGTAGGCTCGGGCAACCCCGGGGGAAGGACGGGAAGTGGATTGACGGGGGGATCCTGCATGGGCTGGACCTGAGAGTTCTGGGCCTGCTCCTCGGTGGGCACGGGGACGGCGAGGACGCCGCTGAGGAGGCAGATGAGACCGAGAGCCTGAATCTTCATGGTGAATGTTGATGTGGTTGGGAACGAGTTGGTGTATGAGTGTCACGCTGTGCTGTGCGGTGTGGGTGATGTCGAAAGGTCGAAAACGGCGATTCAGGGAGGCCGCATATTCCGTACTTATACCTGAAAACACCGTGGATGGACGGTTGCGTTCATCGTCTGGACGCCGCTCACCACGGCCGCCCGTCAACCACCACTTGCTATGCTTCGGGATGACTCTCGGTCGTCGTGATCACGGCGAAATTGAGATGAGCTTCGGTTGGCGCGAATGCATGCCTGTGGACTGGGAAAACTGGGTGCTGCATATGTGCCGTAGTCAGGAACGCTGGCGGAGGATGTCTCAGTCACCCAGATATCGCGTTCGTGGGTGAGGGCTGGCTGGAATGCATACTGTTGCGAATGTCTCACAACGACCGCGAAGCGGACACCACATGCTGTCGGTAGAAACCACTTCTGTGTCTAAAGTGGGGGGGAGGAGCAGGCAGGGAGAGGTGTGAGGAACGTGGTTATCGGGTCGACGTTCACTTCGCCTCCCGGGTTACTTGACGACTGCCCATCCATTCCCGAGGGGTATAACTAGATGCCTGCCTTGTCCACAACGGCACTTCTGAGTCTGTGCTAAATTTTCTCGGTTTATCTCGGCCTCGGCGGTCCCCTCGGATTGCCAGCCACATTCGCCGGCCGGCTTTATTGTCCGTTCACACTCCCCGACCAACAATGTGACAGCCTGCTGGGCCAACGAAACGCGTCAAGTCTCCCTCGGCGCGAGCGCGATACAGCTGAAGCGAAGGTTCTGAACACCAGAGTCGGAGACCAACTTAATGATGCGCTTCAAACCAAGGTCCAGAGCCTTCGGGCTGAGGACATCCTCATCCTCAGCAAGCTCGCCCCGGTTCAAGGGCCCGTCCCGCGAACCCTCCAGCTCCCAGAGATGGCCATTGGCCTTGACGTAGGCGACAAAGTGGCCACTATGCTCACGGCTTCCGACGGCAGGCTCTGCGGTATCACCCAAACCCGCGACAGAACGATGTGCCTCTTCAAATTCCGCGCTGTCGTGGAGCATCTTGGCTCGCTCGTCCCTGGCGAGAGGAATGGCGGCGGTGCGCAGGCGCTCGAGGATGCTCCCAGGGAGGATGAACTCTGGGGTGCTGCCGTTGATGGCACAATGCAGGAGCCCGTAGGAGCCGCACGCATCGCGGATGGTCTGCTCGAACCAGATGATAGGCTCGTCACCTGCGCCCGCTGCTCCGCCCCGGTAGTAGGACTCAGGGTTGCCGAGGGCTGCGTCCTCGGCCTCGCGATCCTGTCTCCATGCGGGGGTCATGGGGATAATGACGAGGAGGGCGTAGACGGGCCGTGGGATGTGGACGAGGAGCTCTGGCTCATCCAGTGTGTAGACATCGTAGAAGGCCAGGTCCTCCGAGAGGCCCATCTTCTTGGCCAGCTCATTCATCACCTCCGGGTTGTTCTCTATCGAGGACGGGTCAGTGGTTGATACCAATAATTGCCTTTGAGCATGAGACCCAAGTGATCTCACCAAGCATCGTGAAATGTTTCTGGGCCATTTTGACGGTATTTTGAGGTTCCAAGCTTGAACGGATGTGAGCCTTCAACATGCAGCGGGGAGATAATGCAGCCCGCGGTTTGCTGGATGGGAAACGGCGGCGAGTCTAAGAGGCAACAGGGGTGACGCAGGGCTCTGCTGCCTGGCTGAAGCCCGTCGTTATCCATCCGCCCCTGGGATGGAAGGAAGGGCTTCAGCCCGCTGCCAGCGGTTTGCGAGCTGCAGTTGCCATCAAAAAGGATCAGCAATCTCAACAACAATCCCTCCAAGACTCAACCCCCCCTTCTTTGTAGGAGATTGGGCTCTCTGTTTTCGCCGAGTCTCATCCTTGTGGAAGAGCATCCGCTCGCCCGCAGCTGTTGACAGTGCAGCAAGCCGTGCAGCGAGCTGGGTGGTTGTGGCTGGTGGCTCGTGACGTTGTGCTTCCAGGCTTGACCTCTCCTGAACGTCAGGACACTGCGAGGGAGTCTTAACAGGACAGGCGCTATTCCATCAGAGGCCTGGCGTCAACGCAGACACTCTTTCCCCACCTGCCGAAATAGGAACCACCACACCACGGCCACTCACTCCTGCATCATCAACCTGCAAAAGCTGCCACAAATTTGAAGCAATCACCACCGGTGTTGCTTCTTCCAATCCATCGAGAGACGCAAGTCGCAACCAGAGCACGAATCCACGAGCGGTGAAGGCCGAGAAAGGACGAAGTCGTTGAGACACGTGCCCTACCCGCGGCCGGCATCGCGTGCCCCTTGCGATGACGTCACAAGGAATCATCGTCGAGTCTCCCTCTCGGGTTGAGCTCCAGCTTATCGGCCGACTCGCGGTGGCCACCATCGCACCGAGCAGGTGCACAATCACTGCCAGCTTTCCCTCAGGGATCTTACTGCACAGGAATAGACGGGAGCCACAGTACCTAAGAAGCAAGCCCCATTACCTGGTCGAGGGCGACCCTGCAAGAGCCAAGTCGGCCTGGTCAGCCCGAACGGCACAGCCTCTCCAGCTGGACTCCGTCGTCTCCAGCAACTGCTCATCTCATGCTTGACTCAGCGGAACAAAAATCATAAGCAAAGGCTGTAGATTATAGAGCAATTACAGCTGGTTGTTTCCAACCCTCACTGCCCGCTTACGACATCTGGCTTCGGCCCGCAGAGGCTTGATCCCCGCACGCCGCTCGGCGCCCTGAACGATGCAGTTCCTTGGGCCGACTCGGACCTCCGAGTGCTCATTGGTGAGGTCATGATGATTAAGCTCCCATCTTAGCCCCCGGGCGCCCGCCACGGTGACCTGTGAGCTTGTGAGTCTGGCGATCGACAAGTGCGGGGACGGTGGTGGGTGGCCCCAAGTTCGCATACGGACGCGTACAGGTGTTATTCTTGGGTAGTCGGGGTCTAGATCCCCGAGCAGCCAGCAGAGAGCAAGCTTGACCTGACGCAGGAGCCTCCCTCAGACTGCCGACTCTCCTCCCCCCTCCTCCTCTTTGTCCTACTCTTAAACCCCGCTCCCTCCGCATCTTGCATCAGACCACTCCCTACTGCCTTCTGTCTTGCCACCACCACCACCACCAGCACTGCATCACTTACACGAGACCTACACACGGGACAGAGACCGCGACGACAACGCAGAGAAAGCCATCGTACCAATCCACAACAGCGACACCTCCATCAACACAACCTTCATCATGGCCGACAACATGCCCTCCGGTAGCGAGTTTCGCACTGGTAGGTCCGATTCGACCTCCTCGACCGGGAGCGCCGCCAGTGCCACCGGGCAGGCAAACCGCCGGGTATGTTCTCCTCTCCCCTCACAACCCCACCACAGCACTCCCACCATCTCTCCTTCCTCCCTCTCAGGGACGTCGTCCCTCCTCAACAGTCCCCCCTCCTTTCATCGCGCCGCAAACGCATACTGACATATCGCCCTCCCCCGCCCTCAAGTCCTCGCACACCCTCTTCGAGGGCCTCACTGCCCAAAAGCGCAAGGACGACCCCATCTCGGTCGCCCGCCGCCAGAGCATGAGCGAGCAGCGGCCCAACACGGGCGTCATCGGCAAGATGTGGAACAAGTATGTTTTTTCCCAATTCTTTTCGCTATCATCATCATCACCATCTGTCTCTCTCTCCCTCTCTCTACTACGAGATGATTTGTTGCTTCCCATCTCTATTTTTGTCCTAGCAGCGGGAAGGGAAGAGAGCCAGGCTAACCTATGCCTCGGGCTGGAATCTAGCTGGGTGCATGGCGAGAAGTAAAACACTCGTCCCACACCACCACCACCACCACCACATATTCACCCCTTACCGGGCGATGCAAACCCGCCATCGCCCGGTTCGAAATTGGCTCGCGTTGGTCTACAGGATTGGAGTCATGGAAGATGGACCGGTAAGAAGGGGACAGGGGGAGGAGTTGTCGGCTGGCAAGCCGCCGGTGATGGCGTGGTTGGCGAAGAATGTATGACACTCTCTGTTCAGTTCATAAGTTTGTCGGGATTGTCCCAAGCGACAATGGCCGCCTCGCAATGGTGTAGGATAAGGGTTATGCCCCTCCGTTTCCAAGGGTTATCACATATCTACTTCGGCCAATTCTATATTTTCTCGTCAGCGGACTGGAACAGTGCATTGTCGTTTGCTTACCCTGCTTCGGCTCTGATGAGCTCCCAAGTTAGTGTGGTTGTGACGAGCCTAGAGTATGGATATATTAGCCAGCAGGAAGCAACGGCAGAGCCACTGGGACAACGTGCTCCGCCTCCCCAAGCCTCCCTGGGACGCACGACGTTGGATTCAGCGGAAGGGTGAGGGCGGGAGAGGCGGGGAGTGAGGTCTCTTGGAGTTGGCACCGACGGCTTCGACACAAGGTCAAATGCGGGCACGCGATCGTCACGGTGAGGTGCAGGGGCATGAGACAGACGGGCAAGGACCAGGGCAGTGGTGCAGAAGTGGAAGTGACTCATTAGAAGGCCCCTTGAGGTGAAATGCTATGACGACCCCGGGTAAAAAATCACTTGCGACCTGAGTTGGGCAGAGAACATAGAGAAAGATACCATGAAGCTTTTTCTGCCTCCACCTCCAGAAGCCACCACAAACGCCATCGAAATACCGTGAAACAGAGAGACAAGAGAGATGCCGAGGTGGGCTCGAGCCCACGGGGGTTATCGAACTAGATCCGGTGCTTCTCGCTTTCTGTTGTGAGACCTTGTATTAGCGCTGATATACTGGGGACCGGGTCGTGTTGCTGCTCCTGGAGCTTACCAAGACGCGAGTAGAGCATGTAGAGCGCCATCCGATTGCACTCTTCTGTGCCAGTGATCGTCACGAGACGCTCGTTGCTGCTGTCTTGTGGTTCATTAATCTTAATCACGCTGCCACTGATTTGACGGATCTCGTTGATCTTCTGACCGCCCTTCCCAATGATGGCACCAACCATGTCGTTGGGGATGTAGATTTGTTGGGTGAGAGGCGCGCCAGCCATGGCGGCGCCGGGCATCGGCTGTCCGTGGGGTCCGGCAGGGCCCCCATGGGGACCGGCAGGACCGGCGGGGTGAGGCTGTGCGTGGGGACCGGGCCCGTACCCGCCAGCGGCGTGGCCGCCGTAGGGCATTTGGGCGGCAGGGTTCTGAGGGCCTTGCTGGGGATGGCCGCCGTACTGCGGCGCGTACGACTGGGGGGCCATGTGGTGAGCCCTGGGATCCGCACGACCGCGGTGATAGTTGTCCCGGTTGCCGTAATTACCGCCAGCCGGCTGGGGATTATACGGGATGACCTGCATGCCGCCGGGGACGGCACCAGCGGGACCGCCGTTGCGCGTCGCGTACGCCGAGGCCGCGGCTCCACCGAACCTCTCGTTGAGCTGTTCGAGCAAGGTGCTGCCAACGTAGTAGGTCGCAATGTGGACGGCATCAGCCACGCCCATCACGACCAGGGAGCGCTCCGTGGACAAGGGGAGACACGAGTCAGACGCATTCAGGCGGGCGCCGGATGCCTCCTGGATTTCCTTGATGCGAGCACCGCCCTTGCCGATGATGGAGCCGATGAGGATGTGAGGAACGAGGAGGCGTAGAGGATACGTCTTGGAGTTTTGGCTCGAGGGCTCGCCCAAGGGCTCGTTGTTCAGCGTGCGGATAATCAAGCCGAAGGCCTGTGGACAGCCGAGTTAGCTTGATGAAATTCTGGACGGGAAGGAAGACGAGGTGAGCCGTACCTTGGCAACAGCATCGACGATGCCGCTAACGGTAAGAATGCGCTCCACGGCGCCCTTCTGGTAGTCGCTGACGGTGCACTTGGCGCCAGACATCTGCCTGATCTTGGACACGTTCTCGCCGCCCTTCCCAATGATGGTCGCAGCTTCGGGGCTCGAAATCATGGCGCGGACGTGGATCCACGCCGTCTCATCGTGAGCTCCAGGCGGCGGGCCCGACTGGGCCTGGGTAATGCTTCCGCTGGCGGTGCTCGTGATCGGCTTCGTCTCGGGGGCATCCGGGACAACGGTGTCGCCCTGGGCATCCGTGACGCCCTCAGCCTTGTCACCGTTCGTCTTGGTAGCGCCGTTGGCCTCGGAGGCGACCGGGATCGGAACGATGGGCGCAACATCGCCGTTCCTGCCGGAAATAGGTTCGTCCAGTTCTTGCTGATCCTTGACCATCTTGTCGAGAGCTGGTCGCTTGGCTTCGGGCTGGTCGGCGACCGACGGGGAGGATGTCTCCTCGAGCGGCCGCTTGGTGGAGTGGGTTGGTTGAGGTGAGGCGGACATGTTGTGCTAGATATGGTATGGGTTGGGGAAGATTTCACGTCGTGCGAGCGGGAATAGCTGCCCAAGTCGTCGGGGCACTCGATCTTCTCAATTGGATTCTCGTAGTTATCTACACCTTTGGGGGTTTTCGAAGGAAAACGTGCTGGTGTAGTGGCGGGGCCGGGCAGGGTGGTGAATGGTATGTGCTTGTCTGGGTCGGATGGGATCTGGAGGTGGGTGTGTATGCGCTTGGGTAGGTCGAGGAAATGGGAGCTCCGAGCCAAAGAATGAGGGTAGTGACGGCGGAGAGACGGAGCGCGGTGTGTGCGGTGGGCTGGTGCGTGGAGTTCAGGCAGGTGGTGGATGGGTGTGACGGACAGAGTCCAAATCCCGATCGTGCGAATGCAACCAGGGGACGGCGACTTGAATGGCGGCGGGCGAGTGATGGAGGGAAGCTGGGCAGGTTGAGAAACAAGAGAGAAGATGAAGTGTGCGGTGGTGGTGGTGTGGTGGGTGTGTCGGACAGGAGCTGCAGAAAGAGATCTGCTCTGAGAAGGAGGAGATGGTGGAAATGAGGGCAGCTGTTTCGGAAGCGCTCAGGTAGCTCAAACCTTGCTTGTCAAACCAGCAAACACTTCCTGGCTTCCCTTCCCAAACAGCCTGCTCGCGGGGGCGGCAGTGGACAATATGAGGGGCGGGAGAATCAGCGATACGATGCTTGCGTGTCGACGGGCGAGAACGGGAACGAGACGGGGGGATTGCTGGTGCCCGGGGGGGGATACGGGGAGGAGTTTAGGGGAGTTTAGGCGTGGTGGCGAATTGGGCGATTGGAGTCGGGTGGTTCGCGCGACGATAGGCGAAGGACGAATCGCAGGGGAGGAACGCCTAGCGTAGAGGGCGAGGTAGGCACGGGAGAACTGTCTCCTGCGTTGTTTGGTTGAGCCGCGCGAGGAGCGACGAGAGAAGGGGTTGGATGGGGAAAAGGATGTCTCGAGACAGTTTAGGGTGTGGGAAGGAGAGGTGGATGAAACTGGCAGAGATCGATCGCGCTGCGGCGGGCTGCAGCCTTGCTGGCTGTGGGCTCTGGGCAGGGCACGGACCACGCCTGAGCAGCCAACTGGCCAATGAGACCCGTGGGGCCTGGCTGGCTCTCTGGCACTGCCGTGCGGCGCTTGCTGGTGCGTTCGCATTTCCACAGAGTGGGGCCAGGCCACACAGCTCAGCCCATCCCTGTCGCACAACGAGATCCCTCGCGGACGCGGTTGGCCGAGTCGCTCCCATTCCTGATCCTCTCTCACATCGCGTACGTGCATCGCCTCGTTGTGCCACAGTAATATCCGCTCGCGGCTTCTGTGATTCCCGATCCTCGATCAAGGCTGGTGGTGAGGACCAGCAGACCGGGCTGCATACCCAGCGCGCAATTTCGGACGGCACCCTGCAACCAGGGTCCGCACAGAGGCGACTGAGGGGGGCTGCCGTGCGCATGAGGGATCTCCATTTCACTCTCCCTCCTGCCCAAACAAACCACCACTTTCCGTGCCCATCCGGTGCCAAGGGCCATTGTAAACAAATCTGGGCTTGACATTTGCCCCGTATCATGGGAGCTCCGCATTTTCAACCTCGCAGCTAGGGAATCACCCATTGGAAGCCTTCCCAGGTCATCGGGCCATTTTGGGTGCCAGCCTTGAGGCATCAGTCGACATGGAGGGCATTCGTGGGTCGGCTGCTGTCAGTGGGCCACACGAGGCCGAGGTTGAGCGCACGATCCAGGAGCTCACCAGGAGGAAAAGGCAGCTGGAGGACGAGGTGCAGCAGGTATGTTTCAAGCCCGTGCGTGCAGCTGGGTCGCCTCATTGCTAACTCCCGTCCGCAGCTCAAGGCATCTCTTGCCAGCTCCGGTGCTGGTGCTGGGCTCTCGGCAAAAGATTCCCTCGACATCATGACAAGGGCCTTCCAGAGCGCGACCGAGACCGAACCCATCCTGCCGCAGCCGGGGTCGGTCTTGCCGGCGCTGCTGGCCCTGCGGCGGGCAAGGCAAACCATTGCAGAAACCAACGAATATGCCGATACGCAGACGGCTACGCTGGAGCAGGTCAAGAAGCAGATTGAGGCCGAACAGGTCCGTTTACGGGAGCAGCAGGCGCTCAAGGCCGCCCTCGAAGGCCGCCTCCGGTCACTGCGCGAAGGCATTCAGGAGAGAGAGGAGAAGAGCGAGGACGAGCTTGCCAAGGAACGCATTGCCGACCTGAAGCAGCAAAAGGCGAAGTGGGAGAAGGAGACGGCGAGCTTGATGAAGGAGCTGGACTGGTTCATTGGCGAGCACCTCGGCCCCATGCTAGCAGCGGAGGAGCTAGGCGGCCCTGTTGTCGGGGGCCTGATGGACATTGACCCGGATGATCTGAGCGCTGGGTTCAGTGCGCAGGGCAAATTGAAGAAGGCCAAAGAACAACCGGACCAGGACAAGCGGCAGCGGCGGCTGGACGACATATGGGGCCCTCAAGACGAGCAGGGGCAGGCGAACAGGAGGAAGCGCGATAGAGATGAAGCATCGGCGGCAAGTGCGGATATGCGCGAGCTTACCGAACAGCTGCTAAACAAGCTGATGGAAGCGGAGGGCGACACCTCGGCGTCATATGTCGAGATACCCAGGGAATCGGCCGCCGCAAGATTCCTCGTCCGGTCGAAGGTCGCCGTGTTCCACCCCAAGGACGCGCGACGGCTACGGCTTGTCGACTTTGGGCGAGATCTAGAGGACTAGTTACGACGAAGGGGGGTGAGGTAGCGCTTTGCCATGCGACGGCGATCCCCCGCTGCTGCATGATGCCGGCAATCATACACTGCCGGGAGATCCCCCTGGCAAGGAAGAGCTCTAGAAGCTCAGATATCCGGGCCGTGGCTAGGGGTCATCCTCTTGCAAGCTGTCCAGTTCATGACAAGCGTGCTCTTGCAAGTGAAGGTCCAGGGTTACCCCTTTTTGGCATCGGCGAGAGTCCACACCATTAACCCTGGAAAGCGGACCGACTCCTTTGGCGGTGGACCAGAATGCGAGGCTTGACCAATTGGAGCCTGCAATTCGGCTCGAGGCGGGCCCGCTCTCGGCTCTGCAATCCATCTACGCGTCGCGTCAGTCGCGTCTCCCACCCCAAAGCCCTCCTCCCCACCAACCCCCAGCTCTACTTTGGCCCCTCCCGAACCACTCTCAACGACGCAATTCATAACACCTCCCCCCAAAACCCGAGAAAAATGACTATCGAAACCCCCGCCACCCCCAACGAGCGCATCGTCCCCACCTCGCCCCCGGCG
>FTEL01008068.1_pt1 | contig 11500 bp, 16 predicted proteins | sample 1658911 | NCBI WGS metagenome assembly FTEL01 (sample SAMEA3914869, study PRJEB12502) | metagenome | biome: forest; material: soil | place: USA | collected 2012-03-12 | depth 0.1 m
ACCCCCCCCCCCCCGCGCCCCCCTCCTTCCCACTCCGCGTTCGTGCCTTATTAGGGACCTGTAAAGCACAGCTGCTGCTTCCAAGCTGCCATGGGATGTAATTACGAGCCCGATGGGGAAAGTTTCATACATGAACTGATGCCAAAAATGAAAGTACGGCAACCGACTACCACCGACTCGTATCCATGGCCCAATCTAATCTTTTTGTCCCGGGTCAAGCGCCTGTGACATCCACGTCTCGGGCGGGCTTGGCCTGGGCCCGCCATGCCCCGTTGTCACTCGACCGTGTCCTCATCTTCAAGTGCGGCCCCATCGTCGGGCTCGGCCTGGTCCTCGTCTCCTTCGGGTTGCTCGACCCCGTCCTGCTTCCCAAAGATGGCCTCGAGCACGCGGTCCTCGTTGATAACCACCCGCATGGGTAGCTCGCCGCAGAATATATAGGACGGGATGTGTAACAATAGCTCGGGCACCTCGGCGGACAAGTAAGGACGGACGACGTGGTCGACGGGGTGGCCGATGCAATGATCGTTGTTGACGGTCTGGGTGGCGTATGCGAGCATGACACACTTGCTGTCCTTCGGGGGTTTGCTGGGGTTGGGGTTCAAGTACCGGTAAGGAAAGCCGAAGGCCTCGCCCGTCTCGGGGTGGGTGAAGGAGAAGCGGAAGCGCTGCGCGCACGTGCACAGGTTGCGGTCGGCGCTCAAGGCTGTCGCGTCAAATTCTTTGAGGAGAGTGGCAAGGTCGCCGGGCTGCTGATCCTTGGGCAGCAAGTAACGGCCGAGTTCATTCTCGACGAGCCCGCTCAGGTGGCCGGCCGGGAAGCGGAACTCGTGCCCCGTCACCACGTGGCACAACCGCGCCGTCAGGGCGTGCCACTCGCGCTCGTGTTTCCGTATGTAGTATACCGCCTCGTCATGGGGGCACTCGGGTTCCAGTCCTAAGCGCATCCCGAGCTTGGATACGTCCCATTGCTCGGGGGGGCGATTGGTGACGGCTGTGTACAAGGTAGTATCGGTCAGTACGCTTATCAAAGAGCATGGCCCTGGGGGTAGGTAGGAGCAGGACGGCGCGCTTGAACGGCCAACTCACCGGTGAATTGGGCACTGAGCGCCCCATAGCCTTGCCACACTTCTCCGTCGTGGCCGAGGAAGACGCGGTCGACCAAGAGACGCCAAAGCCAGCCCTCCCAAATCGCTATGGGCAGGAAGCAGAGAAGGGTGAGCGGGTCAGCTGCAGATCTTGGCGGACATGGACCGGAAGACGAGGCAGAGGGACGGGGATGGAAGGGGACGGAGAGGCAGGCTTGCGGGCCGGGATTGGGGAGCTGCGCGGCTTACTTACAACAGGAATGGAAGCGATTGGCGAGAGTGGCCTGGGCATTGGGCGCCCAGGAGAGCAGCCACTCGCGGGTCTTGATGTCGAGCGAGTCCCAGGCCGTCACCGCGGGGAAGAACAGGGAGAGGGACATGATCTGGATGGAAAGAGACTTCCACTGGTCCAGGAAATCGGAGCCGTTGTCACGACGGCCGTAATCGTAGGCCGGGGGCCGGAGCGCGAACCCCATCTCTTGCTCCATGGACACGCCGCGCAGGGGCTCGTCGATGGGCGCTGCCGGCGCGGGCGTGCCCGCCGGGGCTGAAGCCGCCGCCAACGGGCTGCTGCCGCTGGCCGCCGATGGCCCGGGTGTCGGTTTCCCGACCGCCTTTTCCATTGCCTTGGCGGCTGCTGCGAGCACGTGGCGGCCGGGCTGGTGGCCGTGCTGGCGGCCGGGGCGCTTGTCTTGACGTTTGTTTGCCGGTCGGGACCTGGCACCGGGACCGGGGCTGTTCGGGCCGGAGCCGGAGCTGGGACCTTGCTTGCACTTCCGCGGTAACGATGCTCGTGCCATGGTCCCCGATGGAGTCAGTCGAATGGGTGTCAGTCGGGTGGGTGTCAGTCGGATGGTAGACGGGGGGGGTGGCGGCGATGGCGGCGATGGCGGTGATGGGAAGCTTGATGCAGTGATGATGATGAGACGGTGCCCGTGTGTGTCGGATCTAGGATGCAGAGACAGAAAAAAGGAGAAGGCTGGCGGTCTGGGATGTTGAGAAAAAAAGCTGAGCAGGAGGAACCCCTTGGACAGGCCGACAGGTCAGGGCCCGGTCAATGTTATCAACCATCAGAGCGGCCGCGACAAAGAAACGGCAAGAGGGCCAGCGACAGCTAGGCCCAGCCAGGCCCAGCCAGGGCCAGAAACATGATCCGAGACAAAGGACGGTCCAGAGACATGCCCCAGACACGATAAAGAGACATGATGCAAAACAGCCAGCAATAGCCAGAGACAGCCAGCCCGTATGACAGAGCAAACCCATCTTTGAAAGGGGAGGAGCCCCTATTGGCTCGGCTGGCAGACCCTGCCACCCATGGTTCCTCTGTTGTGACAAGGCGGCTTCTCTCGGCTGTCCGCTCTCCGTTTTCCCCTCCACGGCCCATGTCTTAGTTTTGCGTGTTTGCGTGTTTGCGTGCGCCCCTTCCTCGGCGAATCCGAGAGTCTCAGCCTTTGCTGATTATTTTTAAATAAGCCGAGGCGGCCGCTTTCGGGCTTGGATTTCATCATGTGTTTGTCACGCCAACCGGCACCCTCCGTCCCGTCACCATCCATTCATTATTATTATTCCACAGCCGCTTCCGGTACCGCCTCCCCAGCCGCCGCCGCCACACACAACCCCAAGCCGCGGGCCGCCATCTCCTCGACGCCATGGCCTCCCCCCTCCGCCCGGATTCCTTGGTGGCTTATTGTGGCATCGACTTTGGCACCACGTACTTGAGTCTTGTTCTTTCCGACCCCCCTGCTCTCTGCCCAGCTGACCATACTGAATTAGCTGTTCGGCCATTTCCTTCCGGATGCTGCAACCCGGGAAGTGGAATGGCCCGGCAGTGAGCTTTGACGGCGGAGAGCCCGACCAAGGCCTCGGGCTCACGCCCCACACTCCCACTTGCATCACCAGCGCGGCGGACGGCGGCCAGCCACTCTGGGGGTGGCAGGCCAACCTTGACGAGGAGGCGTTCCGGTGGTTCAAGCTGGCGCTGGCCCACCCTGAGGACCTGGGCACCGACTTCCAAACCTCGGCCGCGCTGGAGGATGCCCGACGCACACGCCTGGCTCGCAATGCATGTCCGAAACAGGTCGCCGCCGACTATCTCCGGGCGCTGTGGGACTCCAGCCTACGGCGGGCCGCCGACTACCTCAACACCCCGGTTGCTCGGCTGGCCCGGGCCACGTTCCACGTCGTCATGGGCGTCCCGGCCAGCTGGCCGCCCGACGCCCAGCTGCGCCTGCGAGAGGCCGTCGCCAAAGCCGGCATCCCAGGCCCACGCTCCCACCCGCAGTCGACCCTCGAGTTTCTGTCCGAGGCTGAGGCCTCCTCCTTGGCCGTCCTGGGCCCCGAGGACGACTCGTGGTTGAATGTAGGGCTCACGTGCAACCAACCTCCAGCGACTCGTGTCCATTCCATTCCATTCCATTCCTATACCCCGTTTCCGCCCCGTCCCTAACGTTCTGTGCCTGCTAGGTTGGTGACGTCATCACCGTCTGCGATTGCGGCGGCGGCACCGCTGTGAGTTTGCTCTCTCTCCTTTTTCTCATGTTGCTGTTGTTGTTGTTGTTGGTGGTGTTGTTGTTGGGTTTCGCCGGGCACCCGGTCTCCTGAGCGCGCAGCTGGCTAACGAAGCCCCCGAGGACGCAATCTCGTACAAATTCCATTCCCGAAACCCTCTTGCTCTTCAGGAATGTGTGCCCGGGAGCTCACATCTGGCGGGGCCGGTCTTGTTCGAGGACGAGTTTTGGGAACTCGTCGCGTCCAAGATCACGCCAGGCGCAGCTCCCACCATGAGAGCAGGCATCACCAAGCCAAACTTGCGCCGCTACTTCCATGAGGTTTGGGAAAACAAAATCAAAACAGTGTTCAACGAAGCCTGGCCAGGTTACCCAACGCCGGTTCCTTTCGAGTTCATGAACCCGGCCGATCGTCGTCGTCGCCTTGTTGAGGGGCCTCCGTCCATCACATTCACCCAGTACGTGCTCTCCCATCTCATCCCCACATCGCGAATTCCCCCGCCGCTTACTCCGAGTCCGCCGGCAATCAGTGAGGAGATCAAGGCCCTTTTTGACCCCGCCGTCTCGAAGATCACCGAGCTGCTCAGGGCCCAAGTGGATGCGGTCGTCAGAGCAACGAAGGAACTCCCAAAGGCATGTCTACAACACCCCTCATCCCGAGGCCAGTGACGGAATAGCACACCTCGCTAACTCTGTCTCAACAACCCCAGGCCGTGATCCTCTGTGGCGGCTTCAGCAACAGCCCGTTTGTGCGTTCTAGGGTTGCGTCCTCACTGCTGCAGTGCCAGCAAAGCTACAACTCCCGCCACATCCGGGGCACGATCGGCTTGCTTCACGATGCCGGCCAGTTTGCCGCCAGTCGGGGGTATGTACCTAATATTGATGCCGGCACACTCGGCACACCAGCTAATTTGGCCACCAGGATCAAGGCCGTCGCCCACGGATGCATGAGGCATGCCTGGAATAAGCACTCGGGAACCGCCAGCTCCATCAGGGTTACCTCGTACCTCGCCCGCGCGAGCTACGGCTTCGCTCTCGCCCACCGCGAAAGCGACGGCGAAATCAACGGCGGCGGCGGCAGCGGTAGCAGCCCGCCTTTTCTCGGCTTCATTGCTCAGGTTAGCTTCTCCCCCACCCCCCCGTCCTGCACCACAAGGCCCAGCGCGCACTTGAATTGAATCACATGGGCGCGCCGGGAGACCGACGGCTAGCTACTTGCATTGCTCCGCTGGGACGGACTGTTGTGCTAACCAATAACGACGCTTAACCCAGGGCGAGAGACTGCACATCGAGGTGCCCAAGCGCGTGCCCGTGGACCTGGCCCGGGTCCGTTTCGCGGCGGCGCCAGGAGGCGGTGGCCCGCGAGGCGACGTGTGCCTCGCCATCTTCCGGGGTTCCGAGCTCGACATGTCGCAGGGCCGCGGCACCAAGTACTGCACCATCTTCCTGACAGGCCCCGTGGCTGCCGCCATCGACGCGGCGGGCCAGCCTGTCGAAATCGCTGCCGTCGCCGGCTCGGCCGCCTCCTCCGTGCTCTTCCACGTCTACGTCGGCGGAAGGCTGCTGGAGCAGGGACCCCACGTCAACATTTGCTACGAGCAAACCTGGCTGTGGTGGTAATAGCGTGTCCGAATAGGCGGAGTCGCCGCGCCTACCGCTCACCGGGCCGAGACACAGATTCCAGAGATGCCGTCATTGAACTGGTTTATTAAACGATTCAGGTTCTACTATGCTTCTTCGATCCGCCGGGGCGGCGGGCGGGCTGGACCGGCGGGGCGAGATGTGGCTGGCCGAGGCGGATGATTTTGGGCAGATGCTCATGGCTGAACGTAAACCTCCCTGGTCGAAGTCCATCTCAGTGTGTTGGGGCTATTGTGTGGCAGTTAACGTGGTGGTTGTGAAGGAGTGAGGTTGCTGGCTGGCAGCAGTATGCATCATCCTCCTGGTACCCTGGCTGCACAAGCGAGGATGATGGAGCATCATGGAGGTAGATCGAAGTCATCGAAGCATCGAGACAGCGGGAGCTGACCCGAATCGGACATCAGGTCGGCAATTGCCAGTGCCAATGGCCAAGGCTAGGGCAACGCATGTGGGTGAGCACGCCGCCATTGGCCAGGCAAGGAGTAAGACGCGTCCCATGCAGACTCCGAGTCTGCTCGGATTGATGACGTTGAGAACCCGAGCGGCGGTTGGATTGCAAGCAGGGAAGCAAATGGGTGCCAGAGAAGCAAGCATCTGGGCGGGGAAGAAATCGGGGTTAGCGAGCGACCAGGGTGCTGATCGGGGATGCACGCAGCACCGCCCGTGGGGCATCGGAGTTAGCCAGGGGGGGAGGGAGGTAATCGTCGAAAACTCAAATCATCCACTCAAGCCACCATGCAGCCGTTTCGGGCGGAAGCGTGTGCGTGGCCGTAATAATTCCGCCAGAGTTCGGATCTTAACCCGCAAATTAAGCGACTGGAGAAAAGTGGTGGGAAAGGTGAGTCGGGTGAGTCGTCGGGTGAGTCGAAGAGATGCAGGCTCCAGCGTCAAGCCCCACCTGAAACGAGCCCTGGGAGGGCGTGGACTAGTCCAGAGTCGGCTAGCATTTGGCCAAAAAGGGACATTTCTAATCGCCATCTGACAAATGCGCCAGGAACAGATTCGACCTCACCCCGCCAAGGCACAGCACTCTCACCCTCCACCACCCAATGCGGCACGCCGAGCGTGATTGTTGATGTTGATTGCTAACCCGACGTTCCATCACCCTCGACAACCACCACCCGACGGCGGTTGGCAATCGCCGAACCAGCATCACGGAGTTTACGTGTTTCATCGCATCGACACAGTTCACTACAAATATGTCGTCCCTCGTCGACGACCAGAGTTTCGAGATGGCCATTCTCGCAACACTCAACTCCATCGACTCGCCTCGACCCGCATCGAGCAGTCAGCAACACCACCACCACCAACAACATCAACATAAACTACAAAAATCACTACCATCTGAGCATCCATCAGTCTCAGCCATCCCGCCTTGAACTCTTCTCTTCCCATCCCATTCAGGGGCCCACCATCAACCATCTTTCCCCCTTAACACACCCACCACACGAACCCAATGGCTTCCTCCCAACTCACCTTCGCGGAAGACCACAACCCCCTCACCGCCTCCCGCAACCTAAGCGCCTTCACCACCCCCGCCATGAGCACCGCGCCCACCATCGAAAAAGAAACCCTCTCCGACTCCTCCGACCCCGAGAAAAACGCCCAATCCACCGCGCCCCCCTCCATCACCAACGACGACAACACCTCCACCACCACCAACCCCGCCCTCACCCGCACCATCACCGGCTTCAAATGGCTCCTCGTCTGCATCTCCCTCTACGTGAGCGCCTTCCTCTACGGGCTGGACACCACCATCGCCGCGGACGTGCAGGGCCCCGTGGTCGAGCAGTTTGGGCACATCGAGCAGCTCGCGTGGATCGGGTCGGGGTTTCCCTTGGGGTCGGTGGCGGTGATTCTGCTGGTGGGGAATCTGCTCGGGCATTTCAACATGAAGTGGACGTTTATCGGGGGCGTCGCGTTGTTTGAGTTGGGGTCCGCGGTGTGCGGCGCCGCGCCGAATATGAACGCTTTGATTGTTGGAAGAGTGTTGGCCGGCGCGGGGGGGGCCGCGATTTATTTGGGGGCGTTGAACTACTTCAGCTATATGACGACTGCCACGGAGCGGGGGTTGTATATCAGTCTGTTGGGGTTCTTTTGGGGGATTGGTGCGGTGCTGGGACCCGTCATCGGCGGCGGGTTTGCGGTTTCCAACGCGACCTGGCGCTGGGCGTTTTACATCAACCTCGTTGTTGGCGCGGCGACCGCCCCGATCTACATCTTCTTCCTCCCGGCCATCCACCCCGTCAAGGGCAAGACCATCCGCGAGCGGATCGCGCATTTCGACTTCCTCGGGCTGTTTCTGGTGGGCGCGACGTGGGTGATGTTCACGGTGGCCTTCTCCGTTGGAGGGGCGGACTGGGCGTGGAGTGACGGCCGCACGATCACGTTGATCGTGCTGTTTGGCGTGCTGCTTGTTGCCTCCGTCGCGCAGCAGTACTGGAGCGTCTTCACCACCGCCGCCGCCCGCGCCGTCCCGGGACACCTCCTGCGCAGCCGGACGCAGCTCGCGCTGATCCTCGCCACCGGCGCTACCAGTGCCACGCTGTTCGTCGTCGTCTACTACATCCCGATCTACTTCCAGTTTGCCCACTCGGATGACCCCGTCCAGGCCGCGGTGCGGTTGTTGCCGTTCGTCATCGTCACCGTGGTGCTGAACGTCCTCGCCGGGCGGCTGCTGTCGACGGTGCGGTACTACATGCCCATCTTCCTCGTGTCGGGCATCCTCATCACCGTCGGCGGCGCGCTGCTGATGGTGTACCTCGACCCGTCGACCAGCCAGGGCGTGATCTACGGGCTAAGCGTGGTCGTCGCCGTCGGGACCGGGCTGACCATCCAGCTCGGCTACGCCGTGGCCACGCTCACCGTTGGCGGCAGCGATGTCAACAACGCCATCAGCCTGCAGAACCTCGCGCAGATCGGTGGCGGGACGGTCGCGCTGGTGATTGCCGGCAAGGTGTTCCAGTCGAATGCTGTCGCCAACCTGATGGTTGCGCTTGCCGGGCAGGGGTTCTCGGCGCAGGAGATTTCCGAGGCGACGGCTGGCGCGCAGAGCGCCTTGTTTGCGCAGCTGAGCGGGGAGCTCAGGGAGAAGGCGATTGAGGCGATCGTCAAGGCCATGCAGCAGTCGCTCATCTTGGTGATTGCTTCCGGGGCGATTATGATTGTGGCGGCGGTTGGGATGAAGAGGGAGAGGTTGTTTGGAGAGATCGTGACGGCTTAGGCGTTGCTGAGCCTGAGGGGTGGAGAAAAGGGGGTCGACGGTGGAGAAAAGGGGTTGGGCGAGACGAAGGGCTGGGAGTTTAGCATTGGCGAGGCGTTCGGGGCATGATATGATAATGACTGGGTTTGGGTAATAGAGATAGAGGTCTTGGTTAGAATATACATCTCCCTTGCATCTTATCACGACGAAGCTTGAAGTGCTTGTTCCTCACAGTTCCACTGCACACCACCAACCGCAGCTCCCATCATACCCAATCAGTTGTTGTCGGCGGTCGCCGAATGCTGCAGCTTGGGTCACACAGCCACCACCAGCACCATCGGCTCCGCCACATCAGGCTGCATGCCGCAGACTGGCTGAACCCCTCATTTCTTCCCTCCTGTCGCCCTTGACGGTGACGGGACTTCAATCTCTTTTGGTTTCCCCATCTGGATCGTCCTGCAAGGTCCAAAACCTACGGGACAGGCCTTTATCCCTTTAGATCTTCCTCAAACTTCTTTTGCCCGAATGGAGGTGGGTTTGACGTTTGGCAGCCTCGGGGACATCATCGCCGTGTGCCAGCTCGCCATCCAACTCGGCCGGGCCATCGCAAGCTCGCAATATGGAAGCGCGGCCGAGTTCCAAGCGTTGAAGAGGGAGTTGGACGTGTTTCTCAAAGTGTTGATGCAGGTTCGTCCGTCTTTTCTATCCCTCGGTGCTTTAGACAGTGGCGTGCATGTTGAAGCGCGCCGAAACTAACGGCCGGTTCCGCGTCTATTACCAGGTCGTCGCGATATACCCGCAGCACGAACTCACCCCCTATTTGGGCGAGCTGGATACGGTGACGAAGCAAGTCGTGGAGGAGTGCGCGGACCTGATTCAAAAAGCGCTGGCGCGGTGGCAGCAGAAGTACGGCCAGGCCCTCTCTCCTGATGGCTCAGGCAACGTCCTCAAGGATGCGAGCCGAAAGGTGGAGTGGTACTTGAGAGAGAAGGAGCGGGTTGCGGAACTTCGGGCGCAACTCGACCGGGGAGTTCAGCGGATGACGCTTTTGAGCGCCCTCGCTGTGCGGTGAGCTACACATCCGAGCCTGCCATTGGGATTTATTTACCTGACACGTCAACCACCTCTCCAGGAAATCTGCCCGCGCCGACAATGCCACCATGCTGGTGCGAGTGGACGAGATAAAGCGGCTTGTCTCGCAGAATTCCGACGTTCAACGAGCTATGCTCCGTCTCAGCGAGGACCAAAACACACAGCTTCATGCCCTGGCCGAGAGAATGAAGAAGCAAGAAGAAGATATGGCTGAGAGCATGCGGAAACAAGACGAAAACAACTGGAAGATCCTGTCTCAGGCCAAGAGCAGCTTCTGCGCGCTTCTCGAGGTCAAGGACATGCTCCATCACGTCTGTACCGCTATTGTTGACATACGGGGGTTGCTGTTGAGCCAGGCGACGACACGATCTCTGGATCCGACGAAGGGTCTCCCTCTCATTGTTGAAGATGCTTTGGGAAACATCATCGAGGTGCCTCTGGACCTGGTCCATTCATGGGAGGTAGGTTTGCCCCCTACAGCCCCAACATCTGCCCTGATGAATGTAAACTAATCCGTTCATTTTTTACCGGCAACATGAAGGCGTTCCGCTTTCTACTTGCACATCAGTTCGAAAACAAAATGGGGCACCACCTAGTTCTCGGGGGTCGATACTCTCTCGAAGAGGCATGCACAACCAAAGATATCGACACCTCATTACCCTTTACAGCATCTGTCCGCCGGGGGATGAAAATTAATATGAGCATGATCTTTGAGGTACTTCTTGAAGTTCTGGTCGAACCGCGTTGTCCCCGCTGCCAGGCAACCACAAGCACCGCTCAGGAAAAGGCTCTCGTTCAATGGTAAGTGTTTCTAGAGACTGATTAGCACAAGAAGCCTCCTATGTCAATCCCGTGGGCTTGCACTTCTGCTCTAACAACTTCGGCTCAGTGCAAACGAACAGTGTCGGGTATGGTTTCGAATAATGCGGCCAAGGTTCGTGTCCTCTAGCAGCGGCACGATGCACGTGGTCGAAGAACTCCACAGGGGCCTGCAAAACGATAAACAGCCGAGTACAGACGACATGTTGGCCAACGCTTCTTGGCCCTCTTTGGGAACGCCCTCGGATTTTCAGCGCGTGAGGATTATTCCCAGTGAACTGGTCAGCACCGTAAGAAGGCTGGTGGGGGTCAGGGGTGGCTCATGGCAATATACAGTGCTTCAGCAGGACACGCTCGCGAGCGTTCTCATGGAGGGGTTTCTTTACATCGCACCGGTCCATGATGCGCTTCCAGTTCCGCGCCGGAAGCGCACGGCCAGTCCGAGTCCTCGAACCTGGCCATAAGCATAGTACAATTACCAAGTAACGCGAGATGACCAACAATGTATGCTCCAGAGGAAGGATCTCAAGGGGCATATGGGAAGCGAGACTCTTCGCCGAAAACAAGGAAAGAGGCACGGTACGGTCACTGGCCGTGATGTAATAAACAGACCCTAGGTAGTAATAGAGGACCCGGATCTAGAAACTCGGAACTTTAAAGTTGTGCAGGTCATAATCGAAGCAGGCACCAGGAGAGTTATGACCGAAGAAGGCCCGTTCAACGAATGCGAATTGCCAGCACCTGCCACCGAGGCAGATCCCCTGGAGTTACGCAGGAGGTAAAACGCTTGCCGGTTTATTCACACACGCTGGAGCAGATTGGTTGTTTGGAGACATACAATTTTAGTGAAAGCACACCGGACGCGAATAGGTACCTAGTCGAGCTCAATGCATGGTATTTGTATTGGTCGTCAAACCATACCCCGGCGCCCACTTTTCTCGAACTTCCCGTAGGCAGCAACCTCGTGCCTTTCCCAGCATTCCCCGTTTGCAATTTGCCCCATCACCCAAGACCACAAAGACCACTAGCATCTCAAACAACCGATCATCCCGATCTCTCTGACCGGCACTTTCCATTCCCAAAATCATGCCCTCAACCCCCCACCCCCCTCCATCCCCTCCATCCCCTCCATCCCCTCCATCCCCTCCATG
>FTEL01007801.1_pt1 | contig 11482 bp, 8 predicted proteins | sample 1658911 | NCBI WGS metagenome assembly FTEL01 (sample SAMEA3914869, study PRJEB12502) | metagenome | biome: forest; material: soil | place: USA | collected 2012-03-12 | depth 0.1 m
ACCCAGCCGCAGCCTCCTCCATGCCCATCCCCAGCGCCGGCCCGTCCTTCCCGGACGACACCATCTTCGGTTCCAGCATCTGCGCAACCCGCCCCCTGCCCCCTCCCACCTCACCAGCGACGGAGGTGACCCCCCTCCCCTCCAGCCCGCACGCAACGATCCTTGCCCACGGGTTGACCCCCTCGTCTGTCACTTCCGGTCCCGGCATGGCCAAGTTGAGCGCGGTCCCCAGCGCGGCGACGTGGCGCCGGAGGTGCACACCGAGCGCGGCAATCTTTTTAGCGTCCCCCTCCCCCTCATCATCACGAGGGGCGGCCCAAACCCCCGGGTCCTCGGTGGTCCCTGCGCGAATCCCAAATACCGAGGCCAAGACCGCGATGGTGGTGTTCTCGAGCAGTCTCGCGTAGCACTTCACGGTGAAGTTCTTGTGGAGAGAGGATTTGAGGTCGAGGACCGGCCAGAGCACGACTTGGCCTGGCCCGTGGTAGGTTGTTAACCCGCCGCGGGGGGAGGGGAGGACCTGCGGGGTGAGTGTTGCTGCCGTCCCATCGTCATTACCGCTGGTTTGGAGAGGGGACGGGATGGAAAGCGGCGCGGTCAGCCGGGCGACGGTCGCCGCGGGGAGGGGTGCAGTCTGCCGTCGGCCGAGGGTGTAGATGGGTGAGGGGGTGAAGGTTACGAGGGTTGGTTGAGGTGGTTGTCGTTGGTGTTGCTGTGTTGGTGACTGGGGGCTTGCATCCTTGAAGTCGAGGTGCTGGCGGCGGAGGTGCTCCTGCACGCGGTTGGCGAGGGCGTAGGGGATGTAGTGGGGGTGGGCGCTGGGGAGGTGCAAGTGTCGGAGGAGGGGCATGGTTGTGGTGGTGTGTCTCTGTGTGTCGTTGCGGCCTTGGCTTGGGTCTGTCCGTCCGTCTGTGCCGGGTTCAGGGTTCGGGGGGTGGGTGTGCTTGGGTCGGAAGCCAGCCGGGGAACGGAATGGAGAGAGGAAGGAAGGGGGGGGGTGGTAACAGCTGCGGACGGTGCCGGTGGCGGACGTCGGCAATGGATGGACGGACAGCCAGGGTCTCGTCTCTCGGGACGGCGTCAAGAGTGTGTGGTGGCCCTGGGTTTGGGAAACTTTGGTTGGGGAGGGGTCGCGGGCGGGAGAACTGCCGGAGATGCACGACACAATCACAGGAGAAAACAAGCCGGTTCCCTGTCTGGCCCTGCTTCCCTGCTTTTCGCAATCACACCCGGCTGCCAGCCCACAGCAAGCCCACAGCAGCCTGGAGCCCGTCTGGAGCTGTCTGGTGGTTGCGTGGTTTTGGCGTGCGTCTTGTTGAGATTGAACCAAGAGGGCCCGTGCACACTGCTGGCAACCCTCCCCACGAGAATGTCGTCCACCACCATCAATCAATCAGCATCGCCCTGCCTCAGCGGATGGGGCCCTGGGCTGGTCCATGCTTTTTTGCGCGCGGTGGAGCCAACACGGGCGGCCGTCAAAAGCCACGCTAGCTGCCTTGTGGAGCATCTGCCATCCCCAAGCGGCCCTCCAATTGGCAGCGAGCAAGCAAGCCTGGGCAGGGCAAGCAACGGGGTCCTCCAGCAGGGCGGGCTCAGAGCACGAGCCAGCACGCCCGGGCCAGGGGATCGAACCGAGATCGGGGTCGAATGGGTCGTGCCCTGCCTCTTGGCCTGCCCTCGTTTTCTCATTCTCCACGAGGATGGGCCCCGCAGCGGCTTAGGCCGCGCCAAGCAGAGCAGGGGGTGCGCCTCTCGCAGGACTTGGCGCTGTCAGGCCCGGCAGGAACCTGCACCGGGTTCTTGCGGAAGTCTGTGCCGCGCCATCTGTGGTGGGGTTCCATTCAGAAGACGGAGTGGAGCAGGGTTGGGCGGGCCTGAAAGAGGCCCGTGCGGTTGCACGGGGCACACGAAACAATACGCCTCGACTCAGATTTGTCGACCATGGTTGGTCGAGGGGCTCGACTTGCACGAAGTTTGTTCGCGAAAACCAAGAAACCAAGACACCCAAGAACCCAGCTAACGACGCAACAGCGGCCCTCTCCACCACCACCACCGTCGTCAACCGGGAATCGAAACGTCGTCTGTCCTGCCCTCTCGTTGGCCCATCGTGTTGCCCCGTCTTACCGTCAGAGACGCCTCCCAACACAGGAGTCATGATTCCCAATCCCCCTTTCCCCTCCCTCGCCTCGAGTTTCTCTCTCTGACCCAGGTGCCCACTCCCCCCCTGAAACAAGAACAGCGTAGCACCCACCCTAGTGGATGTCATGAAGGAGACCCCCCTGGCGGCGCGCCCTGCAAGAGATCGATAGACTGCCGATGCGGCCGGCGCAAGGGGACACCTGCCGATTCGCTTTCCACGAACCGGGCCAGACTGGAACGGGCAAGGTCAAGAGTTTGTTGTCCTGTCTGTCTCGTCTGCCGGCAGAGGTCCAGCCAGACGCCACACGACCGCCGCTCGCCAATGCAGGCCACCACCACCACCTTCCTTTCGAGGAGGGGGAGTGCGAGGAGAAGGATAACTAGTGACGAGGGGAGATTTTGGGTGTGATGTTGTGATTTGTTTTCGTGGTATCGTGTGGTGTTGTGCTCGAGTTGATGATACACGCCGTTTGCATCCCCTCCGCTCTAACAACGCCATATGCAGCTAATATACAGACTTCGTCATATTCGTACACCGACTCACACACAAACTCATGGAGATGACTTCTCCCGTCTGCCCCTGCCCCTACGCCGCGGCCTCTCCCCGAAAGCCTCCAAATCCTCCTCATCGAGCTCCTCCTTCTCATCCTCAAGAAGCTCGTCCATCAAATCACCCAGCCTCGCCGTCTTACCCCCCTTGGTCCGTCTCTGCGGCTCCACGCGGCCCCTCTCGCGCGCCGTCACGCCAGTCCGCGGGTCCATGGTGATGTCAATGACCTTGCGCCCCTTGCGGCCCTTGGCCGCCGCGGCCGCCGCCTTCGCGCGCACGCCCCCGTCGCCGGCCGTGACATCGCCGCGCCCCAGCCGCACCCGCCGCACCGTCCGCGTCTTGGCCCCGAGCGCCCACAGGTCGCCCCACGCCGCCTTGCGCGCGTCGTGGTACGCCTGCCGCGAGAACGACTTGGGCACCACCCACCGCTCGATGTCGCCGGCGGGGGTGCAGAGGTCCAGCGTGACGTGCCCGCGCCGCTTGAGCGGCGGGAGGATGTTGCGCGGCAGCGCGAGCGCCGACGGCGCCGCTGCTCCCGTGGCGCGTTCGTAACCCTTGAAGGCCGCGTCGGCGGCCGCCTTGCCCTGCGTGAGCTTGTCCGGCTGTGCGCCACGGCGCACCGCGATGTAGCTGAACTGAATGTCTTCGTGGCTGCGGTGCGACGCGCTGAGCACCTTCTGCAGGAACGGCGGCCGGATGAAGCGCTGGTTGAAGTGGCAAAAGTCCTTGCGGCCGTGGCTGAACCCCGGGATGAGGTACATGGGGCACTTTGAGTGGGTGGTGCACGGGGCGATGATCATGCCCGGCTCGCGCACCCGAGTAGGCTCCGCCTCGATCTCCTCGCTGCGTGGCTGCGGCGTGGGCGGGATGATGAACTCATCCAGGACGCGCTGCCGCACATTGGCTACCGCCTCGAAACCACGCGGGTGCCCCTTTTCGAGCACGATCAGCACGCCGCCTTCCGGCGAGAGCATGGTCCAGAGGTTGTCTAGCAGCTCCTTGCGCTTGTATTCCTTGTCGAGCGGCATCAGCAAGTGAGAAGCGATGATGACGTCGAACACCTTGCGCTGCGCGGGGACTCCGCCCGAGTCCAGCTTCCGTTCGGCTCCCTCGAGTGAGTGGATGTAGTCGGGCAGACGGGGCAGGAATGTGGTGTCGTCCAGAAAGCGGGAAATGCGGTGCCGAAGGTGGTCGGAGCCCACCACGACCGTCTTTTTGCCGACGTGAGGCTTGTCGCCCTCGACCTCCCCGTTGTCACGGAGAACCTCCCAGCTGGCACGCGCCACGTCGTTCCACGCCAAAAGCCCCGCGCCGCCGGAGCCCACGTCGAGTACGCGAGGTCCCGTTTTAGATTGCAGGAGGCCCTTGAGCCACTCCTCACCGAGGCGTTTCCGCACCTCCACCAGTATGCTCGTGGACGTCGCGTACAAGCCCGGGAGTATGGTAGCGAGGAAGGTATCGGCCTCGATCTCGGACATCCTGTGAAAGCCGGCTTCCATCGCGAGGCCTTTTTGCGGGAGGTTGGCCTTGGACCTGGGTGTCGACGGGCCATTGGGCAACCCCGGTCCACCCAGGATGCGCTCCGCGGCCTCCCTGACGTGCGTGATGTCGGTTCTGCCCAGTAGCTCGGTGATGGGCTCGACAAAGGTTGCCTTGGGAATCTGAATCGTGCTGGGGCGCGTCTTGAACTTGCCCATCTTGGTGTATTCGTGCAGCCGCAGGCCGCTGTTGTCGATCTCGTCGTGGAACATGGCATCTGGCTCGCCTTCGTCGTCGTCAATCTCGTCGTCCTCGTCCAATTCCTCCTCCTCGTTGATTTCGTCCTCGTTGATCTCCTGGGTCGGCTGGAGTGCCGCGGCCGCCTCGAGCTCGCGCTGCACCGCGGCTGCGGCCTGAAAGTCGTTTTGCAGCTTCATGACCGCGTCGAACTCGCGCTGGCTGTTGACAGCCACGCTGAGGTACTCGACATCGCCTTGGTCGACGAGTAATTCGACTGGATCTGCCGGCTCGGCTTCGTCCGCCGCCTGGGCGTCTTCGGGGACCTCCTGCTCTTGTGCATTTTTTGCTTCGACCGCTGTTGCAGGGTCGAACTCGTATTCGACTTCCTCAAACTCGCCGTCCTCCGTCTCCCTCAGCAGGGTGTGCTGTTCATCCTGGGCGGCCTCGGGGTCGTCTGGGCGGAAGAGAACCCCAATCTCCTCGGGGCCTGTCTCGCGCAGCGGCGGCCCGTATAACCTTTCATAGACCTTGTACTCCTCAGGCGTCAGGAAGTCGGGCGGCAACGTGTTGCCAAACGTCTGTTTGGCCTGGCGCACGACCGTCTCGATGTCCTCCGGGCTCTGTGGCGTGGCAGTGTCTGGCGGCCCCGTGGTATCTGTGGGTTCTCGAGGGGGCTCTTGCCGGGCGGGCCTGCTCGTTGAGAACTGCCTGGCCGAATTTGGGGCCCAGGGCCGGGACGCCGCGGCGGAGAGGGTTGCGAGCGACGAAGATGGTGGCTGCACGCGGGGACGCAGAAAGGCGTGGGCTGCTGTCGGCCTGCTGCGCGGCTGCAGGAGAGCGTCGTAGAAGCTCAGCAGTTGGGCGCGGCACCCCGGGCACCGATTCTGTATTTTCCCGGCGGACATCATCGTTTCTGCCGTTATTTTGTGTTGTGGTGGTGGTGTTGGGTTTTCGGAGGAAAAAGCAGCGAAAAGGCGAAAAGAGTTTCGCATATGGCCCGAGCTTGCGATTCAAAAGATTTACCAGATTTGGATCCGAGACCAGATCCACCACAGGCACATCCGTGCACACGTGACAGTCACTCCCTTGAAAGGCGACGAGAGTCAACGACAGGAGTTTCAATGTCAATTAGGGTCAATTCGATCAATCAGAAGGAAATCGAGGTAGGCAATGTAAGACTACATCGCTCAAAGTCAGCCTCCCGCCCAACCAGAAAACGCCGCCAACGCCCAGCTCCCCAACCTCGAACTCAAGTCCGCCCATGCAGCTCCCTCATTCACTGCTCAAGTCGGCCATCGTCCTGAGCCCAGTGCGCGGCGGGGCCTTCGCTCCATTACCACCAAGCCTCGATCCGCCTGTCGACGGTATGCTTGGCCGCTTCGTGCGAACGTTGAACGCTGACCTCTCCGCCGACTTGTACGGGTCAAGCTATCACGGACTGTCAGCGTTGAGCGGGGGGCAAGCCAGTCACCGTCGTCGTAGACTCACCGAGAACAGCGACCAAAAGTACAATCCAAAAAACACAACAACGGCGTCCATAAACGCCTTCGGATCAAAGTTCCAACTCGACGGCCTCGCAGCGAGCGGCCTGCCGACGCCCGCACCACCCAGCCTGTTGCCCGCTCCAGAGAAGGATGCGCCGGCGGTGGGGCCGGCGAGCTTGACGGCCTTCTCGACGGCGGTGGTCAGGGCGGGGGGGTTGGCGCCCTGGATGGTGTCGATGACGGAGCCACCGCGCAGGATGAGGAAGGTGGGCATGGCGCGCACGCTGTACTGCTGGGCCACCTCGGCCTGCGCGTCCACGTCCACTTTGACAAAGGCGATCCGCCCGGGCTTGGCGTACTTGGTCGAGAGCGAGTCGAAGGTCGGCGCGATCATCTTGCACGGGCCGCACCAGTCGGCGTAGACTGTGTGTTTTGCCAGGGTGGTTAGTGGGGGTTCGGGTTGGGTGAGGGCGATGCGCCGGAGGGGGGAGGCGTACAATCAGCGACAACGACGCTGTGGGAGCCGAGGATTTGGCGCCATTGCGCGGGTGAGTCGATTTTGGTAGGCATGGCGATCTCAGGGGTTGGAGCGTTTCGCGAGTGTGATTTGGGGCGAGGGTTGGAAGAGCTGTTCACTTCAAGCTTCGAATGTTGGCGATGCGATGCAATTGTCAGCAACTGGCAACTGTCCTGATCGGCACTGGGCAGCGCGGCAGGCAGCAGCGAGGGTTAGGGATGGACCCTGGTCATTTCAACGACCCCTGTCGGTAAATTGAAAGGCGGTCAAGTTTTTGAAATTCTGCCGAGTCTGGCCAAAACTTCAAGACCCTGTTCATCAAGCATCAAGAACCACACTCAAACACTGGATTCCGCTGAATCGCTGACCGCCTTCGGCTCTGAGTTTGGATAATTTGTCGCCATGCCGCCGTCCTACGAACACCAGTCAAAGGTGAGCTTCCCGACCATCTTCACCCGACTTCAGGCGATGCCCCATCGCATCGCCCTGGATCTGGACATCGCACTCTCACAAGTCACATGAGCACTCGCTGACACCAGCCATAGAAACGCCGCCTGGATGTCGAAGATGATGGCACTGCCTCGGGGTTTAGGGCTCCGGCAAGGTTCCGGCCAACCGCCCCGAGAGAATGGACCGTCTCAATTGCCGTGCCAACCAGTCTGATCACAAAGTGAGAACCAGCATGCTCGCTGCTGTCGCCTGCCGAATCCCTGACTGACATTTGACAGCTGCGTGACGCGAGAGCAGAGAACAACCAACGTGGGTTGTGTTGCGCGCGCTTTGTCCATCTTTTCTGTCGACGAGATCGTCATCTACGACGACAGCCCGGCCGACAAGCGCATCACCAACGCCGACCCAGACGCCTACACCGGCGATGTCGACCCGGCCCACTTCATGGAGCACCTCCTGACCTACCTGGAGACGCCCCCGTTCATGCGCAAGGTGCTCTTCCCTCTGCACCCGAACCTGAGGTCTCAAGGTCTCCTTCCGAGTCTTGACATGCCCCATCACCCGCATAAGGATGAGTGGTTGCCGTACCGGGAAGGGATGACATTGGAGGCACCGCCAAAGGGAGGAAAGGGGTAAGCTTCCACTCCAACACATGCTTCAGAACGCCCGCTAACCAACTGCCAGCACTGTGGTCGACATTGGCATGCCCCACACAGTCACCATAACCGAGTCGATCCCGCCCAAGACGCGGGTGACGCTCAGGATGTCCGACGACCCGCGCGGGACGCCCGAGCCCGTGCACCCCGCCGCACCCCGAACCGAAGGCGGCTATTTCTGGGGGTTCAGTGTGCGGAAGGCGTCGTCGCTGTCAACCGTCCTTACTGAGAGCCCCTACCCGGAGGGCTACGACATGAGCATCGGGACGTCGGAACGCGGCATGCCCCTGTCGAGAGCGTTCCCGAGCTATGAGCCGGCCAACTTCAACCATCTGCTGGTCATCTTTGGCGGGCCGCGGGGGCTGGAATATGCCGCCATGAACGACGAGGCGCTGGGTGAGATGGGCATCGCCGGGGCGCGGACCAAGGAACTGTTCGACCACTGGGTGAATGTGCTGCCGAATCAGGGCACGAGGGGGATCCGGACGGATGAGGCGCTCTTGATAGCGTTGACAGGGCTAAGGAGGTTGTGGGATAACAGCTGAGCTGGAGGTTCGCTTCCAGCATGAATTTACACGGCGGCGCCTTCTCGGGACCTCGACGGAGACTCGACCCGCCTCTCCCAGAGGCTGAATCGATATCTCGTCTGCTATTGCTGAGTGTTTCGTTATTCTCACCGCTTGTTGCTCGCCTACGGTTGCGAGCAGCAGAGCGAAGCTATTCATAGGCCAACTGGCTGGATCACCACATCATCGCCCCCCCTCCATCTGCCAACGTCAACAAATTGCAATCCTTGCCTGTCAAGTCTGGGCCGCTATCACGGTAGACTACTGCGTTCCAGCAGAACGCCAGTCAGCATAAGGGCACGCCCCTCCAACCAGCACCTCCCTCTCCTTCCCCCCCTCCCTCCTGCGGTTTGCTGAACCCCGCAGGACACACACCTGCATTTTGTCGTCACCGTCCCTGCCGCTTCTCTCACTCTGCCGCCAGGATCTGATCTGACATGCCTCTTTCCCCCCTCGGCTATTTCTTGGCTTCTTCTCGTTGGGTGAGAGAAGATGCATAGAAAAAGGAAAGTTTGTGCTAGCGATGGAGGGAGGCATCGTCTCTGGAATGGAGGAGAGCGCCACGCCGGTCACGGTGATGCTGCAGAGCCGTGCCCAGCATGTGTTCAGGACGCAAGCGAGGCAGAGAGTGGGCGTCGGGCAATTGGAACAGCGAGGCATCCGAGTCTTGAGGGTTAACTGCTTCAGGTTACCGCTGTGTCTGATCAACGACGAGAGTTACTGAATCCACTGCCCACTCTCTGCGAGAACCCCTCCTCCCGCCTCAAAAACCAGCCAGCCACATGGCCCATCACACGAACCTGCACGTGAAGGAAGACCCATGCAGCTCGATAGTGGTGGACGTCCTGCTGTTCGGGAACCCTTTCTCGAGCATGGGGGTGTGGTGTGTGTGGTCAGCCATCACACCCCCAAGGTCCGATCCATCCCCCCCTCGCCAAGTCCATCAGATGCGCCCCAACCAACAACCGGCCTTCTTTCTCCCTCCCAAGAAGCAAGCTAACAAAACGGAGGGAATCCAAGAGCAACCAACAAAACCCGCCGCTGCACATTGGTCCACCCGTCCGTTTTTGAGGGAAAAAATAGCATTTTGGAACCGAATTTCGGCTGGGGGCGAAAATTTTGGCACCATCGACACCCCAACCGCAGCGCGGTACGTGCAGTTGCAGGGCCTTCACGAGGGACTTACACGAACCCGGCCCAGACGGGCCCGCGGGCCGGCGATCCCGCCAGTGTCGCCGACATGAGGCCTGCCAGGCTCGTAAACCACCCCTGGGCCGGCATTCACGCCCAATCTCTTGTCGCAATTTCAGCCTCATTCCTAGGAGTCCGCGTCTTGCCGAGGAGGGGATGGATGGGTGACGGCGAGGGTCTGTAGGAGATATCGCGCCGGCTGGCGGCGGGCAAGGGGGAAGGGCACAGGGCAGGGTGGTGATGGAGGGGAGCAAAACGCTGCTCGCGACCGCCCACATGGCATCGCGTCGCATGGCATGGCGTCGTGCCATGGCGTTGCATGGGGTGAGAGGGCATGTACCGGTACATACTGCTGACGGACATCGCGATTGACAACGTCAACTCCAGCCTTTCTCCCCCAAGCCCATCACCACCACGAAAAGCCGACCAGGGAGGGGGGGTGGTCAGCCGAAAAAGAAACACATAACCCCCCCTCACCCCAAACTCTCCTCCCGCCGCACACGGCAACCATGGGAATGGTTACACAACGAGACCGACCCCAGCCAAAAAAGCAGGTCCGTGTACGGTACCCCGTCCCTCGGGCAGTTTTTCTTTTCTTTCTTTAGCCCAACCCAGAAAACCCAGCTGCCCGGCGCCGCAAATCCCCGAGTCCTCACTGGTGTGACATGGCAAAGAGGCTTGCGTCCGAACCAAGTTTCCGGAAAATGTGACCTGTCAGCTCTTCTAACAACGCTCGCCCTGAAGACATCCGAGCGTCCGCCCCGAAGGATCACGATCCTTCCCTGCCTGCCAGCCATGATAGCGATCATACCACGTAGATGGTTAGTGAGTTTAACCACAGCTCGCAAGGTTCTCGTTTGACCTCGGTGTTGGCGTCGGGTGAACCATGGGTGGATGCTTGCCGCGAGGCTGCGGCCAACTTCCCCCGGTTTTGTGTAACCACCTCGTGAACTCGGCGCGTCTGTCACACAGAGGTTGGTTACACAACAGCGTGATGAAGCTGGGGAAAGGGGGGTTGCCCAGCCGTTGAGGTTGGCTTCGGCTGACGTGTGTTTGTGATACCACCACCACGTCGGGGACAGCCACTACCACCACCACCACTCGGCCTGGGGATGGGCCGACCTCATCGGATGGATCTGTCTATTTTATTTGCCGTGAGCCGACGATGTCAGATTCTCGGGTGCGGTGCGGTTGCGGTGGGGGTCACCCTCTCGCCCGGTCAGCCGGTTGACTTGGGTTGGGGGGTTGGTTGATGCCGCCGTATAATCATCATCTCGGGGATAGTCATGATATGTCAGCCTGCCATGCCATGGCACCTTTCCATTGCCCGGAGCCAGAGCCAGCCCTCCTCCGAGCGAGGGAGCATCACCACAATGCATAATACTCCGACGGCAATACCCCCAGCCCCTATACCCCCCCCTCTCCACGCCCCCAACCACCCAAGCAAGCCGGTAACCGTCGCAACCGGCGAATTATCGGAAAAAGTCGGCCACGCACCCTCGAGGCACGACTGTATCAGCTGGCCCCATCCTTCGTCTCTCTCTCTCTCTCTCGGAAGGAACAACCCTGTCATATCCCCGAGCGGCCGGGCTCCGTACCCTCCCCAGATACCCGAAACTATTCCTGTATCTTGTATCACATCATGCAGAGATCTTGTAGCCTGCCTTTTGTTCCGAGGGCCGGCCGCGCGGGACGCGGCTGCCTGCGAGGGACAGGGTCCGGAGGGGGGACAAGGAGGGAGGGAGGGTACGACATCCGCCCCCCTCCTCCCCGCCCCGCCCCCTTACAGGGCTGGGGGTGAGCAAAGGTGGTAAGCCGAGAGGATGCAGGAGGATGTTCCGTGTTGTGTGTGTGTGTGGTTGAGGGGGGTGGGATTCGGCTATTGGAGGTTTTGGGGTGGTCTTGAGGGGTGAGAAGGGGGTGGGAAGGGGTTGGATGTGCCGAGGATTGCCTTTGGTGGTGAGTGGTGGGGGGTGAGGGTGGGAAGTAAACAAACCCCTGATGGTTGCCACGGCTGCCCTCGCGAGGCTCGACCACCTGTTGTGTATTTGCTTTCAGTTATTGCCTGTCAAGAGGTTGATAGCTAGACAACAAGATAGGGTTTGCGCGAGATGTGAGACAAGAGGGTATGGATGCGAAGGAGCTCCTGTTCTTTGCTGCTGTCGATGGCTCTCCGGGCGGGGGGGGGGGGGGGGGGGGGGGGGGAAAAA